>Ga0224512_10004462_pt1 | contig 11781 bp, 10 predicted proteins | sample SF_May12_sed_USG_4_FD_169103 | JGI IMG/M metagenome (GOLD analysis project Ga0224512, IMG submission 169103) | Sediment microbial communities from San Francisco Bay, California, United States - SF_May12_sed_USGS_13 | ecosystem: Environmental > Aquatic > Marine > Sediment | place: USA... | reverse complement strand
CTGGTTCCGGAATATCCCCATCTTCGTTTCGGCGTAGGAGGAAAAGTCGGGATACCGGTCCCGATGGTCCTCGGTGATGTTCAGGAGGACGGCCACGGACGGCCGGAAGGCGTCGATCGTCTCCAGCTGAAAGCTCGAGACCTCGACCACGGCCCAGTCATGCGCGCCCGGAGCCGCGCTCACGAAGGGGGTTCCCAGGTTTCCTCCGACGAACACCCGGGGAAAGACCAGGGACGCCATGTTCCCCAAAAGCGTCGTGACCGTCGACTTCCCGTTCGTTCCCGTCACCGCGGCCACGTTTCCGGAAAATCGACGGAAGCCGAGCTCCAGTTCCCCCCACACGGGCGTCCCGGCGCGGGAAAGCGCCTGGAGGGGGAGCGTCCCGCGCGGGACCCCGGGAGAAAGAATCACGAGGTCCGCCCCCCGCACGGAGGTTTCCGACATTCTTCCCTGGACAAAAGCGATCTGCGGAGGGATGGGGTGCCCGAGAGTCCGCTCCACGTCCTCTTTCGGGCGGTCGTCGAAAAGCGTGACGACGGCCCCCTCGCGCTGGAGGAGGAGGGCCGAGGCGATCCCCGATATGCCGGCTCCCACAACGTATGCGTTTTTCCCACCGAACGTCTCCATCTCACCGAATCTTGAGCGTGCTGATGGCCAGCAGCGCCAGGATGATCGAGATGATCCAGAACCGGACGATGATCTTGGGTTCCGCCCATCCTTTCAGTTCGAAGTGGTGGTGGACCGGCGCCATCCGGAATATCCGCTTCCGCGTGGTCTTGTAGGAAAAGACCTGGAAGATCACCGAGAGGGCCTCCATCACGAATACTCCGCCCACCAGCACCAGAACGATCTCCTGCTTCACCATCACGGCCACGACCCCGAGCGCGGCGCCGAGGGACAGCGACCCGGTGTCCCCCATGAACACCTGGGCGGGATAGGTGTTGAACCACAAGAACCCGATGCCCGCCCCCGCCATCGCGCCGCAGAAGATGGTGAGTTCCCCTGCACCCGCAACATAGGGAATCTGCAGGTAATTCGCGATTTTCACGTGGCCGGTGAGATACGCGAAGAGCATGTAGGTCCCCGCGGCGATGATGGAGGGGCCGATGGCCAGTCCGTCGAGACCGTCGGTCAGGTTGACGGCGTTCGACGCTCCCACGATCACGAGGATGATAAACGGTATGTAGGCGATCCCCAGGCCGGGGTTCAGCTTCTTGAAGAAGGGAATGCTCACCTTGTCCTGGATCCCCACGTCCATGTAGATAAGCGTTGCCGCTACCCCCGCAAGGAGGATCTGGCTCGCGAATTTCGCCGTCGCGCTCAGGCCCTTTGCGTTTTTCCGGATCACCTTCTTGTAGTCGTCATAGAACCCGACGGCGCCGAACCCGATGGTGACGAATACGGCGATCCATATGTAGGAATTCGTGAGGTTCGCCCAGAGAAGGGTCGGGATCACGACGGCGAGGACGATCAGAAGCCCTCCCATCGTCGGGGTCCCCTCCTTGGCGAGGTGCCTCTCCGGGCCGTCCTTCCGGATGGTCTGCCCGATCTGGTGGGAGCCGAGTTCGCGGATGAGCCATGGCCCGATGATGAAGCAGAGCATGAGCGCCGTGATCGAGGCATAGATCGTGCGAAACGTGATGTACCGGAATACGTTGAAGAACGAGTAGTCCACGTGCAGAGGATAGAGAAGGTGGTAGAGCATCAGACTACGCCCACTCCTTTTCCACGACCTCGGCGATTTTGTCGAGCTGCATCCCTCTTGACCCTTTGACCAGGATGACATCTCCTTCCCGCAGCGCACCCGTCACCGCGTCGCGCAGCGCCTCCCGATCCTCCAAGTGCATGACCCGTCCGGGATCCATCCCTCCCTCCTGCGCACCGAGGGCGATCGCCGATGCCTCCTTCCCGCAGGTGAACAGGAGGTCCGGCTCCATTCCGGCCACCATGTGCCCGATCCGGAAGTGGGAGACACCGGACGCCTCTCCCAGCTCCAGCATGTCCGCCAGAATCACGATGCTTCGCCGCCCGCGCCGGAGGGCAGAAAGGCTCCTCAGGGCCGCCTCCACGGAAGCGGGGTTCGCGTTGTAGGTGTCGTCCAGGAGCAGCCCTCCCCCCCGCAGGGGGATGGGGCGGAACCTTCCGGGGAGGGGGGCCAGGGAACGGAACCCCTCCTCCATTTCCTCCGGTCGCAATCCGAGGGCGTACGCCGCCGCGGCGGCGGCCAGCGCGTTCATGAGGTTATGCTCGCCCGTAAACGGCAAAAAGGAGGTGAATTCCCCGGAAGGGGTCCGGACCGCAATCCGCAATCCCTCCTCGCCCATGGACAGCACCCGTCCCGAGATCTCGCTGAGCGCCACGCCGTAGTAGATCTTGATGGCCCGGCAGCGTCCCGCTTCCCGCATCACCCGCAGGTCCCTCGCGTTCACCACCGCCGTCCCCGATTCGGGGAGGACCCGGTAGAGGTCTCCCTTTTCCTGCGCCACTTTCTCAAGGGTCCCCAGCCCCTGGAGGTGGGCGGGCGCGATGTTGGTGATGACCGCCACGTCGGGCGCCGCGATCGACGCCATCCTCGCAATCTCCCCCGGCAGGTTCGTACCCATCTCCAGCACCGCGACTTCGTGCTCCGGGGAGAGCGCGAGCAGGGACAGCGGCATTCCGATCAGGTTGTTCCGGTTCCCCGGATTCCCAAGGACGTTCCTGCTCCGGGAAAGGAGCGCGATGAGCATCTCCTTCGTGCACGTTTTTCCGGAGCTGCCCGTGATCCCCACGAGGGGAACGTGGCGGAGCCTCTCCCGATGCGCTTTGGCAAGGTCTCCCAGCGCCTCTACGGGGTTGCGCACGACGAATACCGGCTTCCCGGCGAGGATCTCGGGGGGGATTTTCCGTGCCCCCTCCTCCGACACGATCGTCGCCTGCGCCCCCCTGCGGATCGCCTCTCCCACGAAGTCGGCGCCATCGACCCGCTCCCCGGCAAGGGCGACGAAGAGGCCCCCGGGTTCCACTTCCCTGCTGTCGGTGGTCACGGCGCCGATCGGGTCACGGGTGGGAATTTCCCCCCCCTCCCGCAGCGGATGGAGGACCCCGATCGCGTCCCCGAGCGTCAACCTACCCGGCACCGGCCAGGATCGACCTGACCGTTTCCCTGTCGTCGAACGGCAGGCGTCGGTCCCCGATGAGCTGGACATTCTCGTGTCCTTTCCCGGCTACCGCAATCGTGTCCCCCGGCCGGGCAATTGCGAGCGCCCGCGCGATAGCCGTTTTCCTGTCCGGGATAACCAGGTAATATCCATCATCCCACGAGACGGGCCCCGTCGCCTCCAGGTAGCCTTCCGAGGCGATTCCCGGGATGGTGTCCGAAAGGATCGCCCCGGGGCTCTCGTTCCGGGGGTTGTCGGAGGTGAGGATCACCACGTCGGACCGAAGGGCCGCGATTTTGCCCATCTCCGGCCGTTTCGTCCTGTCCCGGTTCCCTCCGCACCCGAAGACGGTGATCAGCCTCGCGTCGGCCAGCTCCCCGAGAGCGGTGAGCAGGCGGTCGAGCCCTTCGGGGGTGTGCGCGTAATCCACGAAAATGTGGATGCCCCGGTCGTTGGGGATCTCTTCCATCCTCCCGGGGATCACCGGCAATTTCTCCACCCCTTCGCGGATCACTCCGGGATCGATGCCGAGCAGGATCGCCCCGCAGACGGCCGTCATGATATTAGACGCGTTATAGTCCCCGATGATTTTCGCCCGAAGGTCGATCCGCCCCACGGGGGTGGAAAGGGAAAGACGGGTCCCCTCCCACGACATCTCCGCCGAGAGGGGATGCACCGTCCTCTCCCGGGAGAACCCGAAGGTGAGCGCGTCCGGAAACTCCTTCGCGAGCCTCGCCCCGTACGGGTCGTCCCCATTCACGGCCATGCCCGTCCGCTTCCCTCCCGCCGGAAGAAACTCCTTGAAAAACCGTTCCTTGGCATGAAAGTACGATTCCATGTCTCCGTGGAAGTCGAGGTGGTCGTGCGACAGGTTCGTGAACAGGCCCGCGTCGAACCGCACCCCTTCGATCCTTCCCTGCGCCGTGCTGTGGGACGACACCTCCATCACGAGGTGGCTTGCGCCCGCGGACAATGCGGCCGCCATCACCTCCTGGAGTTCGTGGGGAAAGGGAGTGGTCAGTCCCGTCCGCAGAAACTCCCCCGCCAGACGGTAATTGACAGACCCGATCACGGCCGTCTTTTTCCCCGCGGTTTCGAGGATGGATTCGAGAAGGTAGGTGGCGGTCGTCTTCCCGTTGGTACCCGTCACCCCGATGACCGTGAGGCTTGCCGACGGGTCGCCGTAATAGCGAACCGCCACGACGGGAAGGGCCGCGGTCGTCGACTCCACCCGAAGACAGGGAAGGGGGGGGGAGGACACCTCACGCTCGACGAGGGCCGTCGCTGCACCCGCCCGCGCCGCCGCATCGAGGAAGGCGTGGCCGTCCACACACTCCCCGCGAATGGCGACGAACAGGTCGCCGGGGCGGACCTTTCGGGAATCGATGGAGATCCCGCCGATCTCGAGTGATCCGAGAGCAGCCGTAACCGGTGTGATGCCTGCGAGAACATTCGCCAATCTCATCTTTCGCCTTACTCTGCCCCGAAGGTCACGGTGCAGGCCGCGCCGGGAACGAGAATCCCGCCGGGGCGGGGAGACTGGGCTCGGGCCAGGCCGGTACCGACCAGCTTGACCCTCACCGAATACCGGTCCATCAGGTCCACCACCCTTCCCATGCTCAAGCCCCTAAGGTCCGGCATGACAAGGGAACTCTCTCCGGGCCCCATGGCCACGCGGGTCATCCGGACGCCCGGTGCTCCGGTCTCCTCCCGGGCCGCCGTCGCCGTATCTTGCCCGACCGGCTCCGTGGGGGTGAGGCCCAGGTAGTAGGCCGTCTTCACCGCGATCTGGTGGAAGGCGGGGGCAGCGACCACACCGCCGTACACCTCCCCTTTCGGCTCGTCGATGACGACGAGAATGAGAAATTCGGGGTCGTGGAGGGGAAGGAACCCGACGAAGGAAGCGATCCGCTTGTCCGGGGAGTACCGGCCGGTCCCCACCTCCACCTTTTGCGCCGTCCCCGTCTTCCCGCCGACGAGAAATCCCTTGATGCGGGCCTGTGTGCCCGTACCGTCCTCCTGGACCACGGGCCCGAGAATCTCCCGCATCTGTGCCGACGTCTTGGGGGAAATCGTTCTCCTTAGCACCTTCGGCTCGCCGCGGTAGACCACCCGCCCCTCCGGATCGGTGATCTCCTTCACGAGATACGGCTTCATCATCTTCCCGCCGTTCACCACGGAAGCCATCGCGTAGGCGAGCTGGAGAGGCGTAACGGCGATTCCCTGGCCGAACGAGACGGTAGCGCGCCGTATCCGGCTGAACTTGTCGCGGGAAGGCACCAGACCGCGTGACTCTCCCAACAGCTCAACCCCCGTCTTTGCCCCGAAACCGAAGGCCCGGATCATGTCGTAATACCGGCCGGGGTCCATTTTCTCGGTGACCTTGATCATCCCGATGTTGCTCGAGAACTTGACCACCTCGGGAATGGTAAGGTAGCCGTACTTGTGGGTGTCGTGTATCGTACGCCCGGCGTACCGGTACGTCCCGTTCTCGCAAAAGATCCTGTCGCGGACCCCGATCGCGCCCAACTCCAGCGCCGAGGCCAGCGTCAACACCTTGAAGGTCGAGCCCGGCTCGATGATGTCGGTGATGGCCCGGTTTTTCCTCGCTTCCGGCCGGGCCGCGGAAAGGCTGTTCGGGTTGAACGTGGGGAGACTCGCCATCGCGAGGATCTCCCCGGTCCGGGGTTGCATGACCAGGGCCACCCCGCCGCGTGCCCGGTACTTCTTCACCGCCTCCATGAGCTCGGTCTGCGCCACGTGCTGGATGTTCCGGTCGATGGTGAGGGATACGGAATGCCCCTGCGAATTGACTTCGATCGGCGTGTCCGCCGGGATGATGAGGCGGCCCCGCGCATCGCGCTCGCAAACCAGGAAGGCGTTCTCCCCGCGAAGATACTTGTCCAGCGACAGCTCGATTCCTTCGATCCCGGCGCTGTCCACATCGGTGAACCCGATGACCGATGAGGCGAGTTCCCGGTTGGGATAGAAGCGTTTCGGCTCCTCGACCGTGCCGATGCCGTTCGTCCCCCCGTTGCTTTCTCCCCGGGAAAGCGCTTCCCGCACCTCCCGGACGATCTCCTCCGCCATCGAGGAAGGCATCTGCCGCTTGACCCAGAGGAAATTCCTGTCCGAAGAGAATGCCTTGCGCAATTGGGCGGCGGGCTGGGAAGTCCGGCGGGAGAGTATTTGCGCGGCAAGCTCCGGCGAGGGAAGCTTGGACGGCTGGACGAAGATCGACTTCGTGGAGAGGCTTACGGCGAATTCGGTCCCGGTCCGGTCGAAGATCACCCCCCGCTGGGGGAGAAGCGGGATCTTGACGCCGTATTGCCTGGCCCCCCTCTCGCGGATCCCCTTGACGCCCAGCACCTGGATGTGAAACGCCCGGAAGACGATGAGACAGTAGACGCCCAAAAGCACGCCGAGGATGATCCGGGCGCGGGGGTTCATTTCACCCGGATGATCCTTTCCGTCTTCGGATCCACCATGCCGAGCTGGCCCCGGGCGATCGCCTCGATGCGCGCGGGACTCTTGAGCGTCAGAATCTCCGTCTTCAGGAGCGCCTGCTCATTCTGGAGAACCTGCTTCTCCTCGAGCGCGACCGAAACGCCGTAGCCGATCCGGTAGTACCTCCCCGACAGCCAGACGCAGAACAGAGCCACCGCGAGAAACAGGATGGCCAGCCCCATGAGTCCCCGTCTCCGGGCAACCGGGGGGAACACGGGTGCTTCCCGCCGGATTTCGGTGATCATTGCGATGCTGTTTCCGATCACGATCCTCCTCATCACGTTTCCTCCTGTATGAGTTTCCGGGCCGCACGCAGTTTGGCGCTGGCGGCTCTCGGGTTCGCTGCGATTTCCGTTTCTTCCGGCACTACCGGCTTGCGCGTGAGCACGTGAAGCGTTTTTCCCGCCCCCGATGACTGTGCCCGGAACGACACCTTCACCATCCGATCCTCCAGCGAGTGAAAACTGATCACCGTCACCCTCCCGCCCGGGGCGAGATGAGAAGCAAAACGGTCGAGAAAGTCGGCGAGCGACTCGAGTTCCCGGTTTACGGCGATCCGAAGCGCCTGGAACACCCGGGTGGCCGGATGGATCGTCCTCGGCCACGCCTTCCGGGGGATGGCCGATTTGACCAGTTCCGAAAGCTGGGAGGTACGCTCGATCCGTTCCTTCTGCCGCTGCGCAACAAGGAGGCGCGCGATCCGCCGCGAATATCTCTCCTCCCCGAACCGGAAGAAGATGTCGGCCAGCTCCCTTTCGGTCGAGCGCCGAAGGATCTCGCGCGCGCTGGGGCCGCCCGTCCCGGGATCCCGCCGCATGTCCAGGGGGCCGTCGCTGCGGAACGAGAACCCGCGGGAAGGATCGTCCAGCTGCGGAGAGGACATCCCCAGGTCGAGCAGCATCCCGTCGAACATCCGTCCGCCCGCCGCCTCGCGCAACCGGGCGAGGTCGGCGTAGTCGGACCGGACCATCCGGACCCAGGGAAACCCGCGGAGGCGCTCCGAAGCCATCGAAAGCATCGAAGGGTCGTCGTCGGCGCAGACGAGTAGGCCCGTGGGCCCCAATCTTTCCGCGATCTTTTCCGCGTGCCCGCCCGCGCCCACGGTCCCGTCGAGGAACACCTCTCCGGGAGCGGGGGCCAGCAATCCCAACGTCTGTTGTAAAAGAACGGGGACGTGGCCGTTCGCCACACCCTATATCCCGAGGGAATCGATCTCCCGAGCCAGTTCGGGATCCTCGAACCCTTCCTTCTCGAACCTGCTGACTTCCACATCCCATCGTTCCCGGTCCCATATTTCGAACCGGTTCGGCATCCCGAGGATGACGACCTCCCTGTCGAGGCCCGCGTAGGACCGGAGCGAGGGGGGGATCAGAATGCGCCCCTGCTTGTCGGGCGTAACCTCGACGGCCCCCCCGACAAAAAACCGGACGAATGCGTTCTTCTTCTTGTTGACGCTTGAGACCTTGCTGGCGAGCTTTTCCTCGATCCGTTCCCATTCCCCGGCGGGGTAGGCGTAAAGACACCCCGAGTAATTGGTGATTACGACGGTTTCCAGGCCTGTGCCGGAGAGCTGCTCCCGGAACCGGGAGGGGATGTTTACCCTTCCTTTGGGGTCGATGGTATATTCGAACCGTCCGCGGAAAATCATATTGGCCGCTAAACCCACCTTTCCCCACAATTACCCACTAGCGGCCATTCTATAGGACGTTTCCGTTGTGTCAAGCATTTTTATGGAAAATTCGAGCAGACGTTTTTGAACAAAATATCGTTCTACACCAGGGAAGTACGCTATTTCGGCAGGGGAAAAAGGATGAGGAGACCGTAAGCCGGGTTCTGTGCGCGGGTTCCCCCGCGTACGGCCATTTCTCTAGGACGGACGTTTCCGCCCGCCTCCAGCGACCTTGACCCGAGGGCTTCGGGCGGGCCGCCCTACCCCCGCGGGTTTTCTCGCGGAGCTGCCCTCCTATTCGGTCTTGCTCCGGGTGGGGTTTGCCATGCCGCGACGGTCGCCCGACGCGCGGTGAGCTCTTACCTCACCTTTTCACCCTTGCCGCCCGGCCATAACCGGCCGGATGGCGGTGTCTTTTCTGTGGCACTGTCCTCGGGGTCGCCCCCACCGGGGATTACCCGGCACCCTGCCCTGCGGAGCCCGGACTTTCCTCCCGCCTCCCGTACGTGTTGGCCACGGGGGCCGGCGGCCGACTGGTCTCCTCAAGCCTTCTGTAAATGAGCGTCGATCGCGCGGTTGGCCAAACGGTCGGCGACCTGGTTTTCCCCGCGCTCTACGTGCAGTATACGCGCCCCGGGGAATCCACGCAAACGCCGGCAGGCCTCCTGGTACAGAGGCCTCAGATGATCCGATTTGACGCGGTATTCGCCGTTCAGCTGCCGGACGAGAAGCTCCGAGTCGGACAGGATCGTAAGCGAGGAGGGGGAAAGGTTCTCGGCCTCCGAAAGGGCCAGGAGGAGGGCGCGGTACTCGGCCACGTTGTTGGTGGTCTCCCCGATGTACTCGAAACGTTCGATCGGGCTCGCTTCTCCGTCCACTTCAAGCACCACCCCGATTCCCGACGGGCCGGGATTTCCCCGGCTGGCGCCGTCGGTCCGGGCCGTGACCGCCTTTCCCTTCATCCGCCGGCCTGCTCCGCGGCGTTCCCCTCGAAATAGATGATCCGGTTGCAATTGGGACAGGAGTAGATCTTGTCTTCGCGCTGGAGGAGGTTGAAGAGCTGAGGGGAGATGTTCATGTGGCATCCCGTGCAGGACTGGTTTCTCGCGGACACGATGGCGATCCCGTTGCGCCGATCGAATATCATCTCGAACCGCCGTGCGAGCCCCTTGTCCAGGCTTGCCGCCACGGCCGACTTTTTCGCCTGGAGTTGGGAGATCTCCTTGTCGAATTTCGCCATCCTCGCCTCGATGTCCACCATGCGCTCGCGGTACCGGGCGCCCACCTCCTCGACATCCGCCGAAAGGTCCGCGAGGCGCTTCTCCAACTCTTCGTACCGCGCAAGGATCGAGAGCAGTTCCTCCTCGCGCGCGGCGTTGGTCCGCTTCGTCCCCTCGATCTCCTTCAGCATCGCGTAGTATTCCTTGTTGGTCTTGATCGACATCAGCTTCGCCTTGGCTCGTTCGACCTTGTCCCCCTCCTCCTCGATCTCCTGTTCCTTCTTTCTCTTCTCCTTCTGGAGTTGCTCGAACTCCTGCTTGGCGGCGAGAAATTTCGTTTCCCTCTCTTCGAAGAGACTTTTCAAATCGGCCACTTCGAGGGGGATTTTCTGCTTCTCCCTTTCCGCCATCCTGGACCGGCTCATGATGTCCTGCAGGTCAAGAAGGATTTTCACGTTCTTCATCACCGACTCACCCCTCCTGTCTTCTTCGGCCGGAAAGGCCGCAATGGCTCGCTCTCCATGATCACGCGGGTCGCGACCTTCCCGCCGAACCGCGTTGCGATCGCCCGTCGGAACTCCGGTAGAATCCATTTCTCCCCCGATCCATGCCCGATGTCCGCCACCGTCATCTCACCGGCAGCCGCCTCGAGTGCCTGATGGTATTTTATGTCCGCGGTGAGAAACAGGTCGGCTCCCGCCGCCCTCGCCGCCCCCGCGAACTCCGAACCGCTCCCCGCCACTACCGCGACCCTGCGGATACTTCGTTTCCGCGGCCCCGCCACCTTGATCCACGAAGGCCGCACGGCCCGGTGCACTTCCGTAAGGACCGCTGCAAGGGGGGCTTCCCGTTCCCTCTCCCCGACCGCCCCGATCCCTCCCCCAAGGGCTCCTCCCTTGAGTGGGTAAACGTCGATCGCCGGTTCCTCGTAAGGGTGGGCGTTCCGAACGGCGCTTAAGACCCCCGGCAGGAGACTCCCCGCCACGACCGACTCCAGGCGCACCTCCTCTACCCTCTCCTCGCTTCCGGGCCTGCCCAGAAACGGCTTCGCCCCCTCCGCGGGGAAAAACGTTCCCGTCCCCAAAGACTGAAACGAGCACCTGGTGTACGCTCCGATTCGGCCGCCGCCCGCCTCCGACAGCGCGGCGAGTACGGTATCCGCATGGTCGGGCGGGACGAACACGACGACCTTGCACGCGTCGGACGGCTCGCCGGGGAGCAGGGGGCGGATCTTCCGTAATCCGATCCTGCGCGCGAGGGCATGGGAGACTCCCCTTGGGGCAACATCGGCATTCGTGTGGGCCGAGATGACCGCCACCCCCATCCGGATAAGCTCGTGGACGGTTGCGGAGGCGGCCTGGTCGGACCGGATCGACTTGAGGGCGGAATAGATCACCGGGTGATGCGTAACGAGGAGATCGGCTTCCTCCCGCCGGCACACCGCGACGACTGCGGGAGTGGCGTCCAGCGCGATTACCGTCCTCGTCGCGGGCGCATCCGGATTCCCCAGGAGGATTCCCACGTTGTCCCAGTCTGCCCGATGGGCGAACGGGAATTCGTCGTCGAGCGCCTTCCAGACGTCACGGACCGTCACGGTGGAGGGAGAAGCTGTGCCCCCGGGGCGGTTCACGCTTTTCCCCCACGCATCACGGTGTCATCTGGTGGGCCCACCTGGCCTCGAACCAGGGACCGACCGGTTATGAGCCGGTGGCTCTGACCAACTGAGCTATGGGCCCGAAATCCCTTGTGAAATCCAGAATCTGCATTCTCCCCGCGAAACGGGGGAATTGTCAATCCGGTTCCCGGCATTTCCGGGGACAACCTCCCTTTCCCTACTCGATGAACGTCCGGAGCCTCTTGCTGCGACTGGGGTGGCGCAGCTTCCGGAGCGCCTTGGCCTCGATCTGCCGGATGCGCTCCCGCGTCACCTCGAAATCCTGCCCCACCTCCTCCAGCGTGTGATCCGACCTCTCGCCGACGCCGAAACGCATCCTCAGGACGCGTTCCTCCCTCGGCGTCAGGGTGCCGAGGATTTTCTTCACCTGCTCGGCCAGGTCGATGTTGATCGCGCTATCCACGGGGGAGGCCGTATTCTTGTCCTCGATGAAATCCCCGAGATGGCTGTCCTCCTCCTCCCCGATGGGGGTCTCCAGCGAGATGGGCTCCTTCGCGATCTTGAGCACCTTGCGGACCTTCTCCAGGGGGATGTCCATCCGCTCGGCGATCTCTTCGGGAGTGGGCTCCC
>Ga0224512_10004461_pt1 | contig 11783 bp, 12 predicted proteins | sample SF_May12_sed_USG_4_FD_169103 | JGI IMG/M metagenome (GOLD analysis project Ga0224512, IMG submission 169103) | Sediment microbial communities from San Francisco Bay, California, United States - SF_May12_sed_USGS_13 | ecosystem: Environmental > Aquatic > Marine > Sediment | place: USA... | reverse complement strand
CTTATTGGCGACGTCGCCATTAGCGGCAACCCGGTCGGCGCCGACCACCACCGCTTGAATTCGCTTCGCCTGCATTAACGACGCGGCCACCGAGTCAACCACCAACGTAAACGGGATATCTTCCTTGTCAAGTTCCCAGGCCGTTAAACGTGCACCTTGCAACCACGGTCGGGTTTCGTCGACGTAAACATGACCAAGCCGATCTCGACCGGCCGCGGCGCGCACAATACCCAGCGCAGTGCCATACCCGGCGGTCGCCAATGAACCCGTATTGCAATGGGTCAGCAACACATCCCCTTTCTGAAGTAATCGCGCACCGGCCGCACCGATCGCCCGATTGATCTGGATATCTTCGGAATGCAGCCGGCGTGCCGTCGCTAACGCACGCGCGACCACATCGTGAGCACCCTCACCCAGCGCCACCTTGCGCATGATATCGATGGCCCAAGCCAGATTGACAGCAGTAGGACGCGCAGCCTGCAACAGCTCCAGATCAGCCCCAAACCCGACCTGCCATCGCGTCGGGTCGGCCGCGACACGCGCCTGCAGCGATAACACGGCGGCATAAGCCGCGGTGATACCAATGGCGGGTGCGCCACGCACGGTCAGCGATTCGATCGCGGCCGCGGCCGCCGCTACGGTATCGATGTCGACGTAACATTCGCGCCCCGGTAATTCGCGTTGGTCCAACAGACGCAGGCCGCCTTCGCGCCATTCGATCGGGGTAATACTGTCGTGGCTCGTCGCCATATTAGTGCGGATTTTTCATAAAGCCGGACCGTGGGTCAAGAATCTTCGCGTTACTGGACGATACCATGGCCTTGTGTTTTAAGAACCGCAAACGGTATCTTCGCCCCATGCAACAAGCGGACCTCGTAATCTACGCCGACTGGATCGTGCCTGTCGACGCTGCACAGTCGGTATTTACCGAGCACGGCATCGTTATTACAGAGGGCCGAATTGTAGCAATCGTCGACGCTACGAACGGCCATGAGCGCTACGCCCCTCGTCGGGTCTTGCGTTTGCCGCACCACGCGTTGGTGCCGGGGTTCGTCAATGCCCATACCCATGCTGCGATGACGTTGTTACGTGGGTTCGCCGACGATATGCCGCTACACGATTGGCTCAATAACTATATCTGGCCCACCGAACAGCGTTGGGTCAGCCCGGAATTCGTCCGTGCGGGCACCAATCTCGCAATGGCCGAGATGATTGCCGGCGGCACAACGTGCTTCAACGATATGTACTTTTTCCCCGACGTCGTCGCGGCCTGTGCACAACAATACCGCATGCGCGCTGCGGTGGGCTTGATCGTATTGGATTTTCCATCGCCGTGGGCGCAGAGCGCCGACGAGTATCTGCAACGGGGCACCGAGCTACACGACGAGCTTCGCCACAGTTCGATCGTGACCACGTCATTTGCGCCGCACGCACCCTACACCGTGAGCGACGAACCGTTGACGAGAATACGCGTTCTCGCCGACGAACTCGACCTGCCAGTGCACATGCATGTGCACGAAACCGCCGCCGAAATAGACGAGTCGGTGGCGCGTTACGGAGTGCGACCCCTGGAACGGTTGAGCCGACTCGGATTACTGGCCCCGCGAATGCAGGCCGCGCATATGACCCAGTTGCTGCCGGCCGAGATCGAGTCGATCGCCTCCATGGGCATTAACGTCGTGCATTGTCCGGAATCGAATCTGAAACTCGCCAGCGGTTTCTGTGCGACCGCGAATTTGTTGGCGGCCGGGGTCAACGTCGCGCTCGGCACCGACGGTGCGGCCAGCAATAACGATCTCGATATGCTCGGCGAAATGCGCACCGCGGCATTGCTCGCTAAAGGAGTCAGCGGTGACCCCACCGCGCTACCGGCTTATGACGCGTTGGCAATGGCCACCATTAACGGTGCCCGCGCATTGGGGATCGACGATATCACCGGGTCCCTCGAAATTGGAAAGTCGGCCGATGTGGTCGCTATCGATCTGTCCGCACCGAGCTGTCAGCCGCTCTACGAACCGGTCACTCAGATTGTCTACAACGCAAGTCGCGACCAAGTCACAAATGTCTGGGTCGCCGGCGAATTACTGTTGGAAGACCGCGGCCTGACCACGATCGACATCGATGAAGTGTTGTCGGATGCCCGGCGTTGGTCTGATAAACTGCGCAGATCCCGAACCGGAGCCGAGCCCCAATGAACACTACTGCCACCACCGACAACGTCGATGCGGCCGAAATCGCCAAATTCGCAGCACTGGCCAGCCGCTGGTGGGACCCGGCCAGCGAGTTTAGACCGCTGCATGAAATTAATCCGTTACGCCTGGATTTCATCGACGAACATACTCCTCTGGCTGGCCAACAGGTATTAGACGTCGGCTGCGGTGGCGGCATACTGACCGAAGCCATGGCCAGTCGCGGCGCTGTCGTGACCGGTATCGATGCGGGTGCTACGCCCCTCGCGGTGGCCCGGCTCCATCTCAAGGAGAGCGGGCTCGAGGTGAGCTACCAACAACAAACCGCCGAGCAGTTCGCGGAGAATGGCAACCATCGATTCGATATTGTGACCTGTATGGAATTGCTCGAACACGTGCCGGATCCGAGCTTGACGGTGGCCGCGTGCAGCCGCTTGGTGAAACCCGGCGGTGCGGTGTATTTCGCGACCATTAACCGCACACCGAAGGCGTGGTTATTGGCGATTGTCGGCGCCGAATATATCCTTAATTTATTGCCGCGAGGTACCCACAGCTACGAAAAATTCATTCGCCCGTCGGAACTCGACACCTGGTGTCGTGGCAACGCGCTTTCGACCTCGCAACTTATCGGCCTGCACTATAACCCTGTCACCGGCAAATACCGGCTCGCTCCGGGAGTGGACGTGAACTACATCGCCCACGCGGTACGGGGCCAAACCTGAATCGCTGCGGATCAAATTCCCGACGCGCGAGTGGGTCATGCCGGGCCAACCTTCCGGCTTATTAACACATGCAAAAACTCGCCGTCGAGTCCCAGACTTCGGTCGCGAAACCCGAGCACGATCGTCACCAATCCGCTATGTTGGCGAATGTAATCCGGAAGGTCGCGACCCCACTCGCGGACCACCAACGAACCGTTCGGATCGATCGGGTTGCCGTGATAATCCGGCGGCTGCAAATAATTGATCTTGCCGTTCTGTTCCACCGCACGTACCACGGTCTGATCGCGCTCGTATATCGGTACGGTAAATACATGGCAACCACCCACACGAAGGGTGCGAGCGATATCCGCAAACGCGCGGTCCGGCCACAACACGTGCTCCAGTACATCCTGGGTAATAACCAGATCGAGACTTCCGTCGGCAAACGTCGAGGCTTCGAGGTTTTCGCAACGCACCCCCTCATGCACGACTCCGGGCGCAACATCGGGCCAGAATTGCGACTCGATATAACGGCGACAGTCCCGCTTGAGTACGATCGATGCCGCACCTGCGGGCGACGATTCGTGGATCGCATAGTCCCGCCATTTCGGAAATTGGTCCTGCAGAACGTGCAACAACGCGCGCTGCCGCGGAATCGAATGGCAGCGCACACATTGATAAAAATCTCTGAGCCACGGCTCGCGTTCGACGAATACCGTACGACGCCGGCACACGGCACAATAGCCGCGGTTGCTGCGTCCCGTCACGACGGCACGCAACAACCCGGCCGCCCACCGCGGGTGGCGAAGCACGTAACGACCGGCGCGAATCCCATTCTGCCACATATCGACGATACCGAACTCCCGAATCGTTGTTATCGCCAACCCGGATCTACCATGCCAGCCAGCGTCGAATTGCGGCTGCAGGAGGCGGATTAATGAGCAACCACTCCGGGCCGTTATTGTTTTTGCATATTCCGAAAACTGGAGGTATGACGCTACGCGCCATCGTCGCGCGGCAATATGCCGCCCGCTCCACATATATTATCGATAACAGTGTAAATGAGTCCATTATCCGATTTCGGACAATGCGCGCCGCCGATCGTGCGCATATTCAGTGCCTAGCCGGGCACATGAGTTATGGATTGCATGAATTCATGGCCACGCCGGCACATTACCTTGCCATGCTGCGCGAGCCGTTGCGGCGGGCCCGGTCGGATTATCAATTTGTATCGACCAACCGCGCACACCCACTCTACGCCACGGTATCCGCCATGACCTTCACAGAATATATGCGAAGTGGCATAACGGGTCAGTTGAGCAATGGTCAAACCCGACTCATTTGTGGAGATTGTGCGCCCGGCGATACCGGCATCCCCACCAATCGAGCGTTGTCTGATGAGGATCTCGAACGTGCCTTGAGAAATATCGAGCAACACTTTCCAATTGTCGGCGTCCAGGAGCGATTTGACGAATCGCTAATCCTCATGCGCCGCCATTTCGGTTGGCCGCTGCCGTATTACGCAAAGCAAAATGTCACACAGCGAGACACCGGCCCGAATGCCGTCGATAGCCCGGACGACGCTACCATAATCACGCAAAACGCGCTCGACATTGAATTATATCGCTATACGCGAGAGCGATTTGAGCGCCAACTTAATGAGCAGAACTGGAGCTTTCGCTGGGAGTTACGTACATTGCGCATAGTAAATCGTTTATACCAGGGACTGGGATTGGGCGGCTGGCTGCGCATCAAGCGCGGCATTGGCCGATTACTCACTCCGGCGCAATGATACTTTGAACGAGTTCGATGAACTGCTGGCCTATTCGCCGTCTGCCGATCTGCTCCAAGATCGCGTGATATTGATTACCGGCGCAGCCGGTGCGCTTGGGGCGGCCGCCGCCGTAGCGTGTGCAGAGCACGGTGCGAAATTGGTGTTACTCGATAAAAACGAACACGGTTTGGAGTCACTGCACGACGGTATTGCGGAGACCGCCGCCCATGCGCCGGTCATCGCTGTACAGGATCTTCGCCACGCCACGCCGGATTGTTTCGATACGTTGGCCAAAGAAATCGACCAGGAGTGGGCACGTCTGGACGGTATCGTACACTGCGCTGCGCAACTTGGTGTGCTGTCGCCGCTTGACGCGAGCCAATTCGAGCTCTGGCCGGAGGTTCTACAGGTCAATCTTCTGGCCCCGTACTTGCTGACCCGCAGTTGCTTGCCGCTGCTGCGGCGTGCCACCGATGCCTCGGTCATATTCACGAGTTCCGACGTGGCCCGCAGTGGGCGCGCCTACTGGGGCGCCTACGGCGTAAGCGGCGCTGCCCTTGAAAACTTAGTGGCGATTTGGAACGACGAGCTCGAGACCAATACCCAAATTCGCTTCAATAGTTTCGACCCAGGACCCGTGAATTCGCCGCTACGCGACAACGCCTATCCGGGCGAGCATCGGCGCTACCGCCGCGATGCCGCCGAACTGGCTCCGGCATATCTGTATTTGCTGGGACCCGAGAGCCGCGCCCTGCGCGGCCTTCAGTTGAGCGCGCCGCAACGCTTATAGTTGTAACTGTAGGCCCCATTATTGCTTATATAACAACCTATTAGAAATATTATCTAAATCAACATATGAAGTCGTTTTGGAGCATACACAGGGCCATTGGTGGCTTTCGCGATACCCCTTTTCACCGCCTTATTGCCACGCCGAGCGGTCCGGGCGCCGTACAAACTGTGGAAGTCGACTAAGGAACTTGCGGACAAAAAACAGGGCCGACACGTCGAGCCCATGGCGGCGGCAGGCCCAATACGATTCCAGACTGCCGCGTACTATATTTTTGAGGCTCCGGTTGGTCGCACCGCCGATCCGCATTTTCACCCAGATTTGCGGTACGTAGACCGAGTGCACAGCGTGAATCGCCAACAACCGCAGCGCCATCTCGAAATCCGCCTGTAACCGATACTCAAGATCGAAAACGCCGTGCTGCGCATACACTTCGCGTCGCACATAGAAGGTCGGATGCGCCGGAATCCAGCCCGCATGAAACGCTCCCGGCCGATACGGTGCCGACTGCCAATAACGAACGACGCGCTGCAGCGCCGCATCCATATATACCAGATCGGCGTAACACGCCTGCGTTGCGGGGTCGTGGAACACGTCGGCGATCCGCGCTATCACCCGATCGTGCGCAAACACATCGTCACCGTTCAGCATACCGACGACATCGCCCCGCGCAAGCGCGATGCCCTTATTCATCGCATCGTAGATGCCGTTATCGGGAGCGCTTATGACCTTAGAAATTACGGATTGGTAAGCGTGAACAATATCCAACGTACCGTCTACCGATCCGCCGTCTACGACGATGTGCTCGATCAGCGGGTAAGATTGCGACGCGACGGACTGTAATGTGTCTTCTATTGTGTTGACCGCATCCTTTACTACCGTCACCACCGAAACTCGCAGCTCATCACCTTTTTCCGGTGTCATGCTCCTGACCGTCCACCGATTGTATCTGCCGCAACAACGGGGCTTGCAGCTCGAACCAGCGACCTGGCGGCAGATCGCGCGGCAACTGAATCGGGCCGTAACGGATCCGAATCAAGCGGCTAACCTGCAGACCCGACGCCTCCCAAATACGCCGCACTTCCCGATAACGACCCTGGGTAAGCACCACATTGTACCAACGGTTCACTCCATGGCCGTGACCCATCTCGATACGCTCGAAACGTGCCCGATCACCGTCGATTCGCACGCCCTTCAACATCTGATCGATATGCCGGGATTCCACCCGGCCGCGCACCCTACACGCATACTCGCGCTCAAATCGATTACGCGGGTGCATAAGCCGATCGGCGAGTTCGCCATCATTGGTCAATAACAATAATCCGCTCGTATTGATATCTAAACGGCCAACCGATACCCAGCGCCCCCCTTTCGGTTCCGGCAATCGTGCAAACACAGTCGGCCGGCCCCCGGGGTCGGAACGGGTGCAAATTTCACCTTCGGGTTTGTGGTACACGATGACCCGGGTGCGAATCCGGTCGCGCTGCTGGGACCGAATTTGGCGACCGTCAATACGCAACGTTGCCGTGCCGTCGACGCGATCGCCGATTCGCACCGATCGACCGTCCGCAGACACACGCCCTGCTTTGATGAGACGTTCGATCTCACGGCGCGAGCCCGCGCCACTGCGGGCCAGTACTTTTTGTACTTTTTCAGTCACCCATTGTCGACGATACACCGGCGGACACGGCTTCCGCCTCAGCGAAATCCGGCGTAATCGGATCGTTCTGAAATTCCTGCTGCATCGAATCGTCCTGCGATTCCGAATCGAGCTCGCCGACTGGCGGCGGTGGCTCCAAATCGACCGGCAATTGCAGATTCATATCGCGCGCGATCTCATTGATGTCGCGCTTCTCAATGAGTATTGGCAACTCCGACAGCGACTTAAGGTTGAAGTACTCGAGGAACTGCTGAGTCGTACCGAACAACCCGGGCCTGCCCGGAACGTTGCGGTGTCCCACTTGGCGGATCCATTCCCGATTCAGCAACGTGCGAATCGTATCACTACTGACGGAAACCCCTCGAATATCCTCGATATCCCCGCGCGTAACGGGTTGCCGGTAAGCGATGATTGACAGTGTCTCCAGTAACGCACGTGAATACCGCGGCGGTCTCGAATCGGACAGCCGCCGCAACCACGGAGCGTAGCACTCGCGCGATTGAAATCGATACGCATTGCCAATCTTCATGAGTTCGACCCCGCGATCTTGATAGTCCCGGCATAACTCTCTAATCGCCGCTTCTATTTCGTTGCGGGTCGGCTGTGCGTCGCGGGGGAAAAGCGCGAGTAGCTTGCCGGTCGACAACGGGGAATCCGCCACCAGCAACGCGGCCTCGATAATATTTTTAAGTTCCAGTGTCGATTCGGACATCGAATTCATAATGTTGTGCATTAGCCTCGGCAAACCGGCTAGGAATATCGACCAGACCCGTCAGCCCGGTGAGCAAATATGGATCCGCGCGAATGGTTCATTTTGCACGGCCACCAAGACACCGTCTTTGACCAATTCCAAGATCGCAACAAACGTGACCACCAGGCCCATTCGTCCTTCGCTGCTAGTGAACAAATCCTCAAAGCGCATGAACTGATGCGATTTCAATCGCTCCAAGATCATTGTCATGCGTTCCCGCACCGACAACGTTTCCCGGCCCACTACGAGGTGTTTATTGCGTCCGGCCAGAACGATGACATTCTGAAACGACGTTACCAAATCTGCAAGTTCCACTGATGGTAACCGCTCCACCGACTCGACACGCTCGTAATTGGCGTAGGCGAGATATACGTCTCGACCGACTTGCGGTCGATCGGCAAGATCGAATGCGGCTTTTCGAAATCGCTCGTATTCCTGCAATTGACGCACCAGGGCAGCGCGCGGGTCCTCACCCTCCTCGTCTCCGAGTTCCGGTTTCGGCAACAACATACGGGATTTTATCTCCGCCAGCGTCGCCGCCATGACCAGATATTCACCGGCGAGATCGAGCCGCATCAAGCGCATCATCTCCACATACTCCATGTACTGCCGGGTGACATCCGCAATGGGAATGTCCAGAATATCGATATTCGCTTTGCGTATCAGGTACAGCAACAAATCCAGCGGACCCTCGAATCGCTCGAGAAAAACCTCCAGGGCTTCGGGGGGGATATACAGATCCTGCGGCCACTCCGTGTAGCTGACGCCACCGACCACCGCGCGCGGCTCCGCAGCGGACTCGCCGGATGGCAAATCGTTTACGCCGGCCTCAGCCATTAATAGTAGTCGGTGCCGACATAATGCCGCACTTCTGCCATGGTGTCTTCCGCCACGCTGCGGGCGCGTTCGCAGCCGTCGGCAATAATGTTTCGCACCAACGTCGTGTCTTCAATGTATGGTTTCGCGCGCTCGTGCATCTGCAACTGCTCTTTAATTATCGATTCGATTAACGGTTGTTTGCAATCCAAGCAACCGATGCCGGCGGTGCGGCATCCTTGTTCGACCCAGCTGCGTACGTCGTCTCCGGAATACACTTTGTGCAGGTCGAAAACCGGGCATATCGACGGTTCACCGGGGTCGGTGCGGCGTTTGCGAGCAGGGTCGGTAGGCATCGCCCTCAGGTTCTTTTCGACCTGAACCGGATCGTCGCGCAGCGCGATGGTGTTATTGTACGACTTGGACATCTTATTGCCATCCAAACCCGGCACTTTGGGAGCATCCGTTAATAATGCTTCGGGTTCCGGTAGAATAACCCGGCCGCCGCCTTCCAGATATCCGTATAGTCGTTCCTTGTCGCCGATGGTCAGGTTACGCTGCGCTTCCAGCAATGCCTGAGCCTTATCGAGCGCCGCTTGTTCGCCACGCTCGACATAGGCTTGGCGGAGTCCACTAAATAATCGCCCGGCTTTCTTACCCATTTTTTTTACGGCGGCTTCGGCTTTTTCCAAAAATCCCGTATCACGCCCAAATAAATAGTTGAAGCGCCGCGCGATTTCCCGGGTTAATTCGACGTGCGGGACTTGATCCTCACCAACCGGCACCAACGAGGCGCGATAAATCAAAATATCCGCACTTTGCAGCACCGGGTAACCCAAAAACCCATGGGTCGCGAGATCCTTTTCTTTCAGTTTCTCCTGCTGATCCTTGTAGCTGGGGACCCGCTCCAACCAACCTAGCGGCGTAATCATCGACAACAGTAAACTCAACTCGGCATGTTCTGGCACCCGCGACTGAATGAACAACGACGCGCGACCCGGATCGATGCCCGCCGCCAGCCAGTCGATAACCATATCCCAGACGTGCTCGCTCATCTCGCCGGGTTGGTCGTAATGTGTCGTCAACGCATGCCAGTCCGCCACAAAAAAGAAACTGTCGTATTCGTGTTGCAATTCGATCCAATTTTTCAGTACGCCGTGATAATGGCCGAGGTGCAACCGACCGGTGGGCCGCATTCCCGACAACACTCTTTGCGCTTGACCTGGCACAATCATCGTTTTATTGCTCGTTGCTCAACCATTCTTTGTGAAAACTCAAGCGCAGCATCAGCCGTTATATGGCCCACGCTTCGTTTGACTTCAGCATCGCAATATCCCCCTTGCCAACACGCAATACCTCAGGCTCGTGATTAACCAGATCGATGACGGTGGTGGGTTCGATTCCGCATACACCACCATCGATGACCAATTCGACTTTATGCTCCAGCATGTCGCGAATCTGATCTGCGTCGCTTTGCGGTTGTGCGTCGCCCGGCATTATTAGCGTGGTGCTCAACAGCGGCGCCCCGAGTTCGGCCAACAACGCATTAACAATTTCCGAATCCGGAATGCGCAGACCGACGGTGCGCCGGCGCTGATTCTGAAAGCGCCGTGGAATCTCGCGCGTGGCCGGGACGATAAACGTATAGGGACCGGGCGTAAATGCCCTTATAAAACGATACGCCTCGTTCCTGAGTTTTACGTAACGCCCGACGTCGGACAACGCGGCGCAGACCAAAGTAAAGTTGTGGCGTTCATCGAGCATGCGAATGTCGCGCATGCGCTGCGCGCCTTGCACGTTTCCGAAACGGCAGCCCAGCGCATAACTCGAATCGGTCGGATAGGCGAGCACACCACCCGACTCGATAATCCCTACGGCTTGTCTGATTAGCCGCAGCTGCGGATTTCGCGGATGGATTTGAAAATATTGAGCCATGGCTAGTGTTGTATGCGCGCTACGCGCTGATCGAGGCAGTGGCGGAGTAATTCTCGAGCCGCGCCCTGCCCAGGGATCGCCACATCGGGGTCGAGCTCCAGCAACGGCTCCAGCACGAATCGGCGCAAGTGCATACGCGGATGCGGAATTTGTAAATCCGCAAGCGCGAGCTGCAATTCGCCATACAGCAATAAGTCCAGATCCAGCATCCGCGGTCCGTTGGGGTCCGTTTCGCGGGTACGTCCGAACGCATCCTCGATGTTCCGCAGCCCCGAGAAGAGTTCATAGGCACCGGCCAACGCGGTCATCTGGCACACCGCGTTGATGAAATCGGGTTGATCCTGGGGCCCAATCGGCGCGGTTCGGTAAAGCGACGACACCGCCGACAACGTGGCCTCCTTAATAGTCCGTAATGCCTCGATCGCGCGCCCGACTTGCCGCTCGGGCTCGTGCAGATTACTTCCCAAACCAATATAGGCATAGGCCGCGCCGCTCATGCGCCTGCGCTTCGGCGCCGGCGGCGACGGGGACGGTCCTTGGCGCTATGCGTAGGGCGATCACGCACCATGGAGTGCCGTTGCGATTCGTCGACCTCCTGAAACCGAGTCCACCAGTCGGCGGCCTCTGAATCGGCATCCCCGGCTTCACTTCGTAACACCAAGAAGTCATAGGCCGCACGAAAGCGTCTGTTCTCCAACAACCGGGCAGCCCGGCCACGGCGGCTGACCAGGCGCGGCTGCATCGCCCAGATCTCCTTGATCGGAGTCGCGACCCGACGCGGCACCGTGGTTCGCACCGATTGCTGGGCCAAAACCTCATCCGCGGCGATATATTCCGATTCGTGGTCCGGCACGCCGGCCTCGCGATGACCCGCTACCGCGGCTCGTACCGGTCCCCATAAGAATACGGCCATTAGAAACGCCGCTATAACCGGTTTTCCATCGCTCACTCGTTGGTCGGTATTGCGCAGCGCCAATCGATACAACTTTTCGTGGCCCGCCGTGGGCGCTCGCTGCAGATGCATCGCGCTCAACGGAAACAAATGTGAGAACAATCCGTAATCACGCAACAGCTCGTAGGTGGCCGAAGCGTACCCACGGTGAAACAGTTTCAGCACTTCGTCGAACAGCCGCGCGGCCGGGACATCACCGACAAGCGGCCCGGCTTCTT
>Ga0224512_10004460_pt1 | contig 11785 bp, 5 predicted proteins | sample SF_May12_sed_USG_4_FD_169103 | JGI IMG/M metagenome (GOLD analysis project Ga0224512, IMG submission 169103) | Sediment microbial communities from San Francisco Bay, California, United States - SF_May12_sed_USGS_13 | ecosystem: Environmental > Aquatic > Marine > Sediment | place: USA: California... | reverse complement strand
TCGCAATGTGGCCCGGATGGCGACGCTGCTCGCCGGCCTGCCCGAGTCAGTTCCCGCGTCGACCGTGAATCGGCTCTGCGGGTCGGGGATGGAGGCCATCGTGTCAGCTGCACGTGCCATCGCGCTCGGAGACGCGGAGGTCGTGATCGCCGGCGGCGTCGAGTCGATGTCGCGCGCGCCGTTCGTCGTTCCGAAATCCGAGCGGGCGTACCCAACGACGGCCGAGATCGCCAGCACCACCCTGGGATGGCGGCTGGTCAACCCGGCGATGGAAGCGCTGGGCCACACCGACGCCCTGGGAATCACTGCGGAGAACGTGGCGCAGGAGTACGGCGTGTCGCGGCCCGATCAGGACGCCTTTGCCGTCCGGTCCCAGGAGCGAGCTGCCGACGCCATGAAGGGCGGCCGTCTGGCCGAGGAGATCGTCCCGGTCGCCATCCCGCAACGCAAAGGACCGGATGAACTCGTCGAGGTTGACGAACATCCACGTCCCGGCACAACACTGGAGATGTTGACCAAACTGCGCCCCGCTTTCAAAGACGACGGCACCGTGACGGCCGGGAACGCGTCAGGCATCAACGATGGTGCTGCCGCGGTGCTCGTCGCGTCTGAAGCGGCCGTGGGGCGCTTCGGATTGACACCGCTCGCGCGCTATGCCGGGTCGGCGACGGCGGGCGTGCCGCCCCGCATCATGGGCATCGGCCCGGTCCCAGCGGTCGGCAAACTCATGGACAGGACGGGCCGATCGATCACAGACGTCGACGTGGTCGAGCTCAACGAAGCGTTCGCCAGCCAGGCCCTCGCATGCCTCCGGGCGTTCGGCATCGCCGACGACGCGGAACATGTGAACCCGAACGGCGGCGCCATCGCGCTCGGGCACCCCACCGGGGCGTCGGGCGCCCGCATCACCGGGACCGCAGTGCGGGAGATGCGCCGTCGGGGTGCCGCGACGGCTGTGGCGTCGATGTGCATCGGTGTCGGTCAGGGGATCGCCTCTCTCTGGGAATCTGTATGAGTCCAGGCGCGGTCGGCGTCGTCGAGCACGCGGGCGGCGGCATCGCGTACGCGGTGACCGGTGAACCGGCAACCAGCCCGGTGCTCTTCGCGCATTCTCTGGGCCTCGACCGGTCGAGCTGGGACAGCCAGGTGGCATCCCTATCGAGCGCCTTCCGAACGGTGCAGATCGACCTGCGCGGTCACGGGGCGTCGGGAGCTCCGCCCGGACCGTACGGCCTGGAGGATCTGGCGAGCGATGTGCTTGCCGTCGCTGATGCACTCGCGGTTCAACAGTTCCACTTCGTTGGCCTGTCGATCAGTGGAATGGTCGCCCAGTATCTCGGTATCCATCACCGCGATCGGTTGCGTTCTCTGACTATCTGCAACACGGCTCCCAGGATCGGAACGCCCGAGTTCTGGCAGGAAAGGATCGACGCCATCCGAGATGGCGGCATGGCCGCCATCTCGGAGGCGGTCACGGCCCGCTTCTTCTCAGAAGGGTTCGGAGACATGGCGCCCGACGTCTACGACGCTGCCCGGTCGACGCTCGAGGCAACGGATCCTGACGGCTACATCGGCTGCTGTCAGGCGGTCGCGGCCGCCGATCTGCGGCGGGAGATCGGAGGCATCACCACGCCGAGCCTGGTCATCGGCGGCCGGGAGGACCTGGCCACGCCACCGGAGCAGGCTGAGCTGATTCACCAGGCGGTTGCGGGGAGCCGGCTGGTCATCCTCGACGGCGCTGGTCATGTGTCCAACCTGGAGCAGCCGGGGGCGTTCACGGCTGCGCTTGCCGACTTCCTTCGATTCTCCTAACGCTCACTCGCGGAGTTGATCGGGCCGCCGTGAAGGGTCGCTGCGTGTCTGGTGTGTTGGGTGCCGCGAGTGGGTCGAAGGCGTCGCGTCACGACGGGACGTCGATGACCGCACCTTGATCGATCAGCGCGGTCCGAACCGTCGCCACCGGAATCTCCCGGGGCTCGAACCCGGCCTCCACGGCGAGCGCGGCCAGCATCCCGACAGCCTGACCGCCCAACAGCTCAGGCGCATGCATCCGAATCGACGATGCTACCGAGCGGTCAACATTTCCGTTCCGAGCGATGGCGACGAGGAACCCGTCCACATCGTCGGGGATGAACACGCGCAGCGGCGCGTCATAGGGCCCGAGGGTCGGGTTGAGGACCGAGTCGGTGATGCCACACGAGCCGTGGTCGTCGTCCGAGCGGTCGCCTCCGATGAGGACGCTGTCCGGATACACATCGATGCCGCGCTCGACGATATCTGCACCGGCCATTGGGTCGGCGCCGGTGAGTCGGCGTCCCTCCCGGATGTAGTACCCCGGTGGCATGTGCCGCTCGATCTCGTCGGGTATCTCGTCCAGCCAGACCTGACGCTCGGTCCCGGCGAAGCCGAGATGGGTCGCCACTGCCCACTGGTCCCGGCCGAGTTCCCAACGGTCGTACCACATGTAGAGATACGTCTTCAGCGTCGCTTCACGGAACGCATCCAGCCGGGCCGGTCCACCTTCGACGGCCGCCGCCGGGACGGCCGTATCGTTGGGAAAGTTGATACCGGAGACCGAGATCGCCGGCCGGTCCGGGTCCGGAACCCTGGAGTCCGGCATGCCGCGATACCACACCGCGAGCGACGAATCGATCGGGTAGGTCAGCTCGCCCCACCCGATGAACTCGGCCTGGCCGCCTGGTGCGACCATTGCGCGGAAATCCGCCAGCCACTCGCGTACGGTTTCTGCACCCGCAGTGGCCGCGATGAGTTCGTTCGCGTCGGATGGCACTTCGAGTTCCGCCGGGACGTCCGGATACCACGCCATCACGACCGCGTGGGTCATGTCCTGCACACACGCGCCGGCACCCTCGTTGCCGATCCCGTAGGCGGCCTCGGCCAGCGGGATGAGGTCGCCGAACTCGGTCCCGTCGATGACGAGACCGCGATACGCGTGACCGGACGCGGTGAGGACACCGTTGACACCGCCATCATCTGTGAACGTGACATCTGCGACCCGATCGACGGTCACCTCGACCCCGGCGTCGCTGAGCATGGCCTCGAGGTGCTCCCGCACCACGTGTGGTTCCGGGCAGAAGGTGTTGATGTCGCTGAAATAGCAGGTGCTCGTCGACAGCCCGAGATCGTCGTAATGCTGTGTGATGGCGGTGAACAACTCGGCATACAGTCCGGATGTTCGAAACATATCTCGGGCCGGGCCCGACGCATCGTCGAATGAGGTGACGCCCGCGCTCCCTGCCTGGCCGCCAACGTAGCCCAGCGGGCTGAACAACACCACCTTGTGTCCGCGCCGGCCGGCCTGCACAGCTGCACCCACCGCACCCAGACCATCGCCTGCGACGATGACATCAACACTGGTGGCGGCCGGCGCCGTTGTGCCTGCGCTCGCGCTGGTGCCTGGGTCGTCCGACGTCCCGGGGGCCGGGGGATCGGCGACGGTTGCGACTGTTGCCGTGGCCGCCGTCGGCGGGTCCGTCACGTTGGGCGAGTGCGTGCATGAGGCCGCCACGATCACGAACATCAGCATGCGGGCGCAACGGGCTTTCACGTTGACATTCTCTCTCACTGCGACCGGCGCCGGGCCCGTCGAAAGTCCCCAACCGACCCGGGCCCGGATCTACCGGTGGTGGGCCCGCCCGGTTGCGCGCTTCGAGGGACGTGCTGCCGTCAGGGCCGGCGGCGGATTTGGCGCCTGTTGGGTTGATCGTCCAACCCAGGCAGCAGGGCCCTGTGGCCTTTGCCGCGATCCGGGCCCGGCCGAATGATTCCAAACAGCGTTACCCCAGATAGGATGCTGGGTGACAACCATCCACCGCAGCGAACAACTGACAGAACCGGTGGAGCCGATTGAGAGAGGAGGCCACCGTGGATTCAAAGCCGGCGTTGATCCACTTCGACGTGCCGCACGGAGATCGCGAGCAGCATGCGTCGTTGATGGAGCGGCTTGGACACCCGTCGACGGTGTGCCATGGTCCGGGTAACGAAGGGATCTGCCCCATTCTCGAAGAGGAAGGGCAGTGCCCGCTCATCAACGAGGCGCACGGGGTCGTGTTCGAGTTCGACCTCGACACCGACCGGCACCGTGAGATCCTCACCCGCTATCTCGAAGTCATCGATCCGGACGTGCCGGTCCGGGTTGTCGTGGAACCCGAGGTGTACGAGCGTCACAAGGATCTCCTGCAGGGCGTGGAGGTGTGGAACCACGAGCCGACGGTTGGCGAGCTCGACGGCTTTGCCGCTCGAGTCGAAGCGGCGGACAAGGCGCGGGAAGACGATACGGGCTCGTAGCGCCAGAGCCATTGCGCTCGTCTCATACTGCGCGGCCGCGTCGGATCGGCCGCCGCTCGGCGGCTCAGAAGGTCACTTTCGGGTCTTCGATATGGACCGGATCGAGGCGGGATTTTCCGAGCGGCGCCCGACCGGCACCAGTGGCCGGAGCGGTCGCCGGTCACCCTGTCGCACCCGCGTCCGCGCCGGTCAGGAGGCCGTACACGGTATCCAGCGTCGAGCGGTCGAGCGCTTCGAGGCGATCGTGGAGCCGGTACTGCCCATCGAGCATTCCCCACACGAGCACCTCGGCCGCATGTTCCGATCCGAGTTCCTGCCACTCGTCACCAGTCCATCTCTCTAGTCCGAGCAGATCGAGCAACGCCACTCGGGTCGGTCGGTCCAGCCGCGGCTCAACGTACGCATGAGCCAGCTCATGCGACAGGACGCGCAGGCGTTGAATGTCCAACCCCTGGGGATTCTCGCTCGTGTAACAAACCTCCACTGTCGGGGATGCGTCCGCATGACTCTGGTAGTAGCCGTTGCACGCCGGCGTGGTCCGGTGGAATCGGATCACAGCGTCTGGTGCGACCAGACCGGCTCCCTCGAACAGTTGATATGCCAATTGGACAGTGGCGTCGATCTCGTTGCCGTTGATCACGATATCCGGATCACCAAGATCGGTGACGACGATGGTGCGTGCCGTGTCCGTGGGGGCGGGCACTGCGATGCCACTTGATACGGTCGTGATTGCACTGACATCTGACACGGTTGCAGTGAACGACGAGACCCACCCTGCCGCAGAGATGAGTGCAGCGAGCCCGAGGACGGCACCGATGACTCATGACCGGGTGGATCGTGCGGTGTGCGTCTGTGCCATGGGAGCCCTCCTGCTCGACTGCGTTGCCGCACGATCCGGCGGGGCGGTCAAGGCGCTGAGAAGGGCGCGAGGTGATGATGATGCCCTGGACTTTGCAACTCCTTGGCAGCTAGTGGGGACGCTGCGGACCAAGTCGACGCAGGTCACAGGCAGCGCGGCTTGCGCGTATCCTGAGGCGATAGAGTTCCAGGCCCTCGGTCCCGTGCCGGTTTCGACCGGGGGACGGCGGCATCCGCTCGGCGGACCAAAGCAGCGAACCATGTTGGCATCGCTCGTGCATGAGGTCGCGCGCACCGTTTCGGGGGCTGCTTTCATCACAGGGGTGTATGGGGTTGACGCGTCGGGTGGTGCTCGCCGGACGATCTACACGTAGGTCTCGAATCTGCGCGAGGAGGTGGGATATGTGATCATGGCGTTCCGGTGACGGGCACGTCCCGACCGTCAACCTGCGACCGTTGATGCGGTGTGGTACGGCTGACGCCCGTCGCGGGGCAAAACGCCTGGTAGGCCGGCTTTTGCAGGTCTTTGACAGGCGTGGCGCACCATACATGGCATGCAGACCGAAGCAGCTCCCGGCGCTGGCGCCGCGTATCGTGACAAGGTGCAGATCGAGATCCTCGGAACGGTTGCCCTTGTCGATGGGGAAAGGCCGATGCCGTTGGGCGGTCCCAAGCAGCGGACGGTGCTGGCGCTGCTCGTGCCTGAGGTCGGCCGGCCGGTGTCGGTCGACGCGCTCATCGTCGGCCTCTATGGCGAGGACGCCTCCGGCGGCGCCCGCCGCACGATCCACACCTACGTGTCCAACCTCCGGCGGGAGGTCGGGGACCTCATCGTGCGGTCGGGAGATGGGTATGTCCTGAACGTCGATCCGGCGGCGGTTGACGCAGTCCGATTCGAGGAGATGTACCGGCAGGGCAGCGGGCTGGTCGATTCGGCCCCGGATCGTGCGGTGGCGCTGCTCCGGGACGCGCTCGCCCTCTGGCGGGGGCATCCGTACGCGGACGTCGTGGTGCGCGATCTTCTGGAGACCGAAACTGTCCGGCTCCAAGAGCTGCGGCTGGCGGCGCTCGACGCCCGTATCTCGGCCGAGCTGGCGTTGGGTCTACATCGTGACCTGATCGGTGAGGTGAGCGCCCTCGTCGCGGAGCATCCACTTCGTGAGAGCCTGCGAGGCCATCAGATGGTGGCGTTGTACCGGTCGGGGCGCCAGAGCGAGGCGCTGCGAGCGTACGCTCGAACCCGTGAATACCTGGGTGACGAATTAGGTATCGAACCGTCGCCTGAACTCCAGAAGCTCGAACAACAAATCCTCGACCAGGATCCCGCGTTGCAGGTGCATCCGGCGGCGTCAATCGAGCGCCGGGCGATCCTGGCGGTCGAACTCGACGAGAGTTTGCGCTTCGGTCCCACCCGAGAATTGGACGCGCTGCTGGGGCGGCGGAACGAGATCCTCGCGGCTGCGGCGTCGTCGTCGGGCGGAACATTGCTCGACGTCCGGGGCACTGCCGTGTACGCCGCGTTTTCCTCAGTGGCGGCGGCAGTTGACGCCGTGCGGGTCGCGGTCGATGCGACCGCGCAGGTGGCGATCGACTTCGGCGATGTCGAAATGGGTGTGCACGACGCCGTGGGGCCCCCCATCACCAAGGCGCTGCGCCTGGCAGCCGTGGCCCATCCGGGCCAGGTCCTGCTCTCCGAGGATGCGCAGGCTCGCCTCGTGTCGGAGGACACCGGGGGTTGGAGCATTGCCGCGCTGGGTCTCCAGGCGGTCCGCGGGTTCGATCGGTCAGCGCAGGTATTCCAGTTGGTCGGCGAGGGTCTGGCGCGGGAATTCCCGGAGCTGCGGCTAGATCGACTTCCTCCGCCCCTTCCCGGGACCGTTGCTGGCTCGGTTCCCGGCTATGAACTGCGAGAGGAACTTGGCGGGGGCGTGAGCGGCGTGGTGCATCGCGCCTACCAGGCAGCTATCGGCCGCGAAGTGGCGGTGCGGGTAATCCGTCCCGAGTTGGTCGGTGACCCTCGCTTCGTGCGGCGCTTCGAGGCAGTGGCGCAGCGGATCGCGGCGATTGACCATCCCCACTTGGTTCCGCTCGTCGACTACTGGCGGGAACCGTCGCAGGCGTTCCTCGTGCACCGGCTGGTCGCCGGCGCCTCGTTGCAAGTGGGGGCTTCGGCCCGGCTGGACGCTGGCCGCATGATGACGCGGTTGGAGCAGGTTGGGGCCGGATTGGCTGCAGCGCACGCCCGCGGCCTTGCCCACGGCCGGATCTACCCGGGCAACGTGCTGGAGGATGACGCCGGCTATGTGTTCCTCACCGATACCGGCCTCGCGGTGATGTTCCAAGGAATGGTCAGCCCCCCGGCGACTGCCTACACGGCACCTGAAGCCATCGGCGGCGCGGCGTCGGTGGCAGCGGACATCTACAGCCTGGGGGTGCTGGCGGTTGAATTCCTGGCTGGCCGGGCCCCGGACGACGGGCCACTGCCGCAGCTCGGCACCGGCGTCGATGACGTGATCGCTCGCGCCACCCATCCTCAGCCTGATCGACGGCACAGTTCGGTCAACGAGTTTCTGGAAGATCTCGCCGGGGCGGTGGGTGATGTGGGCCCTGCGGCGTCGGCGGCACGCGAGAAGAGAACCACTGCCCGCAACCCATACAAGGGCCTCCTTGCATTCGGGGAGGCCGACGCGGCCGACTTCTACGGTCGCAAAGAGATCGTCAGCCAACTCGCGTCGGCGGTGGAGGATAGGCCGTTCACCCTCTTGGCCGGGCCGTCGGGAATCGGCAAGTCATCGGTGGTGCGGGCGGGTCTCGTGCCGGCGGTTCGGGCCTCGCATGCCTCCGACGGACCGGCGTGGTTGGTCACGGACATGTTCCCCGGTGCGCGGCCGTTCGATGCCCTTGAAGCCGCCCTCAACCGGGTGGCCACGGAGACGGTTGCCAACCGCATCGAAGCTCTGCGCTCGGGCACGGCCGGATTGAACGAAGTATGCGCGGGCATCGTGCCGGGGGAACGGCTGCTGATCGTGGTCGACCAGTTCGAGGAGCTGTTCACCCACACGACGGACGAGAACACCCGGCAGCGGTTCCTCGAGATGCTGACGGAGCTCAATGACGACCAACGCTCCCCGGTGCGGGTAGTGGCGACGACGCGCGCCGACTTCCTCGACCGGCCGCTCCGCTACGCCGAGTTCAGCCGCACGGTTGGATCGTCAACCATCACCCTCGGCGCGCCCACCGCCGAGGACCTGGCCGAGATCGTCCGTGTCCCCGCCGAAGGTGTCGGCGTGGAAGTGGACGCAGCGCTCGTGGAAGCCCTCACCCATGATGCGGGCGCCGAACCCGGGGCGCTTCCCTTGTTGCAGCATGCCCTCACCGAGCTGTTCGAACGACGGGCGACCAACCGACTAACGCTGGACGGTTACCGGGCGGCCGGCGGCCTGGCCGGCTCCATCGGGCGTCGGGCTGAAGCAGTATACGGCCACCTCACTCACGAGGACCAAGCACTGACGCGCAGGCTGTTTCTCCATCTGGTCAGCGTGGATGCAGATTCGGACGCCACCCGCCGACGGGTGCGACGACCGGACCTCGACGGTCTAGACGCGGCGTCCGGCTCCGTCGACCGCGTCCTCGACTCGTTCGGGAGGCACCGTCTCCTCGTGTTCGACCGCGACGCGATCACCCGCGGCCCCACCGTGGAAGTCGCCCACGAAGCCCTGCTGTCACGGTGGGATCGCCTGGCTGCCTGGATCGGGGCGTCCCGCGAGGACCTCCTCGTGGCACGTCGCCTCGAGATCGCCGCTCAAGATTGGGCAGCCGCTGAGCGCGACGAGAGTTACCTGCTCACCGGCGCGCAGCTGGGGCAGTCCGCCAGCTGGCGCACCGACTCTGCTCTCCGCCCGTCGCCGGTGATGACTGAGTTCCTGGACGCGTCCGCGGCTCACGACCTGCAGGCGAAGGCTGAACGGCGCCGCCGCCGTAGAGTGACCCTCAGTGGGTTCGCCGCGGCGGCCCTGGTTGCGATGGTGCTCGCAGTTGTGGCTTGGGTGCAACGCTCCTCTGCCGAAAGTGCTGCCGCCGAGGCCGAAGCCCGAGGGCTCATGCTGGAGGCGGAGCAGAATATGTCCGTCGATCCTGAGTTGAGCCTGCTGCTGGCAACCGAATCCGTCCAGGCGTTCCGTTCGAGCGGGGAAGTCCCCGGACGTGCGATCGATGTTCTCCGCGCATCGATCGACAACCAGTCTGTGGTTTCCAGGCACCCGGGCGGCTCGTGGGTTGCCCGGGTACCGGGTACCACGACGTTCGCCACACCGGACCCGGAAGGTGGAATCGCCATCTGGGACGCTGCAACACAGGAGCTCCGCCAGCGCATCGCTGCCCCCGATGGCCATACGGTGCTGGAGGCATATGCTCCGGACGCCGGCGACGACCTGTTCGTCCTTCTGGAATCTGCGCCCGATGCTGGCCACTGGCGCACATTGAGCCCGGAGTCAGAACGCTGGTCGACTCTTCCGGGCGCAGACGGCTACGGGCTATTCGCAACGGACCCGGGTGGTCAGAGATACGCCGTGGAATCCGACGGCAAGCTGACCCTGTGGGACCGGGAGTCTGGAAACGAGATCCGCTCCTTCGAGGGGATACCGAATTCGCTCCCGGCATTGAGCGCCGACGGCCGATTCGCCTTCGCAGCACGTGAAGGCGACAGCATCGGAGTCGATATCGTCGATCTTCCGGATGGCGCCGCTTCAACATCCATCACCGATATTGAGCTTGCCGATATCTTCCTCACCTTCGCGCCTAGCGGTGACCAGCTGCTCGTTTCTTCGTACACATTCCTCATCTTGTACGACCTGGCCGACGCCTCGGTCATCTGGGAACGGAGAGACCTCACCAGGTCATGGATCCCGCGTTGGCTCGACGACAGTGGCTTGATCGCAGCTGGTGGCCTCGGCACGCTCAGCCTCCTTGATGCAGAGACTGGTCGGACGGTCGGCCAAATCTCCGGGCATGTAGGAGGGGCGATTCAGGCTGCGCTCTTCGACGACATCGACCTGCTCGTGACGGCCGGTACCTCGGACGACGCGACCGTCGTACACCGGCTCAGCTCCTCGGACGCCTCGACACTCGCCGGTTTCGATCTTCCTCATGTGTCTCCGATCGGCATGGTCGTCTCCGCCGACGGCAACGCCCTGATCGCTCACGACCAGAATGGCTACGACGTCGTCGATGCGATGTCAGGCGAGATGATCCGTTCAGAGCGCGGCTTGGATCAGGCGCTCACGAGCAATTCGTGGACCTTCCCTGTGTTCGCCCCCAGCGGGTCATTTGTTGCCTACACCGACTCGGAGGACGTGAGCCAGCTCATCTCCGTCCCAACTGGTGATGTCGTCTACACCGCTCCAGCCCTGTGGCACATCCGCGGTGTGAACGGAGACGGTTCGCGAGTGGTCATCTCTCGCGACGAAGTGGGCGCTCAACTCGTCGACACCTCTGGCGAGTCGGTCGTCAGTATCGAAGTCGGAGACACGCTGCATCATGCGACATTCACGAATGATGGGCGCTTCGTCCTCACGGGGGTCGACGGAGATGGGCGTCTGTGGGACGCCGGGGACGGGAAACTGATCTCCACCTGGAGTCCCGAGGCGGAGGACATCGGCGGCCTGTGGTCGGAGTTCACGCACGACGGATCTAGGCTCGTCGTAGGCGGCGGAGAAGGTCGCCTTCGGATCTTCGATATGGACCGGATCCAGGCGGGACTTCCGATCGACGAAGCCGAGATGCTCCGGATCAAAGCGCATGACGCGACCATCGTGCGGCTGGCGATATCTCCGGACGATCGCATCATCGCAACCACTGCCTGGGATCAAAAGGTCAAACTGTGGGACCTGGCGTCCGGTGACCAGTTGGGCGAGTTCGGCAGCGATAACCCCGACGCAATTGCTTTCCACCCGACCGAACCGTGGCTCTACGTGGCCTCAGGGGCCACGGTCTCGGTCTACACCCTCGATCTCGACGAGTTGATCGGGATCGCCGAGGCGCACATCACCCGGCAGATGACTGAGGACGAGTGCAGGCTCTATCTGCACCGTGCATGTGAGACATTGCCGCAGCCATGATCGACTAGGCCTGAGCTACCTGCGCCGCGAAGGATCGCTCCACCCATAGGTTGAGCGTGTTCCTCAGGATTCCGTCGATCGTCACGCAGCTCGAAGTATCGAGCCGGCCGATTCGCTCGACCAGGCGTCGTGTCGAGATTGTCCGGACCTGATGCTGGACGCAGACGGCGCAGCGAAGGCACGCCCACGGGCGACCGGATGACCTATCGCACCAGCGGCTTGTACTTGATCCGGTGGGGCTCGACCGACTCGTCGCCGAATTCGGCCCGCATGAAGTCCTCGTACTCTGAGTAGTTGCCTTCGAACCAGCGCACCTGGCTGTCGCCCTCGAAAGCGAGCATGTGGGTGCAGATCCGGTCGAGGAACCAGCGGTCGTGGGAGATCACCACTGCGCATCCGGGGAATGCACCCAATGCCTCTTCGAGCGCTCGCAAGGTGTCCACGTCGAGATCGTTGGACGGCTCGTCCAGGAGCACTACGTTGCCGCCCCGGCGTAGCATCTT
>Ga0224512_10004459_pt1 | contig 11791 bp, 7 predicted proteins | sample SF_May12_sed_USG_4_FD_169103 | JGI IMG/M metagenome (GOLD analysis project Ga0224512, IMG submission 169103) | Sediment microbial communities from San Francisco Bay, California, United States - SF_May12_sed_USGS_13 | ecosystem: Environmental > Aquatic > Marine > Sediment | place: USA: California... | reverse complement strand
CAAGGCGACGGGCCTTATGGAAAAACTCGTTGCCAGCGGACAACTGGTCGCGTTCAATGATGTCGACAAAGACGTTCACGGGTTCGACCAACCGGGCATCGCGTTGCTTCTCGAGCACCCCAGAATACCGTTCGTATCCTATCCTTACGAATGGGGTTTCCAGCAGTTAAAGAGCGCGGCTCTCTTGCAGCTCGATATTTATCTCGAAGCACTACGGCACAGCGTAACCCTGAGCGATGCCAGTGCATACAATATTCAGTTCATCGGAGCGCGGCCGGTATTCATCGATCACCTGGCGTTTCGGCCCTATCGTAACGGTGAGTTCTGGACGGCGCACCGGCAGTTTTGTGAGCAATTCCTGAATCCGTTGCTATTGAGAGCGAAACTCGGCGTCGACCACAATGCCTGGTACCGTGGTGCACTTGAGGGCATATCTACGCGCGACCTCAACAACCTGCTGCCGTTGCGCAAGAAACTCTCCTGGAACGTGTTTTCGCAGGTCACATTGCAAGCCCACTTTCAAAAAGCCAGCCTGGAGAAATCCGCTCGAACGGCAATCCCGACCAATGCAGGTCTGCCGAAACTTTCGTTTGAGCGACTGCTGATCAGCCTCAGGAACTGGATCGAGTCCCTGCATGCGCTTGATTCCGAAAAGACCGTATGGGCCGACTACGCGGATGACAACAGTTACAATGATCGCGCGCGATTGTTCAAGCGTGGCTTCATTAAGAGCTTCACTGCGGAGCTGCAACCAAAAGTAATGTGGGATCTTGGTTGTAATACGGGAGATTACAGCGCCGTTGCACTTTCGGCAGGTGCCGAGTACGTGGTCGGATTCGATTTCGACCGCACAGCCGTTGACAAAGCGTTCATGCGCGCCAACGACGAGCAGATGGCATTTCTGCCACTGTATCTCGATGCAGCGAATCCAGCGCCCGATCAGGGCTGGTCACAGCTCGAGCGCAAGGGCGTCGGAAGCCGGGCTAACGCTGACGCCCTGCTGGCACTCGCTTTCGTCCACCACCTTGCCATCGGCAAGAACGTACCATTACCGGCGATTGTGGCATGGCTGCTTTCTCTTGCCCCTGATGGCATCGTGGAATTCGTCCCGAAAAGCGACCCGATGGTGCAGGAACTGCTGCGTCTCCGCGAAGATATATTTGACGAGTACGATCTTGATCACTTCGTTAGTCTGATCAGGGAAAAAGCCGAAATAACCCGGCTTGAGCAAATTCAGGACTCTGACCGCCACCTCATTCAATACAGGCAACACTGAGCTTACCGGCTAGACGCCCAGCAAATGACCGTGCAATTGAATAAGCGACGCAACCGCACGATGGACCCGGCGGCCTTATTGGCACCCGTATTGATGGTGTCGGGATTGTTGCTTGGCCATCTGCAATTTCACGCCTACCCGCTGCTAGCTCCGGAGTCGCTTATCGCACTTGTCGCCGCGGCCGTAATCGGCGCATCGCTGGGACTTATTCCTGCGCTGCTCGGGCCGTCAAATACAAGAGCATTGATGCTGGGTCTTACGTTGCTGATTTTTATTGACTTTCAATTCGGCTCGAACGCGATTGTGCGCAATCTGCTCGACAATGATCACGGCCTGCCGCAATGGGCATTTTTTTCCATCGCTTTCGCCTTCGGGTTTATCGTTTTTCTGGCATTCCTGTCGATGCGCGAACACATTGCCACAATTTTCGTAACCGGTTTCGGTGCATTTTTCTTGAGCACTCTGCTGATACCGGCGCCATCCATGCGCTTCGGTGCGGAAGGCGCCGCAACGCCCGTAATGGCATCCCGCACTGATTCGATTGTCCTGCACCTGATTCTCGACGGTCATATCGGCATCGAGGGAATTCCACTGGATATGACCGGCGGGCCGGAAACAAAGGCTGCATTGCTCCGCTTCTACGAGAAGTGGGGATTTCGCGTATTTGGCGGCGCCTACAGCCCTTACCTGATGACGCTCAATTCTGTGGCCAATCTGATGAATAGCGAGGTTTCCCCAATAGACCTCGTCAATGTCGAAGCCGGTCACCGATATGATCGGGCTTACGGTGTGACTGAGAACAAATATTTTCGCGCGGCTGCACAACGGAACCGCAACATACGCATTTATCAATCGGACTACCTTGATTTTTGTGCTGACACCCGGGCTCCGATCGAATACTGTTTCACTTATCCGACTTCAAGTATCAACGCGCTCACAGGCTCCTCGCTTGCTGCGACAACCAAGGCTCGAATCATCCTTGACAGCTTCCTGCGTCGCGAAAACATCAGCGGAAAAATCTACGCGGACTTTTTCGATCGATCCTATTATTCCAGCATCGCCGTACCGGAAGTATTCAGCACAATGCGTGAAGACATGATCGCAAATCCCGCCGGCAAGCTTTTCTTCGGTCACCTGATGCTTCCGCACGATCCGTACATCTGGGATCGACAATGCCAGCTTCGGCCTGATGCGGCGCAATGGATCAGCCGGCGCCCCGATCACACCGATCTTACGACCCTTGGAACGCCGGACTATCGGCAGCAGGCGTATGCGCACTATTTTGATCAGGTCCACTGCGTCGTCCGGCAACTTGATGCCTTGTTGCTCGCTATCGACGAGGCCGGCCATTTGCAGGACGCCACGATTATCATACACGGCGACCACGGCTCCAGGATCACGCTTCGGGATCCAATCATCGCGCACCGCGATGCGGCATCGAGGCGCGACTATATCGATTCGTTCTCGACGTTGTTTGCGATTCGCTCACCCGATCTTGAACCGGGCTACTCAAGCGAGCTGCAGGCGCTACCCAACCTGATCGCGACTCATGCATTTGGCAATCCACCGCCCATGGCTCAGCACACCGTGTATTTGCGCAACGACGCCAAGCTGGAAGGACTGGACCTGATGCCGGTGCGTATGCCGGATCTCGGCTCGCCGCAGCAGCTGACTCATTCTGAAGCCGTTAAAAACTCCCGCTCACAGTTAGAGTAGTCCTGCGCCCGTTGAAACGCTCCCTGAATTCCAGCGAATCCACCGGCGTCAGCTCACGCTCGCCCGTGTAAACGGTACGCTCGCGTGACTGCGTAAAATTCAGCAGATTATCGCCAACGAGGCTGACTTTGAGCCCCTTCCAGCGAGTGGTCTCCACGAAGACGTCGATGGCGTAACCCTCATCCCGTATGTCCAGTTCATTAACCCTGAACAGCGGCCTCTCATCGCGTTTCGCCACGGTCCAGCCCCAGGCGACATTGGCAGCGGAAAAATCCTGCCGGTAGTCGACCCTGACGAAGTACCTGTTGTTCTTGTTGAAATTGGCAAGCGTTCGGTACGCGTTACTGCCGCCTTCAGCAGAAAGCACGCGCTCGAGTCCCGTTACGGGGTCGACGACCACTGAATCCTGCAGGCGGACGTCGATATCCAGTTTCGCCCCGCTGAGCCCCAGGCCGTCCAACGGCAAGGTGCCCTCCAGTTCGATACCCCAACGACGGCCGTTACCGATGTTACCGGGCGCCTCGAAACTCGGACTCAGCGGTAACAGGTCCAGAACATCCGAAATCCAGTTGTGAAACGCCGTCACCTTGAGAACGCTGTCGTTGGCAAAACGCCACTCCTGGCTCAGCTCCGCAACCCGGGTCGTATCCGGCCGCAGGTCCGGATTGCCGAGACTCAGATCTTCATCCTCGAATACGTTCGCCGTTATGAAATCGTCGAAATCCAGCTGCGCAACCTCACGTGCCAATCGCAGCCGTGTCTGCTCGCGTGGTCTGAATGAATAAGTCAAGACGATTTCGGGCTTGAGAAAGAAAAAGTCGCGTTCCAGCTCGGCATCACCGCTTTGCGTAATCGTCGACGCCTCGGCGCCGAGGCCAAAATCCAGCTGGAGCCGACCCAGTGACCAGGTGTCCTTCAACAGGACGTCGGCGCGGACCTCCTCGACGCGCGTGTTCGCACCGGGAACGTCCACTTCGACGGGTCCTGCACCGGTGTCGACGGTTTGCACCAAGGTACCGTCGAGCGCATTGAAAGCGCCCTCGACGTTGAACTGGATGTTGTGGCCGGGCAGGCCTTTCCAGTCCAGCTCGAGCCGGCCAATTACGGCGGTTGCATCGGAGCTGCTGACGGCAATGGTGGACGAGGTCTCGACGCCGTTGGCATCCAATACGCGGCGGGTGGCCGTGTTGGGCAGCTTCTCCAGCGACAGCAAAAAAATGCCCTTGCCCATCAGTTCGTCATTCAGTTTCCTTTCGGCATCGGCGCCCAGTTCGAACTGCTTGATCGTCTGGGCATTGCCGAGGAGTTCCTGGCCCGGTTCTGCGCCGGCTGCCACGGGAGTCACATCCGTAATTTGCAGCGGGTTGCGCGTTTCGTAGTGCACGCGCGAGTTCATACGGACCAGCGTATGGCCCCACAGCGCCGATGCGTTCAACGTGCCGGTAAGATCGATACCGGTGGAATCCTGGCTGACCTGGCCAGTTTCCAGCAGCACGCCGTCCGCAGAGATCAGCCTGTCGTTGCCGGTCTCGCCGTTGGCCTCGCGCTCGATTCTCGCGCCCGCGTTGAAGTCGATGCCGCGCCAGCGATCGGACAGCGACATATCGACGCCCGGTTTCAGCGGCCCTTCCGTATGGTGCCTGACATACAGGTCCCAGCGAACGACCGCCGGGAAATCGCCTTGCAACAAAACGTTCACGGCAGCCTGCTGGCCCTGCAAATCGATATCCCGAACCTGCCCGCGTATCACTTCGATTTTGCGCACCTGGTTGGCAGGAATGCGGGCGAGGATGGCGGATGGTGAGTCCTGTTTCGCGCTCGGATACACGTCGTTGATCAGTATGTTGCCCACCGCCGCGATAAAGCCGCGGTCAGAAGTGCCGTCGTCAAGTTGGAACCCCGGCACCTGCTGCACCATGTCCAGCGCCGTAATGGGCTGATAGCGCGCGAAAAAGGCGGGCAGATACTCGACCAGCAACTCGTTCGCCGCATCCGATCGCGGAGCGGATTCCTGCGCCAGGAGCGGGCCCCGACACGTTGCCGTGACGCCCACGACGAGCACAGCGCTGGCGACGATGCATCGACGAACACGTCCTTCAGCGTGCTGTGCTGTCATATCGATAGATCATAACGTGGATCAACGTCCGCACTGTCGGCAAGCAGAATACACACAGATATTCGATTCATCAGAAATGGTATATCTTCAGGAGCGGCAGATTTTACGCTGCTGCGGCTACCCTTTCAGTTGATACTACTACTGGGCGTGCGTGACGAACTTTTGTACTGTGACAAAGCCGAAAACAAGCGGAGATGGGGCGAATGATGCATGAGCTGTACCGAAATCCAGGCTACTCGCTGTTGCTCCTGGCAACTTTGCTGTGCGCAGCCTTGCCGGCCCGCGGTCAGGGCCTTCCCGAAGGCGAAGGCCTGCAGGTTGTCGTCGTTGCCTGCACACAATGTCATGGGCTGGACCGTCTGACCGACATCAAACTGTCGGCAACAGAGTGGGAGAACGCGCTGTACGACATGATGGCCCGCGGAGCAATCGTCGAAGAAAAAGATCTCGTCACGATCAGAAAATATCTCGTCGATAATTTTGCAGTCGAAAAGCACCAAGAATCCGATGCCGCGACACGCTGACATTGTAATCCCCACCGCTATCACGACCGAACTTTGCTTGAGGGTATGACATGCGCGACTTAGTCAAGAGCCTTATCGACAGAAAGATTTCACGACGCGGATTTCTGGCGGGCATGGCTGCTGCCAGTTACGGGGCCACCGCAGCGCGGTCGGCGCTTGCCGCGGTAGAACCATTCCTGCCCGGCGCGGCGATGCCCGACGAATTCACTCGCTCGGTAACGGGCACCGGCGCGGACCTGATGGTGGAGCAGATCCTCGAGACTGGCAGCAAATATATGTTCGTTGCCAACGGTTCGGGGCTGGGCCCTATCTGCGACTCGATCGTCACACACCCGGAGTTACAGCTCATTCAGGCCACCCATGAAGGCCAGGTAGTGTCGATCGCGGATGGCTACGCCAAAGCCTCCGGCAACACGGGCATCGGCATGTTCAGTCGCGTCGGTTTGCCGCATACCAGTTCCAATATGTACAACGCGATGAAAGATCGCACGCCGCTGGTGATGATCAGTGATCACGCAGACTCACGTATTGAAGGCAGGGACGGCCATGAAGACCTCGATGACTGGACCGAAGCCGTAAAACAGTACACCAAATGGCAGTGGATCGTCCGTGATCCGCAACGAATTCCCGAGTGGGTCCGCAGGGCCTACACACTGGCTAATGTCAGGCCGGGCGGACCGACGCACATCCGCGTGCCACGGAATCTTCTTTATGCGCCCGAGGTCACGGCAACGGTCTATTCGGGCCAGGCATTTTCGGTACCCATGGAGTTGCAACCGAATCCTGACGAAATCGAGCGCGCAGCAAAATTCCTGCTCGCGTCTTCATCGCCTTTGCTGGAAGTGGGCTTCGAAGTCAGCCAGTGCAAGGCGAACGATGCGGTGGTTGAGCTGGCGGAATTACTGGCGATTCCTGTCGTTCAGCATCAGCGCAGTTTTCATTGCGACTTCCCGAATTTTCATCCGCTGCATATCGGCTATCTGCGCAATCTGTCCAGTTATTTCCAGCACTACCCGCAGGATATCGACTGTTGCATCAGTCTCGGCACGCGCGCCCAGCAGGGGGTTGAAGATTTCATGCGGCGCAGGAAGATTCCGCTCATACACGCAAGCGTGGATCCGGAAAAAATCGGCCGCAATACGCCGGTCGCGAGTGGACTCGTGGGCGATATCAATCTCATTGCAGAATCGCTGGTCGCTGCAATCAAAAGCATGGCGAACCCGGGCCAGCTGAAAAAACGCACTGCCGAACGGCGCAACATACTCGCGGCTTACACGGCGCAAAAGCAGGCCGGGATCCGCGAGTCAGGCAGGCTCAGTAAAGGCGCGCAGGTTCCGTGGCAGCGAATCATGTACGAGTTGAATGAGCTGCTGGATCCTGATGCGATCGTGGTCGAAGAGCTCGGCGATGGCGCGAGAACCCTGTCGCATATCGAGTTCAGTAATGACGGGCGGTTAAAAATAGGCCGCACTACGGGCATGGCGCTCGGCTGGGGCGTCGGCGCTTCGGTTGGCGTAAAGCTCGCCCTGCCCGATCGCCAGGTCGTATCCATCCAGGGCGACGGCGGCTTCCTGTTTGGTCAGTCGGATTCGCTGTGGACCATGTCCCGTTACGACGTCCCGGTGCTGACGATCGTTTTGAACAACCGCAGTTACGAGGCAACGCGCCTGCGCATCATGAACAGGAAGGGTGCGGCCTGGCAGGCAAACCGTGACTATGTGTCGCACCTGGGCGATCCGGATGTCGACTTCGCGAAGTTGGCAGCCGTCTACAACATCCCGGGCGCGGTCGTGCACAATAGCGAGGACGTGCGAGCGACGATCCAACGCGGCCTGCGCACGCTGGCAGAGGGCCGGCCTTTCATGATCGATGCGCGAACGATGTCATGGGGGACAGGAGCAGATTTGACCTATCACCAGAAATTCTCCGTCGCCGCTATGCGCAACCGTAAGGTCTGACACTGGATGGAGCATCGCTGACCCCGTCTTGATGAACCACCGAATTATTTATCGAATGACCGTTATAGGCCTTTGCATCCTGGGTAACCAGGCGCTGGCAGAGGTCAATTACCGGGATATTCCCATGCAGGCAGAATTTCATTTCGCCCGCCTTGCATTTGGTGTCAACGGCCGGCAGTTCTCCAGCAGTCGTGGCGAACCGTGGCTGCGGGACTGGCCCGAGGCGGAATTTCACTTTCTGCAGGGCGTCCGTCGCATGACCCGCCTTAGCGCGGAAGGCGATTCCCGCCAGGTCAGTCTAACCAACGATGCGCTGTTTGATTACCCGGTGATTTACGCCGTCAAAGTAGGCTACTGGTTCCTGAGTAACCAGGAGATCGAGCGTCTGCGGGAATACCTGCTTCGCGGTGGCTTCCTGATCGTCGACGATTTCCATGGGCCTATTGAGTGGGCCCAGTTCGCGGTCTCGATGCGCAAGGTGTTCCCTGGCCGAGCGATAGTTGACATACCGGACGAAGACGAGATCTTTCACGTGCACTATGATCTCGACGATCGGCAGCAGATACCGGGCATAAACTCCATTTACAGCGGTGTCAGCTGGGAGCACCCACTCGGCGTACCGGAGTACTGGCGCGGCATTTACGATGACCACGGACGGATCATGGTCGCGATCAATTTCAACATGGACCTGGGCGACGCCTGGGAACATGCCGATGATGCGATTTACCCGGAACCTTTGACCGCTCTTGCGTACCGAATAGGTATTAATTACCTCATCTATGCGATGACACACTGATAATGAAGCGCCAGGCCCGTGTTTGAGTTGCTCTTCAAGTATTCCCGTGACGACTACGGCCGTGGCGAGCTGGTATTTACGGGGGATTGGGCGATCGGGCTGCTCGTCGGCATCGCCGCTTTCGCGGCGATCGCTATTACCGCCGTATTGCTGTGGCAGCGTAAAGGAGCCGGCGTCGCACAACGGATTACGGTCGGCTTGCTGCAGTTCGGTGTCGTGCTGGTCGTGCTGGCGATGCTGCAGCAGCCGGCACTCAAGACAGAAACACTGAAGACCGGCGAGAATACGCTTGCGCTCGTGCTCGATAATTCGCAAAGCATGCAATACGGTGACGGAGCGTCACGTCTTGACCGCGGCCGCGAGCAGCTTGCCGCTGCAGCGGCAAGTCTCGACCCGCTCGCACTGACGATGCGGCGCTTCGAACTCGCGGCGACGGCAACCAGCGTGACCAGTTTCGAAGCCACTCAGCCCAGCGGCAGCGCAACGTCGCTCGCCGCTTCGCTGCAGGCGGTGCTCGCCGAAGCGCGCTCGAGTTCGCTTGCGGCGATCGTGCTGGTTTCCGACGGTGTCGATACGGCTGGAGGCCCTTCAGCCGAGCAGCTCCTCGAACTTGCGTCGTTCGGCGTGCCGATCCACACGATTGCGGTCGGTCGTGACAGGATGCCCGAGGATCTCGAACTGACGCAGGTGGACGTGCCGGCCAAAGCGCTGCCCGGCAGCACGTTGACTGCGCGCGTATCGATACGCCATGACGCGCCTGGCACTACGCGCATCAAGGTGTATGACGGCGACGAGCTGCTCGTATCCGATCCGGTAACCTTACAGCCGGATGCAAACACGACCAGCGTATGGCTGGATATCGAGCCGACAAACACGGGGCATCGCCAGCTGAGTTTCAGTGTCGATCCCCTGTCCGACGAGCGTGAGCTCAGAAACAATCGCCTTGCGACGCTGACAAATATCGAGGGACAGTCCTATCGGATCCTTTACTTCGAGGGGGAACCGCGCTGGGAGTACAAATTCCTGCGACGTGCGATTGCCGATGACGCAGAGCTTCACCTGGTCTCGCTGCTCGGCGTCAGCCCGAACAAATTCTATCGACAGGGGCTGGAATCGCCGCAGCAACTCGAAGACGGTTTCCCGACGACGCGAGCCGAGCTGTTTGCCTATGATGCCCTCATTATCGGCAGCGTCGCGGCGGCTTCTTTTTCGCCGCAGCAACTGGCAATCATGCGGGATTTTGTCAGCGAACGTGGTGGCAGCTTGCTGCTGCTCGCCGGCCCGCACGGACTCGGCAACGGTGGCTGGGGGCAATCGACGCTTGCCGATCTGCTGCCCGCCCGGCTGCCGCCCTCTGCCACCGACACGTTTGTACGCAAGAAGGCCCCAGCGGCGCTGACACCGCAGGGGGCGATGCTGCCGATGCTGCGGCTCGCCGACACGGCCGCAAGCAACCGCCGCAGTTGGGACGAATTGCCCGACGTCGCGGACTACCAGCAGACAGGCAGTCTGAAGCCCGCCGCAAGTGCGCTGCTGAACGTCAACACCGACAGCGGAGCCCAGCCACTCCTTATTACCCAACCGTTCGGCCGCGGACACACTTTTATATTTGCGACCGGCGGCACGTGGCGCTGGCAGATGAGCCTGCCGGTCGACGATCAGCGCCACGAGACGTTCTGGCGCCAGTTCCTGCGAGGGCTCGTCGCCACGGCCCCGCCCCGGGTTTCGGTCTCGGCCGTCGCCGCAGCGTCGACGCTGCGCCTGCGTGCCGAATTTCGCGACGCAGCGTTCGGTCCTGCGGCGGATCTGAACGCGTTCGCAGCCGTCGCGCACGAACAAGGCGCCTCACGGATGATCGACCTGCTGCCCAGCCCGGGAGAGCCGGGCGTGTATGTCGCCGACATCGAGTCGGCGCTCGCCGGCAGCTGGTATGTCGAAGCCGTTGCAGAGCGCGACGGCGAGCCGTTCGGCATTGCACGGACCAGTACCTACGCCGACCCCGGTCAGGCTGAATTCTCTAGTATCAGGAGCAACGCCGCTGCATTGCGGCGGCTGTCGGCAGCGACCGGGGGCCGGCACCTGGAGCCTGACGCGATCGGCGCACTTGCAGACCTGGTACGTTACTCGAGTGCAGGCATAACAGAGGCCGTGTACCGGCCGGTCTGGGACGCGCCGATAGTGTTGCTGCTGCTGTTGTTGCTTAAATCGGGCGAGTGGCTGCTGCGCCGTCACTGGAAGTCGATTTGACCCCGCGGGCGCTACTCGGCATCGGGCTGGCGCTGGCGGCCAGCCTGGCGCACGCCGATCGCTATGTCGTGATTGTCGAAGGCCTGGGCGGCGAGCCGCGCTATGCCGAGCAGTTCGATATCCAGGTAACGGCCATTGAGACGGCCGCCAAGACGCTGACCTCATCCGATCGCATTCGCGTTTTTCGCGCGGCGGACGCCACACGCGAAGCCCTGCTCGGGTATTTCGGCTCACTGGCTGCCGCGTTGACGACGGCTGACCAGGTGGCGGTGTACCTGATCGGCCACGGCAGCTATGACGAGTACGACTACAAATTCAATATCAAGGGACCGGATTTGACGGGCCAGGACCTTACGCAGATCCTGGACGGCTTGCCCGGTAGCCAACAGCTGCTGGTTAATACGAGCAGCTCGAGCGGTGCCGTCGCCGACCAGCTCAAGAGTGATGACCGCCTCGTCATCCTCGCCACGCGCAGCGGTGCCGAACGCCATGCGACGCGTTTCGGCGCGCATTTTGCCGCCGCGCTTGCCGACCCGCAGGCCGATACCGACAAGAACCAGTTGGTCACAGCGCAGGAGGCGTTCGATTACGCGGTGCGGCGCGTCAGCGATTATTTCGAGCGCAACGATCAGCTCAGCACCGAGCACGCGCGCATCGAAGGCGCGCTTGCGGATCGCTTCGCCCTCGCACGGCTCGGCGCCGCAAGCGCCAGCCCGGGCGGCGATCGCGAACTGGCCGAGTTGCTGGCAACACGCGAATCGCTGCATGCCAGCATCGATGCGCTACGACTCTCGCGGGACGGCATGCCCGCCGACGAATACCGGGCCCGGTTGCTCGAGCAGATGCTCGAACTGGCCCGCGTCGAGGATGCGCTCGAGCAACGCGAGCAGGAAATCGACGGCAATGAATGAGCGTCGCGCACAGCACAACCGCCGCGCATGGGTCGCCGCCTGCGCCTTGCTGCTGTTACCGGCTCTTGCGACGGCTCGCGCAATTCACTACGGCGCGGTGCGGGATGCAGGGGTGCTCGCGTGCGACAGGCAATACTGGCGTGGTCAGGTGGTGGCTGCCGAAAACTGCTATGTCGCGCTCCTTGACGGAAGCAGCACGGCAGCTGTCAAAGCCGAAGCTGCCTGGGCGCTGAACGAGCTGCAAACG
>Ga0224512_10004458_pt1 | contig 11794 bp, 8 predicted proteins | sample SF_May12_sed_USG_4_FD_169103 | JGI IMG/M metagenome (GOLD analysis project Ga0224512, IMG submission 169103) | Sediment microbial communities from San Francisco Bay, California, United States - SF_May12_sed_USGS_13 | ecosystem: Environmental > Aquatic > Marine > Sediment | place: USA: California... | reverse complement strand
AACATCTCAGGGTAGCGTTCGATGGCGTCAAGGGTCGAAGCGACGGCGCTGAGAAACCTCTCACCGAGGCCCTCGAGTTGTTCTTCGTAGTACGCGAAGACGCTCGCAAGGTCTTCCCCGACCCGGCGGCGGTAGACGAGCGGCAGAGACACTAGCGCCGCCGAGCTTCGGCGAGCACCTGGTCTCGAGAAACAACGTCGTCTGGGTTCCGCTCGTGTTCAGCGACAGCCTCGTCTATGAGTGCGCGATGAGCATCGCCTAGCGGTACGGTCTCCGGGTTTGTAGCCAGGCTGACCCAGATGATCTCTGCGATGCGCATGCGCTCCTCGGGAGGCAGCTTCAGGAGTTCTGCAACGTCCGCGTCGCTCATGCACATAGCCTACCACTTCGCTTTCCTGCACGCTAGACAGAATGGCTTAACGCGAAGAGGCGGCCTGCCTCCGGCGTATCGTGGTTTGCGTGCTTGGGGCACGTAGAGCCACATGTTGAGCACGAAGGCATCAACAACCATTCGAGGAGGCAGGCCATGGGAAAGGATAGCACCGCGGTTGTGGGGATGGACGTGCACAAGGAGTCGGTGGATATCGCGATTGCAGATGGGAAGGAGGCGCGTTTGTTCGGGCGCGTGGGCGGAGAGGCGGCGTCGGTGGACCGGGCGGTGAGGAAGATACGCTCGGTGCATCGGGATCCGATGTTTGTGTACGAGGCGGGGCCGTGCGGGTTCTGGCTGTACCGAAGGCTGCGCTCGCAGGGGGCGCGGTGCATGGTGGTCTCGCCCTCGATGACGCCGCGGCGCGCGGGGGACCGGGTGAAGACCGATAGGCGAGACGCGCTGATGCTGGCGCGCCTGGCGCGCGCGGGGGAACTTGCCCCGATCTACGTGCCCGATGCGCGCGATGAGGCGGTGCGGGATCTCGTGCGGGCACGGGAGGATGCGGTGTCGATGCAGCGCCAGGCGAGGCAGAGGCTGCAGGCGCTGCTCTTGTGAAACGAGATCCGCTATGCAGGCAAGAGCGCGTGGACGCAGGCGCACCGGCGCTGGATCGCGCACCTGAAGCTGCCGGAGCCCGCGCAGCAGATCGCCTTCGAGGAGTACGTGCAAGCGGTCGAGGAAGGGGGCCGGCGCCTGGAGCGCCTGGAAGCCTCCATCGGTGCGCAGCTCGAGCACTGGCGCTGGCGGCCGGTGGTTGAGGCGCTGCAGGCGCTACGCGGGGTGAGCTCGATCCACGCGGTGAGGATCGTCGCCGAGCTGGGGGATCTGTCGCGGTTCGAGTCCCCAAGAAAGCTCATGGCCTACCTGGGGCTCACCCCGAGCGAGGATTCTTCGGGCAAGCGCCGGCGCCAGGGGGCGATCACCAAGGCGGGCAACTCATCCGCCCGGCGCGCGTTCATCGAGGCGGCCTGGGCCTACGCGCACCCCGCGCGGGTGTCCTGGGTCATTGCACGTCGGCACACGGGCCTAAGCCAACAGATCACCGATCTCGCGTGGAAGGCGCAGCTGCGCCTGTGCGCAAGATTCCGGCGCCTCTCGGCGCGGCGCCTGCCCAGAAACAAGGTGGTGGTGGCCGTGGCGCGCGAGCTCAGCGGCTTCGTCTGGGCGATTGCGCGCGAGGTAAAGCCAACCGCCTGAGCGCAGGCTGCGGCCAGAACCGCGAAAGGAGGCCTTAGCGCGCACCTCAACCCTAGCCCCGATCGGCAACGCGGCGCGGCCACGGCTGGAGAATCCTCGTCGAAACGTTATTGATCCGGTCCTCGGACCGGCACCTCAGCCCCTAGAGCGAGGCAGCTCCGTGACGCACCACAGTCTTGTGGCTACCCAACGCCCGCATATCAGCGTGATCGACCGTCGTCACTTGGGCCCCGCCGTGTTGCCCATCGGGCGTTATGTGAAGCGAATTCACTGCCGGAAATGCAGAGAACCTCACGCGCCTCTTGACAGCGTTTAGCCATATCAACGTTCAAGCTAGCCGGTAGACAACGGCGGAACGCCGTTGTCTCTCCGGTTGAGCGAGGGGATAGGCCGCTTCGTGAAAAGTAGGCTTACGCCTGAACGCTCACGTCGTAGTGTTGCATTGCCGGCGGTGCGGCCATGACCACCGCTAACTTGGCAATCTGCTCTTGGTAATAGCCACTGCTTTCGCCAGCCTTCATGTCGGCTTCCGTCTCCCACAAGGTAATTGAGAGTCCCTTACCTGTGTCGGGATCCGTGACCAAGAGCGCGCCCTTGAACCCTTTCTGCTTCTTGCTAGCCGGCACTACTGAGTCTCTATAGATGTTGACCGCCTCAAACGTCTTGCCGGGTTGAACCTGAACATTGACTACTCTGGCTTTCATGGCGTCATCTCCTCCGGTAAATGGGTGAAATTCGGTAACGCGCTCACACCTGTGTCAGCTCCACTAAATCCGATCAACGAGGTCGAGTTCTGCTGACAAGTGAACTGCCGCATACCCCGTAACCTTCTTCATGAGTTCTTCTTTCCCTGAAGCGGAGACGCGCTTCCGGGCGACCTGACGACCGCTTTCTACGGCCTCGCCCAATCGGCGCGCGGTCGTTGATTTGCTGCTTACTCCTTCCCGATCAACGCGTCTTGACATCGGTCAAAACGTGTACGCGCCGGAGCGGTTGAAGGCGGGCGTTTGCCTGCGGCTGCTAGCGGGCACAATCGGCGAACTGCAAAAGCCCAAATCTAGCGAGGTGTCCGCTTCGGGTCGAAAGCGGCCACTCTGCAATCTGTCCGCTATCGGCCAGTAGCGGACATTCCAGCGGGCCAGCTTCGTACACCTTGCGAACGAGCCGCGCCCTGGCGCCCTTATGTACGCAGACACCGCGCGGCGAAACGCTGCTTCGAGCAGCGCCTCGGGGGATCGGCGGCAGTGGGAGGAAGGCACCATCGGCGTGAAACGCTCCGTCGGCGGCAAGCAAGTGTGCGTGCCCGCCGCCCGAGCAAAGAGAAGCCACTGCGCGCCTGTAAGCGTCGATCGATCTCGCGTCTCTTTCCGACCTGCAAGAGACATTCACATACACGCCTGTCGCAATAGCGCGGATGTAGCTGTGCGAAAGTCAGCGAGTAAGCCAGGAGCGGGCGCGTGGTGTCATGACCGCGTAGGGGAAGATCCAGAACAAGGTGAAGAACGAAAAATATGCGTAGGCGATCCCATACAAAAAGTCCATCGACTTTTCGCTACGCAGGTAATAGAGCATATAAAACGCGGCCATCAGGCCGATGGCCGCCATCAGCCGATAAACGATGAGCGGGTTGGTGAAAGCCAGTGTAACAAGCAATCCCAGACTGATGTAGATCATGGGGAAACGCAAATTGGTAAAAAACGTGTCGATAATAGATAGCCAACGGGTGCGCCAGGGTCGCTTCCATAGCACCACAGTCAAGAACCTTAATTCCTCCCGCAGATAACTACGCTCCCAGCGCAGGAACATCTTTGCCAGCTTGATATAGGTTTCTGGAACGACGGTATGTACCACTGCGTTACGCTGATAAACGGTGTTCAGACCTCGTTCTAGTATCAAGTTGGTCAGGGCGCGGTCCTCGCCGAAAGTGCAGGGTACACCTAGGAACGTTTGCTGGCGCCAGCGCTGCAATACCTCGCGCACGACCGATAGACGATAGGCCGCAAGCGCTCCAGGGCAGCAATACACGGTGCCGTAAGTCGACTGCACTGCGCGTAGCATGTCGAAGGAAAGAACGAAGCGAACATGCAGCATGCGCGGAATAATCCCATTGTACCGATTGTAGGCGGCCACTTTGCCAGCTACCGCGCCGACCTTGGGGTCGCAGAATGGCCCGGCCAGTTCAGCAATGTTTGCGGCTCGATCACGCTATCCGAATCGATGGTGACCGCGAATTCTCCACGCGCGCGGACAAGGCCAGCTTCTAGGGCGGCGCGCTTGCCGCGGTTCTCGGGAAAGCGTATCGGGGTAACAAGATCAGGGTGGCGCCTCGCAGCGGCGTCGATGTGTTCCCACGTATCGTCGTGACTGCCGTCGTCGACGACAAAGATTTCCAGGCGATCACGTGGATAGTCCGCCTGTGCAATGGAGTCGATCGTCTGCCCGACCATCGGGCCTTCGTTGTAGGCGGGGACAATCACCGTCAACATGGGAGCGTTACTCAGGTTTGCCGCCGTCGCCTGCCGGTAACGGAACAGCAGTACGGTGCGAAATGCGAGCAACAAGGCACCCATCGAAATCCAGATAGTGCTGGGACGCGCAATGACACGCGTCCATTGGTTCGCCAATGCGGCGTCCAGCAGCGGCTGGAAAACTCGTCCGTATATCACCAAGTAGAGCAGCATGCCCAACCCAAGTACGATGGCCAGTTTGAGTAATTTGTCTACAATCCGGTGTGTTTCTTTGGGTAATTCTGGATTCACTATGGCCTGCCTTCTGTTACAGATAGGAAGATCGATCCGGCTCACCGGATGAGCCTTGCCGGCTGACTCGGCATCGCGCCGATTCGGGCCGAGCAGATATGCTGCGTACGCGCAGTTTGCGCGTAAGACCCCGCAAGGCGCAACGCCGGTTGCGAGAACGGTCTGGATTCGACCCCGCGCAACGAAAGCGCGGGGCATAAGGCGCGCGGCAGGCCTGGCGCGGCGTTACCGATTTCAGGCAGACGGGGTGCGTGAAGGGGAGCGAACACGTTCGCCTGCGGCTACTTACGGCCACCAACTGGTGAGCTGAGGAACCCTAGTTCTGGCTGAGTGTCCGCTTTGGGTCGAAAGCGGCCATTTCCCAATAACTGCTTTCGGCCAATACCGGGCACTGGCGAGAGGTCAGTGCAGTCGAACGCCCGGCCAAAAAAAAACGGGAGCCCAAGCTCCCGTAGTTCGGTCTTGCGAGAATCAGTCGGATTTGAACCGACTTCCGTCTGCTGAATCCCAGTCCTGCCGGGCCGACTGGCCGCGCAGCCACCTTCCCGGGCGTTGTTCGAGACTCAGTCGTCGTGATGCTTGCCGGACAGGCCCGACGCCGGCGGGATGCGGGCGCGGATCTTCGCCACAGTGTGGCGCTTCACATCGGCCGCCCATTGGGCGTCGACCGGCTGCGCCAGGCCGAACAGCCGCAAATCGAGGGCGAGGTTGGTAACGTAGATGAACTTACCATGCCGCACCAGGCTCGCGGGGAACAGGAGCCCCTTCGGCGCACCGTGCGGATCGAGGCCGTCGAAGTCGCCAAGCTTGGCGATCACGCGTCCTGCAGGATTGATGACGACGATCTCGTCGGCCTGGTTGGCCGCGACCCACAGATTGTCGTCTTCGTCGATGACGAGTCCGTCAGCGCCGTTGACACTGTTGACGAACACCTCCGGCGTGCCCGCCACGCCGCCACTGACGGGGATCTTCACCACGCTGTCGTTCCCGGTGTTGGCAACGAACAACGCCGAGCCATCGCGATTGAAAGCAAGGCCGTTAGCGCCGAACGGCGGCACACCGGTGGTCTGCAACAGCGGGCTCGTCAGCCAATTGGTGGCCACACCGCCCGTGGGCGCAGTGCGCCAGATCGTGCCCTGGAACGAGTCGGAGATATAGACATTGCCGGCGGCATCGAACGTGAGCACATTGGGGCCGGCGCTGGCACCGCCCGGAATGGTGGTGAATACGGTGGAGGCGCCGGTGAACGGATCTACGTCCAGGACCTGCTGGCCGCCGAAGTCGATTACCAGCAGCGCGCCGGTCGTCGGGTGGAAGGCGAGGTCGAGCAGCAGGGCGGACGATCCGGCGACCTCGACCTGCCGCCGCAGGCTGCCGCCACGATCGAAGACGAACATCTGGCCAACACCGCTCGAGGTGCCACCCACGGCGAACGCCGTCACGTAAACCCACCCCGAGGAATCGACGGTGATGCCTTCGGGATTGGTCGCTCCCGCCGGCAGCGTAGCGAACGTTGTGGCAGGACTGCGATCCCACGCCGCGGCACTCAGCGGGTAAAGCGCGAACACGGTCAGCAGCAGGGCAAGGACACGGCGCAAGGTACTCATGTGAGTTTCCTCCACGTTGACTCGTCGATATGCAATTGCAGTCTATTGGCGCCGGGGAAACTGCGTCAAGACCGCCTCCATGGCGATACTTGCTGCACTGAAAGCGAATTCACTGGCGCCGGTGCAACCCCGAGCGCCTCCGCCTCAGGCCTTTCTCGGTTCGAGCAGCATGACCCGGGCAGCGGAAAGCCGGGCTACAGGGCTGAGCCCCTCAGGGGCGCGGGCGCGCCACGCGCAGCCGATCGCCCTAGGGCCGGCCCCGGAACGTACTCTTGCGATTGCCTCCCCAAGCCTCGTCTGAGCCAAGCTCAACGTCCGCCAGCAGCGGCTCTTCAGCCACCGCGATCTCGTTCTCAACGAGCAGCCCGCACCCCGGGCAGCAGAACTGCCGGAACTGCGGGCGCGGATCGATGAAGCGCGCGGGATCGCCGACGATCGGGTTGGACGACTCGATGGGACTGTCGATGCGCACGCAGTGCGCCTTGTAGTTCTCACGTAACGGGCCGAGATCGGTCGCGCACTTCGCGCAGCACCAGTGGCCGTCACGAACAGCCAGGTTTTCGGTGGGCCGCAGGCCCACCGTACCGGTCAGTTTCTTTCCCGAAGGCTTGCCGCCGATGCGCTCCAACCGCCGCTGTTCGCGTTCACGCGCAGTCGCCGCGGTATCCCCCACGATCACGCCGTAGATCGACTTCGCCGCCTCGACCGAAACGTCCGTATTCGCCACGTCCGTCTCGACCTTCGCCGCGTCGCGCTCGAGCGGATCGCCGAAGCCCCCCGCCGCCGACCACAGCACGGCATATACATCGGAAGGCATCTGCACGAAATCCTGCTGCCTTAACTGCAGCGTCTCGGACTCGCCGGTGAGCTCGGAGATGTCGCCCACCAGCTCGGAACGCTTCATCCGCTCGAGCACGTCGGTGCCGCGCTTGAACAGATACCGGTTCACCGCCCCCGGATACCCGCCCATCATCCCGGTCGACGTAGGAATCGCGTTGCCCGACGAAAGCGTGTCCTGCACGATGGAATCCGTGCCGTGCGGAATGAAGCACGACTCCGCCGACAATCCGCCGCGGAACTTCCCTGCCCCACCCGAATCCGTAATTTCCTTCCGATACAGGAACAGCACCGGAAAGCTCTGCTCGGTGTGCTCGACGTTCGGCAGTTTGCAGATCGGCGTGCGCGCCTGGCCGCCGGTGGAGATGCCGTCGGCGTGGGAAAAGGCGCCGATCGCGCCGCCAATCGGGTCCACCAAGAGGTACCCGTAGCGCTCGCCCCACTGGTCGATGCCGCGGAAGATGGTCGCCGGCCACTGGCTGGTGCCGCCGATGCACATGATGTCGCGGCGCATCTCCTTGTCCGGATAAATCATTTTCGAGAGGACGTTGTAGGACGGATAAAGCGAGATCTCCATGCACTGCACCGGCGCCGTGGACACCGAAGCCGGAAAGTCCGCGCAATTCAGGGTGCCCGGGGTCGGATCGAAATCGACGTGGCGCAAGGCCCCGCCCACCGCGTAGTACTGGTCCCAGCACAGCAATTCGTTCAGCGCCACCATGATCGCGCCTCGCCAGCCCGAGTAGGTGGCGTTGATCGCTCCGGCCTGGGGATCGGTGCCCGCGTTCTCGAAGGTCAGCTTCTTGCCCTGCTTGCGCAAGGTCAGCATCACGCGGTGCACGCTGCGATCGCCCGGGCGGCAGCACTCGACGTAGGTGCGGTCGCGCCACACGCCGTCCGGCAGGCGCGCGAGCTTCTTCAGGAACGCGCGCTCGCCGTCGTCGATGATCTTCTTCATCACGCCCTTCACCGTGTCGGCGCCGTAGCGCCGGATCAGCGCGAGGATGCGGTCGCGCCCGGTCATGTTGCCGGCGAACTGCGCGCGGAAGTCGAGCGCCACTGCCGACGGTTTGCGCGAGGAGCGCAGGTAGATTTCCTCGATGTCGCGGCGGATCTCGTTCCCCTCCACGATCTTCACCGGCGGAATAAGGATGCCCTCGTCGAAGGCGTCGCGCGCCGAGGGGCAGAAGCTCCCCGGCGTGATGCCGCCGATGTCGTACTGGTGCAGGCAGTTGGTCACCCAGCAGAAGAGCTCGCCCTTCCAGAACACGGGGCACAGCAGCATCACGTCCATCTGGTGCGCGGCGCCCACCCAGGGGTCGTTGGCGAGGAACATGTCGCCGTCCCTGATGCCCGGGTTCGCGCTCCGGTTCTCCAGCGTCCACTTCACCTGGGTATCGGTGACGCCGGACATGTACTGCATGTACGGGCCGAAATAGACGAACTCCGCGTCCTCGGTGAGGATCGAGGGATTCAGATCCAGCGCGTACATCGCCACGGGCGAGCCCGAGAGGCGCTGGATGGTCGCGCCGTGCTCCTCGTTCACGTTCCACAGTGCATGGCGCACGACCTCGAAGGTCACGGGATCGATGTCGCGCCTGGCTTTGCGGTGCAGCTTGAGCTTCGGCGATATCGACAGCTTCTTCGGCGGCACGTAGCCGGTGCGCACGCCGTCGAACTCGACGCCGGTCAGCTCGCTGAGTTTCCTGAGGGGAGCATTCATCGGAAGGTGATCTCGAAGTTGTCGAGCGGGTCGACGCGCAGTGTGGTGCGCGGGTGCACGACCACGGTGGTGTCGGCAGTCTCCACGATCGCCGGCCCGCGGATCACGTTCCCCGCCGCCAGCTTCTCGCCGTCGTAGACCGGCGTCTTCTTCAGGCCCTGCCACCAGATGGTGCGCGGCTTGAGGACGGCGCCGCGCGGGATGGTTTTGGTCGCGCCGCGCGCCTTGGTCAGCTTCGGCCGCGGCGTCAGGGCGCGCGCGCGCAGGCGGGCGACGACGATCTCGAGCTGCGCGCCGGCGAGCGCCGAGCCGCGGCCGTAGAGCTTCTCGTAGCGCTCAACGAACAGCTTCCTCAGGCGCGGCTCGTAGTCCGCGGGCACGCGCTTCCAGGGAATCAGCACTTCCACCTCGTTGATCTGGCCCTTGTGACGCACGTCGAGCGAGAACTCGAAGCGCTGGCGCGCGGCGGCGATGCCCTCGCCCGCCATCATCGCGCGCGCGCGCTTTTCGATCGCGTCGAGGTTGGCGTTGAGCCGGCCCGCGGCCACCGGCGTGACGAGGATCTCGCTGTGCTCGAAGATGTGCAGCACGTCGGCCGCGGCGGCGCCGAAAGCGCACCAGGTGGAGGCGGCCTTGCGCTGCGGCACGATGATCTTCTTCACCCCGAGCTCGGCGGCGAACACGCCGGCGTGCGCGGGTCCCGCCCCGCCAAACGCGAACAGCACGAAGTCGCGCGGGTCGTAGCCCTTCTCCACCGTCACCTTGCGGATGACGTCGGCCATGTTGAGCTCGACGATGCGGCAGATGCCCGCCGCGCACTCGACGGCGCCCATGCCGATCTTGGCGCCCAGTTCCTCGATCGCCGCAAACGCCGAGGCGTAGTTGAGTTGCATGCGGCCGCCAGCGAAATTGTCGGGATCGAGGTAGCCGAGGACCAGTTGGGCGTCGGTCACCGTGGGCACGGTGCCGCCGCGCCCGTAGCACACCGGCCCGGGGAACGCGCCCGCGCTTTCCGGGCCCACGGTCAGGGTGCGCGTCTCCGGGTGCGCCTGCGCGAGGCTGCCGCCGCCCGCGCCGATCGCCTGGAGGTCCACCTTCGGCAGGAAGTACTCGTACTGGTCGGTATTGCTGGTGAAGGCGTAGGCGGGCTTGCCACCATAGATGATGGAGACGTCGAACGACGTGCCGCCCATGTCGGTGGTGATGATGTTCTTCTCGCCCATCGCGGCGCCGAGGAAACTTGACGCCGTCACGCCCGCCACCGGGCCCGAGTCGAGCGTGAGGAGCGGTGCTTCGCCGGCGCGCGCCACCGGCACCGTGCCGCCGCCGCACTGCGCGATCTGCAGGCCGTGGGCGTAGCCCAGATCCGTGAGCGTGCGGTCCAGCTTGGCGAGGTAGCCCGACATCACCGGACCGAGATACGCGTTCAGCGCAGTCGCCGTCACGCGCTCGTACTCGCCCCACTTCGGCGCGATGTCCACCGAGCAGGTGACGAAGACTTCGGGCGCGATCTCTTTCACCAGTTCGCGCACCCGCAGCTCGTGTTTCGGATTGCGAAACGACCACAGGAAACAGATGGCGATCGCCTGCACCTCCTCGGCGACGAGCTCGCGGATCGCTTTTTCCGCTTCCGCTTCATTGAGCGGCGCGACCACCTCGCCGAAGCAGTCGACCCGTTCCGAGACGCCGCGGATCAGGCGCTTGGGGACGATCGGCACCGGCTTCGAGGTCTCCGGGAAATGCACCACCTTGCGGATGTCCCGACCGCCGTAGCCGCGCGAGCCGCGCATGATGTGGATCGCGTCTTCGTGGCCCCTGGTCGTGACGAGTCCGACCTTCGCGCCCTTCTTCTGGATGATGGTGTTGGTGCCGACGGTGGTGCCGTGCGACAGGAAGGCGATGTCGCGGCAGAACTCGCCGAGCGAGAGATCGAGCGCCTGCGCCCCCGTCTTCAGCGCGCCCATCATGCCCTGCGAGAAATCCTGCGGCGTCGAAGGTACCTTGGTGGTGAGGAGCTTGCCCGCGCGATCGACGATGGCGCAGTCGGTGAAGGTGCCGCCGATGTCGATGCCGACGAGGTAGGCCATGGCCGCTATCTTAGGTGCTCGCCCAGCGCCGCGCCGAACGCGCGCGTCCCGAGCGCGCCGCCCAGGTCCGGCGTGCGCGTGGCGGGATCACCGAGCAGGCGCGCGACCGCCGCTTCCAGTGCCGCCTGCGCCTCGGTGAAATTGTTCTTCGCGTGCCGCTCGCCGAGCCAGCCGAGCAGCATCGCCGCCGAGAGCAGCAGCGAGACGGGATTGGCGAGATCCTTGCCGGCGATGTCCGGCGCCGAGCCGTGCTGCGCCTGTGCCATGCAGTGCGCGTCGCCCGCGTTGATCGAGCCCGCGAGCCCGAGGCTGCCGCTCAGCTCGGCAGCCTCGTCCGAGAGGATGTCGCCGAACATGTTGGTCGTCACGACAACGTCGAAGCGCGCCGCGTCGCGCACCAGGAGCGCCGCCATCGAGTCGACGAGCTGCTCGTCATAGGCGACCTCGGGAAACTGCGCCGCGACGGCGCGCACTTCGCGCAGGAACAGCCCCTCGCCTGCGCGCAGCACGTTCGCCTTGTGCACCGCTGTCACCTTGCGCCGGCGCCGGCCCGCGAGCAGGAAGGCGGCGCGCGCGATGCGGCGCGAGGCGTGCGCGCTGACCTTGCGCACCGACAGCGCGAGATCGGGCGTCGGCATGAATTCTCCCGATCCCTGGTGCATGTTGCGATCGGCATAGAAGCCTTCGGTGTTCTCGCGCACGATCACCAGGTCCATCCGCGTGCGGCCGTAATGCGCAAGTCCCTCGTACGAGCGGCTCGGCCGGATATTCGCGTAAAGATCCAGCGTGATGCGCAGATCGCCGGAAGGGTTGCGCCCGCCCTCGGCGCGCGGCGGGTAGGCGTGATGCCCCACCGGGCCGAGCACGAATCCGTCCGCCGCGCGGCACGCCTCGATCACCGCGTCGGGCAGGGTGCTGCCCGAGCGCGCGAGGGCCGCGAGCCCCACCTCGTGCGTCTGCAGGCGCAGGCCGAGCGCGAAGCGCCGGTCCAGGCAGCCGAGCGCGTCCGCCGTAACCGCCATGATGTCCGGCCCGATGCCGTCGCCGGGGAGGATCGCGATGTTCATCGATGTCTCGGCCATCATAGCGGCTCGCGGCGCCGAAAGGTTCGGGCATAATCGGCCCCGAGGAGGAGGACCGGGTGAAGGCGC
>Ga0224512_10004457_pt1 | contig 11796 bp, 15 predicted proteins | sample SF_May12_sed_USG_4_FD_169103 | JGI IMG/M metagenome (GOLD analysis project Ga0224512, IMG submission 169103) | Sediment microbial communities from San Francisco Bay, California, United States - SF_May12_sed_USGS_13 | ecosystem: Environmental > Aquatic > Marine > Sediment | place: USA... | reverse complement strand
GCCGGCGGGAACCTGGCTGTCACGGTGCGCCGATTCTGGCCGATGCTGCTGATCATGCTGATCTCCGTTCCCTTGGGCACCTTTTCCCTGGTGAAACTGAGCCCCGGCACCGTCTCGGTCCTCCTGGGTCTGGCCGTCGCCTTCTTCGCCGCCGCCTCGCTGCTCAAACCCACCCTTCGGGTGAGCCCCAGATGGGAACACCCCATCGGCGTCGCCGCCGGGGCCGTCGGCGGTTTCTTCGGCGGCATGGTGCTGATCGGCGGGCCGCCGGTGATCATGTTGATGGTGGCCCTGCACCTCAAGAAGGAGGAGTTCATCGGCGCCATGGGCATGGTGTACCTCACCATGCTGGTGCCCGCGGCGGTGTCCCTGGTGGGTTTCGGCGTGCTGCGGGCCGAGCACATCGTCCCCGGCCTGGTCTCCCTGATCCCGGTGGGCGCGGCCCTTTTCCTCGGCCAGTGGGTGCGCGGCCGCATCGACGAGCAGCGCTTCCGCAAGGTGCTCTTGATCTCCATGGTGGTGATCGGGCTCAACCTGATCCGCCGCGGGATTTTCTAATCCCGCACCCTACCAGCCACCCGCTGAATTTGAGAAAGCGCCGATTTCGCCGCCGATATTTTAAGGAGCCAGCCGTTAACCTCATGACCGCTTATGACCCAAAGCGGGAATAAGCCCCCTCGCGGATGGCAGTCCACCAAAGCAGTGACCATCGGGTTAATTCTTTGCACCTGTTTTCTGAATAGGAGGGCAGGGAACGCTGCCGTAGGAACAGAACACGCAGCAGTCGCCCGCGAGTGGTTTCAACACCGCGCCGCACCCTTGGCAGTCGTAGAAGTACTGGCAGGCATCGGTGGGCATCGCCTCGTCTGCTTTGTGCCCGCATTCGGGACATGTGATAGTGGAGTTAAGCTCCATCACGTTGCCTCCGCCTCACGATCAGGGCATATGCAGTGATGCCAAGGAAGACAGCAAGGGCGGGCAAGAGGACGTAGTCGAGATAACCCACCAGCGCTGATAGGCCGACGGTCCCAAACACGATCACCAGTACCGGCGTAACGCAACACAGGGCGGTGATACAGGTGCATGTGACACCCGTCTTGAGCAATGTGCTGTTCTTCATCACAGAGGTATCCCAATCCCAGACGCCTTCAGGGAGGCTTCATCTGGCCCTCGGCCAGAGCAACAATCTGCGAGTTTGCCGTCGACGACGATCGCGGGTACGGAACGGATGCCCAGTTGCTTCGCTTTTGCTGCAACATCGGCATCGTTCATATCCAGTACCTTTACGTCGCATGACGGGCAGGCAATCCTGGTAACGAGTTCGATGGCTTCTTCGCAGGTAGGGCAACCAGCACTGTAAATCTCTATCCGGCGTTGATCGGCCATAATCCTCTCCTGTGTTGAAGGAATGTTGAATGATAGGATGCCCCCTGTAGTAACTACAGGTTCAAGAGAAAATTATGGAACCGAAAAACATCCGAACGGACTTCTTGATCGGCGAACTCGCTAAACGGGCGGGTTGCCGGGCGGAAACTGTCCGATTTTACGAGCGCGAGGGGTTAATGCCGGACCCGCGTCGCGGCGAAGGCGGCCACAGGATGTACGATGCCGGCCACATGAAACGTCTGACGTTCATTCGGAGAGCGCGGGAGTTGGGTTTTACCCTCAATCAAGTCCGCAGCCTGTTAAGTTTGGCGGATAGCGGCGATTTTACCTGTGCCGATGTGAAGTCTCTGACCTTGAGCCACAGGGCAGACGTTCGAAACAAGATAACTGATCTAAAAAGACTGGATGTGGCGCTCACTGACCTCGCAGATGAGTGCGAGGGGGATCGGGGCCAGGACTGTGCGATCTTTGATGCGCTCTTCGATGGTCGAGACTGACCCTGGCATATCACGCCAATGAATCGTCCAAAGTCCGCTTTTACCAATAGCGGAAATTGGATTAATGCATTTTCTTCCATCATCCGGCGCGCAACTGACGTTCCTTTCCTTGCCGCACTCCATGATCCCGAATAGGCTCTCACCAGGCATACGAAACCGGCGGAGGTGCCTCTCATGAAAGTCATTCGCGGCGATCTCAAGGGCAAGAAGGGAATCCCCAAGAACGGCTTGTGCATCGGCGTCCATCGCGCCGGCACCATGCATCGGCGCTTCGCCCAGAAGCTCAACCGGCCGCTCAAGATCTGGTCGCTGCGCCCCGAGAACGATTTGCTCGCCTACGACAAGGCCGATTTCGAGGACAAGGGTTTGAGCACGACGGGCAATCTCGACGATATCGAGGATTCCTTGATCTTCGGCGTGCGCGGAGCGCCGCCCCAGATCCGCGAGGAGGCGGCAAAACGGGGGTTGGAGATCGTCGCCGACGCGACCTGCCCCTATGTGGTGGAACAGGAGGAGGCGGCCGTTGCGTTCCTGGAAAAGGGGCTCAACCTGGTGATGCTGTCGGATCCCAACCACCACGGCATCCCGCGTATCCGCGGCATTGCCGAAAAACTCGGCCGGCCGTTCTTCATCGTGCCCACGGTCGCCGACGTCGACAGCATCAACCTGACCCGCAAGGAGCCCATCGGCGTCATCGTCCAGACCACCTTCTGGATCGAGACCTACAAGGAGATCATCGCGGTGCTGCTCGACCGCTTCTCCGATGTCCATATCCGCAACACCGCCTGCATCGATTCGCTGCAACGCCTGCCGGTGGTGGCCGACCTCGCGCGGGACACCGACGCCATCGTGATCATCGGCTGGACCGAGGGCATGACCACCCGCATGGTGGAAACCGCCCGCTCGTGCTCGGACAAGGTCTATGAGATCAAGCATCCCGACGACCTCGACCCCGCCTGGTTCGAAGGCGCCGGCTCGGTCGGCGTGATCGGCGCCAACGAGACGCCGGAATGGATGATCGAGGCGGCGGCCAGCCGGCTCGAGGCGATGGGCTGAGCCGAACATGGCGAAAGTCACCTTCCTGCCCGAGGGCCGGGTGATCGAGATCGCCGAGGGCACCACCATCCTGGTGGGCGCGACCCGCCAGGGCATCAGTATCACCCACGACTGCACCGAGGGCATCTGCGGCACCGATATCGCGCGCATCGTCGCCGGGGCGGAGAATCTGTCGGACAAGACCGAGGCCGAGGACCTGACCCTGGAAACCATGGATGCCGGCCCCGAGGACCGGCTGTGCTGCATGGCCAAGGTGATGGGCGACGTCACGGTCGAGCTGCAGGAGGACGGGGGCTAGGCCCGCACTTTTGCCCTTTCTGCCGCCGCGCGAAGTCGGGAATTCCTCAATTGCCAGATTTATTTGCAATTTCAATCATTGCAATTGCAAATAATATTGCTTATCATCGGCGGCCTAACGGGAGCCGGTGGAGACCGGGCCACAACCACCCCCGGAAAACGCATTCATGATTGATCAAAACGTCGAAGACCGTTCGATTCCCTTCCTGATGCACCAAGTCGTGGGCCGGGTGGAAAGCTTGGTCAACAAATGGGCGAAGCCGCTCGGCCTCAAGATCGAAGGCGTGCGGGTGCTGTTCCGTCTGTTGGGCGGCGACCGCACGGTCAACGAACTGGCCCGCCTGACGGGGGTGGAAATTTCCACCCTGTCGCGCCTTTTGGGCCGGATGAACGCCATGGGCCTGATCACCCGGCGCCGGGATGAGGCCGACGCCCGTTCGGTCATCGTCAGCCTGACAGACAAGGGCCGCAAGATGGCCCTGGAACATCAACCTGTCTATTTCAAGGATTACGAGGACGTCCTGTTCGCCGGGTTCACGGCGGCCGAGGCCGCGGCGTTCCGCCGCCGGTTGACGCAGATGATCGTCAACCTGGAGGCCGCCGATGAAGAAGCCCTGCCCGGCGCGGACAAGGCCCCGACGCGGGCGGCAAGCGCTTAAGACTCCCCGCTTACGAGATTTAGAACACACCAACCGATCAGCGAAATAAATGGAGCGATAAATGGCTACGAAGAATGTGCAACACGCCTTCGCTTACGACGATCTCCGTGAATGGATCGCGGAAGCCGACAAGCTGGGCGAGATGCGTTACCTGGACGGCATGAGCTGGGAGCACGACATCGGGATGGTGACCGAGCTTCTGCACCACACCGACCCCGCGCCTTGCGCCCTGTTCGACAAGGTGCCCGGCTGTCCCGACGGCTTCCGGGTGCTCACCAATTTCTTCGGCGGCAAGCGCCGGGGCATGACCCTGGGCTTCCCCGCCGACATGTCGAAGCTGGAGCTGTCCGAAGGCCTCGCCGACATCACCGAGACCAAGAAGCCCATCCGCCACGAGATCGTCGAGGACGGCCCGGTGCTTGAGAACGTGCTCAAGGGCGACGACATCGACATGTACAAGTTCCCGACGCCGAAATGGCATTCCGAGGATGGTGGGCGCTATATCGGCACCGGCTCCTACAACGTCACCGAAGACCCCGACGAAAAATGGATCAACACCGGCACCTACCGGGTGATGGTCCAGGACAAGAAGAAGGTCGGCTTCTATATCTCTCCGGGCAAGCACGGCCGTATCCATCGCGACAAGTACGCCGCCCGCGGCGAAAAGATGCCGGCGGTGGTCGTGGTCGGCGGCGATCCCATGATGTTCCTGATGGCCTCCACCGAGGTGCCCTACGGGCTCTGCGAATTCGACCTGGTCGGCGGCTATCGCGGCAAGCCCATCCAATGCGTCAAGGGCGAGGTCACCGGCCTGCCCTTCCCGGCCAATGCCGAGCTGGTCCTGGAAGGCTGGGTCGATCCGGTCGAGCAGAAGGCGGAAGGCCCGTTCGGCGAATGGACCGGCTATTACGCTTCGGACACCCGGCCCGAGCCGATCATGCATGTCGAGCGGATCTATCACCGCAACGACCCGATCATCCTGGGCTGCCCCCCGCAGCGGCCCCCGGACGAGCTGGCCCGCTACCGCGCCGTGGCGCGCTCGGCGCTCCTCAAGCGCTCGATCGAGGCCGCCGGCGTCCCCGACGTCGTCTCCGTCTGGGCCGATGAAGTCGGCACCGCGCGCATGTTCGTCGCCGTCTCCATCAAGCAGCGCTATCCCGGCCATGCCCGCCAGGCCGGCCACGTCGCCTGCCAGTGCCATGTCGGCGCCTACGCCGGCAAATACGTGGTGGTGGTCGACGAGGACATCGACGTCTCCAACCTGGAAGAGGTGATGTGGGCGATGGTGACCCGGTCGGATCCCGAAACCTCCATCGACATCGTCAAGAACGCCTGGTCGACGCCGCTCGATCCGCGCCTCACGCCGGATCAGCGCGAGCGCAAGGACTTCACCAATTCCCGCGCCATCATCGACGCCTGCCGGCCGTTCCACTGGCGCGATCAGTTCCCGCTGGTCAACATGCCGTCCAAGGAACTGGCCGCCGAAACCCGGGAGAAGTTCTCCTGGGTGCTGGACGAGCCCAAGAACTAGGAAGAAGCGGGCAGAGAAGAGAACCGCGTTTCTTCGACACGGAAGGGGCGGCCTACGGGCCGCCCCTTTTCTTGGGCGCGCTTGCGAGGCAGCGGCGCCTGCGCCTATGCCGACATGGACAGGACAACTTTGCCGACAAAGGCCGCCTTTTCCTCTGCGGTCATATCCTTCGTCGCCTGCTCCACCACGGCCGCAATCAGTCCGGATGCAACATCGGCACGCTTATCTTTCGAGACCTTGGGCATCATCATGGTGATGCAGTGCGGCATCATCGCCCTGAGCATCATCTCGGGCATTTTTCCATCGTGGCCCTCGCCGCCTTGCAGCAAATCGGCCATCATTTCCTTCATGCCGCCCGGGCCATCATCGGCGTTCATCTTGGACATCATCTGCTCGAAGTCGATGTTCTCCTTCATCTTCTCCATCATGCTCATCATCATGTCCGTCTTCTCATCGGACGACATGCTGGCGCACATTCCGCGCATCTTTTCATGCATCGCGCTAAGCATCTGTTCCTTGTCCATCTTTCAGATCCTTATGCCTGGCCTTGCGACCGCCCGTCGGGAACGATCGCTGCCTTGATTTCCGAATATTCCGTTTTGTCGATCTCTCCGCGCGCATAGCGCTTGTTGAGGATGTCGAGCGCCGAATCGCCACCACCTTCGCCCCGGCCGCCGGGGGGCCCTTCCATCCACCGCCACGGCGGCCCCCAATGGCCGCCCCGCCCGCGCCGGGCGAAACAGAAAACCGCGCAGAGCAGGACCATGAACAGAAACACCAGCGGGCAGATCCACCAGAAGCCGGACCATGGCCCGTGCCATCCCGGCCAGGGGCCCACGTGGGGCGGGACAGGGTCGGCGGCGAAACCCGCGCTCGCCACGGCAACAGCCAGCGCGAACAACGCAAACGACAAGATGAATGATTTCATGATGGCCCTCCCTCCCCGGATGGTTCAAAAAAACCCACAACCTTTAGATGGGGTCGAGGGCGGCCCTTTCAATGTCGGTCCCGCCGCGCGACAATGGCGGCGCACGCAAGCGTCGGGGGGAAACATGCTGAAGCTCTATCACCACCACACGTCGGTCTGCGCGGCGAAGTCGCGCCTCGCCATCGAGGAAAAGGGCCTGGAATGGGAGGGCGAGATCATCCGCCTGCGCGAGCGCGACCAGCACGCGCCCGAATATCTGGCCCTCAACCCGTTCGGCCTGGTGCCGATGCTGGACCATGACGGGCGGATCGTCGTCGAGTCCAATGTCATCAACGAATATGTCGAAGACGTGTTCGACGGGCCTAAGCTGAAGCCCGATGACCCCTACAAGCAGGCCCAGATGCGCACCTGGACGCGGATGACGGATGAGAACATTCACGCCGCCGCCGGCGTCATCACCACCGCCATCGCCTACCGGCACGTGCCGTCCCACGGCAATCAGATCTCCGGCCAGTTGGATCCCTACAAGCAAGCGCGCAAGATCGCGAGCTTCGAGGACGGCATCGACAACGTCCATTTCCGCACCGCCATGCGGCGCTACGACATGCTGATCACCCAGATCGACACGGCGTTGTCCGGCGAAGGGCCGGGCCAGGCGCTGGCCGGCGGCGGACCGGACTGGCTGATCGGCGACTATTCCCTGGCCGACGTCGCGATGGCGCCCTACATGGAGCGGCTCTATTGCCTGGAGATGAGCTTCCTGTGGGAGGACAAACCGCGCGTTGCGGACTGGTACGCGCGCCTCAAGGCCCGCCCCGCTTACCAAAAGGCCATCATCGACTGGTTCGATTGGGACATCTCCTGGACCGACTTGATGCACGAGCAAGGCGCCCGGGTCTCCAACCAGGTCCGGTCCATGGTGGAAGAGATGCGCGACCCCCGATACGGCGGCTGGACGCCGCCCGGCGCGGACGCCTGAGCCCCGCCGGCCGGCGGCGGCGGCCCCGCAGGGATCGAGAGGTCGGAGGGCGGTCATGAACCTTGCCACCGTCATCAGTGTCTGCCTCGCCGTCGTCGCCTATGCGCTGTTCTCGGACAAGCTGAGCCGTTCGATGCTGACGCCGCCGCTGGCCTTCGCCGCCTTCGGCTTCGCCATCGGCCCCGGCGGCCTCGGGCTCTCAAAGATGGAGGTCGGCCACGGCGCGATCCACCTGATCGCCGAGGCCACCCTGGTCCTGGTGCTGTTTGCCGACGCCGCGCGCATCGATCTCACGCGCCTGCGCGCCGATCACAACCTGCCCGCGCGCATGCTTCTCATCGGCCTGCCGCTCACCATCGTGGCCGGCGCGGCGGCGGCCTACCTTCTCTTCCCTTCCCTTGGCGTCATGGGGGCATTGCTGCTGGCGGCGGTGCTGGCACCGACCGACGCGGCGCTGGGCCAGGCGGTGGTCAGCGATCCGGAGGTCCCGGTGCGCATCCGCCAGGCCATCAATGTGGAAAGCGGGCTGAATGACGGCATTGCGCTCCCCGCGGTGCTGATCTTCCTGACCCTGGCCGGCGCCGCCACCACGGGCACGGCCGGCGATTTCGTCGCCCTCGGCATCCTGCAGATCGCCATCGCGCCGCTGGTCGGCATCGGCATCGGCACCGCCGGCGGCCACCTGATCGACCGGGCGGCGAGCCGGGGACTGACCAACCGGGCATTCGAAGGCATGGCGGTGCTTGCCCTGGCGTTCGGCGCCTTCGCGATCTCCGAAGCGATCGGCTCCAACGGCTTCATCGCCGCCTTCACCGCCGGCCTCTGTTTCGGCGCGACGGTGCGCCACCGCTGCGCCTTCCTGTTCGAGTTCATGGAGACCGAGGGCCAGTTGCTGGCGCTGCTGACCTTCCTCGCCTTCGGCGCGGCGATGCTCCCCGGCGCCATCGGCCATATCGATCTCGCCGTGGCGGGCTATGCCGTGCTCAGCCTGACCGCCATCCGCATGATCCCGGTCTGCCTGTCACTGTGGGGCAGCCGGGTCGGCCTCGCGACACATCTGTTCCTCGGCTGGTTCGGGCCTCGGGGGCTCGCCTCCATCCTGTTCGCGCTTCTGATCGTCGAAAGCTCGGCCCTGCCCTACCGGGAGGAGATCCTGGTGGCGGCCATCGTCACGGTGGGCCTCAGCATCATCGCCCATGGGCTGAGCGCCGCACCCCTGGCCCGGCGCTACGGTGCATTGGCTAAATGCATGGGCGAGTGCGAGGAAAACGTTCCGGTTTCCGAAATGCGCCTGCGCCACGGCAACCGCGCGGCCCCGGGCGACACCACGGCCTGAACCTAAAGCCCGCGGCGGCGCCGCGGATCGGCCGCGGGCTTTGGATTCCGCCGGCCCTGGCGCACCCATGAGGCGCGCCTGAATGGTTCATGGTGGTTTGGGGCCGGCGAAAATTCCGCTTCTCTAACCCCAAATATTGTGCCAATTTGTTCCAATCTCGCGACATATTGGGGATTGAGACGAAATGCATGACGATTCGCATGCCATGGAGCCACACGAGGCCGAATCCACGATCCTGCGCGCCGCGTTTCCCCGGAGAATCGATGCAAAGGTCATCGCCGAGGAGTTGATCCGGGAATACGGCATGGACCACGCCATCAAGCGGGCAACCGAAGGCACCTTCGGCGCCCAAAAGGGCGGCGACAATTATCAGCTCAGCGTCTGGAGAGAGGTCAAGGTTATCCTCAACACCCGAGGCCGCGAAATCGGCGCGAATGCCGGCTGATCGACCGACCGATCGGCGACTCCCATGCCCTATGTTCGCCAGTTCCGGACCGGAGATGGCTACGCGACCGCGTTGGTGGAGACTTTTATCGATCACGACGGCAAAGCCAGGACCCGGGTGCTTGCGGACCTGATGGGCACAGGCAGCGCCGAAGAGGCGCTGGCCCAGCTTGCCCGGCAGCATGAGGCGTTGCGCCGGGAAGCCGTCGAGATCGCCCCGCGGCTCGCCGAAGCCCAGGAATGCTATGCCGCAATCCGCAAGAACCTGGAGAACGGACGGGCCTACGGCTTCGACGAGCTTAAGCAGATCGACCGGCTCTGCGCGCTGCGCCGCCGCCTGATCGGCCGGGTGCTGCAGATCGAGGACGCCCTGACCCGGATCAAGCGCGACAAGGCCGCCATCCAAAAGCACTGCGGCTAGGCCGGCGCGCCCCGGATCTCTCGGCCGCGGCTAACGGCGGTTCGAAAAGACTTCAAAGGAATTTCGGTGAACGCTGGCTGGGGCGGCAGGATTCGAACCTGCGAATCACGGGATCAAAACCCGTTGCCTTACCGCTTGGCTACGCCCCAATGCGCGCGCGGGAAGCGGGCCGCACACTAGCGCCAATGCCGAGCGCTCACAAGTCGGTGATGCGGGTCCCCGATCGGCGCGGCCCCCCGTCCCGCGGCAAGCTGGGGACCAGGGGGTCGGAAGCGGCCCTATCCCGAGCCCGTCGCAGGATGAGGCCGTATTTCGGTTCGCCGATTCCCCCTCACGCGAAGCCGCCGCCCCAGCACCACCAACCCGGCCTGGCGGCGGCGAGCGCCTCGGCGGCGGTGACGGCGGCGCCGGCATCGTCGAACAGGCCGAAACAGGTGGCGCCGCTGCCGCTCATGCGCGCCAACCGGCAACCCGGGAGACCGGCGACGGCGGCCCGCACCTGCCCGACCACCGGCGCCAGCTCGAGCGCCGCTTCCGTGAGCTCGTTGGCGCTGGCGGCAAGCGCCTCGGCCAAAGCCCGGGCGTCCCCGGGCGCGGGGTCGAGCACCGGGCGCGGGCACCCATCCTGGGCCGCGCCTTCGCCATGCTCGGCATCGAAGGCGGCGAAAACCTTGGCGGTGTCGAGGGACAGCCGCGGATTGGCGAGCAACAGCCCCGCGGCGGGCAAGGCAACCTCCGGACCCAGGTCCTCGCCCATCCCGGCCATGAACGTCGGGCGCCCGGCCAGGCACACCGGCACGTCGGCGCCGAGGCGGGGGGCGAGGTGGGTGGCCACGGCATCATGGACCCCCCAGGCGCGGCTGAGTCCCTTCAACACCGCGGCGGCGTCGGCCGATCCGCCGCCGAGGCCGGCAGCGGGCGGGATATTCTTTTCCAACTCGATGGCCATGGGCCGGGCGGCCAAGCCGGCGGCCGCGGCCAAGGCCCGGGCGGCCTTGAGGGCGAGGTTGCCCTCTCCCGCGTCGAGGCCTTTCGCGAAAGGACCCGACAGGGCGAGCCCGAATTCGGCGGCAGGCGCCAGGCGCACCCGGTCGGCGAGCCCCGCGAAGGCGACGAGGGAATCGATGAGGTGATAGCCGTCGGACCGGCGCCCCAACACATGAAGGTAGAGATTGACCTTGGCCGGCGCCGCGAGAGCCGTGCCCGGCGTCACCCGCCGTCCCGCTCCGAGCCCCCGCCGGACGCGTCGCTTTTCCTGGGTCCCTCTTCGAGGCCCGAGGCGAGCTTCTTCTTGATGCCCGGGATGGTGTCCTTTTCCGGATCGTATTTGAGCGCGCGCCACCACTGGAAGCGCGCCTCGGTCCGCCGGCCGACCCGCCAATAGGCATCGCCGAGATGATCGTTGATGGCGGAATCGCTGGGACTGAGGACGATCGCCCGTTCCAGGTAGCCGACCGCGCGGTCGTAATTGCCGAGCCGGTAATGGGCCCAGCCCAGACTGTCGACGATGAAGCCGTCATTGGGCCTGAGGCGCACCGCGGTTTCGATCATTTTGAGCGCGCGCTCGAGGTGCATACCCTTGTCGACCCAGGAATAGCCGAGATAATTCAGCACATAAGGCTGGTTGGGAAACAGCCTGAGGGCCTCCAGGAAATCCTTTTCGGCTTCGGGCCATTGCTTCGAACGTTCATGGGAAATGCCCCGGGAATAGTAGAGCGACCAGTGCCGGCGCTCGACCCGGTCAATCCGCTTGAACGCCTCGTTATAGGATTTAAGGGAATCCTCGTAGCGCTTGTTGAAGCGCAGGATATCGCCGCTGGAAACCAGCGCGTCGTAGCGTTCCGGCCGTTCGTCTGCCATTTCCGCAAGGCGTTTGAGCGCGGGCTCGATCTGTTCCGCCCGGGTCAGGGCATCGGCGGCGCGCAGCCGCGCCTCCCAGCCCCGGGCGGACTTAGGATCGACCCGGTCGTAGGCGGCGACCGCGGACAGGTTGCGGTTCATCGCCGCCAGGATGTCGCCGACCAGGATCTCCGCCAGCTGGAACTTGGGCCGCGCATGCAGCGCCAGGCGGGTCATGATCAGGGCGGCGCTCTGGGCGTTCTGATCGTTCAGCAGGATGGCAAGGTCCCACAGCGCCTCGGCCACTCCATCGGCGGCACGGCGGATCTGCTTCTCCGGCTTTTCGCCCGCGCGCAGGCGCTTGAGCGCCCATTCCACCGTGGTAGTCGCGCTGCGGTTCTTCAGCAAACGCTCGTACAGTTC
>Ga0224512_10004456_pt1 | contig 11797 bp, 12 predicted proteins | sample SF_May12_sed_USG_4_FD_169103 | JGI IMG/M metagenome (GOLD analysis project Ga0224512, IMG submission 169103) | Sediment microbial communities from San Francisco Bay, California, United States - SF_May12_sed_USGS_13 | ecosystem: Environmental > Aquatic > Marine > Sediment | place: USA... | reverse complement strand
GGCGGGAGTCGATCGCTGCGGGTCGTCCCTACCTCGGCCTGTGTCTCGGCCTCCAGCTGCTGTTCGAGGCGAGCGACGAGCACGGATCGACCCGCGGCCTCGGACTGGTGCCGGGTCGCGTCGAGCGCTTTCCCGATCGCGACGCCTCCGGCGGGCTGCTGCGCGTCCCGCACATCGGATGGAACACGGTGCGCTTCTGCGGCGAGCACCCGATGCTGGAGGCGCTGCCCCGCGAGGACTGCTTCTACTTCGTCCACTCCTACCGCCCGGTGCCCGCGCGCCGGTCGCTGGCGGCGGGCTGGACCGACTACGGCGGCGAGTTCGCGTCGGCGGTCGCCTTCGGCAGCGTGTTTGCCGTCCAGTTCCACCCGGAGAAGAGCCAGTCTTCCGGAAAGCGGGTGCTGGACGCCTACGCAGGCTGGGTGGCGACGTGTCGCTGACGACGCGTGCGCCCGCGGGCGGCTGCGTCCTCGCCGTCGCCCTGCTCGCGTGCTCGAGCCCGGCGTCGGTCGTGAAGCAGCAGACGTTCACGGGGACGGGCGGCGCGCTCCGAAAGGTGGCGATGATGCCCCCGTACCCGCGGCCGGAGTTCGTGCGGGGGCCGTTGCCGGACAGCGTCGACGCGGGCACGGCAGCGGAGCTGGTGGGCCGCTTCCTGACCGAGGCGTTGGCGAAGCAGGGGATCGCGGTGGTCCCCCCCGGCGACCTGGCGCTCGCGTTCATGAGCGCCGGCCAGGTGGTGCCGAGGCTGGACCCGCGCGCTGCGGCGGAGATGGCGGCGCGGGAGTTCGGCGCCAGCGCGGTGCTCCTGAGCGAGGTGTGGCGCTACCGCAATCGCGGAGGCGAGGCGCTCGGCACGTCGGTCGCCGCGAGCGTGGCCTTCTCGGCCACGCTGTACGCGGCGCCGGACGGGGCGAAGCTCTGGACCGCCCGCTTCGACGAGACCCAGGAGTCGCTGATGGCCAACCCGCTCAAGGCCCTCCGCTACCCCGGAGGCGGAATGCGCTGGCTGAGCGCGGCCGAGTTCGCGCGCTGGGGCGCGGACGAGATGATCGCGGCCCTGCGCTGACGCTCGGGGTGACCCGGTGAACCGCTTCGAGCTGATTCCCGCGATCGACTTGCTGGACGGCCGCTGCGTGCGACTCAGCCAGGGGCGCTACGATCGCGCGACGGTCTACGGCGACGATCCCGCGGAGGTGGCGGCGCGCTTCGTGGCCCACGCGATTCCCCGCCTGCACGTGGTCGACCTCGACGGCGCGCGCAGCGGCCGGCCGGTCAACACCGCGGCGATCCGACGGATCGCCGAGCGCGCCGGAGCGGTTCCCGTGCAGCTGGGCGGTGGGCTGCGGACGCTCGCCGCCATCGAGGAGGCGCTGGCCACCGGCGTCGACCGCGTCGTGCTCGGAACCGCCGCGCTGCGCGACCCCGAGCTGGTGCGGGAGGGCGTCCGGCGCTTCCCCGGCCGCATCGTCGTCGGGATCGACGCCAAGGAGGGGTGCGTGGCCGTGGAGGGCTGGCTCGAGCAGAGCGTGACGACCGCGACGGAGCTCGCCCGGCGCTTCGAGGACGCCGGCGTGGCGGCGATCGTCCACACCGACATCGCCCGCGACGGAGAGCTCTCGGGCCCGAATCTCGACGCCAGCGCCGAGCTGGCCGCCTGCGTCGAGATCCCGGTGATCGTCTCGGGCGGGATCCGCTCGCAGGAGGACGTGTGCCGCGCCGCGTCATTGGCCGGCGGCGGGATCGCCGGCGCCATCGTCGGCCGCGCCCTCTACACGGGCGACGTCGATCTGGGCCGCGCTCTGGAGGAGCTGGGATGCTCCTGAAGCGCATCATCCCGTGCCTGGACGTCGACAAGGGACGCGTCGTCAAGGGCGTGCGCTACGTCGACCACGTCGACGCCGGCGACCCGGTCGAAGTCGCGCAGATGTACGATGCCCAGGAGGCGGACGAGATCACCTTCCTCGACATCACGGCGAGCCACGAGGGCCGGGGGATCCTGCTCGACGTCGTGACCCGCACCGCGGAGACGGTCTTCATGCCGCTGACCGTCGGCGGCGGCGTTCGCACGCTCCAGGACGTCCGCGACCTGCTCAACGCCGGCGCCGACAAGGTCTCGATCATGACGGCCGCCGTCGAGAATCCCGACCTGGTGGGCGAGGCCGCCGTCAAGATCGGCAGTGCCAACCTCGTCGTCGCCATCGACGCCCGACGTCGTACCGACGTGCCGCCCGAGCCAAAACGCGCGCAGCGAGCCGAAGGCGAGCGAAGCTCATTGAGCTGGGAGGTCTGCACCCACGGCGGCCGCCGCCCGACCGGGATCGACGCGGTGGCGTGGGCGGCCCGCATGGCCGAGGCCGGGGCCGGGGAGATCCTGCTCACCAGCATGGACCGCGACGGAACGAAGAGCGGATACGACCTCGCCCTCCTGCGCGCCGTGGCCGGAGCCGTGAGCGTGCCGATCATCGCCTCGGGCGGCGGCGGCAGCGCCGAGGACCTGGCGGCGGCGCTCGACGACGGTCCCGCGGGCGGGCATGCACAGGCGGCGCTCGCCGCTTCGATCTTCCATTTCCACGAGACGACGGTCGGCCGCGTGAAAGCGCGTCTGCGGGAGCTGGGCGTCGCCGTTCGCCCGCCCGCGCTTGAAGCTAAAAAGGGGCTGCGCTAGAGTGCAAATCTCGCGGGTAAGCGCGCCAAAGTTGTCGGTTTTCAAAGGTTTTTCGTTGTTCGTCAAGCGTGCCCCAAGCCATGAATCTTCGTCACGGGAGCTGGCGAGCGGCCACTAAACAGACGACCGCAGCGTGCGTCGGTGCGGTCGTCGCGTCTCGGGAGAGCGAAACTTGCCTGTCATCAAGGTGAGGGAAAACGAGCCCTTCGAAGTCGCGATGAAGCGATTCAAGAAGCAATGCGAGAAGGCCGGAATCCTGAGCGAGCTGAAGCGCCGCGAATACTACGACAAGCCCAGCATCCGCAAGAAGAAGAAGGCGGCTGCCGCTCGTAAGCGCGCGCTCAAGAAGCTGAGAAGGATGGCTCGCTAATCGGGAGTAGCAGGAGTTGGGCCGAATCCCCGACGAGCTGATCGACCAGATCCGTGATCGCGTCGACTTGGTCGATCTCGTGGGCCGCTTCGTCAGCCTGAAGAGATCCGGCCGCAGCCACAAGGGCCTGTGCCCCTTCCACAGCGAGAAGACTCCCTCCTTCAATGTCAATCCGGATCGCCAGGCCTTCTACTGCTTCGGCTGCCAGGAAGGTGGCAACGCCATCACATTCTTGATGAAGATCGAGAACCTGACCTTCCCGGAGGCCGCGCGCACGCTGGCACGCGAGTGCGGGATCGAGATCCCGGAGACTGGTGGCGGGGAGCCCGGGCTCTCGGAGCGTCTGCGCGCGGCAAACGAGCTGGCCCACTCCCACTACCGCAACGCTCTCTCGTCCACCGACAATCCCGCCGAGGCCTACCTGGCCTCGCGCGGTCTCGACGCCGCCACGATCGCCCGCTTCGAGATCGGGTATGCGCCGGACGGGTGGGACTTCATCACGCGCGCCCTCCAGGAGCGGGGGATCCCCGCCGACATCGGCGAGCGGGCGGGGCTCTTGGCACGTCGCGACTCGGGCGGTCACTACGACCGCCTGCGCGGCCGGGTAATCTTCCCGATCCGTGACGTGCGCGGGCGCGTGATGGGCTTCGGCGGTCGCGCGCTGCGATCCGACCAGGAGCCCAAGTACCTGAACACGCCCGAGAGCCCCATCTTCCGCAAGCGCGAATCCTTCTACGGCTTTCCCCACGCGCTCGAGCCCATCCGTCGCACGGGGCGGGCGGTCGTCGTCGAGGGGTACTTCGATCTGATCGCCCTCCACCGCGCGGGTGTCGAGGGCGTCGTCGCGACCTGCGGCACCGCGCTCACGCCCGATCACGCCCGCGGTCTCCGGCAGCGGAGCCGTCAGGTCGTGCTCCTCTTCGACGGCGACGAAGCCGGGCAGCGCGCGATGGAGCGTTCGCTGGAGATCCTGCTGCCGGAGGACCTGCGTGTGCGCGCGGCGCTGCTGCCCCCCGGCGAAGACCCCGACAGCTTCCTCGCCCGCGAGGGTGCGGAGGCGCTCTGCCGGCTCGTCGCCGAGGCGCCTTCGGCGCTGGACGCGGTGATCGACCGCGCCGGGGCCGGGGGCTGCAACACGCCGTGGGAGAAGGCCGACGCCGTCGCTGCCGTGGCCAGGCTGCTGGCGCTCGTTCCGGGGACCGTCGAGCGCCACGAATTCTGCGTGCGCCTCGCCTTCACGACGCGGACGGAGGTCCAGCACGTCGAGGATGCCGTGCGCGCCGCCGCGCGCGGCCAGGACGCCGCCGGCGCCATTCCGGTGGAGGTCCGGCGGGCCGGGCCGGAAGAGCGCATCCTGAACCAGCTGGCGCGCAGCCTGGTGGAGCATCCGCACCTGACGGCGGGCGTGGTGCGCGACGAGTTCCTGGCGCTGGCGCCCGCGTGCCCCGCCACCGAGGTCGTCGCCGCATTGATCGACTCCGCCGGCGCGGGGCGTCGCTTCGTCCTCGACGAGGTCGCCGAGCGCCTCGGCCCGGAGGCGTGCTCGCTGCTGCACTCGCTGGCCGCCGCCGACGACGTCCAGGAGGAGGCGGCGGCGCAGCGCACCCTGGAAGATACCCTCCGGCGGCTGCGCAAGGATCGCACGCGACGGGAGAGCCAGGAGATCACCCGGCGGATGCGCGCGTCGAACAGCGATGCCTACGCGCTGCTGCGCGAGAAGGAAGAGCAGCGGCGACGAGCCGCGCGCGAGTTCACCGACCGTCCCCCAGCGGGGTCGCAATCATGAAGCCGTAGGCCCGAGCCTGCGGCCAACGGACCCGGATCGCCGAGGAGTACCCCCCCATGGCTCACGACGTCCCCCGAGAACCGACCCCCTCCATTTCCAAGCCCTGCAGCCGCAAGCGCTCGGCCACCGCCGTGGCGGTGCGCAAGACGGGCAACGGCTCGTCCGCGGGCGCCGCGTGTGCCGCGCCGCGGGCGGCCCACGAGCACAAGACCGTGCGCCAGCTCCTGGACCGGGGACGGCGCCAGGGCTTCCTCACGGTCGAAGACGTGACGGTCTCCCTCGCGAACGACGGCGTCCCGCTGAGCGAGGCGAAGAGCCTGTTCGGCGAGCACGGGATCCGCGTGATCGATGCGCCGAAGAAGGAGGCGTCGCCGCGCCGCACGGCGCGCCGCAGCCCCGCGGTCGAGGAGGGCCCCACGAACGACCCGGTGCGGGTCTACCTGCGCGAGATGGGCCAGGTCTCCCTGCTCACGCGCGAGGGCGAGGTGGCCATCGCCAAGCGCATCGAGGCGGGCCAGCACGAGCGCGAGCTCGCCGTCCTCGGAACGCCCTTCGGCCTGCGGGAGGTCCTGCTGCTCGCGGAGCAGCTCAAGAAGAACACGATCGATCTGAAGCTCGTGCTCGACGGCCTCGACGACTTCGAGCCCGTGAGCACTCCGGAAGAGCGCCGCCACGACTTCTTCGTGAAGGCGACGCGGATCAAGCGGATCGACGCGGAGATCGCCAAGAAGCTGTCTTCCGCCGCGAACCGTCGGACCGGCGAGGAGGCCCGGCAGCGTCTGAGGGGCGAGACCAACGACCTCTTCTGCCAGGCCGTCGAGCTGCTGCGGGAGACTCGCTTCTCGAGCGCCCGCTTCAACGAGTTCACCGAAAGGCTCGTCGAGCTGGGCGCGGAGCTCGAGCGATTGCGCGCGCGGGCCGGCCGCATCACCACTTTTTTCGGGCTGAGCCCGGAGCGGTTCCGGGAGCAGGCGCGGCTCTCGACGCGGCGCAGCCGACGCGGAAAGGAGGCGCTGGAGGCGCTGGGCGGAGATCCGGCGCGGGTGGCCGAGACGCTCGAGGCCCTCGACCCCATCGAGCGGGCGATCCGGAAGATCGAGTCGGACCATCGGATGCCGCGGGCCGAGTTCGCCGCCGCGCTCGAGCGGCTCGCCATCGCCACGGCGCGCGCCCTCAACGCCAAGAGCGAGCTCGTCGAGGCCAACCTGCGCCTGGTGGTGTCGATCGCCAAGAAGTACACGAACCGCGGGCTGCAATTCCTGGACCTGATCCAGGAGGGCAACATCGGCCTCATGAAGGCCGTCGACAAGTTCGAGTACCAGCGGGGCTACAAGTTCTCGACCTACGCCACCTGGTGGATCCGCCAGGCCATCACCCGCGCCATCGCCGACCAGGCCCGCACGATCCGGATCCCCGTGCACATGATCGAGACCATCAACAAGCTCGTGCGCGCCACCCGCTTCCTGATCCAGATGCTGGGCCGCGAGCCGACGCCCGAGGAGCTGAGCGTGCGGATGGAGCTGCCGGTGGACAAGGTGCGCATGGTGCTGAAGATCGCGAAGGAGCCCATCAGCCTCGAGACGCCCGTCGGCGAGGAGGACGACAGCCATCTCGGCGACTTCATCGAGGACCGGAGCGCGGTGAATCCGCAGGACGCAATCCTCGAGGCCAACCTGGCCGAGAATACGCGCAAGGTGCTGAGCACCCTTTCGCCCCGCGAGGAGCAGGTGCTCAAGATGCGCTTCGGCATCGGCGAGAAGGCGAACCACACCCTCGAGGAAGTCGGTCAGGACTTCGACGTGACGCGCGAGCGCATCCGTCAGATCGAGGCCAAGGCCCTGCGCAAGCTGCGCCATCCGAGCCGCAGCCGCATCCTCAAGAACTTCGTCGAGAGTTAGCGGACGCGCCCCGTCACTCGAGGTCGGGCGGCGTGACCTGCTCGATCCAGCGCGCGTAATCGCCCGCGTAGCCCACCGTGCGCTGGCGCTCCTGCACGCGGGCGCGGATCCCCGCGAGCGCGTCCGGCCGGATGTGCGGCTGGGCCACCACCTGCGCGGTGACGCGGGCCGCCGCCTCGCGCGCCGCCTCCGCGCTGTGGTCGGCGAGAGCCTCCTCGCCCGCGTGCCCGTCCTCGCCGAGGCCCAGGAAGGCCGCGATCATCGTCTCGCCGACGTACCTCGCGTGCTTGCGCGATGCGACGATGTTGCCCTTGCCCGTGGCGACGTTCCCCGTGGCGAACACCGTCGGGTAGGCGTCGAAGCGGCCGAGGTCCCAGTCCTTGAAGTCGAACAGCTCTCCCTTCATCGGGATGCCCGGAATCGGCTCGGGGATGCTTCCGATCGAGCTGATCACGCAGGCCCCGCGCCGCTCGAAGGTCTCGTCGGTGGGCACGGGCCGGCCCTTCTCCATGCGAGTGCGCCGGAAGCGCAGCCCCACGAGCCGCTCCGCCTCGACGATCAGCCCGTCGGGCATGCACAGCGGCTCGAAATGGAAGCGGTACTTCTCCATGGCCTTGCCGAGCAGGCGCTCGCGGGCTTTGCGCACCTTCGCTTCCCGCTCCGGCGTCGCCTGCTCGGGCACCTCGACGAGCGGCATGTCCTCGGCGCGGCGCCGGTAGAAGATCGTGCAGCCCGCGAGGCCCAGGTCCTCGAAGCGAAGGCCGTGGGCGTCCAGGATCTTCGGGATCCCCTTGACCTCGAGCTCGACCATCCCGATTTCGATGCCGCGCTCGCCGAGCTTCGCCCGCGTCGTCTCGAGCATGATCGCCTTTGCCACGTCGATCGACGCCAGGCCGCCGCCCACGACGAGCGCGTCGTCCTGCGGCTCGTAGCGCTGGCCCCGGTACCCCTTCTCGCCCGCGTGGTTGAACCCGATGATGAACGGGTTCTGGTAGATCAGGCCCTTGTCGACGTACTCGTCGGCGCCCTCCACGGGAAGCGGCCGGTCGCGCCAGGCGCCGCAGGCCAGCACCACGCCGGTGAAGCCCCAGCCCTCCACCAGCTCGTGGAAGTCCACGTCCTTTCCGATCTTCGTGAGGGGCACGTAGCGGACGTCCGGTAGCGTGAGGTTGCGCCCGATCGACTCGTACTCTTTCCGGCGCAGGGCGACGTGCCAGCGCGGGAGGCCGTCCTCGATCTTCCCGTAGGGCCGGGGGTTCTGCTCGAAGACCACGACCTCGACGCCGCGCGCGGCCAGGGCGCCGGCGAGCTCGGCGCCGGCGACGGCGCCGCCGATGACGGCCACGCAGTGCGAGGGGGTGGCGGACGGCATGACGGGCGGCATGATAACCGCGTCCGCGCGCGAGGTAACCCAAAGGGCGGCGTCGGGGGTCCAAAGCGATGGACAGACCCATGGACGGAAACGAGGGCGCGATGGCGGCGGCCACGGCGTTGGAGACCCCGGCGGCGGCGGAGACCGCCGCGGCGGCGAGCCGGGACGAGCGCTTCGCCGCCCTTGTCGCCTCGCACCGGGAGCGGGCGCGGCGGCTCGCGTGGCGGCTGGTCGGGGGCGACGAGAGCGCCGCCGAGGACGTGGTCCAGGACGCCTTCGTCAGGGCCTACCGGGCCCTGGACCGCTTCCGGGGCGACTCGAGCCTGGAGACCTGGTTCTACCGGATCCTGGTCCGGCAGGCGCACCACCACCGGCGCTGGCGGGCGCTTCGGGACCGCTGGAACGACGTCTTGGAGGGCGAGCCCGCCGACCCCTCGCCGCGGGGCCCGGGCGATCCCGGCCTCCGGCAGCGGATCGGCGCCGCGCTCTCGAAGCTCAGCCGCCGGCAGCGGGAGGCCTTCGTCCTGGTGCACGTCGAGGGCTTCACCGTCCGCGAATGCGCGGCGGTGCTGGGCAAGCCGACCGGCACGGTGAAGAGCCACCTGCACCGCGCGCTCCGGTCGCTCCGGTCCGAGCTGGCCGACCTGCACCGCTCCGACGAAGGCGAACGCGCCGAGGGAAGGAGTCCATCATGACCCGCCGCCACGATGAGGAGCTTCGGCTCGACCGCGAAGACCGGGCGTTCGTGGAGCGCCTCGCAGCGAACTGGGCGCCGCCGCCGGCCACGCCGGCCCAGCGCGCGGCCTTCGACGCGGCCCTCGCGGCCCGGCTCGAACGGCGCCGGCGGCTCTGGGTGCCCGCGCTGGCGACCGCCGCCGCGGCCGCCGCGCTGTGGCTCTTCGTCGCGCCTTCGCAGGGCCCCGCTCCGTCGTCGCCGGACGCGACCGCCGCCTGGGAATACGAGCTGTTCTTCTCCAGCGACCTGAGCCCGGCGAGCGATCGCGACGACAGCGAGCTGCTGCCCGACGACTACGCGGCGATCGCCAGCCTGATCCTGGACGGTTGACCCGGCGTAACCCGGACGGCCGGCCCGGGGCTCCAAAGGGCAGAGTGGCAGGACCGCCACCCCTCGAACGGAGGCTCCAACCATGTACCGATCCTCTCTCCTCGCGTCCGCCGCCGTGCTGGTGCTGGCGCTCGCCCTCGCCGGCGCCAGTGACGCCCGTTCCCCGATGGGGGGTCCCAAGGGCCCCCACGGCGACCGGAGCCCCGCGCGCATGATCGACGAGCACGCGGACGAGCTGGGTCTCGACGACGAGACGCGCCAGGCGATCCGCGTCATCGTGGACGAATCGCGCGGGGACTCGGAGGCCTTCCACCGGCAGCTCCGCGCCGCCCACGACGACCTGCGGGATCTCCTCGCCCAGGACGCGCCGGACCAGTCGGCCGTGATGCAGCAGGCCGAAACGATCGGCGCCGTCGAGACCGAGATGCACAAGCACCGCCTCGGCACGCTGCTCGAGGTCCGGGCCCTGCTGACTCCGGAGCAGCGCGAGAAGCTGACGCAGATCCGCGACGACTTCCGCGGCAAGAGGCGCCGCGCCGACTCCGAGGCGTGTGACGCCGAAGTGGAGTCCCTGTGCCCGGAGGCCGGCGACCACCGCGCGCGCATGCAGTGCCTGCGCGAGCACCGGGACGAGGTCTCGGAGGACTGCCGGGCGTCGCTCCGCCGCGGCCCGCGCCGCGACCGCGGCCCCGGCGGCTACGGCGACGGCGGCCCCGGCGACGGAGAACGCTGAGCCCGGGGGCCTCGCGCGCGGCCGCTCGAGGGGTGTTCCCCTTCTCTCGGGGTCTAGCCGCCGCGCGAGCCCGTGAGGATGGCGGCCGCTGCCTCCCGCGCTTCCGGACTGAGCCAACCCTGGAGCATGGGGTCCGAATCCGTCGCCGTCAGCTGCTCGATGCGGGTGATGGCGGCCCCGCGCACCTGGTGCTTGATGCGGCGGTAGCCGTCGGCGGGCATGCTGGCCAGGTCGCGCGCCACCTCGATCGCGCGTTCGAGCAGGGCCGCGGTCGGCTGGAGCTCATCCAGGATGCCCCGGGCGCGAGCCTCCTCCGGACCGAAGAGGCGCGCGGTGAGCGTCGCGTAGCGCACGTCCGGCGCCGCCAGCTCCGCCTGCAGGACGGCCATCGTCGCAGCCGGGAACGGGATTCCCACACGCGCCTCCGTCAGGCCGAAGAGCGAGTCCGTCGCGGGGCCGATGCGGTAATCGGTGGTCAACGCGAGGATCAAGCCGCCCGCGATGGCATGTCCGTTGATGGCCCCCACGACTGGGATCGGGCATGCGTAGAGCTTTCCGATCATGCGGTTAAGAATCCGCAGGAAGACCTGCTGGTCCGACCCGGCATAGGCGGGGACGACCTTCAGGTCGAGGCCGCCCGAGAAGAAGCGCCCCGAGCCGGTCAGCACCATCGCCTCCGGCGCGTCCCGCAGGATCGAATCGAACGCCGCTTCGAACTCCAGGGCGAACTCCAGCTCGAGGGCGTTGGCGGGCGGCCGGTTCAGCTGGACGACCGCAATCGCTCCGTGTCGTTCCAGGGATACGTGGTCGGAGGACATGGGGGTCTGTAGCCTCTCGCAACCGTTGCCGTTGCCGTTGCCGGCGTTCAGTGTGCCGCACCGGGACGGGCTGCCAAAGGCCCCGGGGAGGATCGACGCATGGCCCAGGCGAGAATCATCGACGCGTGGATGCAGCATCCCACGCCGGAGTTCCTGGGGCATCCGATGTTCGAGTCCCTGAGGCGCTGGACGCGTTCCGCGGCTCCGCCCAGCGAGCTTCCGGTCGAAGCGACGCTGGAGTCGATGGATGCGGCGGGAGTCGGCATGGGGCTGCTGTCGGCCTGGTGGGGCCCCAGCGGGCCGCTGATCCCGAACGACTTCGTCGCCGGCGTCGTCGAGAAGCACCCGGACCGATTCCGGGGCGTCGCCGCCGTCGATCTCGCACGTCCGATGGACGCCGTCCGCGAGCTGCGTCGCTGCGTCGGTGAGCTGGGCTTCGTCGCTCTGCGGGTGGTCCAGTGGCTGTGGGAGCTGCCGCCGAACGATCGGCGCTTCTATCCGCTGTACGCGGCGTGCATCGACCTCGGGATCCCCGTCTGCCTCCAGGTCGGCCACACGGGCCCACTGCGTCCGAGCGAGCCCGGACGACCGATTCCGTATCTCGATGAGGTGGCGCTCGAGTTCCCCGAGCTGGTCGTCGTCGGGGGCCACATCGGCTACCCCTGGACCGACGAGATGATCTCGCTCGCCACCAAATACCCCAACGTCTACATCGACACCTCCGCCTACGTCCCGAAGCGCTACCCCCGCCCGCTGGTGGAGTTCTTGCGGGCGCATGGCCGCCGAAAGGTCCTGTTCGGCACGAACTTCCCGATGCTGCTCCACCCGCAGTGCGTGGGAGATCTCGACGCGCTGGGCCTCGACGAAGAGACGACGCGCTGCTTCCTCCACGAGAACGCGGCGCGCGTGTTCGGCATCGACTCTCGATGAGCCGGCGCTGCGCGCCGGTGCCGATGAGCCAGCGCTGCGCGCCGGCGGCTGCGACCGGCTAGAATCCCCACCGAGGGCCCTTAGCTCAGTTGGTTAGAGCAACCGGCTCATAACCGGACGGTCCCAGGTTCGAGTCCTGGAGGGCCCACCGCCAAC
>Ga0224512_10004454_pt1 | contig 11798 bp, 7 predicted proteins | sample SF_May12_sed_USG_4_FD_169103 | JGI IMG/M metagenome (GOLD analysis project Ga0224512, IMG submission 169103) | Sediment microbial communities from San Francisco Bay, California, United States - SF_May12_sed_USGS_13 | ecosystem: Environmental > Aquatic > Marine > Sediment | place: USA: California... | reverse complement strand
CGTCACCAAGGCGCAGCTGAACATGCCGGAAATTCGCGACGCCATTGAAGCCGGACGCTTGAAGCCGGATGGGGAAGTGCTGACCGAAGACGGCGATGCGCGCGTGACCAAGGCTGCTATCGAGCCGGTGTGGTATCTGCCGGGCATCGCCGAGCGCTTCGGTGTGACCGAGGGCGTGCTGCGGCGCTGCCTGTTCGAGCAATCGGGCGGTATGTTCACCGAGCTGGTCACCCGCAACGATCTGAAATTGTTTCTGCCGCCCATCGGCGGGATCACCATCTATTGTTTCGGCGATCTCGACGCCATTACCGATCCCAAGGGTAAGGTAGCCTGCCGCGTACACGACGAGTGCAACGGCTCCGACGTTTTCGGATCGGATATCTGCACCTGCCGACCGTATCTTGCTCACGGCATCGAGGTCTGTATCGAAACCGCACAGCAGGGCGGCGCCGGCGTTATCGTTTACAACCGTAAGGAGGGCCGCGCGCTGGGTGAAGTCACCAAGTTCCTGGTGTACAACGCGCGCAAGCGGCAGCAGGGCGGCGATCGTGCCGAAACCTACTTCGAACGCACCGAATGCGTGGCCGGCGCCCAGGACATGCGCTTTCAGGAGCTGATGCCGGATGCCCTGCAGTGGCTCGGAATCAATCGCATCGATCGCTTTGTCTCCATGAGCAACATGAAGTACGACGCCATCGTGCGTCAGGGTATCGAGATCGCAAATCGCGTTCCAATTCCGAAGGAGCTAATTCCGGATGACGCCAGTGTTGAAATGGCGGCAAAGCGGGCGGCTGGTTATTTCTCTGAGACGCCCATCGATCCCGACGATCTCAAAAGAGCCATAGGCCGAGGACTGGACGATTAACGCTGTTGCCGAGCGCGACGCTGTTGAGGCTGTAGCGGCGTTGCGCACGCCGGATGCCGTTCGCGAGCGCGCGGCGGAAATTCTCGACGCGGCAAGGCGGAATGATCTGGATCATTTTTCCCTTGACCTGGGTCGTCTTGACGACGCGGCCGGGTACGTCGTCGATGTCATTCGCACGAACTATCCCGACCTTTCCATTCCTTATCACAGCCGCTGGCGTCATTTCAGCACAGGCGGTATCGATCGCGCGTCCAAGCTCGACGCGTCGCTTACCGGCGTGTCCTCTGCGGAGCGGGCGCGGGCTCAAATCGATCTCGTGGTGGTGAGCGTGCTTCTCGATGCAGGCGCGGGCAGCCGGTGGCGATTCGAAGAGCATGGTACGGGCGGGGTTTATTCGCGTTCCGAAGGCCTCGCCGTGGCGAGCTTTCATTTGTTCATGTCCGGCGCACTGTCTTCGCGCAGGAGCGCAAAGCTCAACGCGGATGCCGGCGGTCTCGAAGGCCTGGATCACGAGACTCTCGCCGACGCATTCCAGGTGAGCGAAACGAATCCGCTGGTGGGCGTCAGCGGCAGGGCAGGGCTGCTGAACGCATTGGGGCGCACGCTACGCGAAAAACCCGAGGTCTTTGGGCAAACGCTGCCGCGAATCGGGAATCTGTATGATTACTTTGTTGAACGGGCGGATAACGGCGCGATTGCGGCGCGCGACATGTTGATCACGGTGCTGAACGCATTTTCAGCGATATGGCCGGGAAGGATTGAGGTCGGCGGCGAGAACTTGGGCGACGTATGGCGCCACCCGGCGATCCACAGAGACGACGCCACCGACGGACTGGTACCGTTGCATAAGTTGCCGCAGTGGTTGACATACTCGCTGGTGGAACCTCTCGAAGCGGCGGGTAGTCGCATTGTGAGATTGAACGAGCTCACCGGTCTCGCCGAGTACCGCAACGGGGGTCTGTTCGTCGACATCGGGGTGCTCACTCTCAAAAACCCGGGCGAAGTCAATAAGGCCCACCATGTCGGGTCCGAGCTGGTGGTGGAGTGGCGCGCGTTGACCGTGGCGCTGCTGGATCGTCTGGCGCCACTTGTGCGTGAAAGGTTAGGTCTGGATGATAAAGCCCTGCCGCTTGCAAAGGTCCTGGAAGGCGGCACCTGGAGCGCAGGCCGGCGCATCGCCGCGGAGAGGCGCCCGGACGGTGGCCCGCCCATTCGGGTGAAGAGCGACGGGACGGTGTTTTGAGAAGACGTTCGTCAAAGATAGGGCGGACGCTTTAGGTCTGAGGCTGGAGGCTGGAGGCTGGAGGCTGGAGGCGAAAGACTGAGCATCGGATCCGTCGATTGTTCTGACCTGTTTCTTATCAATAAGAACCTCAAAGAGAAGACCCTATGGAGAATGTGACGGTCATCGACCACCCGCTGGTCCAGCACAAGCTGTCGCTCATGCGGCGGAAAGACACTCCGACCACAACATTTCGCCAGCTTTTGCGCGAGATTTCTCTGCTGCTCGGCTACGAGATCACGCGGGATCTGCCGCTGGAGATGGAGCAGATCGAGACCCCGATTACCAAGATGCAGGCGCCGACACTTGCGGGTAAGAAGCTGGTGCTGATCTCCATTCTCCGCGCCGGCAACGGCCTGCTGGAAGGGATGCTGGATTTGATTCCTTCGGCGCGCGTCGGGCACGTGGGGCTTTACCGGGATCCCGAGTCGCTGGTGGCGATGGAGTATTACTTCAAGGTGCCCCATGAGCTCGAGGACCGGCAGGTGATCGTAGTAGACCCCATGCTGGCCACCGCGAATTCGGCCATCGCCGCGGTTCAGCGCATCAAGGAAGCGGGAGCGGTGAACATCAAGATGGTCTGCCTGCTTGCTGCGCCCGAAGGCATCAAGGCGTTTTTGGAAGCGCACCCGGACGTGCACATCTATACCGCCGCCATCGACGAGAAATTAAACGATCACGGCTACATCGTGCCTGGTCTCGGCGACGCCGGAGACCGCCTCTACGGCACGAAATAAATCTAAAGAATTACGCTGTCTCTTCCTGTCTTGCGCCTTATTTGTTGCCATGCGCGCGCGTGCGGCCGGCCGATCTGTGTTCTGGAAACCTCACAATCCTGCCTGGTTACATTTGTTAACAAACCGTGATTTCAAATCGTTGCATAATCGTGTAGGAAAATATGCGGGGGTTTTAGTTGTCGGTGAAGTCACGATTACATTTCTTCGTGACGGCGTTGCTCGCCGTGTTGTTTTGTTATCCCGCGTCAGCGACGGCGAAGTGTCCCACCGTAGCAAGCCCCGGCGCATTGGTGACCCAGTGGCCCCAGCAGCTGGAGCTGGATGAGTATGAACGCCAGCAGGGCCCGCTGGAATTTCGCGAGAACCCGGCATTCGCCGCAAAAGCCGCCGCTGGCGAGCTTCCTTCCGTAGCCGATCGTCTCCCGCAAGAGCCGCTTATCTTGTTGCCGTACCAGGAGTGCGGGAACTATGGCGGCGCGTTGCGGGGGCTCAGCCTGGAGCTCAATTCCGGCACCAGTGAGATCACGAGCTGGCGTCAGGTCAACCTGGTCCGCCTCAGCGACGACCTGAAAACCATCGTTCCGAACGTTGCCCGTGCATGGAAATGGGGCAAGGACCAGCGTTCCATAACAATACGATTACGCAAAGGTCACCGATGGTCCGACGGCCACCCCTTCACGGCCGATGACCTGGTCTTCTTTGTCAATGACATTATTAAAGATCCGGCGATACACGAGAAGCCGCCTTCCAGCTGGCTCGTTGACGGTGAGCCCGTCAGTGTCAGTCGCATCGACGAGACCACCGTCCGCTACGAGTTCACCGCCCCCTATCCCGGCTTTCTCATGTATCTGGCCACCGGCGGCTCTTACAGGGCCCCTTACGCTGCCAAGCACGTGCTCGCGCCTTTGCATATTCGCCACAACCCCAATGCCGACGTAGAAGCGAAAGCCGCCGGATTCGAAGACTGGGTCAGCCGCTTCCGCCTCTACTGGAACAAATGGAAAGACGATCTGTACGACACCGAGGAATCCCTCAAGGTGCCCACCCTCGACAGCCACGTTCTGGCGGAAACGCCCACAAAAGTAGAACGCCGTTTCATCGCCAACCGTTACTATTTCAAGGTGGATTCCTCCGGCCAGCAGCTTCCCTACATCGAATCGCATCACGAGCGCTTCGTAGCGAAAGAGCTGTTCATCCTGGAAATCGCCAGCGGACGCGTCGATCAAAAATCGCAGAACCTAGGCGTGGGGGACTACCGCGAACTCAAGGACAACGAGGAAAAGGGCGGTTACAAGCTACAGCTGTCCATGGGTGGAGCCGGGGTCTATCTCGCCTTCAACCAGACGCACAGAGACCCGGTGCTGAGGCAGGTCTTCTCCGACCCCAGATTTCTTACCGCCATGTCCGTCGCCATGGATCGCCAGGCTATCAATCTGTTTCGCGTCCAGGGCCTGGCCGAGATAAGTCAAGGGCTACCGGAGCACACTTCCTTCGTCACCGAGAAACACAAAAAGCACAACGTCGAATTCGATCCGGAGAGGGCGAATCGCCTTCTGGACGAAATGGGGCTCGCGCGCGGTTCCTCCGGATTTCGCATGCTGCCCGATGGGCGTCCCCTGGTGGTGAACTGGGCGTTCAGCCGGCAGTTTGCGGGCACCCCGGAGCTGCCAATGAAAATCCGCGATTACTGGGCCGCTGTTGGTGTCGAGGCCAAGTTGAGCGAAATCACCACCGAGCAGAGCCGAGCGCGGGCGTGGGCCAACGACATGGACATCAACATGGAGTGGGACGTCCCCTTCGAGCCCAACCTGATCAGCGATCCCTATCTCTACGTGCCGCCTTACTCGAACCTGGGTCCGCTTTTTGGCGTCCCGTGGAAAAAGTGGATGGACAGCGACGGAAAGGAAGGCGAAGAGCCGCCCGACTGGGTCAAGCGCCTTTACGCGTTGGCGCAGGAGTGGCGCACGGTCCAGCCCGGCTCGGCCCGCTACATGGAAATCGGCACCGAGATGGTGCAGATCAACCTCAACCACATGAGCATCATCGGCACCCTCGGCCTGGCCCCCAGCCCTGTTGTGGTCTCGCGCCGGCTCAAGAATGTGACCAATTGGACGATAGATCACTACAGCTACGGCCGCACCTATCCATTCCGCCCCGATCAGTGGTTTTTCGCTAGATGACCGACCCCCCAGAACGGCAATCGGACCGCCAGCGCCCGAAGCGGAGAGGCCAGCGAGGGCGCTTCGGAAGCCTAGCGTTCAAGGTGCTGCTGGTCGTTATTCCTATCGAGCTTACGATTCTCGCGGTCAGCGGGCTCTTCTATATAGAGCGTCTCGGGTCGGCCATCGACGACAGGCTTCGCGCCCGCATCGAGGTGCCTGGGGCCCTCATCGCCCGTGGGGTGATGAATATCAGCTCCGTTTCAAACCCCGAGGCGATCCGGAACCTCGTCGGGGAGGAACTCATCAATGGCCTGGTGGTCGACAAGGACAGCCGCGTGATCTATTCGCTGGAACCCGCGCACCGTGGGAAAACCATCAACGACGTCTACAGCCGAACCGGCGTTTCATTGGGCAACCTACCGCCGGAAGGCGTGTTCTTCGAGACCGCGAGCGGGCTGGCGAAGGTGACGCCGGTCTACACCCTTGACCGCGCCAACCCGGCCTACTTCACGGTGTTCGAAATCAGCACGCAGCACGCGAGTCGGGAAAAGCGCTCCATCTTCGAGCTACTTTTCATTGGATCGATTTTCGTGACACTGGTGACGGCGCTGTGTGTTTTTCTGCTCTTTCGCGCCACCGTCGAAACCCGGATTCGAAAGTTACTCGAAGTGCTGGCCAGGCTCAGTGGCGGCGACTTATCCGCGAGAGTCGGCGAAAAGGTCGCCAACGACGAGATCGGTGTTCTTCAAGATGAAATCGACGCCATGGCGCAGCGTCTTGAATTTCGGGATCGCGAAAAGCGCGAGGTGCAGGCAGCTCAGGAAGAAAGCGAGGCGCGCTTTAAGGATTTTGCCGACACCGCAGCCGACTGGTTTTGGGAAACGGATTGGAATCATCGAGTCAGCTTCCTTTCCGAGGGATTCGAGGAAAGAACCGGGGTGAGCTCGGAGACAATGATTGGCTACCGGATCAATGAGCTCAATATATTTGACTTCGAGAATTCGCAGCAGGCGGCGCGGTTCGTTCGCGCCTTTCGCTCGCAGCGGCCGTTTCACCAGATTGAAATCCCTTATACGACGGATGTCGGTGAAAAGCGCATCGCCCGCATCAGCGGCAAACCCATTCTCTCGGCGAAGGAAAAGTTTCTCGGCTTTCGCGGCACCGGCATCGACGTCACCGAAGAATTCGTGCTCTCGAATGAGCTCTCCTATCAGGCATCTCACGACGAGCTCACCGGTCTGGTTAATCGCAGGGAGTTCGACATTCGGCTACGGCGCGTATTGATCAATGCCCATGCCCAGAATAGTAGCCACGCGCTTTGTTATCTCGATCTCGACCAGTTCAAGGTGGTCAACGATACCTGCGGTCACGTGGCCGGAGATGAGCTGCTTCGAAGAATGGGTGCGGTGCTTCAAGAGACCGTACGCAAGGGGGACACACTTGCGCGACTCGGTGGGGACGAGTTCGGGGTGCTGCTGGAATACTGCGATCTGGCCCAGGCGCGGCGGGTTGCCAGGGTGATATTGGAGGCGGTGGAAGCATTCGAGTTCGAGTGGGAGGAGTCCAAATTCAAGATCGGCGTCAGTATTGGCCTGGTGCCCATCACCGCAGCGAGCGGAGACGTCACCGAAGTGCTAAGCGCCGCGGACACGGCCTGCTACGAGGCCAAGGACCAGGGCCGAAACCGGATTCATGTGTATCACGCGGACGATGAAGACCTCGTCCGTCGCCACGGCGAGATGCAATGGGTAGGTCGCATCAATCGGGCGCTGGATGAAGATAGGTTCGTATTGTTTTATCAACCTATCGTCCACATCGCGAATAGCGCGGCGCACGGAGAGCGCATGGAGTTGCTCGTCAGGATGATAGACGAGGAGGGTGCCCTGCTGTTGCCGGGCAGGTTCCTGCCCGCCGCCGAGCGCTACGGTCTGGCAGCCAAACTGGATCGCTGGGTAGTGCAAAGCGCCATACGCTGGCTCTCCGAGCACCGAGCCTCGAGGACTCGTCTCGAAATGTGCGCAATTAATGTATCCGGCCACACGCTCAATGACGAAGGCTTCGTGAGTTTTGTCATCAGCCAGCTCGAGGCATCTCAAGTGCCGCCATCGCTGGTCTGTTTCGAGCTTACGGAAACGTCGGCCATCGCCAATTTGAAAAGCGCGATTGCCTTCATGACGGAACTGCAAAAGATCGGCTGCAGATTCGCCCTCGATGATTTCGGAAGCGGCGTGTCGTCGTTCGCTTACCTGCGCTCGCTTCCCGTTGACATCCTCAAGATTGACGGACAGTTCGTGCGAGATATGGCCACGGACGAGGTTGACGCCGGAATGGTGACGGCAATACACGAAATCGCGCGGGTGATGAAAAAAGAGACCGTCGCCGAATTCGTCGAGACGCAAGCGGTGCTGGAGAAACTGAAGAAAGTCGGCATCGATTTTGCTCAGGGCTATGGCGTGGGCCGGCCCGCTCCCCTTGAAAGTCTCGAAGGGGATCCCTCCCGGAAAACGCCGGACTCGGCCGGCGACAGCAAGCGTGCTCGTCAGTCGGCCCGGCGCCGCGCCTGAATTACAGCTACTTCGCCTCGCTCTCCTTCGCGGATGGAAGGAGCAGATTTGCCGCCACGCCGAAAATGCCGGCGAGGCCGATTCCAGTGAGCGCCCAGTCCGCGGTACCGATGGAGAGTCCGCCCACGCCGGACACAACGATGATGGCGATGATAGTGAGATTGCGTGGTTTGAGCAGATCGTCGCCGGCTTTCACCAGGGTATTGAGACCGACAACGGCGATGGCTCCGAAGAGAATGATCAGAATGCCGCCCATTACCGGGGTCGGGATCGTCTGCAGTATGCCGCCTACCTTGCCTACGAAGGCGAGCAGGATGGCGGTGATTGCCGCCCAGGTCATGATCGCGGGGTTGAACGCCCGCGTCAGCGCGACCGCACCGGTGACCTCCGAGTAAGTGGTATTCGGTGGCCCGCCCAGGCACGAGGCCAGAGAGGTGGCCAGGCCGTCGCCCAGGAGGGTGCGGTGGACGCCAGGGTTCTTGAGGTAGTCCCGCCCGGTAACCGAACGGATGGCGAGGATGTCGCCGAAGTGCTCGATGGCGGGGGCGATGGCCACGGGCACGATAAACAGCACGGCTTTCCAGTTCCACTCCGGGGTGACGAAGTCCGGCACCTGGAACCAGGGCGCCGCTCTCACCGGGGTGAAATCCACCAGACCCAGCAGCAGCGAAACCAGGTAGCCCACGCCGATACCGAACAATATCGACAGCAGCTTGAGGTACCCCCTTCCGAAGAGGGAGGCGAGCACCGTCGCCAGTAGCGAAATCGCGGCGACGCTGATGGCGGTGCCGTAGGGAACCAGAACTGCAGCGCCGTCTCCGGTTTTGCCCATGGCCAGGTTGGCGCCGACCGGCGCGAGGATGAGGCCGATGACCATGATCACGGGCCCGATGACGATGGGGGGAAGCAAATGGTGCAGGACTTCCACCCCGCCGACGCGCACGATGATGCTCAGCAGAATGTAGACCACGCCAGCCGCCGCCAACCCCGACAGGGTCGCGGCCATGCCCCAGGTTTGCACCCCGTAAGTGATGGGCGCGATGAATGCGAACGAGGACGCGAGAAAGATGGGGACCCGGCCGCCCGTGACGAGCTGGAACAGCAGGGTGCCCGCGCCGGCGGTGAACAGGGCCACGTTCGGGTTCAGCCCGGTGAGCAGCGGCACCAGCACCAGCGCGCCGAAGGCCACGAACAGCATCTGCGCTCCGAGCACGATGCCGCCGGGAGTAAATTTGTAATCCGGCTGGGTGAAGGTAGAAAGCATCGAATAGTTCATGCTGTTTCCCCCAAGGCGTCGTTTGTATCGTTCAAAAGCTAAAACAAAACCCGGAGCTTTGTAACTGCTGCGCCGCACGGGCAGCTCGGTTCATATCAATCGAAAAAACAAGCCCCCTCGCTTCACTCGTTACCAGCGATGTCTTCGTACCAGAGGTCCGGGCGCTCGGCGATAAACTTCGTCATCAGCTCGATGCAGTCGGCGTCGTTCAACAGCACCACATCGACCCCGCGCTCCTTCAAAAAGTCGATATTGCCGGGAAAGTTTTTGTTTTCTCCGACCACAACGCGGCCTATGCCGAACTGGATGATGGTGCCGGTGCACATCATGCAGGGACTCAGCGTGGTGTACATGGTGGTATTTGAATAATTCCGCCGGCGGCCGGCATTTTTCATGCAGTCAGTTTCGCCGTGTGACACGGGGTTGTCGTCCTGCACTCGCCGGTTTCGGCCGCGGCCAACGACCTTGCCGTTCTCCACCATGACGGCGCCCACCGGCACGCCGCCCTCTTCGTAGCCGGCTTTGGCCTCGTCGTAGGCAAGCCGCATGAATCTCTTGTCGTCCTCGGCGCTGGTATCTGCCGGCATCGGTACTCCTGACAAACGCTGTGGTCCGCGTGAGGCTAAGCCACCCGGCCAGCCGGTGCAACGATGGGGTGTCTGCGAATGGAAAGGCGGGAATTTCGGTTATGCGGTGGATACCGCGGGAGGGCGGTGGTGATGCCTGGCGTTACTGGGAAGTTTCCCGTAATCGCTCGCGGATGTACGCCGCCAGATCGGCGATGGTTTCCACTTCGAACACGTCCTGGTCGAAGCGGACATCGAACTCATCCTCCAGCTCGCTCAAGAAATCGGCCGTCTTGATGGAGTCCAGGTTAAGCTCGCTTATTTTGCTCGACACGGTCGTGTTTACGCGAAGCCGCGCTTCGATGACCATGATGAGTTCGGTTTCGATGCTGTCCATGATGATGTTCCCCGACGATCGTTTACCCGGGCGTGATCTGATCGTCGGTGAACGAGGTTAACGCGGTATTGATCCAGGTCAGCGGGCGGGCAACCTGCGTCGGGGGTCGTTGAAAGCGGATGGGGACTCGCGCTACCAGCCTCCACCGCCACCTCCGCCTCCGCCTCCACCGGAGGATCCGCCGCCCCCGCCGCCGGAGCTCCCAGAGGATCCGGGGGCCGAGGAGGCCGCCGCAGCGGAGACCGCCAGAGAACCAGCCATGGCGCTGGCGAATCCGGCCGGACCGCTAGAGTTATGCCAGTGGCTGCCGTGGTACCAGGAAGGTTCGGAGTAGGCCCGTTCGCGCCGGGCCGCGTCGAGAACCGCAGCGAACTTTTCACCCCACAAGGCCTCCACGTCCAGCGCCATGGCGTAGGGCAGGTATTTCTCGAACAGCTCCGGTGTCTTCTTCGGCGGATTGCGTAGCCTGAGATCGTCTTCCTCGGCAACCTTGAGATATTCCTCGAAGCCATCGACACGGTCGAGCAGCTTCCGGCCCCTGAGTGTCGGCGCCTTCATGAGCTGGTAGAAAAGTCCGTTGATAACTACCAGCGCCACGCCGAGCAGCATCATACCGATGCGCGACCAGGGATCCCGGACCAGCACTTCCAGAAAGGAAAAGGCGAAGCCGAAAATGGCGATCAGAACGACCGCGGAGATGATCAAACCTATGTAACCGACCGCCGATCCGGAACCGGCGTAGGCGGGCAGCTTGGTATTGAGATCGATGATACCTTTTCCGCCGCCTATGCCCAGCATAACCAGCGCCACGACTCCGAAGATGGCGCCCGGCAGTGACTCTGCTACAAGCATTATTACGCTGAAAAACACCGCCCCAGAGATGAGACCACCGAAAATAAACGCCCCCAAATTGCTGTTGAAATACATTCGCTCGTAGTTGTTGCGCAAGGATTTTTCGTGCGCCTTGAGCGCTTTTTTGATGTGGGCGTGATCCTCGTTATCCAGCTTCTGGGATTTTCCGACCAGCAGCTTTTTGAGCAACACGGACTCGCCGGACGCAAGCTTCCCGTTGGCGCCGTTATTACGCTCGATGGTGTAAGTGTGATCCTCCTCCTTAATATTCACATAGCCGTTGACGGCGAGGTTCACCAGCGCAGTGGCGAAGGTTTTGGGGTCGTAGCCCATCTTCTTGATGAAGCGCATGGAAGCGGGTGAAAAGCCCTTAGGTGGCTCGTAATGGGGAAAGATGACCCCTTTCTCCGGATCCTTGCCCACCGCGCGCCAGGCGAGCATATAGAATATGAGAAGAAGCAGGACGCCGCCGCCGCCGGTCAGCAGCGCGGCGTTGTCGTCGAAGAACCACTGGGCGCGGGTCGCTACGTCGGGTTCCTGCACGAAGCCCTTCGGCCACATGGCGACGATGGTCAGGCCTTCGCGGGGGCTTAGAGGCCGAGTGGTTTCAAACACCACGCGGTCATCTTCGCCGATGCCGGAAGCATAGTCCGCACCCTTGGCACCCTGTGGTCCCGTGTAGCCCTCATGGCGGACGGTGTCCATGGGAACCCGGGAGGGAAGGATCACCGTAGCGCTGGCGTAATCGATGGGAAAGATCCATCCGCTCCCGGTAACGTTCCAGTAAAGCTCGTCGTGCGTTTCGAAGAAACCGAGCTGGCGATTGGTGCGGTAGGTGAGCGCGTAGGTGTACTGCCCTGGCTTGAGGTAGGCGTTTTTGTTGCCGATGTAGGTGCGCACGCCGTTTTTGATCGGCTGGGTTAAGTAAGGCTCCGGCCGGCCGTCCCGGGTGACCGCGAGCACTTCGAAATCCACCACGTAATTGGCCCCGTGACGATCCTTGTACTTGGTGGGAAAGTCCCGGTAGATGCCGCGCTTAATTTGCTTACCCTCGGCGCGAACCCGGATAAGCTCCGTTACGCGCATGCTGCCGTCGG
>Ga0224512_10004453_pt1 | contig 11799 bp, 11 predicted proteins | sample SF_May12_sed_USG_4_FD_169103 | JGI IMG/M metagenome (GOLD analysis project Ga0224512, IMG submission 169103) | Sediment microbial communities from San Francisco Bay, California, United States - SF_May12_sed_USGS_13 | ecosystem: Environmental > Aquatic > Marine > Sediment | place: USA... | reverse complement strand
TTGCACTCATAATTATATATTGTGTTTTTATTGCCAGTGAAGTACTGATGAAAGTAATTATTGTTACGGCAATAAGTATAATTGTCCCCGTTAGTCGGATTGTATTTTTATCTAAAGGAAATTCCCAGTAGCTTAAAAAGCTTTCGGCGAAACCTATAAGATATAGACTTACACTAAATGATAAACCAACGAATAAAGCTAAACCAAGTGTGCCGCCGATTGGAAGACCTAAGCTCCGGGAAATCATATAATAAGTTCCACCAGCTTTTACTTTTTTATCGGTCGCAATTGATGAAACGCTCAAACCAGTAGTAATAGAAATTAAGTGAGCCAGCAGAATTATCCCAATAGTCATGTATAGACCCGCCTGACCTGCAATCCAGGGAAGTCTTAAATACATTATAACACCGAGGATGGTCAGGATGGATGGAGTAAATACACCACCAAATGTTCCAAACTTTTTTGATTTTGCCATATACTTATGTTTTATATTGGTTATAATTTAATGAAATTCCTAATCAAATTTTTATAAAGTTATTTGTTTATTATTAACTAAGTTTTAATAAAACCCAGCCTTTGATTAACTTCAGACCAGAAAAAATTCTTCATAATGATAAATTATTTAATAGTTGATTTGAACTTTCGACAAGCAAAAACAGGTAAATTGATGATTGAAATCCTTCCGGATAAGTGCGACTTTTGCGGTTGTTGTGTTGGAGTTTGTCCTGAAGATGCAATTGAACTGAAAGAAGCAGAGATTTTAATTATCGATCCACGCTGCACTAACTGTGCTAAGTGTGTTTGGTCCTGCCCGATTGAGGTTATTAAGTTTAACAAAGACGGCGTCTTAGCAAAGTGAAAAACGAATACGACATAATTGTAGTTGGAGCCGGACCAGCTGGAAGTATGGCTGCACGCTTTGCTGCAGAGCAGGGAGTTTCAGTTTTGGTGCTGGAGAAAGATAGAGATGTTGGTTACCCTGTCCGATGTGGTGAAGCTATCAGTAAAGTCGGTGTAGAAGAATTTATTCCTTCGGATGAAAAGTGGATTGCTGCAAAGATCAGTAAGTTTTCATTCAACGCCCCCGATGGGACGGAGGTTATACTTGATTTTGATAAGGCCGGGTATGTTCTTGAACGCAGAATTTTTGACTATGAACTTGCTCGAACTGCTGCAGATGCTGGAGTCGAAATTCTCACTCGTGCTTATGTTAATGATTTGCTTTTTGAGAATAAAAAAGTATGTGGAGTCAAATATGAATACAATGGTGAACAAAAAGAAGTAAAAGCAAAAGTTGTTATCGCTGCTGACGGAGTTGAATCTCGTGTTGGTCGCTGGGCTGGACTGGAAACTCACATAGATTTTCGTGATATGGAAAGTGCAGTTCAGATTACTGCAGCAAATATTCCTGTCGATCAGAATACACTTTATTTTTATTTTGGGAAGGATGTTTCACCGAACGGGTACTTTTGGGTTTTTCCAAAAGGACATAACAAAGCGAATATTGGTCTTGGTGTAAGCGGAATTATCGGTAAGAAAAAATCGGCGCAATCTTTTTTAGATGACTTTATGAAAAAGCATTATCCAAATGCACCTGTACTTACAAAAATTGCAGGAGGTGTTCCCTGTGCAATCACTCTAAAAAAAATTTCTGCTCCCGGGATTATGCTTGTTGGGGATGCCGCCAGACAGGTTAATCCTTTAAGCGGCGGTGGAATTGCATCGGGAATGATTGGCGGAAAAATTGCCGGAACAATCGCAGCCGAAGCAATCAAAACTAATAAATTAGAACATATCTTAACTTATGATAAAGCCTGGGCTGACCGTCTTGGCAAACGACACGAAACTTTTAATAGAATCAAAGAAGGAATCTACAATTTCTCAGATGAGAAGTTTAATAACATTGCCCACGCTATCAACAAAGTCCCTTATGATAAACGAACACTCGGCAGATTATTTACAACCGCACTTATAAACCAACCTTCGCTGTTGATTGATGTAGCTAAGGTTTTCGTTATTTAAAACATTGCACTAATTCCTATTGAAGGAAGAATACCAATCGTCTCATTAAACTCTGGTGCTTGTGTTCGAGGATCCCACCTGATGCCGGTTATATTTTTACGGTTGTAGATATTCTGAATATCGACATAAGTAATTAAAGTCCATCCACTAAAGAACCATCTTTTATCAACTCGTACATCCAGGCTATGATTTACAGGAAATCTGATAGAATTAATTTGTTCAACACTCTGTGTTCCATCTGTACTATAAGGAGTGTATGGCTTTCCGGTTGAATACCTGAATTTTGTAGCTACTTCCCATTCTTCATCTATTTTGTAGCCGCCGCTAATGTTGAAAATCCATGTTTGGTCGTAGCTGCCGATTCTTTCAACTTTATCTAATGCAGTGAAGTTTGCTTCGCTATACGTTAAACTCAGAATTCCGTAATAAGGTGTTTCTGAAAGTTTCTTCTGTAGAGAAACTTCAAATCCTCTTGCTAAACCTGTTCCATCTGAGTTTAACGGATCCAGTCCGAATGAAGCAAAATTTTCATCTGAACCGGCAAAACCTGCACCTGTATTTGCCATAATAAGATATGTTCTGCGCAAGCTTGTGGGGTAATCAGAATAATCTTTTAAGAAACCTTCAACTCTTAACAATGCATCTGCCGATAAATACTGATCAAGTCCGAGCACATATTGATTAACTCTTATGTTTTTAAGTTCAAGATTTATTTCATCTCCAACCAGCCAGATATAGGAAGGTGCCTGATGATAAACGCCAGTGCTGAATGTTAACGAAGTTATATCTGTTAAACGGAACGAAGCGGAAAAACGTGGACTAAAAAATGTTTTTGTTTTAAGTGGACTGAAATAATCTGCTCTTATTCCGAGATTCAGATTCAATCTATCTAAAATAAGAAAATTGAAATTTGTGTAAGCAGCGAGCTTGTTGTAATTATTATTTGCATTAATTGAAGTGGTTGGGATGCTGTCACCAAGAGTGCTGATGAATTCAGGTACAAAAATATCGGCATCAAAATTAATTAGCTGTCCGGAAGCCCCAACGTTCAGCTCAGTTATATCAGATATTTTATAAGTAAGATCGGCTTTAAGTGTGTTTTCTTTCTCCAGAGAGTTGTTGATAAAAATCGGGTTCAATAAGGAGTCATTTTGCTGAGTATTGTAATCAACATAGTTTCGGTTCAAAGTTAGATTTAAGAAACCATTGTTAAACAGATGACGAAATGATATTCCCGTTGCATATTGTGTTTGATCACTTCCGAGGATTCTGGAATTATCATAGCGCTGATCTTCTGTATCATTAAAATATTTTACATTATCAAAAGCAGCAATAAGAAGAAACGAAATAGAATTTCTGTTATCAAGTTTCCAATCATACTTTGCAAATCCATCATAATATTCCGGGACGAATGAAAAGTCTGCTGCTTTGAAGATGAAATCAAGATAGCTCCTTCTTGCAGAAACTATAAAGGTTGAGTTGCTCGTTACCGGTCCTTCAATATCAAGCCCAAATTGTGTTGCGGAAATTGTTCCTTTACCACCAATTTTATCTTTTCTACCTTCACGAAAGTCAATCGTTAATACAGAAGAAAGCTTATCTCCATTCAGAACTGAAAAGCCGCCAGTTGAGAAAGTTGTTCCGCTAACGAAATCAAGATTGACATAACTAAGTGGACCACCAGTTGCGCCTTGAGTTCCAAAGTGATTAATATTCTGAACAGGAATCCCATCAATTAGATAAAGATTTTCTGAGGGACCGCCACCTCTTACGATTAAGTCATTTCTCCCGGGATCAGCTTGTGCGACGCCGGGTAAAACAGAAACTGCTCTCACAACATCTTCAAATCCGCCGGCACTTCTTCTAATTTCCTCATTATTAAATCCTTTAGTACTATTCACCTCAATTGGATTTCTGGTAAAGAAATCGCTTTGAACGACGACACCTTCAAGCTCAATTGCTGTAACAGTTAATTCGAAGTCAACTTGTGCTGGTCTTCCTGGCATAATACTGATATCGGTTTTGGTTAAGCTGTTATAACCAATTACTGAAGCACGAATCTGGTAAGTATTTGGGGGAACATTGATGATTGAAAACTCACCCTGATTATTTGTGGCAGCTCCAAAGTCAGTCCCAAGAATAATAACATTAGCACCAATTAATGTTTCTTTCGTTAATACGTCTATTACTTTTCCATATATTGAAATTGTTGCTTCTTGGCTAAATGCTGAAATCGCGGAAATAATAATTATAGTTGCCAGGTATAATAATTTCATGATTGTTTCCTATTCTTTAGATAATTTTCAATAGAACAATTATAAACTTATTAAAGTTCTGAAATAAAATTTGAGTTCTGTTATAAGTTGCAATTATTCTTTATAATTGACCATTCAATTTTGAAAATGTTAACAATTTTTAAATAAAGGAAAGAATTTAATCAGATAAATGAAAGAATCTGCTAATACTGAACTCAATGAAATACTGAATCAATTTCCAGGTATGATTTTATGGACAGAAGACAGTGGCCCACCTTCTTTTTTAGACATTGAAAATGTAATTGATGTTACTGGTTACACCACTTCGGAAATAAACAATCTTAAAGATGGCTGGCAAACATTGATTTACACTGAGGATTTGCTTTCTTATAGAAAATTGCTGGGTGAATTTGAAAAAAGTCTTGATCAAAATTTACTGGAGTTTGAATATAGAATAACCAGAAAAGATGATAGTATTGTTCATCTTTCCGAAAAAATTCAGGCAATTAGAGACAGTGATGGAAAAATTTTGAAAAGATTTGGTTTGATAATGAATGTAACTAATTATAAGGAAGAACTTGAAAGTTTAAAAACTAAGACCGAAGAACTCGAGTCGCTTAATTACTCAAAAGACAACTTTATATCAACTCTTTCTCACGATCTTCGCGCTCCCTTTACCAGCATCCTTGGATTTTCAGAAATCATTCTGAATGAAACTTCGTTGCCCGAAAAAGATAAGGCTGAGTACGTCAAGTTTATTTATGACTCATCTAATAATCAATTACAACTTGTTAATCATCTTTTTGATTGGTCACAAATTCAAACCGGAAGAGTAAAGTTTGAAATTCAGAGGTTGCATGCTCAAACTATTGCATATAATTGTGTTTCCTATCTTACCGGTTTTGCGATGAGGAAAAATATTAATATAAGCGTTAAAATTTCTGATTCATTCCATATTGATGCAGACGAACGGCTTGCAACAAAACTTTTTATGAATCTCATTAGCAACGCTATTAAGTATTCTTTTGAGAATGGATCTGTTGAAGTGAATGGAAATATTTATAATGATGATTTCATCGAATTTGTTGTAAAAGATAAAGGCGTGGGAATATCAGAAGCCAACCATGTAAAGATCTTTAATATCGCAAAACTCTTTTCCACTGAGGGAACAAAAGGTGAAAAGGGTAGCGGGCTGGGTCTGACACTTTCAAAACAGATAGTTGAAAAGCACGGCGGTAACCTTTGGTTTTATTCAACAGAAGGTAAAGACAGTGAATTTCATTTTACTCTTCCCGCAGCAACAAGTTATATCCTTTTGGTATTGCAGGATAAAGAAAAATTAGACGAATTAGAAAAAGAACTGAATAAAAATTTTCCAAACCTGAAAGTGCTTAAAACAGAAAATGCATTTGAAGCAATGGAAATTATTTCAGCGAAATCTCCTTCTCTAATTATTATTGAGCATAACTTGCCTTTGATGGATGGATTACATTTAATAAGTTCTGCACGCGAAAAGCTTAAGCAGATAAAGATTCCGTTTATAGTTTTTATCAATTCAGAATCAGAAGATTTGATAAAGTCATATCAGGAAATAAACGTAAAAATATTAAAGCAAAAGCCATCAATTACTGAAAATCTTAAAGATAAAATTGAAATGTTACTTTACAGTTGATTGCCTATTTTTACAATTGAGAAACATTCAGTACCGGATAATTATTAATTCTTATAGAGACAATACTTGATAAATCAGACTGAGTTAAATATGCTTTCGAAGAATGATCGAATAGATCATTTCCTTCTAATAAAACGAATTGATCTCCGCAGCACGAGAACCGGGAGTGATTTTCTTTCAACTGAACTGGGAGACAAAACTACCTCATTAAATGCGAATGTCTGGGAAGGATATACAGAGGTTGCTGCTAAAGGTAGAGTGGGTGATGTTGTTAAAGTAACAGGAACAGTTGAAGAATATCAGGGTTCTTTGCAGATCAGAGTTTCGTCAATTCGATTAGCTACCACTGCTGATGATGTTAATCCAAAAGACTTTCTTCCTCAATCGAAGCGTAATCTGAAAGAAATGAAAAATGAGTTTAACAAAAGAATCAAAAACACCTCTAACAAATATCTCAAAAATCTTCTTACTCAAATTTTTAACAGTGAAAGATTTGAACTTTTCTGCACGGCACCTGCGGGTAAATTTTGGCACCATGCTTACATTCATGGTTTGCTGGAACATACCTTGGAGATAGTCAAAATTTGTGAACTTATGTGTGAGTTTCACTTGGAATTAAACAAAGATTTACTAATTACCGGAGCAATGCTGCACGATATTGGAAAAATTGAAGAGCTCAGTTTTGATTCAGCATTTGAGTATACCGATAAAGGAAAACTTGTTGGACATATTGTAATCGCATCAAATTTGGTTCGTGATGAAATAAAAAAGATTTCTGGATTTCCGGTGGAGTTAGAAAACAATTTAATTCATCTCATTCTCAGTCATCAGGGAAAACTTGAACACGCATCACCAGTTGTTCCAAAAACTGCTGAAGCAATTGCCCTTTATCAGGCAGATGAACTTAGCGCAAAAGTTAATGCTTATAAAAATGCTGTTGACTCAGAGTTGAAAGACGGTTCTAACTGGACCAGATTCATTCAGCTTGCAGGGACAGATCTTCATAAAATTACACTAGATAATTCTTCTGAAGAGAACACTAAAAAATCTTTGTTCGATTAAACAAAGGAGACATATGAAAATTTATACATTTTTTCTAATCTTATTTTATTCTTTCATTTTTTTTAGCAATCATTTTGCTCAAACGGCCGAAGAATTAATCAAGGAAGGGGATAAGTATAACAAAGAATTCAATCATCAAAAATCCCTGGAAGCATATCAACAAGCTGATAAATTATTGCCTGGTGATTGGAAAATTATGTGGAGAATCAGCCGTGCAATAGTTGATATTGCCAACAAAATGCCTGATGCAACTGATGAACAAAGCGATGCGAAATTTGAAAAGTACAAAGAATCTTTTATTTATGCTGACAGTGCTGTAAAACTTGCGCCTGATGAGTCGGTAACCTATCTACGGAGAGCAATTGTAAATGGGAGAATGGCTCTGTTTGAAGGTGTCTTCTCTGCAATCGGAACAGTAAATGATGTTAAAGATGATAGTGAAAGAGCAATTGAGTTAGACAACGGAGGAAATTATGTACAGGCACTTTCACATTATGTTTTAGGGAGAGCTCATGCAAAAGTTTGCGAAAAAGCATATCTGTTGAGACTTCCACTTGGGCTGGGTTGGGGAGATATGGAGATTGCTATAAGAGAATTTCAAAATGCGATAAAGCTAAAACCAAATTACAGAATGTTTTACCTTGGTCTCGCAAAAGCATACATCGAAGAAGATGAATACGAACTGGCAAAAGAGAATCTTCTTATGGTTGAGAAAGCACCTGTTAATTTAGAAGATGATGAAGAGTATTTGAAAGAAGCAAAGCAGCTATTAGTTGAAGTTAATGAAGAACTGGAGTGATTCAGATTGATAACAGCCTGATTGAAGCACTGAAAGAATCAGAGTCAATCGTTTTTTTCACTGGTGCCGGGATTTCATCAGAGAGTGGAATACCAACCTTCAGAGGCAAAGAAGGATTGTGGAATAAGTTCAGACCAGAAGAGCTGGCGAATTTTAACGCATTTATAAAAAATCCGCAATTAGTTTGGGAGTGGTATAATTACAGAAGAAAAATTGTTCACGATGCCAAACCGAACCCTGCCCATCTTATTATTGCTGACATGCAAAACTACTTTAAGGACGTGACTGTTGTTACGCAAAATGTTGACAACCTTCACAGAAGAGCTGGAAGTAAAAAAGTATTTGAACTTCATGGTAACATCGAAAGAAATTTCTGTATTAATTGTAAAATATTTCATAATGAGGAACTGGATTTTTCCGGTGGTGTTCCAAAATGTGAGTGCGGAGGACTTATTCGTCCTGATGTGGTTTGGTTCGGCGAGTATCTTCCCGAAGATCAATTTCTTGGTGGAGAAAAAGCTGCGATTAAATCGGATATTTTTTTTGTGATTGGTACTTCAGCGTTGGTTTATCCAGCAGTTGGATTAGTCTATACTGCAAAAGCCAGCGGTGCTACAGTTGTAGAAATTAATATTGAAGAAACAAATCTTTCTTCAATTGCTAATTATTCATTCTTTGGAAAAGTGGGGGAAATACTGCCCGGGATTTTTGAGGAGTATAAATTGAGATCTAATCTCTAATTTAAATTCGTATCTGTAATCCTACAATTTTACACAATCGCTGCAATTCCTTTTGCTCTTCTTTACTTAGCATCTCAAAGTACTTTTTTATTTTTTTTACAATGTGAGGTAATAATTCCTGGAATTTATTTTTTCCCTTTTGGGTCAAATGAATAATGAATTGTCTTTTATCTTTTTCACCCCTTTTTCTTTGAACCAGTTGACGCCTTTCAAGGTTGTTGATTACCATTGTAATGTTGCCGCCGCTTTTTAAAATTTTCTTACCAATTTCTTTGTGTTTCATTGGACCAAGATGAAAGAGAGCATCAAGAACTCCGAATTGACTTTCTGTTAATCCGAAGTCATTTAGTGCAAGGTTAATTTTTGAACTCAAAGATTCGGCCGAGCGGATTAATTTTGTGTAGCTGTTCAATGAATCTATAGTTCGTCTTGAACCTTTATAATGTGTGCCCATTTCTCGGATTTTATTTTTTCTTATTTGGAGTGATAAAACTTAGTATTGCAGTAAATATAACTGCTCCAATTATCGTCCATAAAAGATTATAGTTGGTTCCTCTTATTTCGAGAACAAAAGGATCCGGTAGCTGAAGCTCACGAGCAAGCCACGTTCCAATCATAGCTCCAATAAAACCAACCACAATTGAAATTATACAGCCACCGCGACTGAACCCTGATAACGAACGTGCAATCGAACCTGCAATTCCTGCAATAATCAGAGAAATAAGAATGTCTATCATTTTATCTAATTATTTATTAATTAAGAACCAGCGCAAACTAAATTTTATCAGAATCAATTATATTTTACTTTTAATGGAATTTAGTGAACCTAGTATTGAATAATAACATCTTAACCGGAGAAAGTTTTTAGATATTTGAATGGATAGAAGAAAATTTATAAAAAGCAGTGTAATAGCCACAGCCGGAACTTTAATTCTGCCTCCTAAAATTGTTAGGGGGATGAATACTTCTCCTTCAGTTGCGGATATGATTGTCCCCTCATCGAGACCGAAATTAGAAAAATGGAAAGATGATGAAATTAATATTGCCTGGATTGGTCACGCAACGGTTCTGATTAATTTCTTTGGCAAAATTATTCTTACTGATCCTGTATTCTTTGAGGCAGTAGGAGTTTATATTGAAGGATATATTCTCGGGCCGAAAAGGGCCAGCCTCCCGGCATTGATGCTTGAAGATATTCCCAAACCAGATATTGTTTTACTTTCGCATGCGCATATGGATCATATGGATTATAAAACACTGAAGGCACTAACTGAGAAATATCCTTCAGAACTTGACTGTATAGTTGCGTTTAATACAAAAGATGTTGTCGAAGATCTTCAATGGAAATCTCTTCAGGAAGTTGATTGGGATGAAAGCATAAGTTTAAACGGAATAAATTTTAAAGGAATTGAAGTCCAACATTTTGGCTGGCGTTATCCCGGCGAGAAAGATCGATCTGGTGGTCACTTTGAAGATGGAAGAAGCTTTAATGGTTTTATTATGGAAAGATATGGTAAGAAGATTCATTTTGGAGGCGATACTACATTTACTGATAAGCTTAAAAAGCATAGGGATGAAAATGTTGACATTGCAATTATGCCGATCGGCGCATACAAACCTTGGAGAAAATATCATTGTACTCCCGAAGAAGCCCTTGTGATGGCAGAATATCATCTTGGTGCAAAGTATTTTATTCCCATACATACCAAAACTTTTGACAGTGGTAAGATGATCTATGAACCATTGGAGTGGCTTGCAAAATCAAGTAAGAATTATGAAATGAAGGTTGGGTTGTGGGATATCGGGGAAACATTCACTCTAAAAACTTAAAAATATTTTCCTCCTCGTTAATTATTGCAAGTCTGTTTTTATTTTATTCCTTAAATTGTTTCTCGATATTATTTACTATTAATTTCGAGTAGAATGATTAGCTATGAGTAAACTTGAACAAGGTTTTATTCAAATTTATACAGGCAATGGAAAGGGAAAATCAACAGCTGCAATCGGGCAGGCTGTTCGAGCTGCAGGGTTTGGAGCGAAAACATATATCGCTCAGTTTATGAAAGAGTTTCCTTACAACGAATTAATCAGTTTGAAGCATTTATCTGAATGGATAACGATTGAACAATTTGGCGGCGATGAGTTTGTTTATAGAAAAGAACTTCCTGGTGAGGAAGAATTAGCGAAAGCCAGAAAGGGTTTGCAATCAGCTAAAGAGAAAATGTTGAGTGGTGAGTATGACTTAATAATTCTTGATGAAGCTATAGTAGCAATTTATTTCAAGCTTATTGTGACTAAAGATCTTATTGAACTAATTAAAATAAAACCTGAAAATATTGAAATTATTTTTACAGGCAGATATTGCCCCGAAGAACTTATTGATTTAGCTGATCTAGTAACAGAAATGAAAGAAGTAAAACACTATTATCAGAAAGGAATTACATCAAGAAGGGGGATAGAGTCTTAAAATCAGCTTAGGTTTACCGATCTCTTTATTATTGGACTCAGGAATAAATCTGTATTATTCTTCGACGAGACTTAGATTCTTACTTCGTTTTTGTACAGCAAGTTTTTGGTAAAATTTTAATACTTCGAATATTAGTGTCCGGGTCAGTTAATTATTTACAATATCTGGATATAGATCATTAGCAATCTCTGGCTTCCGAATCCATCCATACCTTGAAAAGTGCAACAATTTTGCATTTTGTACTCTTACTATTCCCTGAGGAACTACAACTTGCACCCCATTTTTCTTTATAAGTTCAATTGACCCGTCATCATTTATAAACACATAATCAATTGTCCCGGAAGCGTAATTTTCTAAATGAAGTCCTTCAAAACTCTGGAATAGTCTTAACGTATCTGCAAAGATCATTTTAGGGCTGAAATGAACTGCAGCATATTTTTTATCAACAGTCATTGTGATTGTCTTAATTCCCTCGAACGCAGCTGGAGGTATTCTCAAATCTGCTTTCATTAAAACTGAATCGCCGTCTTCTGCGATGTAATATTTTTCCATAATCATTCTTCCGCCAACCGAACCATCGATTATCTGACTCATTGTAAATATACTATCCTGCCATAATGGTGATTTGTTTGGAAGAGGTATTTCATCAAATACCGGTAAACAAATTGAGGATTTTGAAAAATTGTTTTCAGAAGAATTTATTGATAAGTCAGAGGAAGTATCGCAACCAAAGAGCAATACTATTGCAACCAGTAAAATTGTTAAAATATTTTTCATTATTT
>Ga0224512_10004452_pt1 | contig 11802 bp, 11 predicted proteins | sample SF_May12_sed_USG_4_FD_169103 | JGI IMG/M metagenome (GOLD analysis project Ga0224512, IMG submission 169103) | Sediment microbial communities from San Francisco Bay, California, United States - SF_May12_sed_USGS_13 | ecosystem: Environmental > Aquatic > Marine > Sediment | place: USA... | reverse complement strand
TCGACTCGGAAAACTCATCTTCAACCAATTTACGCCCCTTTTCACCCATTTCTTTACGCTGACCAGGATTCTCTATCAATCGTCGGATTGCATCTGCCAGTGCAACGGGGTCTTTAACAGGAACCAGAAGACCATTCCCCTCATGCTGCACTATTTCTCGGCAACCCGGTATATCAGTTGTAATTATTGGCCTGCCACAAGCAGCCGCTTCTATCAGAGACATTGGCACACCCTCGCCATATGAGGAAGGCAAAACGGCGATATGTGACCGTGACCATACTGCTGGAATATCTTCCTGTCGCCCCCACCATTCCACCCACCCTTCAGACTGCCATGACTCCAATTGATACTCCGAAACTGATGTCGGATTCTCGGCATCCGGCAACCCGACTAAAATAGCCAAGTGAGGCACACCTTGCTGTCTCAATATTTTGGCTGCTTCGACGAATTCCTTAATTCCCTTATCACGCAACATCCGGGCGACCAAGGTCACCACAACTGGCGTCTTTTCCGGTTCTGGAACAGGTTTAAAGCGCTGAATATCCACTCCAGAGCCACGAATTAATGCTGTACGTTCTGGCAAGATGGATTTAGATTCAATCAGTAGACGCCGATCATCTGGATTCTGTAGTAAAACCCGGCTGTTTGACCGGTTCATCAACCCCCTAAACGCTAGACGTACAAACGACTTAATAACCTTTGCTCGCAGCTGATCAGAAGAAAACACATAACCCAAGCCAGCAAGTGCGTTTACAATGAAAGGTACACGGGCGATCCTTGCAGCTATAGATCCATATAGAACTGGTTTCAACGCCACGTGATGCACAAGATCGGGTCGCTCTCGACGATAAATAGCCACAATCTCAAAAATCGTTGCCAATTCACGTAAGGGATTTTTACTTCGACGACGCATATTCAACGGAACCAAACGAAACCCTTCATGCGATATACAATCGACACGTGCACCTGCGCGAGTTATAACAATAACTTCAAGCCCGGCATCCCGAGCGGCTCTAGCGATAGGCAAGCGATGAGAACAGAAATACCAATCTTCGGTAACTAAATATATAATTTTTTTTCCAGACAATGAATTCACACAAAGCGCGGTCACAATAATTTTTTGCGCAATATAACATCAAAACCTGAAATACAGAGCTCATCGTCCGAGAACTCTAAAAACTCTTTTGACATATTCACTCTTGGAATAGGCAAATGATCCCACTCATCCATATGCAACACATCCACATCAAATCCTGCATCTTCAAATCGATCGATCATGTCCGAATACCGAATACGGTTCGTATAAAATCCAGACTTAGCCATCCAGTCCGACTCCCAGATTCTTGTTGAGAATCTTAAATTATTTAATGCTCCCCCAAGATGGTCTTTTAAATCAACACGGTGAGATACAACGCCATTTGAGCGCAAAATACGCCGGAGTTCATACATCATCTCATCAAACTCAACTAGCCTAACGTGTTCGAGAACCGCATGCGTCCAAATAAAGTCCACGCTTCCATCAGGAATGGAGCGAAGAGATTGCAAACCATTAGTCAAATAAATTCCGCCAACATACTCTAAAAGTTCTTTTATCGAAGCACAGTCGCCAGCTTTCCGTACATTAATCCCGGAAGATTGCAAGTTTTCAATTAAAAGTTGGTAGACTTTAATATCATCAACCGCAAATTTACCTGCATCAACCATGTAACACTTGGATGCGCCATAAGCATTCGCTACGATTGCAGAGACAAAAGAATCGCCTGGGCCAAGCTCAAGCGCTACGAACCCACCCTTTTTCCTCGAAAACTCTGATCGTTCAAAATGGTTACGAAAAACCTGCAGAGCATATCCAGGGTCATCCATCTGTCCATGGCGAAATAAACCAACCTTGGAAAAATAACTGTAATGTAGCGGCATTCTTGACAACATCATCTTGATGATTATTTTTGCCCACCACGGGAAGAACCCTTTCATTAAATCTCCTTAACATTTTCTAACCACGCCTGAAACATCAACACATCCCACAAATAATAATGCCAGCGCCTATTACCACTTACATGCTCATTCCACATCTTGCGAATAGGGACTGGATCAAAAAAGCCTTCTTCTCCCAGTCGCTTTTCACCCAGCAACTCTTCTACCCACTCACGCAGCGGGTTGCGCAGCCAATGCTCAATCGGCACTCCAAAGCCCATTTTCGGACGTTCCATCAGCTCGCGGGGAACGTAACGATACAGTACCTCCCGGAGCAACCACTTGCCTTTGCCACCTCGATATTTGAGTGACATTGGAACTTTCCAGGCAAACTCCACCACCCTATGATCCAATAACGGTACACGTGCTTCGAGACTGACAGCCATGCTCGCCCGGTCCACCTTGGTGAGAATATCGTCAGGCAAGTAGGTCAGACTATCCATATACATCATGCGTTCTCGTAGCCCAGGCAACTTCGGCAGACGTTCCGGCGTGTCGAAGATGGTAGGAGGTTCAACCCCGCCCCGTACCACTGCCGCTGGATTCTTCCAATGCGAAACTAACCGATGGAAATACGAATCACCAGTTCTTACTTTTAACACATCAGCCAGTTTCGTTAGGTGACCTTCAAATTGCGGTGCCGGATGGCTTCTACTCAGAGATTGAACCAAGGACTCCAGTTTAGCGCCAGGGAGGGCCTGTATCATCACCCCTAATAGCTGCCTAAGAGGTCCCGGCAATAAACACAGTGTTCGCCAAACTTGATAGCCCTTGGTATAACGGTTATAGCCGCAAAAGAGCTCATCACCACCATCGCCAGAAAGACTCACCTTCACATGCTTTCGAGCCAACTCGCTTACAAGCAGGGTAGGAATCTGGGAGGAATCCGAGAAGGGCTCATCCCAGATGGCTGGTAATCGGGGGATAACCGCCATGGCCTCTTCCGGTGATACGTAGAGCTCGGTGTGATCCGTGCCCAAATGCTTTGCCACAGCCTTGGCATGAACAGCCTCGTTATAACCCTTTTCGTGAAAACCGATGGTAAAGGTTTTGACCGGCCGCGCAGACTGGGCCTGCATGAGAGCAGCCACCGTGGTGGAATCTAAGCCTCCGGAGAGGAAGGTACCCAAAGGCACGTCCGCCGCCATGCGTCTGAGGATAGCATCGCGCAGCAGCCCGTCTAGTTCATCAATGAACTGCTCCGGCGCTCCCTTGGCATCTGCGGCACTACTTTCGGCGACTTGGCCCAGATCCCAATAGCACTGAGGCTCCGAGACTACCTGCCCGGCCTCTCGAACGGCCACAAAATGCGCTGGTGGCAGCTTGCTAATACCCTGGTATATACTCCAGGGCGTTGGTACATAATTGTAGCGCATGTAAAGCGTCAGAGCATTGCGGTCTATGGACCCCTGCCAGTCTGGATGGGCGGTCAGACTTTTCAATTCTGAGCCAAAAAGGAAGGCGCTACCGTTATGGCCATAATATAAAGGCTTTTCTCCCATACGATCACGGACCAGAAAGAGGGTACGCTCCGCTTTGTCCCACAGCGCAAAAGCGAACATACCGTTCAGCTGTTGAAGCGCTCTTTCCACGCCCCAATGCCGCAGAGCAGCTAACAAGGTCTCCGTATCAGAATGCCCGCGCCAGTCAAAGTGCCCGCCCTCATCTTCCAGCACAGCACGCAAAACCTCGTGATTGTAGATCTCACCGTTATAGACCAATGTGAACCGCCCACAAGGTGAGATCATGGGCTGGTGGCCCGCCGGCGTAAGATCGATGATTGAAAGACGCCGATGCGCCAGAGCCAAGTTGCCCTCGTTGTTCAAGAAAACGCCAGCATCGTCCGGGCCACGGTGCTGAATCCGCATTGCCATTCGTCCAACGACCGATTCGTTTGCCCCCTTTTTATCCCAGTAACCTACTATTCCGCACATAGTCAGCCCGTCCCTTTTTTCTGCATTAATTTCTCATACAACGCAGCATATTGTTTGACGACAGATCCTAATGCAAAGTTCGCTTCAATCCGAACCCGTGCGTTCGTACCCAAGGAGCGACGGTCCTCTTGGGCCATCGTTAAAAGACTCTCAATCCCAGCAGCAAGTGCATTCTCATCCTGAGGGGGAACCACTACTCCAGTGTCACCAATAATGATCGCACTATCACCCACATCAGTCGCCACACAAGGAACCCCGACTGCCATCGCTTCGCCGAGTACATTCGAAAACGCCTCTGACCAAGAACTCTGACAGAAAATATCCATCGCACTCATCAGATCGGACACATCGCTACGTTCGCCGAGAAAATGAAATCTGTCACGTACTTGCGCATGTATCAGCTGTTCAAGCATTTTGTTCTCCGGTAAAACACCCCGACCACAGAGAAGAAAATGAGCTTGTGGTTGCCGGAGGGCGAGACCTGACGCTGCCCTCAAAAAACACGGGTGATCCTTCATCGGGTGCAGTCGGGCTACATGGCCAACGACTAACGCATCGGCGGGGATAGCAAGTTTGGAACGAACGTATTGACGCGATACGGAAGAGAAAGAAAATTTCTGTACATCAATCCCATTGGGGATGATATATCCATGCTGTAAAGCAAATCCAAAGTCTTCATGCTGTTTCCGTGAAATCTGGCTGTTGTAGAGGAGCACATCAGGGGCAGAAGAAAGAAAACGGTTTGCACGTATTATCTGTCGAGTCATCAGCTTTTCACGACCAAAATCATACAGAGATTGGCGGATATTCCAGGCTAGAACCGGACGCTCTGGCGCCAAGATGCGCGCAAGGTTTGCCATCAAATTACCATGGTACATCCAGCCCTGAACGATGTCAGGCTGAAACTCTCCAACCACTCGGCGCAACATTCCAAAACCGCAAAACGAGGGTCGTCCAGCACGCATACGTAATATATAGAGAGGTACTCCAAGCGCTTCAATCTGTGGCCCCATCATTCCTTCATCGCTCAACGAAATAACGTGGCAGTTAAAATGATCGGCGAGCCCTCCATATAATAGATTGTAAAGCGCCCATTCAGCCCCGCCAGTGTTAAGACCGGTGATAATGTGTATCAATCGTGTCTTTTTTTTTACATTTTCCATCGTCTTAATTATGGATTTACCTTTGGAAATTTGAAGCAAAATGCGGCATTGAGGAGGTGGGTCACAATAAATTCGGTTACCTTTCCAGGCTGGTCCAGTATCCGCCCTATACTTCTCCCGACAATCCCACCTTTACTTTTTGATAGATCTGCTTTTGCCTGAATGAATTGACTGGTTTCCACTCCTTTTGACTCAAACCAATATCCTGCAATTGCCTCAATTTCGTTTATAAATCGATAATATGTTCGCTCGTACAAATATCGATCACTATCTATAGCCGTTTGCAACGCTGTTATGCCTTTTTTTTTACGAGCTAAACGGGTGGCATAGAAGAGGCGTAAATACTGTACACGCAGACCCCCTGGAGGAATCCAATGTACAAATGGAATTCTCAAATGCGCCTCTACAGGATATGTAGCCAAAGGTAATGTGATAAGCAAAACACCATCAGGTTTCAACACCCTCGCAGACTCCTCAAACATGCGATCAATAAATTTTACATGCTCAAATACTTGATTTGCATACACCACATCAAAATAATCCGATTCAAAAGGAATGCTACGCTCGTCATCTACTATTCTTATATGATCGTCAAAGTCTCCCAGGACACCATCTTTATATTTCGTCCAGAGCGCATCCCGCCTGTGCTGAAAATCATAGCCATACAAATCAAGCTTCATATCAAGCAGATGGTCTAATACCGCCCCCTCACCACATCCCATATCAAGAACCTTGATTCTTCTTCCTGACGCGACTTCCTCCAAGCGCCGAGCGATATATAGCGTAGTTGCCGAATTCCATTTTTTATCAGTAGCACTTAACATTTATATAAACTGCCTCATATTTCAGTCGAGCTGCGTGTTGTCAACCCATTCGAAAACTTGAAACGATTATTCGGACACTTCACAAGATGAACAAACCAAGCACATAACAACAAGGATTGCACTGACCACTGATTTCTAGTCATTAGTGCAACCTCTTTGAAATTCAATAATACACTTGCTATAAATATGCACAGAATAGCAGCAGCAATCATATTGTCACGCTGGCGAGATTTCCACACAACATAAACTCCATACGCAAATGGAAGCAACATTATTGAAACGCCGAAAATCCCAATGGCATGCATAAGCAATACATACCCAACATCTGACGTAATATAGTCCCCACCACGCCCCATATTTGATGAACCAAAAATAAACTCAACCGCATCACCAGGAATAAAATACATTCGTGAGAGTGCATTGGTTGTTACTGTCCCTTCCTCATCCGAAAACACACGGATAACTTCTTCAGCTTGAGTCAAGGTATACCGTACGTTTTCATAATCAGCAACATTAATTAGGAGCGTCATGAATAAACCACCTACAACAATTAAAGATATCATCCGAACCAAATTACCACGCCTTTTAAGATTCATTCTGCGTGACCCCAGAATGAGGACAATGGGTAGAAGAATAACAAGTAAAAAAAGCCCTGATCGACCAGTAAGAAATATTGAGGTTATGAGTACAAACATACCTGCAGAAATAAATAAAGCATGCGCAATTGAAAAACAGTAGTGTCGCCATACTACAGGCACCAACAAGACACCAAACATTTGAACCACTGAAGTCTGCGCTAATCCATAAGTCAATCCTGTAATCCGGTATCCAAGCAAGAAAGGCATATTGAGATTGACATTAGCGTGTGCGGATGTAACCTCATACACCCACTGACGGAAATATTCATTAATATACATTGCCACTATCAGTAACGCATGAAGAGTCAACACAACAAACAAGTGAAGGCACACGACACGCAAAGCATCTTGACGATACAGCCTCCAATAACCCCACGCCAACGCGGTTCCGCCAAGAAAATTGATCGCGGCTCTGATACTACGAAGCGCAACATAAGTATCCACTGCCCCATTCAGAACAGTAATAAGTAATGCATACACAGAAAGGGCAAACAACAATTGGGACACAAGCAACGAATGTTTATCTATAGGTGCACGTAACATCAGAAACACGGCACACACCAACACAATAGACATTAAAAATATAATGTCGATCAACGGTGTTATTTTCCAGCCAAAAACGAAGAAGATCGTGACGAACAAAAGCAGTGTTTTCATGAGAGCACGAGTTCAGCTCGCTTTTTCCAGGTATATTTGGCCAGGAAATGCTCCTTCGCGCACAAACCAATCTGTAATCTTAAATCCGGCTCAGTACGCAGTTTGTATAATGCATCTTCCCATTCCTTTAGGTTATCTGGCTTACAAAGAAGGCTGTTCATACCTCCCTCAAATACTTCCTTAAGAACAGGAAGATCTGAGGAAACAATGGCCTTTCCATGTGCCATATACTCAAATATTTTTAATGGTGACATCCATCGTGCCACGTCTCCTTCACCACCACCAACTGTGACCGTGTATTGATATGGAGCAAGCACAACGTCGAAACAATCAAAATATCTTCCCAAATCACTGTGGGGTACAAAGCCATGGAATACCAAATTCTTAAGCTTGGATTTACTACTCCAATATGCTATATCACTTTCCGTGCCACCAACCACATGGAAATCCATATCAGGAATCTTTTTTGCCAACTGAACAACAATCTCAACCCCTTTACCCTTGTATAAATGACCAATGTATCCTACACACATACGTCCTGTGCTATTTAATTTTAGAATGTGACTATCAGAACTCTCTTGTGGTAGATCTGCACCATCATGCGCAACAATTATCTTTTCATCTGAAAGAAACGGATAAATACGCATATATTCATATTTTAATGCCATAGAGATAACAACAAGATTTTTAAATACTCTACGCTGGAATAGCCAGCCTTCTATATACTTTTGTACAAAGTTTTGTGGTGGTGTATGTGCCTCAAATATTAACGGTATATTTTTATATGATACGGCAACCAATGCATATATATTTCTTCCATAGTAGATATCTGTGTCAACAATATTCTTACTCTCTCTACGAAGATTAATTGCATATATTATGGCACCTATAATACGAACATCAGGCCTTTTGGAAAGCGTTATATCAAAACACTCGTCGACACCATAATATTTATGTATATTAGTCGCCAAACCCTCATATTTCTGTGCAAGAAGGTGGACTTCATGGCCATTTACAGCAAACGCCTGGCACATTTTCATTACTTGAATGCTATTTGCGAATCTGCTCGGTAATTTTGCCGAAGATAGGTAAGTAATTTTCAAACGATCACTCTTTACTAGTCGCGGATTCAACTTTGAAGTTCAACGGTTAACGAAGTCCTGGTATTAAAGAAGACTTCATAGGGCGTCCAAAAGCCCAACGATTTCTCGGACGGTTGTTAAGTATATCCATGGCCTTTTCAATTTCACGTTCTGTAATGGTAGTCAGGTCCCTGTCTTTCGGGAAGTACTGCCGAATGAGTCCATTGGTATTCTCATTCAGGCCACGTTCCCAGGTGGCATAAGGATGCACGAAATAGATCTGGGTCTCAAGGTCACGAGCCATGCCTTCATGGTCGGTAAATTCGCGCCAGTTGTCATAGGTAATCGTATAAACCGGGTCCATGTAGGGCGTTAGTCCCTCTGTAACAACGTTTCGAATCGCTTCGGCCGTCTTGCGGCGGACGGCCAGGATATGAAGTGGTCTGATACATCCGGACACCGAGTTAAGGCGGTAAAATGCCATAACGAGGTGAGAAATGACAGCAGAAACGAGAAAGAGAAGGAACTACACGGAAGACTTCAAACGGGATGCAGTGGCACTGGCAACCGGCCAGGGCAACAAGGTTTCTGAGGCGGCCCGGAGCTTGGGCATTGGGGATAACCTGTTTCGGCGCTGGAAGCGGGAATTTGAGGAAGAAGCCTCTGTACGGGACAGGATGTGGATGAGCGTGAGGAACTGAAGCGGATGCGGAAAGAGAACCGCATGCTGTGGATAGAGAAAGAGATTTTCAAAAAGCAAGTGCATACTTCGCGACGGAAATGAAATGAAGTATGGGTTTGTTCGGGATCATGCAGACAGCTATCCGGTGAACATGCTGTGTCGGCTACTGAGGGTACAGACCAGCGCCTATTAGACTGGCGAGGTCGGCCATGCAAGATCATCCCGCCGCAGGAGCTGGCGTTGCGGCGGCGTATGAAAGAACTGTTCAGAGCTTTCCGTGACAGTCTGGGTAGTCGCACACTGACAGAGAACCTGCGTGATGAAGGCTTTAAGATTGAGCGTGACCGCACCTGCCGTTTGATGAAGGCACTGAATCTGAAGGTCAAACAGAAACGCAAATATAAGGTGAAGACCGACAGCAAGCACCACTTGCCGGTGGCTGAGAATATGCTGAATCGCCGGTTCCCCCCGCAGGTTCCCAACCAGGCGTGGGATGTGGACATTACCTATCTGAGGACCCAGGAGGATTGGATCTACCTGGCTGTGGTGATCGACCTGTATTCCCGACGTGTGGTGGGCTGGTCGATGGACCGGCGAATGAAGAAAGCCTTTGTGATCCGGGCATTGATGATGGCGATCAATTTCAGAAAGCCGCCACCAGGCCTGATACATCATTCAGATCGTGGCAGCTAGTATGCCAGCCATGCCTACAAGGCTTTGCTGATACAGCATGGGATGATCTGTCGTATGAGCTGGAATGGGAACTGCTGTGACACTCAGTTTAAAATGCCATCTAACGTTCAGTCCAACCTGACCCGTGCTGGGATTGGTGAAACTACCTTTGCATTGACCTGTCGGTTGGATACTGGCGTTCCCCGGGTTTCACCGGGCCCATTGCCTGTGACCTAATAGGAGCTTTGTTCTACAACTTGAGTGTCCTGTCCTGCTATGCGGGTTGGTGATAGATGCCTAGACTTGCAGGGGGTATTTTAAATGGGTAAAGAACCAATACAACATGAAGTTATTCTTGGTGTAGATACACATCTGGATACGCATGTCGAAGTGATAATTGACTGTTGCGGTAAAATGCTTGACGTCCTGTCTATAGAAACCAACATAACTAAATATCATCAATTGTTGAAATGGGCACGGTCGTTTGGCAACTTACAGTGTGCTGGAGTCGAAGGGACTGGAACGTAAGGTACATGCATTGCCCAGGTTCTTAGTGGCCAAGGTATTGATGTTAGGGAAATCAATCGTCCTGATCGTTCTATGCGACGTTTCCGAGGAAAATCAGATCCGACTGATGCTGAAAGTGCGATTCAAGGGCGGCTCAGATATAGACTGGCCACATATCCATCTCAACACTTTCAATTACCGCCTTCTGCTCCATCGAGTTGAGCTAGTGATTTATATCGTTTCCATGCTACAGCATGTGACATAAACGCCAGCAACATCCCCAGAAACAAGCCAAGTACACCGCCAAGCGCAACTATCAGTTTTTTCTTGGGTTTGATGGGCTTTCCCAATGCCTTTGCTTCCAGTGAAATCTGTGCCACATGAATTATATTCGCCGGGATTGTTATCGTATTTAAATAATCTAGCCGATCCTGCGCAGCTTTTAGTCCGGAAATAAAAGGGTCATGATCCTTCCTAGACAACAGAGCTTGCTTCTCTGCTTCAAGCAACTCATAACCCTGATAATACAGAGGTTGCTTTTCCGAGAGTGTTACATAAACATCAGATGTATTCTGTTCTCCCCGAGAAGTTTTCTGATCTTCCAACGTTTTAGGTCGATTTAATCCCAGTTCCCTTGCTATACGGATGTTTTCCTCAAGCACAGTCAACCGGTATTTTGTTGAACGATCTTCTGTTTTGCGTAGCAGGGCTATCTTAGCTTCAAGATCATTCTTTTCTCTGGCAAGTTTGCTCTGTAATTCATCAACGAATTCTTCTACCGTTTTATGCATAACCAGCTGACTGTATTCATTCAGCATTGCAGCACCCTCGATATCGCTTTTCCAATCCAGGCTCGCTTTGAGAAATAACTGATCAGACTCTTTGTCTTTAGGTTTCAACAATACCAAGTCTTTAGAGAAGAATTCAGTAAAGGCTCTGTTAATTTCTATATCTTCAGCGTCTTTTTCATCCAGATAGGCTTTGTACAATTGCTTTTGAGTGTACAACTCCCATAGGTTTTCACGACTTTCGAAATTCTTCAGGAACGTCTTGAATACCCCATCAGACGTATACCCCGAACTGAATTCTGGTATATTGAGGTGAGCAACATCCTTGTTCAGGGGTACCGTAAAATAGATGGATGCCTGGTAAACGGGGGATGTCAAGAGAGCGATCGCCACGGATGCCGCCAACGCCACAGCAACCACAACAAGGATCAGATAGCGCTTCCTGGCCAGGACAGCCCAGAGATCGTACAAACTGATCTCATCATCAGTGTTTCGCTGCTGGAGTAATTCAGGCGCCAGGACCATATATTCGCGTAGCCGGTCTCCCTTATCGTCATCACCTTGAGTCATATAAACAATCCCGCCATTTTTTCTCTAAACAACCCCACCCATAAGAAAATCAGACCATCTGAACAAATGAAGAACGCCCTTTGAGAAACAATATTTCATTGTAATACAATAAGTTATTAATCCATCAGGAAGGCATGATTACTTGCTTGTCTGATAATGGCCCGAACAATCATTACTAGTAACTGTGTACTATATGCACCTCCTGACCGGCACGTATAATACACCGTTATATTTTTAGGTCGAGCCCAATAGAAGCAGGGGAATTTGACGCACTAAAAAAGGTATTCAGACTTGAAATCAATCGATTATTT
>Ga0224512_10004451_pt1 | contig 11802 bp, 13 predicted proteins | sample SF_May12_sed_USG_4_FD_169103 | JGI IMG/M metagenome (GOLD analysis project Ga0224512, IMG submission 169103) | Sediment microbial communities from San Francisco Bay, California, United States - SF_May12_sed_USGS_13 | ecosystem: Environmental > Aquatic > Marine > Sediment | place: USA... | reverse complement strand
GCCACAGCGTGACCTAAAACGAGCGTGTCCCCACCACCAGCGGGTGACTCTTGCCTGTCGTGTCCGCCAACGCCACTCCGGAACCAAACAAGCCGAGCAACCCTCGGCGACCTCGACGCGCCCACCACCCCAAAACCCAAACCCCCCTTGACAAACATACGAGACTCAATCTGCGCTAGCGAGACATTATCTGGGAGCTCGCCCGGCTACCGGCCGGGGAGGCTATGGCAGTGCTTGTACTTGAGTTTCGAACCGCACGGGCACCGCTCGTTGCGCCCGACCCTTGTCGGCGTCTCCCTGGTTCGAGCAGGCATCGTCGCTGTGAGTTCGGCTCGCTGCTCGCGGGTCTCGAGTTCGCCCTCCCACCTGCGGAGGTGCTCGTTCCACGCTCGTAGCCGTTCCTCGACTGCCCTAGCGTCCAGCTCTCGGCGAGCGACCTTCTCCTGGCGTCTGGCCAGCTCCACTTCAGCCTGCTCGGCGAAGACCGGCGACGAGTCACCGGCGGAGTCGCTGAAGACGGCCATCAACTCGCGGTCGATCATGGCCGCGAGAGCACGGCCCATCGAGATGCCGGCTGAGTCGCAGTAGCGCTTCCAGGTCGACCACTTGGACGCCGTCACCGGCACGCGGACCATTCGGTACGTCTCGTTCTGTCCGAGTCCAGCGAGCAGCTTGCGGTCGATCCTGGCAAGCACGCCGCGGTCGAGATCCATCACGCCCTCACCTGTCGACATGTAGACATCTGGCAACTTGTTGCACGTGCGTGTGGTGTTGACAGGGTTCTGTGCGCGATCGCGTTGTGGGCCGGCGATGTCGGTCACCAATGGGCTTCACCACTCGATCCTGGGCGAGGGACTGGTGAGCCCATCAAGAGGCGAAGAGCTCTTTCTCCGGCAAGACGCCGCACGAGACCAGAACCCGGCCCCTTGTGCGCGAGATCCGGCAATACAGAGTTGCCTCAGACAGGTGGTCTCGCGCCTCTGAGGTCACGAGCGCCGAAGTGCCGTTCCAGGGCGGGTGGGTGATCGGCTCGTTCCTGCGCCGGTTTTGGTGATCTGCGTACTTAGCCCTGGCTGCCATGAGATGAGTCAAGCCCACGTGGGCGCGATCTGATGGCTCGCGCATGCCTCACCTGTTTGGCGAACTGCTGTGCCAAGCTGTGCTCATGACCTCATGGATCCAAAACGGCGTGGGATCGCTCGACCCTGAGCAGCAGGCAGTCGCCGAGGGCCTCGACGCGATACTGGAGCGGCTGGATCTGCCTAACCTTGACGTCGCTGCATCTTCGGTGGTCGCCCATGCCAACGAAATTCATGTCAGCTTGGTTCATCGCAATCGCCCTGAGTTCAAAATCGATGTGGAGGCGACCGGTGATGGCGAGATATTCATCTTCTACGGTCCGGAAGAGGAGTCCTTTCGATCCAAGGATGCCGATATGGGAAGGGTGTGGCCCTTCCCGAGCGCAGACCACGTACGGGCGGTGCTTGCGCTGGTCGAGTACCTGTTGACCGGACGAATCGAGCTGCAGGTGTGGAAACGGCCCCTCGCGATCAAAACACGCTCCTACTGGATCAACGAGCACGGGCAGCCAGAGCTGTTCAGCCGGGCCAGCACGTTAGGTCCATTCCTTAGGTGGTCACGACAGCCGGAGATTTACCGCTTCGATTTCACCGAACCGCCAGACATCAGGTGATATCACGCCCGGTGGGCGACCAGTGCTCGGAGACCCGAGCGCCGACGTGATGCGATGAGCGGGCGGGGCCTCCCCGCTCGTCGGTGACCCGGCAGTATCCGGGTTGCTGTCCACCGAGTGGGAGGAGGCCCCAGATGACAGCGTACGTGGGTGTGGATCTTCATCGTCGTCGTTCGTTGGCGGTGTGTATCAATGGCGAGGGTGAGCGCTTGTGGTGGCGGCGTTTTGAGAACTCGCCGCTGGCTATGGCGGAGGTGGTTGGCGAGGCGGGTCCGGATCCGGAGGTGGTGTTGGAGGCCACCTGGGGTTGGTAATGGGCGGCCGATGTGATCACCGAGGTGGGTGGTCGGGTGCATTTGGCGCATCCGTTGGGGATCAAAGGCTTTGAGAACCGGCGGGTGAAGAACGACCTGGCCGATGCCACGATGCTGGCAGATCTGTTACGGATGGGCCGGTTGCCGGAGTCGTGGATTCCGCCACATTCGATCCGGGAACTACGGGAGCTGGTCCGTTACCGGCACAAGTTGTCCCAGCTCCGCACCGGACTGAAGGGCCAGGTGCATGCGGTGTTGGGCAAGGAGGGGGTGATCCCACACCTGACCGAGATGTGGGGACCGGCCGGCCATCAGTTCCTCGACGAGACCTCGATGAGTGACGCCTACCAGTACCGCCTCGACTCGCTACGGGATCTGATTGTTGTCTACGACACAGAGATCCGACAGCTCGATAACGGATTCACGATCAGTTTCGTGACGATGTCGGGTATCGAACGATTCAACAGCTCAACGGGGTCGGGCCAGTCCACGGCGCAGCCTTCGTTGCCGAGATCGGCGACGTCAGTCATCCAACGGCGAGGCGGGGAATCGGGCACCCCGGTAGAAGCAAACGCTCGAATCAGTTCCCCGAATCGACACGTTGAACGTCGCAGCATCGACCGTGACGATCTCGGAGATCAAGCCGCTCAAACCTCGAATCTATCCGTGCCGCCGGTGATCGTCACCAGCTCGAAGTAGGTGTTCGTGTCCCCGATCTACTCGGTCACCACCTTTCACGACCCGTAAATAGCTGAACTTGTAGGGCGAGCGACGGTGAGCATCGTGTCCGCACGTGCCACGGCCTCGTTGCCGCGGAATCGAAGGACATGGGGAAAGTGCCATTCGACCCTGGCGCATCGACCTCTCGCCCTCCACATTGGGTATTGCGTCCCTGAAGATCGCCTGCAGTGTGGTCGTCCCAAGCCTCGGAGAGTGAGGCGGCAATGAACGAGAGCAGGGGCCAAGGCAATCGGCGCACTGGTCGGTCCCGTTGGTCTCATCCTCGGGTTGCTCGGCTATGTGGGAGACGTGTACTCATCGAGCACCGCCACCCTCCTCATGCTGGGTGTCTGGTTCATCGGCGGTGCACTGGTCCGGATTGCCCTCACCGGCAAGGAGTAGCCCCCTGAGCGAAAGAGCGAGATGGGTGACGGGCCGTTCCGATAGCGCCAAACCCGACTCTGGAGGCGTCGAGGCTCCTCTCTTCCCTGACCGACGATGGGACATCGACTGGCTGCGCACCGTGGCCGTGCTCCTACTGGTGCCTTACCACACCGCCCGCTTGTTCGACACGTGGGATCCGTTCTATGTGAAGAATCAACAGCTGAGCGATGGTCTCAGCCATTGGCTGATCCCGCTCGGTACTGCGGTCGGCATGCAGTTGTTGTTCCTTCTCTCAGGATCGGCCACCTGGCTGGCCCTGGGCGTTCGCCGCGCCCGCCGCTACGCCGGCGAGCGGTTCCTTCGTTTGCTAGTGCCCTTCGTGTTCGGGTTGCTGGTCCTCGTTCCACCGCAGACCTACCTGGGACTCCGATCCCACAGCAACTACAACGAGGCGTTCCTCGCCTACTACCCCCAATTCTTCGAGTTCCACCCTGACGATTTCGAGGGCTACACCCAAGGCGGACTAACGCCCGCCCACCTATGGTTCATCCTCTTCCTGTTTCTCTTCGCGCTCGTCTCCTTGCCCCTCTTCCTCTCCCTCCGGCGACCCGCCGGGCAACGCGTCACCGGCGCACTCGGCTCCGTGTTCGCGCGGCCCGGGATGCTGCTCCTGCTGGCAGTTCCCTTCATCGTCCTGGAACGATTGCTCGACCGGTACGAGGACCCCCTCCTGATGTTCACCTACTTCCTGGCGTTCTTCTGGGTCGGATACCTCCTCATGACCGATCGGCGCTTCGACTACGCAATCGACCAACACAAAAGGACCGCCCTGCTACTGGGGCCGGTCCTGTGGATAGTCCTGCGGGCCATACCGGGGGCCGCGCAACCCGAATGGCTCGTCGACGCTCTGGCAAGCGTCTACAACCGCGGTTTCTTCACGTGGTTCACGATCATCGCCATCCTCGGGTATGGCAAGAAGTACCTCACTCGGCCCAACCGATTCCTGGGCTACTTCGGTGAAGCCGCTTACCCGTTCTACATCATCCATCAGACTGTGCTGGTGGCAGTCGGGTTCCTGATCGTCCAATGGCAGATCGGCATAGCCGGCAAATACCTAACCGTCGCCCTGGCGACGTACGTGGGGACCACCCTCGCCTATGAGCTCCTCGTTCGGCGCCTGACCATCAGCCGCTTCTTCTTTGGCCTGAAGGCCCGTCGCAAAGACCGGGCCCCGGGTGCCGTCAACTAGTCCAATCAGCCGGCCGGGGAGGCGGGGCGGCCCGCAAGTGCTGACGCCGACCCGAGGAGTCTTATCGGTTGTTGATTGGAGGCTGTCGCCTCGCGACGGGTGCCGACCCCGGCAACTCTTTCAGAGGCTGTGTCATCCCGAAGAGAAAGCGCGTCGGTTTCGTGCGCCTAACCCCAACGAGCCTTCTACGGCAACCAGTTCGGTCTGACCTTCCCCGTCTTCGTCCATTACGGGGTCGGATTGTGGGTGCCTGAGGTTGGTGGAGCCGTTGATCCCGGCTCAGATGCTCACGACCTGGTGATGAGTCTGTACGGCGGGATGAGCAAAGGCGAACGCAACCGCATCAAAACCCGAGTCCGCTCGGCCATGGCCGCCCAAGCTGCCGTCGAAGGCCGCTTCCTGGGTGGTCGGCCACCCGACGGATATTTGTTGACCGACGCCGGCCCGCACCCCAATCCTGCCAAGGCGGCGGCCGGTCAACAGCTCCGTCGGCTTGAACCCGATCCCCAAGCGGCTGCCGTGGTGCAGAGGATCTTCGCCGAGTTTCTTGCAGGCCGGGGTCTTTACTCAATCGCCGAAAGACTCACCGCAGATGGGATCCTCTCTCCCTCCGCACATGACCCGGCTCGCAATCGTCACCGCTCGAGCAGCGGAGGCGCATGGTCCAAATCGGCAGTTCGGGCCATCCTCCGGAATCCCCGCTACACCGGATATCAGGTCTGGAACCGCCAAGCCCGCCACGAGATCCTCATTGATGTCGATGACGTCGCCCTCGGCCACGACTCCAAGATGCGCTGGAACAAGCCCAGCCAATGGGTCTGGTCCGAGGATCCAACCCATACCGCCATCATCTCTGTTGAGACATTCGATTCTGTCCAGGACGAATTCGCCGGATCGCAACGTGCCGCGGTCCGTCGAAATCGCACCAAACACACCTACGTGCTCTCAGGGCTGGTTAGCTGTGCTGTTTGTGACCGCAGAATGCAGGGATCCTGGAACAACGGCAAGCCCTACTATCGATGCAAGTTCCCCACCGAGTACGCCGTGAGCGAAGAACAACACGCCAAGACCATCTACGTGCGTGAGGACGCCATCGTGCCGAGCCTCGATACCTGGATCGGTGGCCTCTTCGATGACGACCACCTCGACGCCACCGCCCAGGCATTGGCCGCCGCCAGCGGGACGGCACCCGATGACCACGAAAGCCGCGACCGCGAGCTGCGCCACCGGCTCAAAGAATGCGACGCCAAGCTCGCCAAGTACCGGGCACTCCTCGAACACGACAGCGACATCACCATCGCCGCCCCCTGGATCGCCGAGATCGAGCGAGAACGCAGAGGTCTGGAACGGGAACTCGGTCGCAAACCCACCCCACGCAAACTCACCGAGAATGAAGTCAAAGCACTCGTCGCCCAACTACGTGACATCGTGGCCGTGCTGGCCGATGCCGACCCCCTCGACAAGCGGGCCATCTACGAAGAACTCGGCGTCAAACTCACCAACTACCCCGACGGGCGGGTGCACGTCGCGGCTGGGGCACCCAATGTACTTGGGGTTCGTGTCGGAGGACTCTCGTCACAAGATGACCACCCTGGGTGGCGTCTGGAGGATTGGGAGAACTAGGAACACCAATAGCCGCTGAGAGGTCAGGCCGGTGACAGCACTCGGTATTGCCGGTTCGAGAGCGCGGTTGGGTGCGCGAGATCGAGCGTGGTGCAGAGTGATCTGTGCGCTTGATCACTCGCAGGTATTTGTTGGCACGCCGCTCGAGTTCGAGTCCTGCCGGTCCCACTGTGGTTCGCTCGACCGCTGATTCCTGCAGTGACCTTAGGGCGCTTCAAGTCTTGCCAAATGGGGGTAGAGAACCGCTTGGTAAGCCCTCGCTGACACAGGAATCGTCGGGCCGGTTTCGAGGGTCGGTCGGCGGGTCGGTGTGGCGACCTGGGAAGCTGGGGTGGGGGACGCCGGGTGGTGGTCCTGGTCGGAAAGTTTCCGAAAGACTCTGTCGTCATTGTTGCCGGTTGTGGTCTCTTATTGGGTGAGAGCCGTATTTGGGAGGGCTAGTGGCTACCCGTACCGATCAGGACCGGTTCACGGGTTTTGTGCAGCGGGCTCAGCCGCGGTTGTTGGTGGCATTGACGGCTGCCTACGGCCCGGAGGTGGGTCACGATGCAACGGCTGAGGCGTTGTCGTATGGGTGGCGTCATTGGGATCGGGTGGTGGAGATGGAGAACCCGGTCGGGTTTCTGTTTCGGGTTGGTCAGAGCCGGGCTCGCCGTTATTTCATGTGGTTGAACCGACGGCCTTGCCCGCCAATCGAACCCGGTGGGGGGAACCCCGAACCGTGGATCGAACCGGGGCTTCCTCAAGCGTTGGGGAGGTTGTCGAAACGGCAACGGGTGGCTGTGGTGTTGATCTGTGGGTTTGCGTGGACCCAGCGCGAGGTGGCTGATCTGTTGGGAGTTTCCCGAACGACGGTGGAACAGCATCTGTCTCGGGGTTTGGCGGCGCTTCGGAAGGAATTGAAGGTGGCGACATGATCGACCTTGATCGACAGATCCACGACTATTACGACCGGATCACTATCCCGGTTACCACCGACGAGTACACCCGGATGGCGACCGGTGCCCCGGTCGTACAACGAAGAAGCAGAGCTTGGGTGCTGGCGGCGGCGTTTGTGGTCGTGCTCATCGGTGTGGGGATCATGGTTCTGTTGGCGGGAGAGAACAATCCGTCGTTCGTGGACCAGCCCGAAACGTTCTCTTCCGACCTAACGACCACTGCAACCGTCTCGGCGTCTTCGACGACGGTGGCAACAGCCACCCCCGTGTCGCCGTCCGCCGAGGAGCAGGGCACCACCCTCGCCACGAGCAAGGCCAAGCCGCTCCCCGCCCAAGCGGCCTGCCCGCCGGGGGGCGACCCGGACGCCCCCGGCCCGATCGACCAGGAGCGTCCCGCCAACGTCGACGGAGCTCAGGCCTTCGACCGCCACGCCGGCCGGATCATCGTTCTGGCCAACGACGAGCAGCCGTGGCCACGCACTTGGACCTTCGACGTGTGCACCAACATCTGGCAGCGGATGGACCCGCCCGAGGAGCCGGGGTGGGGCGACCCGGTCACGCTCGTCTACGACGCCGACTCCGACCGGACCATCGGGTTCGCCCGCAACCGCGTCTGGAGCTACGACTTCTCCGCCGATCGCTGGACGAGGGAGGCTGAATTGCCAGGCTCGATGAACTTCATCGTGGGGTGGGGAGAAGGGGACAGAACGGCGGCCGTCTACCACGATCCGTCGGGCCTGGTCATCGTCTACGACCGTGACTCGATGTGGGCCTACGACGTCGAGACCGACACCTGGACAGAGGTCGCCCAGACGCCCGATCCCTCGCGGCCCGCCGGCTCCGGTCTGCCCGAGGACGTCACGGCCGTGGCGTACGACCGTGACCGCAACCTGCTTCTCGCCGCGGTCGCTGTTCCGGATGGATTCCTCGACGACACCGGCCTGCGATCTGAATCCCTGTACAGGTCGTGGCTGGCGGACGCCGTGCTCGAGATCTGGGCGTTCGATCCGGCTACGGGCTCCTGGCGCCTGGCGTCCTCGCAGGTTCCCGCGGGCGTCCTGTGGTCGCGGGATGGCTGGTTCTATGGACCGGTCAGCCGGGTGGCGTTCGATGAGGCGAGTGGCGTGACAGTGTTCATGGCCGCGGACGGGTGGGTGGAGGCCTACGACGGCCAGCGGAGCTGGCGCGCGTTCCCCGCCGACGGATTGATGGGCGATGGGTCGGATGTCAGATGCGACAGCGTGGACCCGGTCTACGACCCGCTCCGCGGCCGGATCGTCTGCCAGGTTTACGGGGGTGGCGTCTCGGCCTTCGCCACGGCTACCGGCCAGTGGACCTGGCTGCTCAAGCCGGAGCGATAGAACCTCTTGGGAGGCGATGACCGGGCGGAGGAGGGAAGGAAGTTGGGCTGACCCTCGCGACCGCCGACGAGGGCAGGTTGATCATCGAAAGGAGAGGCCATGACGTTGGCTCAGAAGACAACGGTGGCTGCCGTGTTGGTCGGTAGCTTGGTTGCGGCGTGCGGGTCGTCCTCTCCCGATACGGAGGGGTTCCCGGCTGGTGAGCCGGTCGATCTCGTGTACATCGCCGACTCGGGTGGTTGGGGGGTGGCCGAGCGGTACGCAGAGTTGGCCGCCGCGGCGCTGGACCGTGAGGTCCGGCTCCACGACCACCGTATTGGCGGCATGTCCATGAGCAGGGTTCCTGCCTTGGTTCGAGACAGCTTGGCCGAAGTGGTGGCGGAAGCCGAGATCATCGTGCTGTACGCCCACCCCGGAGGCCTGGAGTACAACCTTCCGCTACCAAACATTCTGACCTGTTTCACGGCGGCCGACGCAGTCGAAGACCCCGACTACTCAGGCGAGTGGACCCCGGGGATGGAATGGGAGGATCCGCCGGTGGTTCCCATGGTCGAGGACTGGCAGCCGTATCGGGACATCCTCGACGAGGCCTACGACGAGATCTGGAAGCTGCGGGAGGGTCGGCCTGTGGTTCTCAGAGCGCATGACATCTACAACGGGTTCATCGCTCCGTGGAGAGAGGTGGGAGTCGAGGCGGAGTGCACGGCCAACTGGGAGGTCGAGATGGAAGTGATCCGGGAGGCTGCCGAGGCCAACGGGGCGGTGTATGTGTCGTTTTTCGACGTCTTCAACGGACCGAGGCATGATGAGGACCCGCGGGAGAAGGGCTGGATGGCCGACGACGGCATGCACGCCAACGACACGGGAGGGTCGGTCGCGGCCGAAGCACTAGCTGCTGTCGGCTTCGAGGTGAGCGAACCGCCGGGCTGAAGCCCGTTTCCTCGCTGAGCTCGACATCGGGCATCAGCATCCACATAGAACAGAGAGACTGATCCCGAGCGACATCACCCCTTCGGTGAAGTGTCCCAGAATGGCACTTGTGTGCTGCCGGCCGCTCTCGGAGGTGGCCACGGTCAGTGGCCGGTGGGCGCGCTGCTCCTTCCTTCCGACGTCGAGCCGCCGGAACGATCCGTAGAACTGCACGATTTTTCTTCACACGGTGCTGCCCTGGAATCCTTGTAGCCTCCGTGTCATGTCCCAGCACGAGACCACGCTCATCGACGTGCACTGGTACCTAGACCTATTCGACACGCTCGGGATCAGGGTGTGGATCGATGGTGGATGGGGCGTGGACGCGTTGCTGGCCGAGCAAACTCGCCCACACGAGGACCTGGACATCGTCATCCCAGAAGGTGACGTGCCAGGCTCCGCTCGGCACTGTTGGAGCGCAACCATGTCGATGTTCCACGTCATGACACCAGACCGTGGAACTTCGTGATGGGGGAACCGAACGTTCGCGAGATCGACTTCCACGTCGTCAAGTTCGATGACTCGCAGAACGGTGTGCACGGACCGCCGGAGAACGGGGACGTGTATCCGGCCGATGCGTTCACCGGGGTTGGCGAGATCGGCGGATGCGCCGTTCGATGCATGACCGCCGAGTACCAAGTGATTTCGCACACCGGCTATCAGCTTCCGTCCAAGGATATCGCTGACGTTCTCTCCCTCGGGGATCGACTTGGTGTGTCCCTCGCTCCCGAACACGAGGACTACCTCCGGAGCCATGAGGCCAGAGAATCCACATAGCGCCGATCAACAAATCGGGCGCAAGAACGCTCAATCCGCCGAGTGTCCGGTATCGGCTGCGACCTCAATGGGTGAACGCAACACTTCGGCGCGTCTCCGTGGTGTGCCGACGGACTGTCGTTGCGAGATGACCACCCGGGAATGGCGGCTACGGGAGTGGGAAGCCAGGGAGGCTCGGTGACGGTCACGAGCCTCAGATAGCGGCAGCGCTCGGTGGAGGGCAGATTCGTGCCGTCACGTCTTGGACCTAGGCCATCGGTTGTATCCGATGGCGGGATCATTGGCGTCGAGCTGCCGGATGAACTTCAGCTCCATTTGGTTGACCTCCGATTCAGAGGCCGAGTCTGACTGCCACAGGATCTGCTTTCGAATGGTGAAGTCCGATCTTTGTTGCGGTGAGAAATCCTGCTCGATCAGGCGGCTATTGGCTGAGCCGAAGTAGTTGAGGCTGTCGGTCAAGTCTTTGCCTACATAGATTTTGCCGTTTGGATAGGTGATCTTGTAGACGGATGGCATCAGGGAATCGACGGGCGTTTCGGAACCCTAAACGGTGTCGAAGAACTCAACATCGACAGTGACTTCTTCAATGAGAAGCTTCTTGACGTCAACCCCAAGACCGAAATCCTTGAGTAGGTCACACAACTCATCTCCGCTGACGAGGTCAACGGGCGGTGCACCGTCTCTAGTCGCCTCCGCCTTAGCCGCTGGTGTAAAGGTCCCGGTGGTGATGATTAGCCCTTTTTCGCCCCGTCCAGACATTGCGCCTCGAAAATCTCGGACCGCAGTAGGCGGGACACTCCCTGCGTATCTTTTACACTGAAAGTAAGTGGGGAAGCTCACCAACGACACTTTATAGACGCCAATACCGTCGATTCCGCCGTCCCCGGATTTGCCAAGAACCTCGACATTGCGGAACCCGGCTTCTCTCAGGAGCCTCATTGACAGTCGTTCAAATGCGGCAGGTTCCATTGCTCTGAGTGCACCGAGGAGCGTGTCTTTCCAGTCAATGCCCTCTTCTTCCTCATCCGCTCCGGCGTCTTCGTCCCGTTTTGCCTTGGCCTTTCTCATTTCCGCCCGCACGCTGTTGTCAGCCTGCTTCAACGCTGCGTCAGCTACAGCGGGGTCCATTCCCAGGAATTCGATGTCTTTCGCCGTGATGGACCAGATGCCCCGTTGACTGTTGTTGAGAGCGCCAATCTTTTTGAGGTAAGTCCTTGCCCAGTGCAATCGGTTGAGTATTTTCGACTGTCCGGCTTGCACGGACTCCTCGGGGTATTCAACAGCCAACTGCTGATCGGAAACCTCAGCGATGTCCGGTACGAGCTCCTCCAATTCAGAGATTGCCGCCGAGCCTCCGAGCTGGCGAACGGCCACCAAAGTCGGGTACATGAGATCACGGTATGTGGGAATCTCTATCTGATCCATGTTCATCACGGTAGCCGGACAGACTAGGGTCGCCTCGGTTCGCAACAGCGGAAAGGGCACCACCCTTTATCGGTGTTGGCACCGTGGCCAAGGATGTCGTCAACCTTCCAGATCCACTGCTGGGATGGAACGGGCAACCCTGCTGGGCTTACGTCTCCTTTCGGAGGACGAAGATCTTCAGGAGGCCATCCGCCGGAAGCTCCGGGAGGCGTCGAGAGCCGGTCGGCCGGCCGCCTCACCGCCCGGCGGGCGGGCGGCAGGCCGGCTCGAGGCACTCGTGGAGCGTCGCCGGAAGCTGCTGGAGCTCTACTACGCCGAGAAGATCACCGCCGAATTGTTCGCCGAACAG
>Ga0224512_10004450_pt1 | contig 11805 bp, 11 predicted proteins | sample SF_May12_sed_USG_4_FD_169103 | JGI IMG/M metagenome (GOLD analysis project Ga0224512, IMG submission 169103) | Sediment microbial communities from San Francisco Bay, California, United States - SF_May12_sed_USGS_13 | ecosystem: Environmental > Aquatic > Marine > Sediment | place: USA... | reverse complement strand
ACCGGTACGCGAGAAATCCGTCACGGCCGTGCTCATCACATCCTTCGCGTTCGGAACCCTACTTCAAAACGCGGCACTTCTGTTTATTTCTCCGCGCCCGAGAAACGTACCCTTGCCGGACGTGTTTTCGGAGACCGTACATTTTCTGGGTGTTATTGTGCCGGTGCGAAACATAGTAACCATCGTTCTTGCATTGCTGCTGCTCGGCGTGTTCGCACTGTTGATGAAACGATCCATTCTCGGTATTGCCATGCGCGCGGCGGCGACGCATTTCACCATGGCGCGGATGCTGGGTGTGCCCGCCAACCTCATCATCAGTACCGCCTTTGCGATCAGCGGGTTCTTGGCGGGAACCGTGGCGCTCGTGTGGTTCGGCAGAATCGGAACCGTCGTTCCCGGCATTGGTCTCGAGCCCCTGCTGGTCGCCTTTATCGCCACGGTGATCGGCGGCATGCGCAGCCTACCGGGTGCAGTGGTGGGTGGCTATATTCTCGCGCTGATCGACATGGGGCTGAACTTTACGCTGCCTCAGGATCTGCTCAAGTTTCGCGACGCATTTACGTTTAGCGCGGTTATCTTGATCTTGCTGTGGCGACCCGAAGGGTTGATCAAAGGACCCGGTTCGAGCCGACCTATCTAACCCGGATATTTCACGAAGGCGGACGATGTATAAGGAACTTCCCCAATATTTGAAACGTTTACGCTGTGTTTTGGGCACCGGGGCCAGGGTACAGTTTGTCCTATTCGGATTCAGGAAAAATCGGCCGTCGTATTCGGCACGATCCTCCTTGATCCATAGCTACGACTATGCATCGGCAGACGATCGCACCGACCACTTAGTCCGATTTCCCCTGAACTCCGAATCCTTCATGAATTATCCGGGCTAGGAACACACAGAATGTTTCAAAAACGGAATCTCATCACATTCGTGTTGCTCGTTATCCCAGTGCTGCTGTTGCTGGGCGCCGTTGAAATAGCCGACGACCGTTTATTTCAGCGCATCGCGACCAATTTGTGCATCAGTCTGATGCTGGTATTGGGATTGCAAGTGTTTATGGGCAACTCGGGAATTCTGTCATTTGCCCATATCGGCTTTATGGGCGTGGGCGCATACGTTTCCGGCGTACTGTCGATGCCGGCACGAATGAAGGGCATGGCGCTACCCGAGTTGTACGCTGTCTTCGAGGGCGTTCAGCTTTCACCATATTTGTCGATCGCTATCGGCGGGCTGGTGGCCGCTGCCGTTGCGGGCGCCGTGGCTTATCCACTGATGCGGCTATCCGACGCGGCTGCCGTCATTACGTCCTTCGCACTGCTGGTCGTACTGCACACAGTTATGGTGAATTGGAGCGCAGTGACCAACGGACCGCGAACATTTTTCGGCGTACCAAAAGTCACCGATATCTATCTGGCGGCGGGGTTTGCGATCGGAGCCATCGCGCTCGCCCTTGCCTTCAAGGAATCACGCACCGGATTACTGTTGCGTGCGGTACGCGATGACGAGGCCGCCGCCGAAGCGATGGGCGCACATGTTTCGGTGCTGCGTTGGCGCGGCTTTGTGATCAGCGCGTTGATGGCCGGTTTGGGCGGTGCCCTGTGGGGGCATTTCATCACGTCGTTCTCGCCCAATGCCTTTTACTTAAAGGAGACATTCGTGATCCTCGGCATGTTGGTGATCGGTGGCCCCATGACGGTGTCGGGTGCGGTGCTCGGCGCCTTCGTAGTAACTTTTGCTTTTGAGGGGTTGCGAGCCACAGAAAGCAGCATTAATGCGGCGCAGATTTTTGCACGCCCGGTGGTAGGGTTGACCGAAGTGGCTCTGGCCTGCGGGATGATAGGGCTGCTGATATTCCGGCCCAGGGGTATTATGGCTACGACCGAAGTGGGTGAATCGATCCGCTCGAGGCGCAGCAGGAACAATTCGAACACGGAGATCGAGTGATGAACTGGAAGACAGCGCATAGATCGTTTTATTACGCGAACGCCGAACAACCAGAAGATATCGTGCTGCCCTGCGGGGAAACTGCGCATCTGGTAATCGATGTTCAAAACACCTATATGCACAAAGACGACCCCGATGAGACCAAGCGCTGGACACCATTTTTTGAGCGCATGAATCAGACGGTCATTCCCAACACGGCGCGGCTTATTGACGAGTGCCGCGCGCGCGATGTCGAAAACATCTTTGCCCGGATCGGCTGCCTAAAGGACGATGGGCGCGATCGCTCGCTCAGCCAAAAGAAACCCGGGTTCAATTATTTGCTATTGCCCAAGGACGGCGAAGCAGGCCAGGTCGTCCCGCAGCTGCAACCGCGAGACGACGAGATCACCGTTATCAAGACGACCGACAGCGCACTGACGGGCACCAACTTACGGCTCGTGTTACACAATATGGGTATTAAGCACGTCGTCTGCTCGGGCATCTTTACCGATCAGTGCGTTTCTTCGACGGTGCGGAGCTTAGTGGACGAAAGCTTTAACGTCGTAGTGGTCGAAGATTGTTGTGCCGCCGCCACCATGGAGCTGCACCTGGCCGAGCTTTCAATTATCAATATGATTTACTGCCATGTGGTCACGCTCGATGAGGTGCTGACCTTCTTTAGACCATAGCCCGCGCACCCCGATAGACATCTCAGGGAAAACCCGCTATGCCTGCTAAGGTCGCGAGTATCTTCGAAAAAGACAAACGGCTGATTGCCGACGCCACCAAGATTCGATTCTTCCCGTTGGTTGTTGATCGCGCCGATGGCACCCGCATCACCGATGTGGAAGGCAAACAATATTTGGATTTCACGTCGGCCTGGGCGCTCGCCAATACCGGATACAGTAACTCCAGGATGCGCGCTGCATTGATCGAACAGCTCAACAAGAGCACCTTTACCGGCTTGGTTTCCGGGTTGCACGAACCTGCGGTCGAGCTCGCACAACGGTTGATTGACCTTACGCCGGGCGACTTCGAGAAGAAGGTTTGGTTTGGTCTTTCAGGGTCCGATGCAAACGAGACGGTGGGTCGCCTGCTACCCGCTGCGACCGGTAAACGACGTATCGTGTCATTTATCGGTGGCTATCACGGCACCACTGGCACATCGCTCAACATGTCCGCTCACATCGCCATGACCTCCGATATTGGCGGCGGCAATATTGTCAAAGTGCCCTACCCCCACCCATACCGACCGCCTTTTGGTGAAGCCCCTATCGAGTGCGCGGAGAAAGCAATACGCTTTCTTAGCGACTACATCTTCAAAACCATCTGCCCCCCCGATGATGTCGCAGCCATCATAGTGGAAGCCGTGCAAAGCGATGGTGGCGATATCGTTCCACCGCCGGATTTTCTACCGATGCTGGAAGCGCTATGCCGCAAGCACAATATTTATCTCGTGCTCGATGAAGTCAAAGTCGGCATGGGGCGAACCGGCGAGATGTTTGCGTTTCAGCACGCCGATGTCGTCCCGGATGTAGTAGTACTAGGTAAATCTTTGGGAGGCGGGCTTCCACTCAGCGCGGTGGTCGGCCCAAGGAAGCTTGTCGATAGCGGCTTCTCGCTGTTCACCGCCACCGGCAACGCGTTGTGCTGCACGGCCGGACTCGCAACTATCAACACCATCGAACAGGATCATCTGATCGGCAAGGCTCGTACGGTTGGCGACTACCTTCATACCAAACTGCAAACGCTCCGGACTGATCACCGGCTAATCGGTGATGTACGCGGCCTCGGTATGTTTCAAGGTGTGGAGCTTGTTAAGGATCATACAAGCAAGGAGCCCGCCGCGATCGAAGCGGCAAAAGTCGTTTATCGAGCTTTCGAATTGGGTTTATTGGTTTTCTATGTAGGGATGTTCTCCAACGTACTAGAGATAACCCCGCCGCTGATTATGACCGAAGCGGAGGTCGACGAAGGCATCGACATCCTGGATCAAGCGCTGCACGACGTTGCGGCGGGACGCGTGAGCGATGAACTTATTGCACCGTTTGCGGGCTGGTAGCCCACGCGAATCGAGAACACCTCGGGAGCAATTTTAATGAACACCGACGACCTACTCAAGCGCCTGGACACGGATGGCATAGACAATCTCTCGGTGGTCTACCACGACTATAGCGGTCGAGCCTGCGCCAAAACGATCCCCAAGGAGCGATTTGCGTCCGTGCTGTCCCACGGTGTGGTCTTCGCGCGCGCAAATTTGAGCTTTACTGTGGACGACCATCAAAGCGCGGACGCAAGCTTCCTGGCCGAAACCGGGGATTTTTTCGCGGTCCCCGACCCGCACAGCTATGTGCGGGTACCCTATTTGGACGCGACCGCCCGCGTGCATGCCTTTATGTGTACGGAAGACGGTGCCGACTGGGAGGGCTGCCCGCGTGCTCGCCTAAAGGCAATAGTCGATGCCTATGCCGCGCAGGGTCTGAGCGTTCGCGTCGGCTTGGAGCCCGAGTTCTATCTGCTCGAGCATATTGCTGAGAATGAATACCGGCCCGTAGACCGCGACGGAATGTTTACCCTCGCCGGTCTAGAGCGCCACTACGGCTTGTGGAAATCCGTGAGCGACGATCTGCGCGATATGGATATCGTCCTCGAGCAGTTTGGCAAAGAATATGGACCGGCTCAGTACGAAGGCACACCTCTTTACAATGAACCCATTCGCGCCGTCGACCATTTTCTCGCCTTCAAAGATGTGATTAGAGCCCGCGCACGAGAGACCGGGCGGGTGGTGAGTTTTATGCCAAAACCCTACGCGCATCTGCCCGGTTGCGGTCTTCACGTCCACGTGAGCCTGTGGAACGAAGACGGTTCCGCAGAGATCACGCCCGGCGCGTCGGATGACCAACCGCTATCCGAAACCGGCGGCTATTTTGCCGCTGGGTTGCTAAAACATGCGCGGGGCCTAACCGGCGTCGGGTCGCCAATCGTGAACTCCTACAAACGCTTACTGCCCGGATCGTGGGCGCCCGTGCACGTGTGCTGGGCCGTAGGCAATCGCGCCGCCCTGGTTCGCGTGCCGGGTTTGGGCCGTCGCCGACACCTTGAATACCGCTCAGGAGACAATGCCGCCAACCCGTTTCTGTTTGTAACCGCTCTGCTTGGTGCGGGGCTCGACGGCATAACAAATCGGCTGCCGCTGCCGGCACCGGTAGACACCGACGTGGGCCACCTAACGGCAGATCAAGCGGCACAACGCGGTCTCACCTTCTTGCCCACATCATTGCCGGAAGCGCTTAACGCCTTCGAGACGGACGAGGTATTGTGCGAGACTCTGGGCACCGTGGTTGCCACCGAGTTTTTGAAAGTAAAGCGCAGCGAGCTTGCCGCCTACGGTCTGATGGTGCATCCCTGGGAACGGGAGATGTATCTCGAGACGATATAAGGAGAAGTAACATGCGACGAAGCGAAATCGATGCGATCCCGCTTGCAGGAGACGTTTCGTTTCGCGAGCGTGCCGTAGAGGTCGATAAGACCGCGATGCTCGTCATCGACCTCCAAAAGGGTGAGTACAACGCGGAAAAACGCAATGCAAATCCCGACGACAGCTACCTCTGGGCGCGTATCGAAGACGTCGTCATACCGAACGGACAGCGCTTGCTTGCGGCCTGTCGGGGCGCTGGCGTAGAAGTGATCTATACCGTCATCGAATGCCTAACCTTGGACGGCCGTGACCGAAGCCTGGATTACAAGGTTTCTGGCATCTTTGCGGCGAAAAATTCCTGGGAGGCCGAAGTCATCGATGAACTCAAACCCGGCGATAACGAGATCGTCCTGCCAAAGACATCATCCAGTCTGTTTAACTCCACCAACGTCGAGTATGTGCTACGAAATCTCGGCATCGAGTACATCATGGTGATGGGTATCGTGACCGACCAATGCGTAGAGACCGCGGTCCGCGACGGCTGCGACCGCGGGTTCTTGATGACACTCGTCGACGACGCGTGTGCCACTCACTCCGAGCGACGTCATCGGGAGTCACTCTTCGGTTTCAGAGGCTACTGCCGGGTGCGCTCAACCGCACAGATGATCGAGGAGCTTGCGGCCCAAGCAACGTCACAATAAAAAAATTGGGAAACGCCAATAATCGATAGTGGGTCGATTTGGTTGGTATTACGGCAGGCCGTGCAGCGCCTAGTGCAACCGAACGCGTGCCTGCGGGCCTCGCCGTAGGCGGGAAGAACGCCCATGCCGACGCGGTTCCTCGGTTACCCGGTGTCGCCGATGCAGGCCGCGGTGTATACGAACGTTTTGGGACGGGATAATAATCGGATAGGGAGGCGCGTGGACCTGGATATAGACCGCGGGCTCGGCATGAGAATTAGATAATTCCCGCGCTTCGGTGCGCCGGTCTAACCACTCTTTGACCTCTTGGTGGCGTTTTTCCGCATCCGCAGCGCGCTCTGTCTCGGCCAGTCGGCAACTTGGTGTGCTACATTCTTCAATATCGACGCGTTGCAACGAAGGCGCGCGTTCCGGCGGATTGTCGCCGTACACGGCTCGGCCCGATGGCGCCGTCCAGCGGTACACGTCTGCTTGTGCCACCTCGACAAAAATCGCGGTCGTTAACAACGCGGGCAAAAGAACGCTAAGTCTCGAGACAACGGTGCGATTCACAGGGCGATACCGAATTCTGAAACGCGAGATTAGAACTATTGTACGAAGGTTGTATTTCGCAGTCACGCCATTTAGAACACCGGGCGATCGAAGAGTTATCCGACACCGCGGCGCCGGGCGCGACGGTGGACACCAAGCAAAACACCGGATAAGTCAGCGCATCGGCAGCGTCTTAGGTGCTGTCGATCGGGAGCCAATGTGGGTCTGCTGACCCGGACACGCAGCAATCGGTCCCACAATCGTCAGGTCAGATGTTGGCCGAAATGCGCCAAGGTCCGGTTCCACGCGTCGGTGGCTGATGCCGCGTGAAACACATCCTCCCGAGTGTCATTGAAAAACGCGTGCCCGACCCCGGGATAGACCACCACCTCTGTATCAACGACCCCTTGCGCGCGTTGCTGCTCGGCCCATGTTTGGGCATCTGCCACGGAAAATACTTCCTCGTTTTCCCCGAAGAAGATTAAGGTGGGCGGACAAGTCGTCGCCATAGGGTTGGGCGCAGGAGGAAAACCGTAGAAGGCCGCGGCCGCGTCGATGCCGGCGGTGGCCGCCGCGATGCAGGTCAGCGCGCCGCCCATGCAAAATCCGGCAACGCCGACCTTAGCGCAACCCTGGGCCCTTAGGAAGTCGACCGCACCTTTGATTTCCGTTGCCGCCAACCCCCAGTCCAAACCGTCCATCAAGTGTTGCGCCTCTTCCTGCTCTACCGTGGACTTGCCGTGGTAGAGATCCGGCGCGAGCGCCAGATATCCTTGGGCGGCGAAACGCCGCGCGATATCCTCGATGTGCGGCACCAAGCCCCACCATTCTTGCAGGACCACCACGCCCGCACGGGGCGTATCGGTAGGACCAGACAGATACCCGTCGACCCGGCCGTCGCCGGCTGTAAAATTCACCATCTCACTCATCGTCGCACCTCCAGCTGAACTGCCAGTTGTTGAGAGAGGACACCTCGTTGGCCCGACTCCCCTTCTTCGAGCACAACCAGCGAATTAAAGCGGCGTTGGCCCGGAAGAGATCGTAACGACAAAACCACAAAGACGCTACTTATCGGGTTGTCGCTTGGGCCAGACGCTCGTGCGCCACGCCGCGTGCTTATCGGTCTCGCCGCGGGCGACGGAGAAATAGGCGTCTTGTAATTTTTTGACGACGGGGCCCACTTCGCCACTACCCACGGGCAACCGGTCGATGCTGGTGATGGGCGTCACTTCCCAGGCGGTTCCACAGAAGAACGCTTCGTCGGCCGCCACCAGTTCGCTTCGATCCATGTCCCGCTCCACGGTCTCGATGCCGCATTCGTCGCGAAGTAACTCCAATACCGTGGCCCGGGTAATACTCTCCAATATATCGCTGGTGACGGTGGATGTAATTGCCTTGCCATCGCGGATCATAAACAGGCACATGGCCGGTCCCTCGGCGATCTTTCCCCGGCTGTTCAATAGGATGGCGGTGTCGTAATCATCGGCCTTAGCCTGCACCCAGGCCAGCCGACCGTTTTGGTAGTTGGCGTTACACTTCACCCGCATGGGCATTGCATTGTCGGCGACCCGCTGCCAGGCGCTGACCTGCGCCGAGCAGCCACTACTCACCCAGGGAATGTCGGTCCTCGGCCCTGCGGTGATGGCGAGACCGAGAGGGCCGCAGATGGCGGGCCCGCCGAATCCATTCACGAACACGGTGGTCATGATGTGGATGTTCTCGCGGAATTCGTTCGCGCGCAGCAACTCGAGTGTCTTTTGCCCGACATACGCCGTGTCGATGATCTCGTCGAAGCGCATGAATCGCTGGGAATAGGTCAGGCGCTCCATATGCGCATCGAGCTGGAACAGGTACAACTGTTCCTGTTGTGCGTTCCAGTAGCCGCGCAACCCTTCAAACACGGCCGTGCCGAACTTGAAACCTACGGTCGCGACGTGCACTTTTGCTTCGTCCCAGGGAACGATCTCATTGTTCAGAAACACATATGGGGAGTTCGACATGTCTTTTATTCCACGCTTGGTTTTAGGTTTGATCTCAATAACTGACCGTTGTTCTTGAGCAGCCGTTTCAACCAGAAATCTCCGTGGTTCGGGACCTTTTGTAACGGTAGAGAAGCCACCCGTAGATCACAACGTTCACGACAATGACAAAGCCTGCGATGCCGAACTGAATACTGCGGCTCAGCCCGGCCGGATAGATTACCGGTAAGAGGTAGTGTTCGATGAAGCTCTCCGCATAACCGGATTCGCCAGCGCTCTGTCGGAGACTGTTTTCCCAGAGCGTCAAGGGACAGATGCGGCCAGTTATTTCCACAAATGCACCCCATAGGGCGCCTGGAACATGAATATAGACGATCCAGTGGTATCGAAGAATCAGCAAACCGCCCAATACTGCGAAGACGATGAAACCCAGATGCAGAGCAAGAACAAGATCAGCGGCGATGCGAAAGAACATATCTTTGCCAATGAGATAATGTGACTAGGGTACATCTCGTAAAACTAATTCCCTTTCGTTTTCCTCGCCCCTCTATGTTCGATCAAATGCATGATGCTGTCCAAAATCGTCTCGAAAAACAGGAATTTCAACATTCTAACGCCAGAATATTCGCCTATTGCCATGGCAATAATTATCGTAATGTGCATCCGCATGACACCAAGGTTAGGAAAAAACGTGATTGCGCCGACGTTCCGCATCGTCATTTGGACGCCCCGAGTTTGTTGATATGCAGAATCATCTCGGTGCGCCGGCCCGGACTCTTTTTGTTGTATGCCAACACAATACGTGGTTTCGCTAATGAGTGCGGCTCGTTCTGCTCAGCCGGCAACGGCGCCGTCCGCCTGATTTTTCCCGAGCTTAACAAATCTGGGAAGCACTCGTTTAGCTCGTCGATCTGGTTGTCGGTAAGCTCACGCTCCAACCGTATAATCAGATCATTGCCGACTTGCCGTGACGAGTGGTAGGTGGAATAGAAATGTCTGATCCATTCCACCCCGTCTTGGGCAGAATGCACGATCTTATACAGTGACAGATCCTCCGCCGCTATGAGCCCGCGGTTTAGCATTTGCTCTCTGACAAATTCATCCCAGCTTTCCCAGTAGTTCTCGTGTGGCAGCTCCATCAACACCAGTGGCATCGGCGGGGCTTTGCCGCTTTGCAGCAGTGTCAACGTCTCAAATCCTTCATCGTGGGTCCCAAACCCACCGGGAAACAACGCCACCGCGTGCGCCTCCATCAAGAAAAACAGCTTACGGGTAAAGAAGTATCTGAACGTGATGAGTTTGGGATCGTCAATGATGACTTCGTTCGCGCCTTGCTCCAAGGGCAGCAGAATATTGACTCCGAAACTTTTGTCCGCGCCGGCCCCGACAATGCCCGCTTTCATGATTCCGTGCGCGGCGCCGGTGATGACCATAAACTCGTGTGCGACCAGTTCTTTGGCGAACTTCACCGCCATTACGTAGTAGGGATCTTGCTCCGGAGTCCTGGCCGAACCGAAAATCGACGCCTTGCGGATGTTCCGGTAGGGTTTGAAAACGCGGGCGGCATAACGGATCTCGGCCATCGCCCGACTGACTATTTTGAGATCCAGCGTATCGAGATCACTGCGCTTGAACTTGAGTGAGTTCAGCAAGATTTCTCGATAGAGTCGCGTTGCAAGGTCGTCTCCACTCGCCGTGTAGATTTCGCTGACCTCGTCCAGCACGTCTTCTAGGGTATTCGCTGACATCTCAGTGTGACTTAAGTCCGCTTATCGCTCAATCGATGCTAAGCAAGATACATCTTGATGGCAGGTGAAGGAAAGCTCGAGCCGATGCAAGGCCAGAATTTACAAAGACGCCATATATTCGCGCATACGACGGTGCGTGTGGGCACCGGGGACCGCGCTCACCCCGGCCCCTATGTTGTCGACCGGGTGATCGGAACTGCTGATCGCCAGGACGACACAGGGGTGACATTCTCGAAATCCGCCGCAACTAGCTCAATGAATACAGTATCTACATCCGCATTTCTAAGACAGGCAAGCGAATTATCATTCAGTGGTCTGATTCCTTACAAGCTGTTGTGACAGAGAATTGGCGATTGCCCAGAACAAGCACCGGTCTATACCTTTTCTACACTTGGCGGGGCCAAGAAGTATAATTGGGGACGTAGCACAGTATTTTTTTCGAAGATTCGCAAACACTGAGACCTGAACGCACTAGATTAGACCTCGCGGGCTAGTTAGTGGCATCGTGTCTTAGGGAAACATTAGAGAAACTGTGCTAAGCCCCCTATTGCTGCGCTGGTGCCTGGAATCGCGTCACGCAGGGGTACATTGGAAACCATGATGACGATAGTTGAATCGTAGTTTCTCCTATTAGATTGCCCACATATACTTACCTGACGGGTTATGCGCGGCTATGGACACGCGTAACCCGATTCATACCTAATAATTTCTAATACCTCAAAAGGACGTTTATCGAAACTGCCAATATCTGCCCCCTATCGGTCGCAGCTCTCATCGCACGCCGCCTCCACACACCGGTACTGCTGAGGATCGATAACAACCCTAGGTGCCTCTATCTGACTGCATTCTGCAGAAATTCCTTAAAGTTGCCACCACCGTCTAACAAGGCTGCGCGGGCTGCGGTAGGAACTTTTTGCAGATTGCACGACCCCGTAATAGTGAGGGGCATTCCGTTACACCTGAGGTTTGTCGATGACAGGGTGCCCGTGATTTGGGTGCCCTGAACCGTTCCGTTTAGACTAAAGGTCCCACTGCACGACACCCCGGGTCGGTTGAGGGATGACCCACGATTATTGATGCTGAAACTGTTTCCGGTAAGTATCCCCAAGGAGTTGTCGCTACCAGGATCGCGGATTACCTTATTATCCGGCTGGATCACGATGACTATGGGCCCTGAACCAGACGTAGATCTGCCACCACCTGTCATTGTCATCTGGTAGGTCCCTTGGTAGGTGCCCGCGAATTGAGCGCCACCGCCACCACCACTGGAACTACCCCCGCCACCGCAGCCTGTGACTGCAACCACAAAGGTAGTGGCCATTAGGAATACGATCGATTTGAATAATCGATTGTGCCTGCTTAAATCTTTCATTGTCTTACCCTCCACGCTGCGACATGCCGCACCGTTATACAACCGCACCTTCTAGCGTTGGTCACAGTGAGGTTCCTGCCTTTGGCTTGCACATCAATTGAGCCGACGGCCAAGCGATCAAAATTCGGATGATAG
>Ga0224512_10004449_pt1 | contig 11805 bp, 5 predicted proteins | sample SF_May12_sed_USG_4_FD_169103 | JGI IMG/M metagenome (GOLD analysis project Ga0224512, IMG submission 169103) | Sediment microbial communities from San Francisco Bay, California, United States - SF_May12_sed_USGS_13 | ecosystem: Environmental > Aquatic > Marine > Sediment | place: USA: California... | reverse complement strand
ACCCTCGTCACCGCGATTCGATGTTTGTATCTTTTAAAGCCCGAAAAAATCCCTTCAGTGCTTTACAGAACGCCGGGTCGTCGAGTACGGAACCACCGACACAGATGAATGGCATGCAGTTAGTGAACCGCGCACCACCACATTATGTCGATTCAAACCTGCAAATTCGGTGAAGGGCATCACAGAATCGGCGTCGGTGGTTTTGCAGAACGGGGGGCGGAGAATGGGGACTGTCCCCATTAACACGGCAGAATGGGGACATTCCTCAGGAGAATGGGGACTGTCCCCATTAACCCTGTCCCCATTAACCCCTAAGCCGGAATGTTCTCGGGCAGATCCCGCAAAGCTTCGATCACACGCTTGAATTCAATGGCGACCTGTTCCATCAATTCTGGTGCCTGTGCCAGGTTGTTGTCGCGGCCGAGTTGCTCGAGGCTTTGACACAAGTCCGTCATTCGGACGGCACCGATATTCGAGCTGCTCGACTTGAGCGCATGCGCTGCCTCATTGATGGCAGGAGCATCTTCGGCGTCGACCGCCGCAGCCAGACGATCCTTCAGCTCCCAGGCGATTTCCAGATAAAGCTCAACCGCTTCGTCACGCAAATTTCGGCCACCCGGCCGCGGTATTTCAGCTAAACGCGCCAGGATCATCCAGTCGATCGGTACATCATCATCGGAGATATGGGGACATGCCTCATTCTTTCGGCCAGAAGAATGAGGCATGTCGCCATGGCCACGTTCGAGTTGCGCGAGCATGGCCATGCCCAGCTGTTCAATCGCGAACGGCTTACTCAGGTACTCATCCATGCCAGCGGCCAGGCATCGCTCCCGGTCGCCTTTCAAGGCATTGGCCGTCAGCGCAATAATCGGCATCCGGGCGCGATTCTGGTCAGTTTCCCATCGCCGGATGGCACGAGCCGCCTCAAAGCCGTCCATGTCCGGCATCTGGCAATCCATCAGCACCAGATCGAATGACTCACGCTGCACGTATTGCAGTGCCTCGCGACCATCGCAGGCTACCTGTATCCGGTAGCCCAGCGCGGTGAGCATACCCCGGGCCACGGCTTGATTGACCCTGTTGTCCTCTGCCAGCAGCACGCTATAGGCCTTATCCGGGGTGCAAAGTCGCAGAGCCCGCAAGCGCGCGTCCGATTCGCAATGCGTTATTTCCAATGCCGCACCGGCCATGACCGAAGCCAGCGCGTCATACAGGCGAGACCGCCGAACAGGTTTGGTTAACCATGCATTTAAGCCAGCCTCCGCATGATCGCGCTCGGTATCACTCGTCGATACCGAACTGAGTATTATCAGCGGCACATCATGATGGTCGCAGCCCTGCCTGATCGCTGTTGCAACCTGCAAACCATCCATGTCCGGCATCTGCATATCGAGCAAAATCGCGTCCAGCACCTCTTGTGCTTCGCTCATCCTGGATATCAGATTTAGCGCCTCCGGCCCTGCGGCAGTTTCCACAACATTAATCTGCCAGCTCTCTAATTGCTGGCGCAGAATCTCCCGGTTCGTTGCGTTGTCGTCCACGATCATGACCGTTAAACCCGTCAATATCTCGGCATGACGGACTTCAGGATCGACGGGATCCTTGATCAAGTTGACCGTGAACGCAAATGTCGATCCCCGACCCGGCATGCTTGTAACGGCAAGCCTATCGCCCATCAGCTCCACCAGTTGCCGGCTGATGGCCAGACCGAGCCCGGTGCCCCCAAACTTTCTCGTGGTGCCGCCATCTGCCTGGGTAAACAAATTAAAGATCTGCTCTTGTTTGTCCGGCTGGATGCCGATGCCGGTGTCCTGAACTTCGAAGCGCATAGGCACCATTTCGCCCTCGTCCTCAAGCTCGGTGATGCGCAAAATGACTTCACCCTGTTCGGTAAACTTCACCGCGTTGCCCAGGAGATTTATCAGGACCTGGCGCAACCGAACCGCGTCACCCTGCACGGCGCAGTGAAGGTCCGAGGCGATGTCGCAGATCAATTCCAGGCCCTTACTGTGCGCACGTTCCGCGACCAATTGCATGCTTTCTTCGGCAACATCCCGCAGGTTAAATGACGCAACATCCAGCTCCAGCTTGCCAGCTTCGATCTTGGAAAAATCCAGAATATCGTTGATGACAGCCAGCAGGGCATCACCCGATTGCTCGATCGTTTCCACATAGCGGCGCTGCGCAGAATGCAGCTGCGCCGAAGTCAGAAGCAAATCTGTCATGCCTAATATGCCATTTAAAGGCGTGCGAATTTCATGGCTCATGCGGGCCAGAAAGTCACTTTTTGACTGGCTGGCCTTTTCGGCCTTGTCCTTCGCTATTGCCAGGCTGCGGGTACGGTTTGCGACGGTCTGCTCAAGTTGCTCCCGTTGTCGGGCGAGTCGTCCGTCCCGCGATTCGATTTGCTCCAGCATTCCGTTCAGACCGTTTACCAGATCACCAATTTCGTCAGTGCTGTACTTCGTGGCACGTAGCGAGAAGTCCTGATTTTCAGCCACTTCATTTGTGATTTTCAACAAATCATTGACGGGTTTGGTGATTACTTTCTCCAGGCGACTTGAAATCAAAAACACCAACAAGAAAGCACCCAATGCTGAAAGCACTGCGATTATTGTGTACCGCGATGCAGTTTCGAAAAGCTCTTCGAGGCTGCTTTGAATGTAGATAAAGCCGACTAGTTCATTCTCGTAATTGATCGCTAATAACAGGTTCAGAAATGACCAGCCTTCATACCAGATAATATGATTATCTGCAGGCATCCGCTCTTCGAGTATCCTGGTGATAACGTTGCCGAGAGCTTCCGTCTCATGCGGCTGACTGAATGCTTCAGTCAATAACCGTTGTTTGTCGGCAGTATACAAATGTGCCTGAACGATCTTTCCGTCTGCCTGTATGGTTCGAAGAACTTTTCTAGCCTGATCAGAATCCTGAAATAGCAGAGCAGCTGCGCTGTTCTTTCCAATAGCATTCGCTAATGTAGCGATATGATCTTCAAGATTTCTTCGATATAAGAAAATCTCACCACCCATTTGCAGGCAAAAAGCTGCGAACAATGCCAGCCCGGTAGTAATCAGGATGATGAAGCGAAGTTTCCGCGCAAGAGGGAGATTGGCTAGCCGACTCATCACCTAGCCCTCGCCCTGGGGACCTTCAATGATGGTTGCCAGCTCCAGGAGTTGTGAGTTGACTGCCAGGCCCGCTTGTTTGCTTGCCCATGTATTGACTGAGATCTTGACCCGTTTGTCTCGCTTGACCAGCGAGATAACCCCGCCCTTTTGCGCAAATCCGTTAAAGTTGGCGATGGTCAATACCGGCTCGTTTCTGAGAGGACTAAGGATGTCCCGCAAGTTGCTTTGCTCCGAGCTACCAACGATGAGGATGTGACATTGATCGTGCGGGCTTGATGTTCCGTGCAGCGTAAGCAGCGAAATCGGGTGTCCATGCACCGGCCGGTCCTCGAGCATTTTGAGTGATGAATTAAAAGGATCATCGCCGAGAATACATATCCGTAGCGGATCGTCCACGGCAGTGAATGCCGACTCTGGCCAAATGACGAACTTCGTCAGGTTATACAAAAGAACGGCCTGCACCTCGTGCTCTGAAAACTTTTCCGCTGGCGCAGGTTGTATAACCGATGCCAAAAGCAGACCGACGATCACTGCCAACGAGCCGGTTCTGTTGCTAAATGCCATAGCTCTAAGCGCTTTCTTTTTCTGCTCGATTAAGATGAGTCGCGCGTCTACTCAAAAGACCAACGCAACTCGGCCAGATAGGAACGCTCGATTTCAGTGATGGGAATGTCCTCGGTTTCAGAGGCAAACTCGACATGGCCACTTTCGAGAAGATTCTTGCCGGCTATCGACAGTTCGAGATCATCGCGTACCCGCCAGGCGAGCCTTGCATCCATCGTCCAGTAGCTGTCGATGTTGAAGTAGTCGAGGTCATCCACATACCGTAGCCATATGTCGAAATCGGCAGCCCCGCCGACGGCGAGCTGCGACTGGACGGAAAACTGATGCTTCGGATCCTCTGCTGAACTGTATTCGCCTGCGGATGGGGATCGGAATTTCAGATCGAGGTAACTGTAGGTGACTTTCATGCGCCAGTTGTCTCGCGCAAGCCAATCGATTGCGATCTCGGCGCCGTTTGCCTTGCCATCGATCTCGTTGGCGAACTGGGCCGGCAATAACAGGCTTTGAGTGGGCGGGTCCAGGCTCGGATCAAACAGGCACGCTGGAATAGCAGCGCCAGATGGCTCACATGTTGGGATGCCCGGAAGCAGGCTGCGTAGATTATCGTAATCGTTATGAAACACCGCGACGTCCACGCTGAATGCATCATTGGGCTGTACTCGATAACCTAATTCGTACGACATCAACTCCTCGGATTGTTGCTCCGGATTGCCCGACAAACCGGTCACGACCGGGTACGGCACGGGTGGTAACCCCGCACTCCCAAGCGCGTTCGTCAGCGACGTGTTAATCTGACCGTCCAACTCGACATAGGAAGGCGTACGTATCGCCCTGGTAACACCGCTCCAAGCAGAATTAGTCGCGTTGATTCGCCACAGGCCCCGAATGCTTGGCATCCAGTCCAGATTTTCGGACGACAACTCATTGTGCTCAAGCCGCGTGCCTAAGGTAATAGACAGCCTGTCAGGAGAGATAATGATTTCATCCTGCACAAAAAAGCTCAAAATACTACTGGATTCGGTATCCGAATTCAGAGCAATCAATGGCGTATTGGCAATATTAATGTCGTTGATACGATACCCGAGGCCGACAACGATATCGTGATTAGCTATATTTCCTAAACGTTGCTGCGCCTCAAGATCTATAGTTGTCCTCTCTTCTGAGTACAGATAGCCTTCACGGTTCGAGTAATCAACATAGCTCTGAAACATTAGCTGGTTATTGCGGGAATTTTTCCGCTCCCAGCGACCGAGAACAAATGCGCCTTGAACGTCTTGATCAGTATCCAGTCGTTGTTCGAATGGCGGAGTGATGATTGGCACACTCAGGGTTTCTCCGGATTTACCGTCATAAGCCTCACTAATCAACGTAATCTCGTCGATGTCAGACGTCTGCCAATCCACACGTCCTCCAATACGACCGATTCTCCAATCATCGTTGGTGCTATCACCGACAAGATTGCGGTTGCCATCGATGTCTTTATATTTTGCAAAGACCCTGAAATTGGCATCTGCGCCTAGCGGCGCGCCCAAACGTGACGCAAAAGAAGTCTGATGGTTGCCCGCCACCGCGGACACTGAACCGGTATCAGTATCCGTCGATGACTTGGTTATAACATTGATAACGCCATTGACGGCATTCGTGCCCCACAACGTTCCACCCGGGCCGCGAACCACCTCGATGCGTTCGATATCGCTCATCAGGGTATCCTGAGTATCCCAGTAAACGCCCGAAAAAGTTGGCGTATAAATCGTGCGTCCGTCGATGAGCACCAGCAACTTGTTGGCGAAACGTCCGTTGAAACCACGAATGCTAATGGCCCATTTGTTTGCATCGATATTTGCGACCTGGACACCCGGAGCCATGCGCAAGGCCTCCGGAATATTCGATGCTCCCGAACGGCGGATGTCTTCCTGCGTGATTACAAAAATAGCAGCTGTAGTCTGACTTAACCGCTGAGGCTTCTTGGAAGCAGACGTAACTTCGAGGTCTAACAACTCTTGAATACTGTAACTGAACAGAACAGAGTCATTAGTATTTGAAATACTATCTGGATCTTTATGAGATTCGGCTGCCAATAATGATTGGCCCACGCAAATCCAAATTACCATGAGGCGCAGGCAGCACTTCGAAAGCGAGTCCATGAGCGCAGCTCCCACTTAACAAGATATCGGTCATTATCTTCAATAAGCGCTTTAGGCCGCCAATTTGCATACCGAGATCGAGACGTAGTTCACATCGACAATGAGCGCCACGTCACAACACGTTGGCCGCCAGTCGGTAATGGGGACTGTCCCCGTTAGCGTTTTTTGTCAGGCAGCCTCGATAAAGATTTGCTGGGCCTCTGTAACGGAACTGTCGGCTTCGATCCTGACCGGATCTATAACCTCTTCGCTCAGACCAGTAACCGTCCAGGCGTCGGCGCTGATCGGTAATGTTGCATCGGCAACATTACTACCCGAACGGGCCGCTATCGCGATGTGGTGTGCGATATGAACAATGGCGGTCTCGAGCGGGCAATTTTCCGAGCTGGCCGGTTCGACATGGTAACGCGCAACCTCGCCAAGGCTCGGCGGCAGATTCCAGAGCGCCATCAACTCCTGGCCCACCTGACCATAATCATAGCCAATCAGTGCTCGCTCGACCTGATACAGCTCCGCACCGCTGCTGATGGCCTGGCGCTGCGCTTCCGCGATGGGGACGGGTATCTGTTGATACATCACCAGATGGCCGATATCCCGCAACAGCCCTTCCAGGAAAACCCGCTCGCTGTCCAGTACGTGACATCGCTGCGCCAGCAAGCGAGACAGCACCGCACAGTAGGCACTACTCGACCAGAACTGGCGCACATCCAGCGCATCGGTCGCCATGGCGCAGGACCCCGACACGGATGTGGCCAAAACTACATCGTGCACCAGCTGTGTACCGAGGATATTCACGGCGCGACTGATGGTGTCGACCTGTGACGGCAATCCGAAAAATGCGCTGTTCGCAAACCGGAGCAGGCGTGCGGTGATAACCGGATCGCCGGAGATAATCTCTGCAACATCGGCAATGGAGGACCCACTGTCATCAACCGCTTCCCTGATTCGCAAATACATCTCGGGAAGGGTAAATAAGTCTTCAACGCCGGCTACCAGCTCGCGGGCATCTCCCGGAATTTGTGTATTCATCCGTCCATCCTTTTCCTTGTGACCGGCTGATCGCCTGCGATTGAAACCACATTGCTACTGGCTAATGCGCCCGCTGTGCCATCGATGATTCCTGGCATCGGCGAGTGCTGCCTGGCCGAGAGGAGCCATGCTTCGGCTTCGTCGGCCGGCATTGGCTTGGCAAACAGATAACCCTGGACCTCGTCGCACTGCAAACTTCTCAGATACTCGAGCTGAGCCTCCGTTTCGACACCTTCCGCGACGACCCGGATTCCCATGCGATGCGCCATAGCGATGATGGCTGCGACCACCGTTCCGTCGTCGGCATTCACGGCGAGTTCCCGCACGAAAGACCGGTCAATTTTCAGTGTGTCGACACTGAAACGCTTGAGGTAATTCAGCGATGAATAGCCGGTCCCGAAATCATCCACCGCGATATGCAGGCCGCGACCGTGCAGCCCCTTGAGCAGCGCCGCCGAGGCGTCGACGTCCCGCATCAGTGCCGTTTCCGTGATTTCCAGTTCCAGCTGATGCGGCTGTAAGCCTGCCTGCTCGATCGTCGTGAGAATCTGGTCCGTGATATTCGCCTGTCGCAATTCCACCGCCGACAGGTTCACCGACATTAGCGGCGCTGAGATCCCGGCGTCAGACCATGCCGCAACCTGGCTGCAGGCAGCTCGCAGTACCCAGTCACCGATAGAAGTGATCAGACCCGTGCGTTCGGCGACCGGGATAAAGGTGTCCGGTGGCACCATCCCCAGTTCCGGATTCTGCCAGCGAATCAGCGCCTCCATCGACACAACCTCACCGGTTCGCAAGTCCAGCTTCGGCTGGTAGTAAAGAACGAACTCACCATACTCGATGGCGTGTCGCATCTGCGCTTCGAGGATCATCTGCCGGTACGAACGGTCGTTCATGTCCTTGCTGTAGAACACGTATGTGTTGCGCCCAAGCTCCTCCCGCGCGTGTTGTCGTGCAATCCGCGCATTGCCAATGAGTGATTCCGCCTCCACGCCGTCTTCTGGATAAACGCTTACGCCCATGCTGCAGGTCACGTATATCTCGTGATCATCGATCTCAATCGGCTGCGTCAGGCTGTCGAGAATTCGCTGCATGATCGACGTAACCATGTCAGCGTTTTCCAGATCAGAAAGCTCTATAGCGAATTCATCGTTGCTCAGTCGAGATACGGTGCAGAGCTTGTTCCCTCTGCCTAACAGCGCGATCGTATCGGTTTGGCGCAGCACGCTCGTGACTCTTTCGGCTACCGCTCGCAGCAACTCGTCGCCGACGTCCGGACCGAACGCATCGTTGACGCGCCTGAACATGTCCACGTCGAGGTACAGGATCGCGACCACCGTGCCGTTGCGTTGGCTGCGGGCGATCGACTGCGACACGCGGTCGAAAAAGAGCAGCCGGTTGGGCAAGCCGGTAAGACGGTCGAAGCCGTGCTGTTTGTGCACCTCCATGGCCTGCTCCTCGAGGATACCCTCGAGCGCAGTAATGCGCTTCTGTAACGCTGCGACGAGTGCGGCAGCGTCCGGATCCGCGCACCTCAATTGGATTCTCGCAGAAGCATCCAACGTGCCACCGGTTTCACCCGCCTGGCTTATGCTCACTTCAGTGAGGTCCCCGCAGACGACACGATCACGGCCGCTCTCTTTCGCTGAATAGAGCGCCATATCGGCCTGGTTCACCAAATCTTTGGCCGTCCCGGAGGTGTCCGTTAGATCCGCGACGCCGACACTGACGGTGACGTGCATGCTCGACGTGAATCGCGCGCGGGAGCTGCTGGAGACTTCCGTGCGGATCCGTTCGGCGACGGCCGCGCTCGATTCCAGTGTCAACCCAGGCAAGATGATGCAGAATTCCTCACCACCATAGCGGCACACCAGATCGTTCTCGCGGCAGTTCGTGGTAACCACTTCCGCAATATGGCGGATGATTTTGTCACCGGCAGCGTGTCCGTAGCGGTCGTTGATCGATTTGAAATAATCGATATCCAGCATCAGACAGCACAGCGGCTCGGCCGTCCGTTGAGCATCCTCTATCAGGCTCTCCACGCGTTCAAAAAATGCGCGCCGATTAAGGCAGCCGGTCAGCGAGTCTCGCGTGGCGAGATAACGCAGCTCCTGGTTTTGTCGGCTGACCTCTGCCTGGACATTCTCGAGCTGCTTCAGGGTCAGTTGCAGATCCGAGTTTTTCTTTTCCAGGTCAGTTACATCGTCAAATGTGGCAAGCGCCCCGCGAATTCCGCCCTTGGCATCGGTGATCGGCGAACCGTTGACCATAAATGTGCGCATCTCACCCGAGGGTGTGCGAATGCTCAACGGCAGGCCAGTCTGCTGCTTGCCTTCACGGATGGCCGCTTGCCATGGCAGTTCTTGCGAACCGTTGCCGGCTTGCAGATTGCGCCAGCGCAGTGCTGAGGACTTTTTGCCAGTCAAGGGTTCCGAGGATTGCTCGATTTGATTGGTGAATGCCGCGTTGGCCAGCACAATCCGCTCATCCTCATCCATGATCAACACGCCTTCGGCCAGCGAATCGAAAGCGGCCTTGACGCGCTCGGGAATTACGCTGGATGGGTCCAGCTCGCGCAGCGCACGACGCAGAAACAGGAAGTAGCCCAGAAATCCCGCCAGTGCGACGAAGCCGATCAGACCCATCAGCGAGTTTCTGGCCGCACCCAACACGCCGGCGCGAGCGTTCAGCGGTGCGAAGCTGATTTCGATCGTTCCCCAGCGTCTGGACTGATGAAAAATCGGCACTTGCACATGCGTGGGAGTGGACTCTCCGTCCGGATTCCGCACCCAATGTGCGCCGTGATCGCCGGCGGACGCTATAACGTTGCCGATGCCATCGCGTAATGCAGCAGACAGCATATCTTCGTTGCGCGTCACCACCGATTGCAGGGTATCACCGATCAGTCGCATGTCGCTGCCACCTGCCGCTAACGATAATTGCACCGCCAGCGCCTCACAGATTTTCTGCCGGGCGCTAAGCGCAGCCGCAGTTTGATCAGGTACCAGGCCCGCGAATTTCGCCATCAGAATCAGACTAATGGTCAGTGATACCAGGCCGAAACTCAGGCGCAGGGTGGGCGACACGCGAAACTTCATTTGGCTGAGCCTCTCGGCCTTGTGTCAAAACCGCTCTTCGCTGCAGCCTCAAACAGCCGATCCACCTCCGAATCCAGCGGAGTCTCGTCGTCTGGCAGCGCAGCGCCATCCTCGTCTTTCTTACGCTTTTTCTTGCCCAGCAGAATCGGCAGCGGATCGAACCCCTGCCACATGGGCATCGTGGAAAGCAAGGCGCTGGCCAGGGCTCCGCCACGCAGTATCCAACTCATGATGCCCGCGCTCAGCGCCAGGCTCATGCCGGTGCTGACTTGCATGACCATAACGCCTCCGAACTTCTCATTACCACCGTCCGTAGCGCTCATCTCCCGCTTCATTGCATCCAGCGCCTCCCAGATCGGCAGTTCATTTAGTCTGGCCACGGCGAAATCCGGAATCTCTATGTCAAATGCAGTTTGCATTGCCTGCAACGCATCGTAGAGAAACTTCGGCGGCGCAGCCGCTTCGGTCTGGTTCAATTTCACGTCACCATCGTGCCGTCCGGACAGGTCCGAATATTGATTCGGCGATTGCGGTGCAATCAGCCCGGAATCTTCCACCACCGGAGTGCTTGTGGCGAGGTCAGCGTTACTATCGACCGGTTCAGCTGACTGCTCCTGATTACCTTCATCTGTGGGCGCACCTGCCGGGGGCGTATTTCCATCATCCTTATCGGCCGCCGTCCCGGAATCTTGACCGGTCGACGTTCCGGTACCGTCATCTGCCGGTGGCGCCCCGGAAGGCGTGGGCGCTGGATCCGACTCGTCAACGGGGTTGGTCTGCACGACTGCCGGGGTCACCGAGACCATCACGAGGACGCTGTCCCGGGCGCCGGAGGCATCTGCCACCGTATAGGTAAAACTGTCGACGCCGGAGAAACCAGGCGCCGGTGTATAGGCAAGACTGCCATCCGCGTTTTGCGTCAGCGAGCCGTCGTTCGGCTGGCTAAAGTTCACGACCTGCAGCGCGTCGCCATCGGCATCCGTGTCATTAGCGAGCAGGCTGGCCTCGCTGATCACGGCGGCAGAGCCTTCTTCGACGGAGATCGCGTCGCGGCCTGCGACCGGCGCATCATTGACGGGATTGACCAGGATGGTCACGACGGCCTGGCTCGTGCCGCCGCGCGCGTCCGCCACCTGGTACGTAAATGCATCCGTACCGCTAAAGTTGGCATACGGCGTATAAGTGAAGCTTCCGTCACTGTTTAGCACCAGGGTGCCATAGGTCGGCCCGATAACCGGCGTGGTGTTCACGGTCAGCGCATCACCATCCCTATCCATGTCATTGGCCAGCAGATCGTTTATGCCGGCGGCGATGCCAATCAAGGGTGCGTCTTCATCGGTCGTCATGCTTTCACTGCCGGACACGGGCGCATCATTCACCGGGTTTATCGTGATCGTGACGATCCCCTGGCCAATACCACCATTGCCATCCGTGACCTCGTAGGTGAAGCTGTCGGTGCCGTTGAAGTCTGCGTAGGGCGTGTACGTGAATGTGCCGTCGCCGTTCAGCAACAGGACACCATTGTTCGGTCCGGAAACCGGTGTGGTGTTCACGGTCAGCAGATCCCCGTCTGCATCACTGTCATTGAGCAACAAGTCATCCACACCCAGTACCGCGGTGAACGACACGTCCTCATCGACGCCGAAGTTGTCCGCGCCGATGACCGGGATGTCATTCACCGGATTCACGTTAACCGTGAATGTCGTCTCGACCCAACCGCCCGAGGGATCGACCGCGCGAATCGTGATATCTGCGGAACCGTAAGCGTCTTGCGCATAATTCAGCGTCAGTGTGCCCGTCACGGCATCGACACTGGTCGAGTTAAACAGTCCGGGGTTG
>Ga0224512_10004448_pt1 | contig 11806 bp, 9 predicted proteins | sample SF_May12_sed_USG_4_FD_169103 | JGI IMG/M metagenome (GOLD analysis project Ga0224512, IMG submission 169103) | Sediment microbial communities from San Francisco Bay, California, United States - SF_May12_sed_USGS_13 | ecosystem: Environmental > Aquatic > Marine > Sediment | place: USA: California... | reverse complement strand
AAAAGAAAGGTCGTGTTGGAGGTCCGGAAAACTACTGGAGAGGCGAGAAGGCGGGAAGACGGAAGGCTGAAGGTAGGATGCTGGAGGGTAGGCTCCTACCGCCCCACTCACTACGTCCTACCGCCTCCCCTCGTTTGACTCAACCCCGCGAAATCACTAGCTTTAGCCTCCCGAAAACGGGGCTGTAGCTCAGTTGGGAGAGCGCTGCAATCGCACTGCAGAGGTCAGGGGTTCGACTCCCCTCAGCTCCACTCGACGCCGCACCCATCCACCCGAAACCCCAGTCGGAAAGGCGGGAGGACGATAAGTCGGAAGGTGCTTGGTATCTCTGCCCCTTGGTGTAACTGGCAACACGCCTGACTCTGGATCAGGAGAGTCCTGGTTCGAGCCCAGGAGGGGCAATCGAAACGGCCGCAACAGCTTGCGGCCGTTTTCGTTTGCACGACGGGCAGGGGGCGCACGCTCGCGTGCTTCATACGGGCAGGAACGTACCGGCTTCCACAATCGCGAGCGCCGCCCTCCGTGCGCGCTATCTAGCGCAGAAGTACCTCGGCGCCGACCGGGGTCCGGCCACAAGGGGGCAGCTCCGGCTCCCCCCTGCGTCTGTCTACTTCCGCCACGCCGAGAACACGTAGCCCTTTACGGCCTGGCCCTGGTGGCACGCATAGCAGGACGCCCCTCCATCCGTCGTGAGGCGCTGCGTCCGGCTGTCACCCGCGAATCCCTCGAACCCCCACCCACCGGTCGCGGCGTACTGGCCCGCGTCGCGATGCATCACGCCCACGAGCTTTCGCGATCCCTCGGTGTAGACCGCCTCGCCGCCGGCGGCCTCCAGCAGATCGAAGACCAGAACCGCGCCGTCCGGATAGCTGCCGGTCCGCAGCCCCTCCAAGGCCCGCGCGTTGGCGTACACGTGGTGGATGCCCGCGAAGGGGTCGGCCAGCGGATGGCCGTCGAGGATCACCATCGATTTGACGTGGGTCCACTCGCGGTAGCCCTCCGGGTACGGTACGGGAGCGGGCTGGGGCCGGCCGAGCGCGGCGGCGGCGACGAGCGGCACGGGGAGCAGGGCGAACCAGCGGGCCATCGGAACCTCCAAATAAAAGTATCGGGTCGATACTAATCTGCCCACCCGAGCTTGGCAAGTTGGTATCGCAACGATACTATGTCCCCATGGCTGGCGATCGCCTCGGCAACCTCCTGGAACGACTGGGCTCGCTGCTGCACGCGACGCAGCGCGGGGCCGCTGGCGCGCACGGGCTGCAGCGCGTCCACCTGGACGTGCTCGGCTACCTGCTGCGCTGCAACCGGTACAGCGACACGCCCACCGCGGTCGGCGAGTACCTGGGTCTCACGAAAGGCACGGTCTCGCAGAGTCTCCGGGTCCTGGAAGCGCGCGGCCTCCTCACCAGGGAACCGGACGTGCACGATGGCCGGGTGGTGCGGCTCCGGCTGACGCGCCGCGGCCGTGGCACGGCGACCCGTGAGCGCGATCACGCGTGGGAGCGCCTCCGCCGCGGTACGCCCGCGCAACAGCGGGCCACCCTGGAGCTGGGGCTCGAGCGCCTGCTCCGCGCGTTGCAGGCGGCCACGGGCTATCGGACGTTCGGGCTGTGCCGCTCGTGCCGTTTCCTGCGCCGCCGCGAGGGTGGGTTCCAGTGCGGCCTCACGGGCGACGCGCTCTCGGCGCCGGAAACCGGCAAGATCTGCCGGGAGCACGAAGCGGCATGAACCCCGGTAGGTGAGGCGAGAGCGCGGGCGCGACACGGCGCTCACACCAAGCCCCTCGGGCACCTACCCTCGAGCCTCTCGCGGACGCGACGAGCTTCTTTCCCTGACCGGTTGGGCTGACACGATCCCCTGTTTGACTGCACGTCGCCCCCGCATCCGGTCGCGATGCGGGGGCGATTGCGTTGATACCATGCGAGGACGCATGAAACACCACTTGCTGGTGAGCGACTTCGACCAGACGCTGAGCTTCGACGACTCGGGCCGCGTGCTGTGCGACATCCTCGGGATCCGCGGTTTCGGGGAGCAGGTGGCCGGGCTCTCGCACCTCAACCTGATGCAAGAGGGCGCGGAGCTGACGTACTTGCTGCGGCACGACCCGGAGTTCCGCGCGGTCCGTCAGGAGCAGCTGCGCGACGCGCGTTGGCGCGTGCACCTCAAGCGCAACGTCGCGACCCTGGCCCGGCTGCTCGAGCGCGGCATCGACGACCTGCGGTTCGAGTTCTACGTGGTCTCGGCGGCGACGGAGGACGTTGTGTTCGCGGCGCTCGACGGCATCGTGGCGCCGGACCACATCATCGCCACGCAGCTGGAGTACGACCCAGCGTCCGGCGAGATCGCGTCGGTCGCGTGCGTGGCCGCGGGCTACGGCAAGGTGGCGGCCGTCGAGCAACTTCGCGGGGCGCGACGGGTGCCCCTCAACCGCGTGATCTACGTTGGGGACGGGACCTCGGACCTGCACGTGATGCTGCACGTGAACCGTGGCGAGGGCATCACCATCGCCGCCTCCGAGGTGCGCTGCGTCACCAAACGAGCCGACGCCGCCTACCCCTGATCAGCCATGATCCACCGCGCCGTCGCCTGCTGCGTACCGAGCGAGACCAGGCAGTACGCCGCGAACCAGTAGAACCCCGCCTGCAACGTGGCCGCGAACTGCACCGGCTGCGGGATGTACCCCGGGCCGGGGGGCGTCTGGCTCGCCCGCGCCGCGAGATACGCAATGAGCAGCGCCATCGCAAAGACGTCCGCCATCGACCACTTGGCGATCAGCTCCACGAAGTGGAGCGTGCGGCGGCGGCGCTCGCGATGGCGGTGCAGCACGGCCCACATCACCAGCGCCGCCTTGGTGAAGGGCACCACCACGCTGAACAGGAGAATCAGCGTAGCGGCGATCCCGCTCCCCACCCGGTAGAGATGTTGGACGGAGCCCAGGATGCTCCGCGTTTGGCGGTACACCTCGATCTCCGCGCCGTCGGCGAGCTGCTGGGCGAGCTGGCCGCCGAGTTGGTTCACCAGCGCGCCTTTGAGACCGCCGGGCGACATCTCCAGCAGCGGGACGAGCGCCGGATTGAGCATGAGCCGGATTCCGTCCACGACCTCGTCGGAGAGGCCTTGCTCCAGGAGTTGCGGGCCGAGGGTGGCGACGCCCTGGGGATCGAGCGTGCCCCGCACGGTGATCACCGGTGCCGTGAGGCCGGGGATGAGGATCGCGACGGAGACGGCGAGGCCCGCGACAGCGAGCCAGCGACGGCCGGGATTGGTGTCGGTCATGGCGATGGGATTCTCGACTCGGGCTGGCTCGTCAGCGTTCTGACTGGCCGCGACGCGGCACGGTCTGCAGCACGATCACGCGATCCGGCTCATCCGGGCCGGCTGCCGGCAGCGTGAGCGAGAGGTTCATGTCGGTCTGGGTGAATGGTATGGTGGCGCCGGCGGCGAGCAACGTTGCCGAGCGTACGCGTGCGCCCCACGTTGGGAGCGATAGCACCGGGTCGGGCCAATCGAGCACGTGGACGAAGACGGTATCGCCGCGCTGCGTGGTCACACCCCACGTGCGTGAGGCGATGGGGCCTCCACGCGTGCCGTAGATCGACGCGCCGAACGTCTCCAGCCATCGACCGATCTCGCCGAGCCGGGTCACCGCCTCGGGCTGGATCGTCCCATCGGATCGCGGGCCGACATTGAGCAGGAGATTGGCGTCGTTCCCGGCGGCGCGGACCAGATACCCGATCAGCTCGCGCGTGGACTTGAACGCGGTGTCGGTGATGTTGAAGCCCCACGAGCGGTTCATCGTGAGCGAGGTTTCCAGGGGGAGCGCACCGATCTCCGTGGTGTTGAATCCGGCGGTGTTGGCCCCCGGCAGATCCTGCTCGAACGTCTGCACGTCCTCGCCCGGCAGCGGGGGGAGGTGGTGGTTGGGCACGATGAGGGCCGCGGGCTGAGTCCGGTGGATCAGGTCGTACGTCCGCGTGAGGCGCCAGTCCGCGTCGGGTTTGTCCCACATCCCATCCAACCAGATCCCGCCGATCGGGCCATAGCGGGTGAGCAGCTCCTCGAGCTGCCGGTCCATGAAGTCGAGATAGCGATTCCAACCGCCGTGCTCGGCACGACCGGTGGCGTGGCCGGTCCGGCCGCGCGGCCAGTAGTCAGCATGGTGCCAGTCGAGCTGCGAGTAGTAGAAGAAGAGCTTGATCCCGTTCCGGCGGCACTCTTCGGCGAGCTCGCGCAGTGGGTCCCGGCCGAACGGCGTCCAGTCGACGACGTTGTAGCGCGTGGCGTCGCTGGCGAACATCGAGAAGCCGTCGTGATGGCGCGCCGTGATCGTGATGTAGCGGGCGCCTGCGGCCTTGGCGAGCGCCACCCACTCGCGCGCGTCGTACTTCACGGGGTTGAACGTGGAGGCGAGCCACTCGTAGCGGCCCACCGGAATCCCACGGTTCTCCATGACCCACTCGCCCTGCCCGAGCAGGCTGTAGACGCCCCAGTGGATGAACAGGCCAAGCTTGGCGTCCCGGAACCACTGGCGCGCTGCGCTGCGTTCGGGCGGGACATCGGCCGGCCGCTGCGCGGCCATCCGATGCGTGGGGACGCTGAGGGCGAGTAGGGCAAGCGGGAGCAGCGCCGAGCGCGCAAGGCGGCCGCTGCGGGAGTTCCCGTTCAGGAACCTCTGCACAAGTCGAGCGGGGGGTCGCGGAGGCCGCGTCAGCGAGGCGGTGCCCGCGCGACCGGCTCGCCGTATTCGCTCGCTGCAGCGGCCGGAGTGACCCGCCGCCGACTTGTGCAGACGTTCCTTCACGTCCCGATGACCAGACTCGTGGCGCGCAGGTCAGCCGGCGCGCTACATCCCGCCGCGGCTCGACGGCGGCACCATCCCGTTGATGCGGAGATACGTGACGATGTTGCCGTAGTGCTCGCCGTTGTGGACGGCGTTCAGCGTCAGCGCGTGGAACCGCGTCATCTTTTGCCCGAACAGCTCGACCCCAGCCCGGGTGGCTGCGTCGGCCTGCTCGTAGGCACGCGCGCAATAGGCGGTGGACGCCTTCAGCGCCTCGATCAGCTTGGCCTTGCCCTTGACCGACTTCTCGATGTCGTCCTCGGCCTTGGGCTGCTCGCCCATGGCGACGGCGCAGATCATGTTCTGCGCGCCGGCCACGTGCCCGATCAACTCGCCGAAGCTCCGCACCTCGGGTGTCGGCCGGTAGCCGTACTTGTCCTCGGGCATGTCCTGCGCGGACTGGGTGACGTAGCCCGTCATCATATCCCAGAACGTGCGGACCGCCGCGACGGACGCGTTTTCCGACATGGGGGCCGTGCCCTGCGCCGCGAGCGGAGTTACGACCACGGATAGCAGGATCGCTGCAGGAACAACACGCAACATGAGTACCTCTGGGGCTGGGGGAACGCGAAGTCTCGATGGTTGGCCGCCGGACCGCAAGCGCTGAGCGGTGAGCGGACGCTCGGACCGCTCACCGCTCGACCGCGTCAGGAAGCTTTCACGAGTCGGCAGCGGTGGGTCTCGGAGGACGCGTCAGTGAGTGGTGCCCGCGTACCTGCCCGTGGGATTCGCGAGCTGCAGCGACCGGAGTGGCCCACCGCGCGACTTGTGCAGACGCTCCCCGACCGCCCAACCGCCCAACCGCCCAACCGCCTACCTGCCCGTCAGACCGTATACCCCCCCGCCTCCACGATCCGCCCCGCGATGGCGTCGTGCAGCCGTTCGCGGTTCACCGGGAGATGCTTCGACAGCCGGCGAAGCCCCGCCATCATCGTCCGGAGCTCGTCTCCTTCGGCGCTCTGGGCAAGCGCGTTCCTGCCCCAGATCTCGATCTGATCCATCGCGTCGTGCGTGAAGAGGCGGAGCATGTCCGCCATGAGTGCCGCGCTGTCCTCGCCGCCCTTCGCCGCCTGCTTGAGCGTCCGCAGCAGGCCGCTCTCGCAGGCGTACGTCGCCATTACCATGTCCGCCACGTCGGCCAGGATCTGTTGATGGTCCTTGAGGTCCTCCCCGAACTTCTGGGCCGCGAAGCCGAGCGCGGCCACGCACGCCTTCTTCATGGCGGCCACGAGCTTCGCCTGCTCCTCGAGGAATCCCGGCTCGCCCGCCTCTTCGAATGAAGGCGGGCCCAGCAGGTCCTCGGCCACCTGTTTCGCCGCGGAGAAGAACGGCAGCTGCTTCTTGAGCGCCTTCCGCAAGATCATCCCCGGGATCAGCATCCGGTTGATTTCGTTCGTGCCCTCGAAGATCCGGTTGATCCGCTCGTCCCGGTAGATCCGCTCCAGGGGGTAGTCCTCGCAGAAGCCGTAGCCCCCCAGCATCTGGAGGCCTTCGTCGGCCGCGAGGGCGAGCGCCTCACTGGCGAAGACCTTGATGATCGAGCACTCGATGGTGAATTCCTCGACCGCTTCGATCGTCTTCCGGTCGAAATCCGCCGCCGTGCGGTCGAGCGCCTCGATCGCCTGATCGAGTAGTCCGGCCGTGCGGTACACCATCGACTCCGCCACGAATGTGCGAGCCGCGACGTCGGCGATCTTGGCACGGATCAGCCCGAAATCGCTGAGTGGCCGGCCGAACTGTTTCCGTTCCTTGACGTAGGGTACCGCGTGCTCCAGCGCGATCTTGCAGCCACCCACAGTTCCCGCGCCGAGCTTGAACCGGCCGACGTTCAGGATGTTGAACGCCACCACGTGCCCCCGGCCAATTTCCCCCAGCACGTTCCCCACGGGCACCTTGGCGTTCTCGAGGACCACGGCGCACGTGGACGAGCCCTTGAGTCCCATCTTCCGCTCTTCGGGACCGATGCTGAGGCCCGGCGCGTCCCGGTCCACGATGAACGCGGTGAACTGCTCGCCGTCGACCTTGGCGAAAATGATGAAGACGTCGGCCCCGCCGGCGTTGGTGATGTACTGCTTGGTGCCGGTGAGGGCGTAGTGCTTCTTGTCGGGTGTGAGCACGGCAGTGGTCCGTGCCGCGAGCGCGTCGGTGCCCGACTCCGGCTCGGTGAGCGCGTACGCCGCGATCAACTCGCCGGTCGCGAGCTTGGGCAGATACTTCTCCTTCTGCTCGGGCGTGCCGAAATAGACGATGGGCAGCGTACCGATCCCGCAGTGCGCCCCGTGCCAGGCGACGAAGCTTCCCGACCGGGCCATCAGCTCGCTCACGAGCATCGTGGTGGCCTTGGACGCGCCCATGCCGCCATAGGCCTCAGGCACGTCGACCGAGAGGATCCCCGCCTTGCCGGCTTCCTTGAGCAGCGGGACCCCCAGCTCGGACTTCTTCTCGAACTCCAGTTCCTCGGTGTGCGGCGTGACGCTCCGGTCGATGAACTCGCGGACCGTGTCCGCGATCATGCGCTGCGTCTCGTCGAAGTCCTCGGGTGTGAAGACGTCGGCCGGCGTCGTGTCGTCCAGCAGGAACTGGCCGCCCGTGACGTGCGTTTTCTCGACAAGCATCGCGTCCTCCTTTTGCGCACTGCGCGGCTGTTCAGCACGGTAGAGAGCGGGGTGCGGGGTCCCGCAGCGTGGCTCCCGGGGGCGGGGAGGGGCAGCCTGTCAGGGAGCCAAAGCGACGGATCCCGCGCCCCGTTCTCCACGTCCCCGAAACGCGCTACGCGGCGGCCTCGAAGATCCCCGCGGCCCCCATCCCGGTCCCGATGCACATCGTGACCATCGCGTACCGGCTCTTCCGTCGCCTGAGCTCATGAAGTGCGGTGGCCGTGAGCTTGGCGCCCGTACACCCGAGCGGGTGGCCCAGCGCGATGGCCCCGCCGTTCACGTTGAGGCGCTGGTCCGCCGCGTCCAGGCCCAGGCCCTTGAGGACCGCCAGGCTCTGGGCGGCGAATGCCTCGTTGAGCTCGATCACGTGCATGTCATCGAGCGTGAGCCCGAATCGTTGCAGGACCTTGGGCACCGCTTCGACGGGACCGATCCCCATGATCTCGGGCGGCACGCCGGCCACCGCGTAGCCCACCCACCGGGCCAGCGGCTGGAGCCCCAGCTCGTCGGCGATCTGCGGCGTGGTAAGCAGCACCGCGGCCGCGCCGTCGGTCATCTGACTGGAGTTCCCGGCGGTGACCGTGCCGCCCTGCATGAACGCGGGCTTGAGCTTGGCCAGGGCCTCGAGCGTGGTGTCGGCGCGCGGCCCTTCGTCCCGGTCGAGCACCGCTTCCCGCACGACCGGTTTGCCGTCGGCGCCGGGATCACACAGCGCCGTGGTCACCGGCACCAGCTCCGCGTCGAACTTGGCGCCCTGCTGCGCGGCGACGGCCTTCATGTGGCTGTGGTAGGCGAACGCGTCCTGCGCTTCGCGGCTGATCTCGTCTCGCGCCGCGAGTCGCTCGGCGGTGAGCCCCATCCCGAGGTACGTGCCCGGTGCCTCGGCGACCATGGTGGGATTGGGCAGGTAGCGCACCCCGCCCATCGGCACGAGCGTCATGGACTCCACGCCGCCCGCGATCGCAATGTCCACCTGGCCCAGCGCGATCTCTGCGGCCGCGATGTTGATGCTCTCGAGTCCCGACGAACAGAACCGGTTGACCGTCATGCCGGGCACGCTGTCCGGCAGCCCCGCGAGGAGCACCAGGTTCCGGCCCACGTTCAGCCCCTGTTCGCCCTCCGGCATGGCGCAGCCGAACACGACGTCGCCGATCCGGGCCGGGTCGAGATTGGGGGCCTGCTTCAGGAGCGCGCGGATCACTGCCGCTCCCAGATCGTCGGGACGCGTCTGCCGGAAGGTCCCTTTCTTGGCGCGGCCACCGGGGGTCCGGAGCGCCAGGGCGACTACGACGTCTCGCATGGCTCTATCCTTCCTTGCGTCAGTTGCGCAGCGGTTTGCCGGTCTTGAGGATCGCCTGCATCCGCTCGAGGCTCTTCCGCTCCCCGCACAGCCGGAGGAACACCTCGCGCTCGAGGTCGAGCAGGTGCTGCGCGGAGACTGTCGTTGGACCCGGGACGTCGCCGCCGCTCAGGACCCGCGCCAACTCCCGGCCGATCTTCCGATCGTGCTCGGAGATGTAGCGCCCCTCCTGCATGTTGAAGAGGACCGAGTCGGCGAGCGCGAGTCCCGCCTTGCCCATCACGGGAATCGCGCGGTCGGGCCGGACGGGCTCGAAGCCGGCGCGCGCCATCGCGAGCGCCAGGTCCCTGGCGTCGGCGATGCGGTGGTCGCCGTTCATCGACCACGTGTCCTGCGCCCGGAGGAACCCGATGTCCCGCGCCTCGTCGGCCGACGTGGCCACCTTCGCCATGCCGATCGTCTCGAACGTCTTGCGGAACGCGGGATAGACGTCGGACGGGTCGGGGAGTGCCGCGACGTTGCGCGCGTAGAGCCGCAGGCAGCCGCCCCCGGCGGGCACCACACCCGCTCCCACTTCGACGAGGCCGATGTACGTTTCGGCGGCCGCCCGCACGGCGTTTCCGGCCATCGTCACCTCGCACCCGCCCCCCAGCGTGAGCCCGTGCGGTACGGTCACCACCGGGACGCCGCACTGCTCGAGCCGGTTCGTCGCGGCCTGGAACTGCCGTACGATCGCGTCGATCTCGTCCCAGTTTCCCTCCTGCGCCTCCATCAGCAGCAGCATCAGGTTGGCGCCGGCGCTGAAGTTCTCCCCCTGGTTGGCCACGACCAGCGCCTGCCCGTTGGTTTCCGCCTCCTTGCAGGCCGTCATGATCATGGAAATCGTGTCCTGACCGATGACGTTCATCTTCGAGTGGAATTCGAGGCAGAACACGCCGTGGCCCAAGTCCAGGAGACTCGCGCCCGGGTTATGCCGGATCTCTCTCTTTCCCTGCCGCAAAATCTCGAAATCGTACGCCCGGGCATCCGCCGTCACAGGCGCGCGCACGCCGGGCTTGGCGGTCGGCGCCAGCAGCGTGCCGTTCTCCCGGGCGTAGAGCGAGTCGGCGCCACCGCAGTAGAGCGCGGTGGCCCACTCGCCGAGCGGATAGCCCTCGGCTTGGAGCCGCTCGGCGATCGCGCGGAAGCCCAGGGCGTCCCAGATCTCGAACGGGCCCATCGTCCAGTTGAATCCCCACCGCACCGCGCGGTCCACGGCCGAGACGTCGTCGCAGATCTCGCCGATCCGCAGGGAGGCGTAGGACAGGGACGCGGCGAGCATTTTCCAGGCGGCCTCGGCGCCGCGCCCCCTGCCGAACACGAGCTTCTTGAGCCGTTCGGCGGGGTCGTCGATCGACTTGAGCGCGTCCAGTTCGGGGAGCGAGGCCTTCTTGCCCTCGCGGTACTCGAGCGTGTCGAGGTCGAGCGTGAGGACCGTGCTGCCGCTGGGGCCCTTCACTTTCTTGTAGAACCCGGCGCCGCTCTTCCGGCCGAGCAGGCCCTTGGCCACCATCTGCTCGAGGAACTCGGGCGCGACGAACATGTCACGGCTCTCGTCGTCCGGTGCGTTCTGATAGACGTTGCCGGCGACGTGGAGGAACGTGTCGAGTCCCACGAGGTCCGCGAGCCGGAATGTGGCCGTCTTGGGCCGGCCCATCGCGGGTCCCGTGAGCGCATCCACTTCCTCCACCGTGAGCCCCATCTCTCGCATCACCTGGAGCGTCACCATCACCGCATGGACACCGACCCGGTTGGCGATGAAGTTGGGCGTGTCCTTGGCGGGCACGATCCCCTTGCCCAGCCGCGCGCGGGAAAACTCCCCGACGAAGTCCAGTACGTCGGGGGCCGTCTCCGCGGTGGGTACCACCTCCAGCAGCTTCATGTAGCGGGGCGGATTGAAGAAATGGGTACCCAGAAACCTCGGCTTGAGCCCGTCGGGCAGCACCGAGGCCATCTGCGCGAGGGAGAGGCCCGACGTGTTGCTCGACAGGACCGCGTCGGCCGCGAGGTGCGGGGCCGCGGCGGCGAGGACCTTCTGCTTGATGCCGAGGTCCTCTTTCACCACCTCCACGATCCAGTCGGCCTCGCCGAGGCGAGAGAGGTCGTCTTCGAAGTTCCCAACTTCGATGAGCGCCAGGCGGCCGGCGGCCAACAGAGGCGCGGGCTTGGCCTTGAGCAAGGCGTTGACCGCATCGGCGGCGATGCGATTGCGCACGGCCTTGTCCTGGAGCGTGAGACCCGCGGCCTTCTCGGCGTCAGTGAGGGTCCGAGGGACAATGTCGAGCACGAGCGAGGGAATGCCGGCGTTGGCGAAGTGCGCGGCGATCGCGCTCCCCATCACGCCGGACCCGAGGACGGCAACCTTGCGGACGTGCCGCTTCATGAGGGGCTCCCGGCTTGCGAAAATGAATGACTATTCAGTAGAATACCGTGTCCTCATACTCGTGTCAACACACGAGCTTCGGGGAGGTTCCACGTTGCCTTGAGAGCAGGCGCAGCTCATTTTCGCGGATCCAGTCAGGGGGCTGGCCGGCAAGCGCACAAAGGGGATGAAGTGAGTCACCGTTCATTTCTTGACACGTTCATCGACGTGATTCCGTGACTGCCCTGCGAAAGGAAGCCAAGCGAGCGCGGATCCTGGACGCGGCGGTGATGGAAATCGCTCGTCACGGGTACTACGGCACCACGGTGTCCATGATCGCCGGCCGTGCCGGCGTAGCCGACGGGACCATCTACCTCTACTTCAAGAGCAAGGAAGCGATCCTGGTGGCCATCTTCGAGCGCGCCATGCAGCGCTTCCGCGAGGAGGCCCAGCAGATCGTGGCGCGTGCGGATGCCCCCGCCGAGGAAAAGCTGCGTCGGTTCGTGGAGCTGCATCTCTCGCTGCTGGGGGAGGATCGCGATCTGGCGGTGATCTTCCAGGTGGAATTCCGGCACACGCTCCATGTGCTCGAGCTGCTCTCGCGC
>Ga0224512_10004445_pt1 | contig 11809 bp, 9 predicted proteins | sample SF_May12_sed_USG_4_FD_169103 | JGI IMG/M metagenome (GOLD analysis project Ga0224512, IMG submission 169103) | Sediment microbial communities from San Francisco Bay, California, United States - SF_May12_sed_USGS_13 | ecosystem: Environmental > Aquatic > Marine > Sediment | place: USA: California... | reverse complement strand
CGATCGATGTGGATCACGAGCGAGCCGTCGACACACAGATCGGTGACCGCCTTGAAGTAGGTCGGCCCCTCGTGGACCGCGAGCACTTGCGTGCGGCCCTTCGTCACGAGACCGGCGAGCGCAACACGCAGCATCGAAGGGACCGACCCGCCGACGCATAGGTAACGTCCCGTCGGGGTAAGCGCCGCCCTCCGGCATGAAGCGGCCGAGCGCGACGCGACCAGATCGAGGATCCGATCCCATCGCTGCTGAGTCCGGGTGAAGTCGGTCTGGGTGTAGTCGATCACCTCGTCTGCCCCGAGCGACTTCATGAACGACAGCTTCGGGGTGTTGTCGACTGCAGTCACGTGAGCGCCCGCCAGCTTGGCCAGCTGTATCGCGAACGAGCCCGATCCACCGCCGCCTCCATTGATGAGCCATCGCATGCCGGCCTCCAATCCCGCCGTCCCCTGATCGGCGATTGCTCCCGCCTGGGGAATCGTCGAGGCCTGGGCAAAGCTGAGTGCATCAGGCTTGTGGGCGAGTGCCGACTCCGGCAGGGTGGCGAACTCGGCGAGCCCGCCCCTGAGCATCAGGTTGTCGCCGTAGACCGCATCGCCTGGCACGAAGCCCGTGACCTCCGCTCCGACCTTGGCCACCCGTCCGGCGATGTCCGATCCGAGAATCGGCCGCTTCGGCGCTCGGAGGCCGGCCACACGCGTGTACGCCGGCGAGCCACGGAGCGTCTCCCAGTCGGACAGATTCACGGATGTGGCGACGACCTCGACGAGAACCTGCTGCGGCGATGGCTCGGGGATCGGCACTTCGGCGAGGCGCAGTACTTCGGGGCCCCCATACCGCTCATAGACGACGGCCTTCATCCACTCCTCCGTGACAACTGCCCGGGTCGACGGGTCGAGGCCAGCTCACCTCGTGATACCGGGAGACGGTACCGTGCCTGGGCCACGATCCAGGAGTGCAATGGCCGATCGGTCCGGGCCGGAGCCAGCCCATCAGGCGAACCCGACGTCGAGACGCCGGCAGCCGGTCGGCTCGCTGCATCGCGACCTCGGGTTGTGGGGCGCCGTCGTCACCGGACTCGGCTCGATCGTCGGCACCGGTGTGTTTGTCTCGATCGCAGTGGCGTTCGGACTCTTCGGCAGTGAAGTGCTCGTGGCCGTCCCGATCGCAGCGGTCGTGGCGACCTTCAACGGACTGTCGAGCGCGCAGCTTGCAGCCGCGCACCCGGTCTCTGGTGGCACCTACGAGTACGGATACCGGTTCCTGAGCCCGTGGTGGGGCTTCACGGCGGGCTGGCTGTTCCTCATCGCCAAGACGGCGAGCGCATCGACGGCGGCGCTCGGCTTCGCCGGGTATCTGGGTGCGCTGCTCGGTCTCGACGAGTCCGTCCGGCTCGGGCTCGCGGTCGGTTCCGCCGCCCTGGTCACGGCGCTCATCCTGAGCGGCATCCGCCGGACCGCCATCGTGAATGCGGTCCTGGTCGCCATCACGATCGGATCCTTGACGACCTTCGTCGCCGCCGGCTGGCTCGATCCCGTGTTCACGGGTGCCCGATCGACCCTCGAGACCGGCTGGGGGCTCACCGACCTGCTCGCCGCCACGGCATTCATGTTCGTCGCATACACGGGGTACGGGAGGATCGCCACGTTGGGCGAAGAGGTCCGTGATCCGGCGGTCACGATTCCCCGGGCGGTCGTCACGACGCTCGCCGTCTCCGCCGTCCTGTACTCGAGTGTCGCGATCACCGCGTGGTTCAACGCAGATCCGACGGCGGACGTCTCGAACTCGGCGGCTCCCCTGGTTCCGATCGTGAACCAGCCGTGGGCGCAGGTCGTCGAGATCGGAGCCATCGTGGCGATGCTCGGTGTCCTGCTGAACCTCATCCTGGGCCTGTCCCGGGGGTGGCTGGCGATGGGGCGGCGCCACGACATGCCCGCTGCGCTCGGAACGGTTTCTCCCGGGGGATCGCCGACGGCGGCGGTCGCTCTGACGGGCTTAGTGGTCGCTGCAGTGGCACTGGTGGGCGACGTCCGGGCGACCTGGTCGTTCTCGGCGTTCGCCGTGCTGCTCTATTACGCCATCACCAATGCCGCGGCGCTGAAGTTGAGCGACGAGCAGCGCCGCTTCCCCCGCTGGACGTCGTGGGCGGGTCTGGCGTCGTGCGCATTCCTGAGCTTCTGGGTCGACCCCCTCACCTGGGGCATCGGTGCCGCCGTCCTGGCACTCGGCCTCGCCTACCGCTTCGTTCTTGTGACGAGAACAGCTGGAATACCGTCATGAGCGTCACAAGAACGCACTCGGCGGCTCGGTGACCTTCGACTCTGGCGCCGGTACGGCGATGGTGGCGTGCTGAGCGAAAAGGAGGTCGAGCATGGAGACGGATTCAGCGAGTTACATCCTCTTCGACATACCGACCGGCCGGATGCCGGAGGATTCGGAGTTCATGGAGAACCTGGGACATCCCGTGATGGTCTGCCACGGGCCGTCCGAGGGCCGCATCTGTCCGATTCTCACGGGAGAAGGCTGCGAGCTGGCCGAAGACGCACACGGCGTGGTCTTCGAACTCGACCTCGAAACCGACCAGCATCGGGCAATTCTCGAGGCTTACAAGACGAAGCTTCGGAGCGACGTCCCGATCGGAGTCGTCGTCAAGTCCGGCCAGGCAGAGAAGTACGCCTCGCTTCTGAGTGGGATCAAGGTGTGGGATCACATCCCTGCCGCCGGCGACCTCGACGGCCTCGCCGCGAGAGTGGACGCCGCCGACGCCACGGAGGTCTGACCCGTTCTTGTGACGAGAACAGCTGGAATATCGACGTTTCCGTCACAAGAACGGAATCAGTGGCGGCGGACGTAGTCGCTGACGATCAGGTCGCCGAGTTCTTCGCCGGTGGCGTTGAAAACGCGTCCACCCACGATCTTCGCGAGCCGGTCGATGAACGACACCAGCCCGGGTGCCTGCTCCAACATGAAGATGTTCATCGTCACGCCCGACTTGGACAGCCGCATCGCCTCGGCGTAGGTCTTCTCGAGCGTCTCGCGCACCGGCGGCCACTGGAAGAACACGTACTCCCCCTCCAGGTGAGCGGTCGGCTCGCCATCGGTCACCAGCAGCACCTGCTTGGTGGCGTCCCGATGCTTGGCCAATGCTCGGTTCGCGAGGTTGAAGGCGTGCTCCATGTTCGTCCCGTAGACGGGCTCCCAGTCGACCTCGGCGAGGTCAGCGGGCGTCATCGGACGGGCGTAGTCGCTGAACCCGATGATCTCGAGGTGGTCTTCGGGAAACGACGTCGAGATCAGCGTGTGCAGCGCCAACGCCATTCGCTTCGCCGGCAACCAGTGCCCGCGCAACGGCATCGATCGGCTCATATCGAGCAACAGCACGGTGGCCGCTCGCGTCCTGCTCTCGGCCTCCTCGATCTCGAAGTCCTCGGGTTCGAGCTGGACCGGACCCGACGTAGGCCCCTGTCTCAGGACGGCATTGTGCAGTGTGCGCTTGAGATCCAGTCGGAATGCATCACCGAACCGCCACGGCCGTGACGAGCCGGTCGGTTCCTCCGCTCCCCCGGCGTCTGCAACGTCATGGCTTCCGACCTGATCGATCGTGAGCCGCTCGAACACCCTGGACAGCGCCTGCTGGCCGAGCTTGCGGACTCCTCGGGGCGTCAGTTCGAGCTTGCCCTCGGACCGGGAGATGACGCCCGCATCCTCGAGCATCTTCTCGATCGCTCTCAGTCGAGAGATGTCCCTGACCCCCTCCTCGCCGAGTGCCTGTCGCACCGCCTCGGTGTCGATGTCTTCGAGACTGGCGCCGGGGTAGTTCTGACCGAGCGCCTGCTCCAATTCTTCGAGCCGGGAGGCCTGATCGATCATGTCGAGCCCATCCCCCAGTCCGGTCGGCTCTCCCCCCATGTCCATGGGCTGATCCCATGGAAGGTCTACGGCGATCTGGCGGAGGTTCTGGTTGAACTGGCTCATCTGGAACGCCAGGTCCATGTCGCCCATCAGGTCCTCGGTGAGTGCCTGGAGCTCGGCTCGCTGTTCGGGGGTGAGCGACGCCATGTATCTCGATATCGCCATGGCCCGACGGGCGAGCGCCTCCATCAGCTCGTCGAAGGTCTGGGGGTTCTCGGGGAAGTGCCGGCCGTGCTTCGCCATGAAGTCGTCGAACTGCTCCTGGCTGGGCCCGAGCCCCTGTGCGCGCTGTTCCATCATGGCGTTGAGGTCGGCGAGCATGTCCTTGAGCGCCGCCATCTCTTCTTCGCTGATGTTCTGGAGGCCTTCGGACAGTTGCTTGAAGCTGGCGTCGAGCATCTCACGGCGGAGGTCTTCGAGGAATTGCTCGAACTGGTCACGTGCGTCGGACGAGGCCCAGTCGTACTCGCGCAGCTCGCGGATCTGTGCTGCGGCGTTCTGTGGCAGCGCATCGAGGCTCAGCTCGGCGAATCGGGCGTCATCCGACTGATCCTCCGCGAGCGCGTTCCGCTCGGTGGTCTTGATGTCCTCGAGCCGCTCCCGATACTCCGACAGCGGATCGGGACGGCCGGTCTTGCGCTGCTGTTCTTCCCGCAGGCGGCGGATCCGTTCCCGCATCTCACGAAGCCCGTCGAAGCGACCCTCCATCCCGTCCTGGAGCATGCGGCGAAGCGCGTTGTCGACCCCCCATCCTTCGAGCACGTCCTCGGCGAGCTGTGCTGCGAGATCGTCGACCGGCAGGTCCGCTCCGAACGGGTTCTGGGTCCCATCCCAGCGTGAATACCGGGAAACGCTCACGAACAGATCGCCGTGACGCAAGCGAACCCAGGGTTGCTGGACGGGATTATTCCGTTCACGAACCCTGGGTTGAGTTCAGCTGGCATAGCGGTGGGAGGACTTGTTGAGGCGACGGGTGAGATGGAGGCCCTCGAGGGCAAACTCCAATGCTGCGGCGGCATCACCGGGCGACTCTCCCCGCAGACCGAGCCAGAGCAGCAGCTCCGAGGGATCGTATCCGTCGGTCTGGGCAACGAGATCGTCTGCGGCGACGAGGTCGCCGGACTGGATCTCCATGCCCGTGTCGAAGCGATCCAGCAGCTCGGAGAAGTCGAAGCCCATCAACCGCTCACGGAAGATCGCGAGCACGGCTTGGGCGAGCAAACGGGTGAGAATCTCCTCCTCACGTCCCTCCTCGAAGCCCTCGAACTCGACCCTCCCCATGGTGGACTGGATCAACGAGCCCAGATCGCACACTCTCGGCACCGCCTCGGATTCGCCGGAGCGGATGGCACGGCGGACCGCAGAGGCGGTGAGGGTCTCGAGATTGGCGATCGACAACCGGACCGAGACGCCGGACCGATGGTTGACGTGTCCGGATGCCCGGACCTGGTGGGTGTACTCGGCGACGATGTCCTCGATGAAGTCCGGCACCGACACGGCAACGCCGGTCGGCGGACGCGCCTCTTGATGCATGATCGAGATCTCGTCGTCTCGATCTAGCGGATAGTGGGTCCGGATCTCCGACCCGAAACGGTCCTTCAGAGGCGTGATGATCCGGCCGCGGTTGGTGTAGTCCTCGGGGTTCGCCGTCGCCACGAGCAAGAGGTCGAGCGGCAGGCGGACGGTGAACCCACGGATCTGCACATCGCGTTCTTCCAGCACGTTCAGAAGCGACACCTGGATTCGGGGTGGCAGGTCGGGCAGTTCGTTGATCGAGAAGATCCCGCGATGGGTGCGCGGGACCAGCCCGTAGTGGATGACCAGTTCGTCGCTCAGGTAGCGGCCCTCGGCGACCCGGATCGGGTCGACATCGCCGATCAGGTCCGCGACGGCGGTGTCTGGCGTCGCCAGTTTCTCCGAGAAGCGGCGATCGTTCGAAATCCAGACGATCTCGACGTCGTCTCCATGCTCATTGATCTTCTCGTGACAATGACGGCAGACCGGACGGAACGGTGAGTCATTGATCTCACATCCGAGGATGACCGGGCTCTCGGGATCGAGCAGCTCCACCAGCCGCCGGATCAGCCGGGTCTTCCCCTGACCTCGTTCTCCCAGCAGGATGATGTCGTGCCCTGCGAGTATGGAGCGCTCGACGGCGGGCACCACCGTGTCGTCGTATCCGACGATGCCGGGGAACAGATTCTCCCCCGTCTTCATGCGCTCGATGAGGTTCTCGCGCATCTCGTCTTTGACCGACCGGTCGCGCCATCCCGACGACTTGAGTTCGGCGATTGTGGCTGGCTTCGAATCCATGGCACCACCCTAGGGATGGAAGCCGGCTACCTGTCGTGAGTCGCCTGCCACAGGCACGTCACGCCGGGGGCTCGGCGGTCTCAGTCGAGATCGGCGAGCGACACGTCGAAGTCGGTGGGCAGCCCGGGTTCGGCGTGGTGCTCGAACATCCGGAGGATCTGGGTTCGGGTCGAACGGTTGAGTGACAACTCGGGAAGATGATCTGGGGCGAACCATCCGACCTCGGAGGTCTCCAGGCTGGTCGCCGCCGAGCCGCCGATCAGGTCGCAGACGAAGAACATCAGATACGAGTGATGGGGTGCGGCGGGATGATCGTGCCGGAGTTTGTCGTACACCGCAGCCAGTTTTCGAACGGCGACCCGGTAGCCGGACTCCTCGAAGACCTCCCGCTCAGCCGCCGTTGCCGGCGACTCACCGATGTCGATCCATCCTCCGGGAAGGGTCCACCGCCCGTCCGCCGTCTCCTTCACCATGAGGATCTTGCCGCCGTCGATCACTGCGGCCCGGCAGATCACCTTCGGTGTGGCGTATCCATCTGCCCCGGCGAAGAGCGCCTCGACCGATTCCACGTTGCCGTCGGGCCACGCGGCCATCTCGGCGGCGATGGAACGGACCTGCTCGTACCGCTGCCGGTCGAACTCGTTCGGGCTGAACGTCAGCCCGGATTGAGCGATCGCCGACAGCCGGGCGATCCATTCCAGCAGCGGGGCGTTCTCACTCACGTCGGAAACCTACCCGATGCACCCAGGGCCGCCGCTCGACCTATCGTCGGATCCACACAGATACGGAGGATCGACATGACCAAGTTCGCCTACTTCTGCGGCCACGAGCAGTGGCAGCCAGAACAGCTCGTCCGGCACGCGGTCCTCGCCGAACAGGCAGGGTTCGACATGGCGGTCGTGTCCGAACACTTCCACCCGTGGGTCGACGATCGGTCCGCCGCCGGGTTCGCCTTCTCCACGATCGGGGCCATGGCGCAGGCCACCGACGGCCTCGAGTTCGCAACCGGCGTGACCACTCCGCTGTGGCGTTTCCATCCCGGCGTGGTCGCCCAGGCGTCGGCAACACTCGATCGTCTGTCAGGCGGGAGGTTCAATCTCGGGGTCGGCACCGGAGAGAACATCAACGAGGGACCCTTGGGGTACAAGTTCCCCCGCTACGCCGAACGGGCCGCCCGAATGGAGGAGGCGCTGGAGATCATGCGCCGGCTGCTGGACGGCGAGAAACTCACATTCGAGGGCGAGTACTACCAGACAGACCGCGCGAAGCTGTACTCACCTCCACTCGGCCCGGTGCCGATCTGGCTGGCGGCCGGAGGACCAAAGTCGGCGGCGCTCGCAGCCGCGAAGGCCGAGGGCATCATCACCTCGGTGAAGGATCCGGACGACACGATCGAACGGGTGGTCGCACCGTCGAGGGCCGCCGCCGAAGAGCTGGGCAGACCCGCACCGAAGATCCTGGCGACTCGCTGGTCGATCAAAGCCGACAACGAAGACCAGGCGTGGGAGGCGCTCTATTCGTGGCGTGGGCTGAGGGCACCCGGTCGGCTGGAGGCGGTCGATCCCCAGACGCTCCGCGAACGAGCCGACGAGCTCCCACGCGAAGAGGTCCTGGGCCGCTATTCGCTGGTGAGCACCGCCGACGACATCGTCGAGACCTATCGTCCGCTGGTCGAGGACCTCGACGCCGACATCGTCACGATCCAGATGGCGAGCCTCGACCAGGAGGGCCTGATCGAGCTGCTCGGCTCAGAGGTACTGCCGAAGCTCAAAGCGATCGCCGAGCAGAGCTGATCAGCAAGCCGAGCCGACACCAACGAGCCGCACATCGATCTCGACGAAGCGCAACGCCGATCGCCGGCTTCGTCAGGGCTTGACACCACGGGACGCGTGGAGGACGCGCTCCATCACTTCGACGATGGTGGCCGCTTCCTCACCTGAGATGTGTTGCGACCACACCTCTTCGAGGCCTCGATCGACCACGGTGCGAGCGTCGGCTCGAGCCCGACGGCCTGAGTCGGTGATCTCCACGAGCGTGGCGCGCCGATCGTCCGGGTCGGGATGCCTCGTCACGTGGCCCAGTTCCTCGAGCCGGTCGATCACCTTGGTGGTGCCGCCCCGCGACAGCACCAGCTTCTCGGCGATGTCGCTCATCCGCATCGGCTGGAGCTCCAGGTTGATGAGGGCCTCGTTGTCCGCCAGCAGGAGTCCTGTCTCCTGCTGGAGGAGCTCCTCGAGGTCCGCCTTGAGGATCAGCGAGATGTGAAGGGTGGATGTGGCTGCCCGCCGCCACAGCGGCTCGTCGTGATGACCCATGAGATACATTCTTGCAGATTGCTTCTCCAGAAAATAGTATGCTAAAAAACTAATCTGGCGAAGCACCGGAGATAAGCAGTGCGTTCATTCCTGCAAGCCGAAGGGGTCAAGACCTTCTCGGTCGTCTGGTTCGGTCAACTGATCTCTCTGCTGGGGTCGTCGATGACGCGTTTCGGGCTCGCCATCTGGGTGTATCAGGAGACCGGTTCGGCGACGCAACTCGCGCTGATCGTCATGGCATCACGAGTCCCCATGTTGCTGGTGTCGCCGTTCGTCGGCGCGTTGGTCGACCGCTGGGATCGTCGCACGTCCATGCTCGTCGCCGACACCGGCGCCGCGATCGGCACGCTCGCCACCATGCTGCTCGTCGTCACCGGGTCCCTCGAGATCTGGCATCTCTACCTGACGCTGTCGTTCAGCGGGCTGTTCGCAGCGTTCCAGTTCCCGGCATACTCGGCGGCGGTCACGGTGCTCATCCCGAAGGAGCACTACGCCCGCGCTTCGGGAATGGTGCAGCTCGCCGGGAGTGTCGGCGGGATCCTCGCACCCGCCCTCGCAGCGGCCATCGTCGTCACGGCCGGCCTCGGCCCTCTCTTCATCGCTGACGCGGCCTCATACGTCGTCGCCGTCACGACGCTGCTCGTGGTCCGCTTCCCCCGTGTCGAGGCGAGCGAGCGGAGAGGACGGGGCATCACCGGACTGCTCAGGGAGGCGGGCGAGGGATTGTCGTTCATCACTGCTCGGCGTGGTCTGCTGATCCTTCTGCTGTCGTTCGTGATGGTCAACTTCGCATTCGCCTTTCAAGGAGTCCTGACCATCCCCCTCCTCCTGAATCTGACAAGCGAGCAGACAGCCGGATTGATCGTCTCCCTGGGCGCCGGCGGCGTCGCCGTGGGCAGTCTGACGCTAGCCGTGTGGGGCGGACCCAAAAAAAAGATCCTGGGCGTCTACCTCCCGATCATGGCGATGGGCGTGGGGCTGGTGATGATGGGCCTACGCCCATCGGTCTGGCTGGTCGCGGCCGGTCTGCTAGTCATGCTCGGCACCCACCCGATCGCGGGAGGCAGCAGCCAAACGATCTGGCAGGCGAAGGTCCCGCCCCAGCTCCAGGGTCGGGTATTCGCCATCCGCCAGATCTCCGCGATCTCGGCCTCCCCCATCGCCTTCCTCTCCGCAGGGCTCCTTGCCGACAGGGTGTTCGAACCGATGTTCGCCACCGACGGCTCGATGCTCACCGCCATCTTCGGCAGCGGACCGGGCCGGGGCATCGGCTTTCTGTTCGCATGCACGGGAATCGTGGCGATCGCCATCACCATCTGGGCACTCCGACATCCCAGAATCCGCCAACTCGATCACGAAATCCTCGATGCAGACCACGAGCAGGCCTTGGCCGTATGAGTCGCCGGCGTCAGGCGCCCCATTCACGTGTGCCCGAGACGGGGAAGGGCAGTTCTGCGATGGGCAAGATCGGAGAGTTCAAGCCTCCGGCACGCCGGCCCGACCCAGCGCTGACAGGTAGATGTCCCACCGGTCGGTGTCCACGAACGGTGTCAGATTCGTCCTGGCCCAATCGAGGGTGAAGGGTTGCAGCGCGAGCAGGCGTGACACGGAGTCGGCTGCCTCCTCGTGACGGCCGAGCATCTCCAGACTGGCTGCTCGGATTCGCCACACGGACGGCAGCTCAGGTGCGACCTCGATCACCTCGTCGACGATCTCCAACGCTTCGTCGTATCGACCGGCACCGAAGCGGGCCATCGCGCGTGATACTGCGGCGAACGGGAGCATCGGATCGACCGGGCTCAGCTCCTGTGCCTGTCTGGCCCAGGTGTCCGTCCCATCCACGTCACATCTCCAGCATCGGAGGGAAGACATGTACATGGCGGCCAGAGCGAGGCTGGGATTGAGGGCGATGGAACGCTTCACGTGGCGTTCGGCGTCGTCGAGACGTCCGCTCCACATCTCGGCCGCTCCGACCAGGCACCATGCGAAGGCGTCGTTCGGGTCGATCTCGGCGGCACGGCGAGCGAGCTGAAGAGCTTTGCCCGTTCTACCTCGTCAGTCCGGCGAGGTAGAACGGGTTGCCGAAGGTGAACGCCAGCCCCGAGTAGGCGAGACCATTCCCCGGATCCAACTCGATCGCCTGCTCGAACAGTGCGCGGGCTCGAAGCATCGTGTCCTCCGACCCGTCGAGTCGCCAGGCGAGATTCCATCCGCGCATGGCCAGCTCCCACGAGGATGAGTTCGTGCGGTTGTCCAAGGCACCTGAGTTCACGACGAAGTGAGGTACGACCGTACCAACGATCCCGCGGACGATCTCGTCCTGCAATTCGAACACGTCGTCGAACGTGCGATCGAAACGTTCAGCCCAGACCTGCGTGCCGGAGGACGAGTCGACCAGCTCAGCGGTCAGACGGACGCGGTTTCCCGCTCTCCGCACGCTCCCCTGAAGGAGATACCGCGCGTTCAACCGCCGCCCGAGGTCTGTTGCGTCCAGGTTCTGACCGGCGAGTGCGAACGTCGACGCCCGGGCGATGACTCTGAACCAGTGGAAACGGGATAGAAGTGTGATGAGATCCTGAACGACACCATCTGCGAGATACCCCTGTTCGGGGTCACCGGACAGATCGTCGAAGGGAAGCACCGCAATGGACGGCCTGATCGATGGCCTTGTCGTCGGGACGCGCTCGGACCGGCTGTCTGGTGCCCAGCGCCAGGTGTGGATCGGTCGATCGATGTTCTTGAGGTCCATTTCGCCGGCATCGCTGAATCGATCGACTTCGTGCCCGGCCAACTGGTCGCGGATCGCAGAGGACACGAGGATCCCGCCGGGATCGGCCGCCTGCTCGAGCCGAGCTGCGATGTTGACGCCGTCGCCGTAGATGTCGCCGTCACGTACGACCACATCACCGAGATGAACCCCGATTCGCAACGAGAGCGGATCACCGACGTCAGGCCATGCGCCCAACCCGACTTGCAGGCCGATTGCGCAGCGAACGGCGCTGACGACTGACGAGAACTCGGCGAGGAATCCGTCCCCTGTCGTTTTCACGAGGCGGCCACAGTGCTCGCCGATCGTCTGTTTGAGCAGTTGACTCTGGAATGCAAACACCTTGGCGAGCGTGTCCGCTTCGTTCGCACCGATCATCGCCGAATAGCCGACGACGTCACCAACGACGATGGCGGCTAGGCGACGCTCTTCGGTCTGCATTCCGGTCACGGTACCGAAGGGACGACAAGCGATGCCGGGTCGAGGCAGCCCCTTGATCGGG
>Ga0224512_10004444_pt1 | contig 11813 bp, 7 predicted proteins | sample SF_May12_sed_USG_4_FD_169103 | JGI IMG/M metagenome (GOLD analysis project Ga0224512, IMG submission 169103) | Sediment microbial communities from San Francisco Bay, California, United States - SF_May12_sed_USGS_13 | ecosystem: Environmental > Aquatic > Marine > Sediment | place: USA: California... | reverse complement strand
CATATTGTCACGCTGGACAATCACCAGATAAACCCGGACCCGGGCACGATCGTGCAGGCCATGGCGGTCAGGGACGAGGTCATCATCGGCCTCGGCTCGGATCGGGACATGCTGAGGATGGCGGGGCCCGGCACCAAAGTCGTCGATCTGCTCGGTAAGACGGTGCTGCCGGGGATCGTCGAGAGTCACGTTCATCCGATGGGGTCATCTGAGCGGTTCGCGCGCGAAAAATACAAGTTGCGCAACACGCCCGAAGGCTACGTATTGCGAATGGACATTGCGGCGACGCCGGACGACACGATGCTCAAGGTAGCCCAGGCCATGGATCTTTTGTTGTCGCGGGTGACGCCGACGCCGGATGAATGGCTCAACATCGAAATCCTGCATGCACCGGAACTGGGCTTTGCGACACCCGCCTCGGTGTCCACGCTGATGAGCGCACCGCGCCTGTCGGACGTTCAGATCACGAAGTCGGATATCTCCGAGATCGTGCCGAATTACCCGATGGTGCTGTCGAGCGCCACCGGCATCATGGACGCGCCGCGACCGAATGTGTGGTTTCACATCACGGTGGGTCCGGACGGACAGCCCATAACTGAAGAAGTGGTGGCTCTGGAAGGGAGGATCGGGCGATGAATTCGGTAACTCAAAAATCGGTAACGACACTGCTGGCGATCGTCGCGGTCGTGGTGTTCGGTGCAACGGCCAACGCCAGCCACCGGGTGATACTGTTCAACGAGAAGGCCATGGAGAAGGTCCTCGACGTGTGGCCGGATTTCGTCATTTCGGTGAATAACCAGGCCCGCGGCGTGGAAGACCCGGGCGGTCGCGGCATCATCCTGCAGAGTCCGCTGCGGGCGCACCTGAACCAGCTGCTGCGGGAGCAGCCGACCCCGGAACAGTACGGGGATGGATTCAACATGCTGGTCGAGAATTACTACTTGCCGGCCGGCATGACGACGTTCGGTTCGCGGTTGAATACCGCCGAGCAGGTGACGGCCCATCAGTACCTGCTGCGGAAAAACGGCCGCCTGCCGATCCGGTTTGCCTACAGCTTCGATTTGGCGCGCCAACCGATGGCGGGTGTTGCGGCGGCTGCGCTCTACCAGAACATCGGTGCGCTGTGGCAGACGATCGAGTCGAACCCGTGGCACTGGATGCACGGCATGTCGAGCGAAGGCGACTGGGATGCACCGAACCGTGCCTGTCTGGGCGAGGATCTGCCGGCAAAACCGGGTGCGGACGTGCGGCAGGTCAAGGAAATCCTCGAGACCTGCCCGGATTTCGATTCGCCGACGGTGCAGGCGCTGATGCGCGGCCTGCGTTCCGGTTGGCGCTTCGCGGGCGTGCACGGCGTCGGCAGCAAGGCGTTGCGTATTTTCGTTGAGCAACTCGAAGCGCAGATGCGCCGCAATCCGGGCGTGCTGACTCCCGAGTACGTGCAGGACATGCGTAACGGTTTTGCGCACGGCACAATGACCGGTGCCTTGCCCGACGTCTCCGCGCTGCTGGTCAAGTACAACCTGTACCTGCCGATCAACACCCGACGCTCGCTGGATATCGAGCCAACGAATATCGAACAGAACTACGGTGAGCGCGGCTGGGCGTTTCTCGCGCCGGTCAGAACGCTGCTCGATCAGGGCGTCAAAGTCGTTGGCGAGGCGGAGATCGGGAACCCGAATCCCGAAACCTATTTCGACATTCTCGACGTGTACGTCAACCGCGAGGTCGGTGCCGATGGGCAGGCGCCGAGCAAGGCGGGCGAAGGTACAGTCTATATCGCCGACGAGGCGATCGACCGCGTCGAGGCGCTGAAGCTGTTCACGTACCGGTCCGCGGAGTTTCTGTACGCCGAATCGAAAGTGGGCAGTCTCGAGACCGGCAAATATGCCGATTTCATCGTCGTCGAAAAGGATTACCTTTCCGGTCCGGATGCGGAAGTGAAAGACAACAAGGTGATCATGACCGTGCTCGCCGGCGAACCCGTTTACAAAGATGAGAACTATCAACCCGAGGTACGCTGAGTAACCGTCAATGCGGTCGGATCGTAGTGCCGAGACGTTGAATATGAGACACACATGCTTGCGGGTGGGGGTGTACGCATGGCTGCTGCTTGTTTACCCCGGGATGATTTATGCGGACGGTGAGTCCGATCCCGTGGTGATCGAACTCGGCGAAACGGCGGTCACCCGCGGGGAACTCAACGACCGGTTTCAGGTTGCGCTCGCCCTGCTCGCACGGCAGCAGGGCATATCGCTGGCGGAACAGAATCCTGGTGTCGTCGAGCGGCTTCGCCAGCAATATCTGGAAAAGCACGCGTCCGAACTCGTGTTGCTGAAAGAAGCGGCGCGAAGAAACGTCACCGTCGAGTCGGCGGAGGTGGATGCAGCTTTGGCCGAGATCCTGGGTGAGGGCGGCGAAAACGAATTTGTCCGCCCGATAACGGCACGCGGCGTCGATGCTGAGAGACTTCTGCTGCAAATCGTTCGCGATGACCTGACGATTCAGCGATTGACGGAAGCCATGCTGGCCGAGATTGTGGTGCCGGCCGGCGACGTCTTTACGCTGCACCACGACATCAAGGAAGAACTCGCGACGCCTGCCACGGTCTGTGTTCGCCACATCCAGTCGGATACGGCGGAGTCTGCGCGGGCAGTACGGGCCAGGCTCGATGAGGGCGCGGATTTTGTGACGCTGGCGGCGGAACGCAGCACGGATAAGGCGTCCGCCGATTCCGGCGGGGATCTCGGCTGCTTCGAGAAGGGCCGCTCAATTGTCCGATCGGAATTTGAAGAGGCCGCGTTCGCTGCGCGAACAGGGGACACAGTCGGCCCCGTCAAGTCCGAGCGCGGTTATCACGTTATCTATGTATACAAGCATACGCCGTACCACCTGCCGACGCTGAATGAAGCCTATGCGGAACTCGAGCAGGAGCTTCGGCATGAGCAGCTGCCGAAGCGCATCAATGCGCTGATGAGCGACAGCGGAATAAGGACCTATCCGCAAAATTTCGTTGCAGCGGCGGCGGATGATTCAGACGACTGAAAAAACGGGCCGGCTTTAACGCCCCGGCAATCCTGCTGACTAGCAACGGGTTCGCTCTCGCACTCAACATTGCCGGCGCCGGTTCGGCCTCATCTCGGGACGGGTTTCCCGAAGTGTCCGGCAGGGGCACCTTTTCTTAAAGGATTCCGATCGCAGCTAACTCAGCGCCTTTTCGAAACCCGTCGACTGATTTGTCAATAACGTATGGCGGCAGCGCGTGCCGGGCTCTTCACGCCATCTAGCGAACGTCGATTGTCACAGGCTGTACCATCGCACGACGCCAATAGTTTCTCTGGAAATCAAAGCCGCAGCAGCCTGTTCGACATCGGCACGTCTCGGCGTGTCTGTGCATGCGAAAGTATGCGATACTCTGCGAAACCGAAATAACGCGCAGATTGATTCGGCGACCGGGAATCCGATGGTTCGGAAGCTGGGCTGATCGCGGTATTTCGATGCAGGACAGCGATCCTGTAGTGATCAGCGTACGGTCATATCGAAATCAGGGGGAAAGATTATGTATAAGATACACCAGTCAGTATTCACGGCTGCGCTCGCCGCATTGTTGTCGACGCTGGCGGCCGGTCCGGCATTCGCTCAAACCGATGGGCTGGCTCTCGAAGAAATCGTCGTCACGGCGCAGCGTCGCGAGCAGTCGCTGCGGGAAGTCCCGATCTCTATCGAGGCGGTTACCGGAGCAGAGATTCAGCTGCAGGGTTATCGTGATCTCAACGAACTCGCGAACTTTTCGCCGTCGGTCTACATCGATGAATCCGGCTATCTGAGTCAGGATCGCTCTATCCGCGGATTTGGCACGTACGGCAACGCGCTGACGCTCGAGCAGGCCGTACCGATCTTTGTGGACGGCATCCATTTCGGCCGGCCTTCGCAGGTCAAGCTCGCGTTCATGGACCCGGCCCGCGTGGAAGTGCTCAAAGGTCCCCAGCCCGTGTTCTTCGGCATGAATGCCTCGGCAGGCGCATTCAATGTCGTCAGCGCCGGACCGACGCCTGAATGGCAGGGGTATGTCGATGCGGAGTACGGCAATTATTCGACGAACGTAATCAATGGGGCCATCGGCGGTCCGATCAGCGATACATTCGGCATCCGCGTTGCCGGCAAATACGAGAACGCCGGCGGTTTCATCGAGGATCTGGTAACAGGGAACGATCTCGGCGGCTACGAGAATATCGGCGGGCGCGTCATTCTCAAGTGGGCACCGCGCGATAACCTCGACGTGACGTTCAAGGCCGAATATTCGGAAATTGATAAAGACAACGAGGCGACCTCTCTGTGTCGTACCGCGGGCACGCTGATTTTCGGTCGCGAGGACCCGCTCAACGATCCTGGCGACCGCAGGGGCAACGAGCGGTCCATCTGGGCCGATCCCGACATAGACCCGGTAACGGGTTTCAACAGCGGCGGTGTGGGCTGGAATCAGGCTCATCAGCCGCTGCCGACCACCTGTTTCGAGGACAAGGGCATCAGCAACGGCGGCCCGTTCTTTGCGCCGCCCGATAATATCGACGAAGAGAATTCCAATTTCGGCGCCATGGATGTTCGCGCGGCCATGGATGAGTGGATCAAAATTGTCGGGATCAGCGACGGCCTCGACGATACCAATGAGCAAATCGAAGCCACGAACGGGTATCTCGGATTTGAATACGAATTTGCCAACGGCATCGAGGCGGAGTGGAAGACCGGCTGGAGCCTGATGGACCGCGCGAACTCCCGGGACAACAGCAACACGCCGTTTCTTCTGAACTTCCAGAATCGCGAAGAGGATTTCGATCAGTACAGCACGGAGCTGCGCTTCACAGGGGCACCGGGAACCATCGAGTGGATGGCCGGCTTGCTGTGGCAGAAGACGGATCTCGACATTCGCTCCAACAGCCCGCGCGGCGCGATACGCCGGGGGATGCGTTGGAACCAGGCCGCCGAGGATCAGGAATGGAAGACCGTGTTTGCCACGGTGACGTTCAACTTCATGGATAACAAAGCCTCGATCGACCTCGGCGGTCGATACACCGACCTCGACAAGGTCGGCTACATCAGCGGCCTGGCCGCGGAATGGGTGTACGACGTCCGGCCGTGCAACGGCCGGCCCGAGCGGGATAACCTCAATCCCCCGAACCCGGATCCGGCGACGTGCGAACTGCAGCCAGGTGCTATCAACCAGGACGATCCGGCCTGGCCAGGGACGACATTCCTGTTGCCCGGTGCCGATACCTCCAATCTGTGGATAATGCCCTGGCGGGTCACGCGCGACACGCCGCTCTCCTGGATCGGCGGCCGCGCGAGTGCGGTCGGCCTGACGACGCTCAGGGATCTGGAAGGCGACGGCCCTTACGGACCGGGCAGAGGCGGCGACTTCGACGAAACGAAATTCAACCCGCAGGTCACGATCCGTTATCGTCCGAATGAGGATCACTCGCTGTTCCTGCGCTATGCGGAGTCCTTCAAGGCCGGCGGTTTCGATACCGGTGTAACCTCGATCAACGACGCCTGTTCCCAGGCTTTGATCGATCTGGGCATCTGCCAGACGCCTTACGATAACTTCCGTTTCGAAGGTGAGACCGGACAGTCGATCGAGCTGGGATCGAAAGGCTCGCTTTGGGACGGCCGCGCCCGCTACGACGTGACCCTGTTCGAAACGACGTTCGACGACCTGCAGGTGGCGAGCGATACCGGCAACCCGGACGATCCGTTCGTCAACATCAATGCCGGTCAGCAGCGGGTCCGCGGGGTCGAGTTCAGCATCGCGGCGGCCGTCAGCGAAAGGCTGACGCTGAATTTCGCCGGGGCCCTGATGGACGGCGAAATGACCGATTTCCCGAACTCGGGCTGCACGACTGAGGAGGTTCTCGTGGCGATCAACAATGCGAGCGCCCCCTGTAAGTTCTTGGATGACACAACCCTCGAACCGGTAGTTCCCGTGTCCCTGGACGACGCCTTCGACGACAAGATCTCGAATATCGACCGCACAGGCACCAAGGCACCGAAGACGCCGGACTACAAGTTCGTGCTCGGACTCGACTACGAACGGCCGGTTGCAAACGGATATCAGTTGCGCTTCAACGCCAAGGGCTACGTCTCTGACGGTTTCATAACTGACGCCAGCGGCTTCAGCCAGTATATCAAGATGAACCAGCACGAGGACCTGAACCTGTCGCTGGGCTTCGGTCCCGACGACGGCAGCTGGCTGGTAGCCGCATACGGCCGCAACCTGCTGGAGGCACGGGTGGAATACAACCCCGAGTTCGATGCGATACCGGAAGGAATGAGGTCCACTCAGCTGTCGCGGTCGGATTTCCGCACCTACGGCCTGAAGTTCCGGTACAACTTCTGATAATAATCGGCCAGCGGAAGGTCGAGGGCATCGCGAAGCGCGCCGTAATGGCGCGCTTTGCTGTCGCATGCGGCCAGTTTCGAAAATATGTTCCGAGGGTGTAATTCGATGCGAATATTATTTTGCGTCTTTGCGGCGACGAGTGTCTTTTGGCTCGCTGCGTGCACACAACCGGCATCACCGCCGGGCGCATCGAGCTCGACGACGATCAGGCAGGTGAGCGCGGAAGGCGAAGGCGAGGCGTTTGGCACGCTGCGCTTCAGCAACAGCGAATACGGCCTGCTGATCGAGCCGGATCTCATCAATCTGCAGCCGGGGCCTCATGCATTGCACGTGCATGAGAATCCGAGTTGTGCAGCCGGCAGTGACGGCTCACCCGCAGGCGCTGCGGGCAACCACTACGACCCCGCGGGCACCGGCATACACGCAGGGCCTTACGGCGACGGCCACCTCGGCGATTTGCCGAATCTGATTGTGGAGAATGACGGCACGGCTCGCGTGCTGATACTGGCGCCGCGCGTCACGGTTGCCGACGTTACGGGTCGCGCGCTCATCATTCATGCGGGCGCAGACAGGTATGACACGCATGCGGCGCATCAGCATGGAACCGGCGGGTCGCGCATGTACTGTGGCGTGATTCGCTGATCGGGCATCTACAGCAGGTCCCGAATTCGCACAACGTCACGTAACGTGCAGGCGGCCGAGTATGTTCATGACAGTCAACGACAATAGAGCCCCGGCGGCGGGCGCTGTGTGGCGAGCGTTGGCCTGGGCCTTGCTGGTATCCGCCTGTTGTGCTGCCGCATTCGCAGAGAATCATGATGCGCCTCCCGGAAATGACTTGCCGATCTCTCCGATCCCGGGCATGGGTCTGCCGGAGCCGGTGGTGATCTATCCCGCCGGTTTCTTCGAGCGATACCGGCCGAACACGGCCCTGGACATGGTTCGTCAGGTCCCGGGATTCCAGCTGGATGACGGCGGTGATCAGCGCGGTTTCGGCGGCGCGGTCGGTAATCTGTTGATCAATGACCGCTATCCGAGTGCAAAACAGGACAAGCCGTCGCAAATACTCGCGCGTATTCCCGCGGCACAGGTCGAGCGCATCGAGCTGATTCGCGGCCAGGTGCGCGAAATTGACCTGCTCGGCAGGCCCGTCGCCGTCAATCTCGTGATGGTCGAAGACACGGGCGCAGCGACGCGCTGGGAACTCTGGGTGCGCAGGAATCTGGCCATGGCACCGCTCGCACCGGGCGGCAGCATTTCGATTTCCGATCGCTGGCGGGGCCTTTCATACAACGCGGGCGTTGACGCGCGGCTAGCGGCCTTTGGCGATCCCGGATTCGAGGATGTGCTGGACGGGTCGGGCGCCCTGGTCGAACATCGCATCGAAGACCATGTGGGTACGGGCTACAACGCCAACGCCTATTTCACGGCTTCCAGCATGTGGGGTGCGACGTCGCTACAGTTCAATTCGGCGATCGGCGCCGAGAATCGTGATGAAACGCTGATTACCACGAATGTGCCGCAGGCTCCGGGTAGTTCTTCCAACGACGATCGCTTTCTCAGGATTCGCCGCAACACGAAAATCGAACTCGGCGTCAACGCAGAACGCAATCTCAGTGAAGATCTGGGCAGCCAGGCGATCCTGCTGTTCAATCTATTCGATCAGGAACCCAGGTCATCGCAGCGGAGTTTCGATCCGGCCGGAGACCAGACGCTGTTTCGGGAAGCGACTACCGATGCGAGGACGACCGAGAGTATCGCGCGAGTCGAGCTTGTCTGGTCGAGATTCCGAAATCACACCCTGCAGCTGAACGTCGAAGGCGCGAAGAATGTCCTCGACAGCGCGCTCGTGCAGATCGCGGATACAGGCGCGGGGCCCGAGATCGTAGACGTTCCCGGCGCGAACACGCGCGTCGAGGAAATTCGCGGCGATGTGCTGATCAATGACATCTGGTCACTCGGAAATTTCGAAATCGAATACGGCATAGGTGCCGAGAAGTCGACCATATCGCAAAGCGGCGATGCTGAACTGGAGCGCAGCTTCACGTTCTTCAAGCCGCGGGCGGGCCTGACCTACTCGGCGTCGCCTGCTCGCCAGACTCGACTGCGCCTGGCCAAGGAAGTATCACAGCTCGACTTCAACGATTTCGTCAGTGCGACCGTATTCGAGGACGACGACCTGGCGTTGGGGAATCCGAATCTCAAACCAGAGAGCACCTGGATCGCGGAGCTGAGCGAGGAATGGCGCTTCGGCGAGCTCGGTGTCGTCAAAGTGACGGCGTTTCACCACTGGATCTCCGACGTCGAAGACCTGCTGCCGCTGAGTTCGGAGTTCGAAGCACCCGGAAACATCGGCGACGGACGTCGCTGGGGCGTGGAGCTGGAAACGACATTGCCGCTCGACGCGCTCGGACTCACGGCGGCCAGGCTCGACATCAAGACGCGGTGGCAGGACTCGGCGGTCACAGATCCTGTCACGGCACGAGATCGCGTACTGTCCTCGGAGGGTGGCAACGGCGACGACATTATCTTTCGCAACGAAAACCGCCATGCGCTGATCGTCGACTACCGGCAGGATTTCGACCGATCGCAAATATCCTGGGGAGCGCACTTTGCTACTCGCGCAGAGCGGCCTCTGTTCAAAGTCAACGAGCTGGATGTATTTGACGAAGGCAAGGTACTCAACGTGTTTGTCGAAACCAGCCGCTGGCTGGGCCTCAAGATTCGCCTCGAGGGCCTGAATCTTTTCGATATAGAGGAAACCCGCGATCGGACGGTTTTTTCAGGCGAGCGAGATCTGTCGTCGGTCGCGTTTCGCGAGGTCAGTGAACGGACCAACGGCAGACGCCTGACGCTGACGTTCATCGGCGGGTTTTAGAAATAGCCGGGGACGTTGTGGATAATCGGAACATTCTTCATTTTCCTACCGCTGTCAAAAGCAGTGAATCGATCATCTTGAAAATGCAGAATGTCTCCAAAGACCGCAAGTCGGGAGAGCACCATTGGCGTCACTAGAGCTGTCCATCGCGATGGGGGATTACGACCGCACTCGGCCGATCCTCGACGGCCGGGTGAAGATCGATGGTGTCGATCCCGTGTGCATGCTGCTGTCGCCCGAAGAGATGTTCTTCCGTGCCTTTCGCCATAAGGCATTCGACGTCTCCGAGCTGTCGATCTCGAGTTATTGCGTGACCGTGGCGGGCGGCAGCCCGCACTATGTTGCGATACCGGTGTTTCTGTCGCGAGCGTTTCGACATACATCCATTTATGTCCGTCTGGATCGCGGCATCGACAAGCCGCAGGATCTGGTCGGCAAGAAGCTCGGCATCGCAGAGTATCAGCAGAGCGCGAATGTCTGGGTGCGCGGGATACTCGAGCAGGATTTCGGCGTGAAACCTGCCGACATTCACTGGGTGCGCGGCGGTATGGATACGCCGGGCCGACCCGAGAAAATCGAACTCAAACTGCCTGCAGACATCCGCATCGAGCAGGCACCGGTAGGTGCCACACTCAATGAAATGCTGGCGGACGGCGAAATCGATGGTTTCGTGGGCCCGCGCTGGCCGCGCTGCTTCGATGAGGGCCATCCGCAGGTCGGCCGCCTGTTCAGAGACCCGATCGCTGCGGCGGCGGATTATTTCGCACGGACAGGCATCTTTCCGATCATGCACCTCCTCGGCGTACGTCGCTCGCTGGCCGAGCAACATCCCTGGCTTCCGGGCGCGCTCATGAAAGCCTTTTCAGCGGCCAAGGACACTGCGCTCGCGGCGCTGAACGATACGTCGGCAGCCAAAGTGACGATGCCGTTCGTCGAGGATAATCTTGCCGCCGTCCGGCGCCTGATGGGGGCCGATTACTGGCCCTACGGGATTGCCGACAACGTGCGCGTTCTCGAGGCCTTCTGTGAGATGCATTACCGGCAGGGCCTGTCACCAGAGCGACTCACGATCGAGCAGATGTTTCATCCCGCCACGTTCGAGGCTTACAGTCTGTAAGCAGCGGCGCCGGAGTGCAGCCGGTACACGGTCAGGCCAAAGCAAGGTATTAAATCGCCGGCGGAGCAATTCCGGCTGCAAATCGGAGAACCAGAAACTTGGGCGTGACCTTCGCGATCCTGTCGATGTCCTTTTTTGCATTGACGAACATAGCGGTTGCCCGCGGCCACGATGGCAAGAGCCGGAGCAGCGGCGCGTTTCTGTCGATACTCATCACGTTCCTGATTTCATCGGGAATCTGGTTATTTTCGGCAATACGTAATGGCTTTCCGGAACTCAACTACCCGGCCATCGCGTGGTTCACGCTTGCCGGGTTTCTGACGATTTTCGTCGGCCGGGTGTTCGTGTACGCGTCGATTCAACACCTCGGGGCGATCAAGGCGTCGGCAATAAAGCGCCTGAACCCGTTTTTCGTTGTTCTGCTCGGTGTCGTACTGCTCGGCGAAACCATCAGCGGTCCGATGCTGATCGGCATGACGCTGATCGTGTTGAGTTTCGGCGTGCTGATACGGCAGGCGGTGTTTTTCGCCGAGGAGGACAGCCGGCACACCATCAAGCAAAGCGCGTTCAGCCGGATTGTCAATCTCGGCTACTTTTTCGGGCCGGTGTCCGCATTTTCGTATGCGCTGGGATATGTTGCGCGCAAGCAGGGAATGCTGATATTTCCGGATGCCGCGTTCGGGACGATGATCGGAGCATTGGCCGGAATAATATTTTTCATCATTACCGCCGGTTTCATCACCAGCTATAGTGACGATCTGCGTAAGACATTTACCGTCTTTAACAAATGGTTCTTGATGGCCGGTGTATTGAGCTCGCTCGGTCAGATCTGCATTTTTGCTGCAATGAACTACATCGGCATTTCAAAAATCGCACTGATCACGTCGATGGAGGTGTTTGCAACGATGATTCTCTCCACCGTTGTTTTCTTAAGTAAGGAAAAACTCACTGTCGATGTTCTTGTCGCGGCATTCCTCGGCTTTATCGGCACCGTATTCGTGATTCTTTACTGAAAAATCGGGGACATGACCTCGTGTCGCGATGTAGGGTGCACTCTGTGCACCGTATTAGATGGTGCGCAAAGCGCACCCTACGGGGAATTGGTTGCGTGCACTCCGTGGTGCAATTTGGACTGTAGGGTGCACTCCGTGCACCGAATGGGATGGTGCGCGAAGCGCACCCTACGGCGAATTGGCTGCGTACACTCCGTGCACCGCTGCCGAAAGACCTAACCAGCAAGCTCTTGCTGCAATTTGAAATGTAGGGTGCACTCCGTGCACCGAATGGGATGGTGCGCGAAGCGCACCCTACGGCGAATTGGCTGCGTGCACTCCGTGCACCGCTGCCGAAAGACCTAACCAGCAAGCTCTTGCTGCAATTTGGAATGTAGGGTGCACTCCGTGCACCGAATGGGATGGTACGCG
>Ga0224512_10004443_pt1 | contig 11814 bp, 8 predicted proteins | sample SF_May12_sed_USG_4_FD_169103 | JGI IMG/M metagenome (GOLD analysis project Ga0224512, IMG submission 169103) | Sediment microbial communities from San Francisco Bay, California, United States - SF_May12_sed_USGS_13 | ecosystem: Environmental > Aquatic > Marine > Sediment | place: USA: California... | reverse complement strand
GATAGAGAGTGATTGGTCTGAGCAATCCAATCTTGATTCCTTTTTCTCTTCCAAGATCAACTGTCTTCTGACAAATGCGAGATGACAATCCAAAAGCAACTAAAAGAATTTCAGCATCCTTCGTTTGTATTTCTTCAAACCTTACTTCGCTCTGTACTTTCTTATACTTTTCCTGCAACTGATGATTTACTTCTTCCATCTCTTCAGGCTTAATAAAAAGTGAGGTGATAATGTTGTGGTCTCTTTCTTTTGGTTTGCCGGTAGTTGCCCACGGTGTTTTTATTTTCTTTAGCGAACCTTCTTCCGGAAGAATAACTTTTTCCATCATCTGTCCGAGTGCGCCATCAGTTAAAATCATTGCAGGATTGCGGTACTTTTCTGCAAGTCGGAATCCATCAAAAACAAAGTCAGCCATTTCCTGAACTGATGCGGGAGCTAAAACAATTAAATGATAATCTCCGTGTCCGCCGCCTTTGGTCGCCTGGAAATAATCTCCCTGCGATGGTTGAATCGTTCCAAGACCTGGGCCCCCGCGAACAACATTCACAACTAAACAAGGAAGTTGGGCAGAAGCAAGGTAAGAAAGTCCTTCCTGCATCAAACTAATTCCTGGACCAGATGAAGAAGTCATTACTCTTGCGCCTGCACCTGCGGCACCGTAAATCATATTAATTGATGCTATCTCACTCTCTGCCTGTAAAACTAACCCGTGACGTTTTGGAATTTCTCTTTCAAGGTATTCTAAAATTTCTGATTGTGGAGTAATAGGATATCCAAAGTAAGCATCTATATCAGCACGGATGGCTGCTTCGGCAAGTGCTTCATTGCCTTTCATCAGCTTGGCTTCGCTTGTTTTATTTTTATTCTCTTCCATTATAGCACCTTAAAATTTTTTTCTGTAAAGATGAACTCACTATTTAGCAGCAACTTTTTTTGCTGGCTTGGGCTGCCTGTAAACTGTGATAGCTGCTTCGGGACAAACAAGTGCACAGTTAGTACATCCCGTACAGTTGTCTTCGATCAGTTCAACAAAGCGGTAGCCCTTATCGTTGAAATGTGCGGAGAGTCGAAGTCCATCTTGCGGACATGAGATAATGCAAAGCTCGCAGCCTTTGCAAATCACGCCATCAATTTTTACTGTTCCTTTAATCATTTTCTAAGCTTTCAAAATGAAGTGGGATTTAATTTTTAATATAGTTTTGACAACATATATGCCATCGGAACCCCTTGTATTAAAAGGATTTTAGGCTAAAATCGAGGGTTCAATTGTCAGTTTTAAGAAGATGAGAGTTTTGCAGATTCCTAATTTCGAGAAGTGAATTAGATAGGATGGGCAACTATTGAGAAGTTGCAATTTTCCTGAAATTACTCCGCAGAAACCTGAAGTCCAGTTCTATTTGTTCTAACCATTCTTGAGTAAAGAGACAGCCTGGGATCGAACAGAAATTTAAGCCAGAGCTTGACCCAGGATTTATGATAGACAAGTGTGTCGTAAAATTCGGGTGCGGTTTTTTTTAATTGAGGAAGATTGTTCCAGGGCACTGAAGGAAAGTCGTGATGTTCGTTATGATAACCAACATTCAACGATGGAATATTTAACAGACCATAGTAACTGTAAGTTTCCTGCGGAGGAGCAACGAGAAAATGTTCTTGTATCCATCTTGCACCAAGAGGATGAAGCCCGATTGAAAAGACAAGTGAAAAAACTAAATAGAGAAATGCAGTCCATCCGAAGTAAATAATTATTAATGCATCAACAGCAAAAACAACAATCCAGTTTATGATAACCCAAGCATTCATAAACTCAATTTCTTTCAACCGGATGGTTCTAAGTGCCTGAAAGAATGGAAAGAATAATTCCCACAACATTTTTCCTACAAAAGTATTTCCAATAAGACTCGCTTCCCACTTGCTGGCAAGATCCGCATCAAGATAATAATCTCCTTGAAAAGAATGATGCTTCAGATGATAGGCTTTGAATGAAACGTAACTTGGAACAACTTTCGGCAGGTCTGCAATTATTCCAAATATTGTATTGAGAGTTCTATTCTTAAAAATTAAATTATGAGAAGCTTCGTGAATGAGAACAAAAAGATTATGGTCAGCAAAAGCGCCAATAAAAAATGCTGCAATAATTTTGTCAACCACCAGGCTTGATCTGCTAACAGGTAAGCAATAACAAACTGTAAAGCAACAACAAAAAGTGTGATGACTGCACTGATTGGGTTTCTTCCAATCAGATTTCTTACTTCAGGATGAGCTTTAAGTATTTGCTTGGTTCTTTCCTTATGTGGCTCGGGTAAATTTGAATATTGAAAATCCATTTTCATTCCTCGCTAATTCTCTTATTGTACAAACGTAACTAAATAAGTCGAATGAACAAACAACAAACAGCAACTATAAATTCACTACTCAGAAAGCAGCTATAAAGCCGGCACCAATCCTTCCAAATTTTTCGTGTATATTATACGAATATTCTCCAACTAGCCTGATGTTTCTTCTTACAAGATAACCAAGATGAAACGCTAATGATTCCCATTCGATCAATTTGTCATCAGATTTTACATTATTGTAAAGCAGTACACTGTACCACTTGCTCTCATCACCAGAAGGTCGATAGATAAGTTCTGCTAACCCGCCTCTTGTCTGAACCTCTTCTGGAGTAAACATTACATAGGGATTCTTATCTCTTCTTTCAACGTACTGAAGATTAAGTTCCAGTGGTCCGGCTGAAGCCGATGCATCAATACCAGCCATCCAAAGTTCGTTGGTTGCATTATATGCAGTATCAGGGTTCTCAATCAGTTCATTGCCATAATAACCAGAAACGCCTAAGCGAAAATGTTCTCCTATATCCTGCGAAATTGCAGCAAATACATTTTTATATTTATCCTTATCAAAAGACCTGAAAAGTGTTGCCTCACCAATGCCTGTTCCGTTTAGTATCTGAACGTTTATATTAGTGCCTGCATCAAAACCATAATTAAACATCACTCCTCTGTCGTAGGTAAGATTTATATTCGAGTAACCAGGACGGACAATGTAAATCATATAATCATCAAATGTTAAGCGAAGCTCTCTTTTAAATAGTGGGTCAGATACCTGGTATTGACCTATCATAAAGTCCAGTTCAGTACTGAATAAATCATTGAACATTAAAAAAGCATCTTCAATGCCTGCAATTTCTCCTCTCTCACTAAAGAAAAAGTAAAAATAATATGCTATATCTTTGGTAATTGCACCACCTGAGAGTAACTTCAAAATCCAGGGAGCCGTAAAGTCGGTCCTGTCACTGTTTCGGATATTGTAGGTAACATAACCTTCAAATCGCAGAGCAAGAGGTAAGTCTCTGATGAGAGATAATTCTTCATCGCCTGTTTCGACATAATAGCGTGGTGCATCTTTATCTTTAAGTTGAAATCCGTTTCCTGCAAATTCATCTCCGTAAGCTTTGAGAGAAGGGAAAGGTGAATGACAGGTTTTACAAGACATATTATATTTTCTTGCAAATGCAGGAATTGCAAAAACATCATTTGTTAAAAATGTAAGAATTATAAAAGATAAAATTGTAAGTGTAAATGTGTTTTTCATTTTAAACCTCTGAATTTTTCTCCACTGTCACCCTGAGCCTGTCGAAGGGTGACTTTTCCAAATACTTATCAGATTTCGACAGGCTCAATCTGATATTTAGTTCAGAGATGCCGGAACAAGTCCGGCATGATTTATTCAAGGAAGCACTGTTACATAAGTTGAGTGATCATTAACTTTAATTATTTCGGATTCATCCTCTGGCACACCAAGAAAATCAGCAACAGGTTTAACAAGTTTTTGATAATTTAAAACTGCTGTCACTTTCATTATACCCGGAGCTGCATCTGCGGGAATAGTAAAAGTTAGTGTTTCCAGTTTTGTTTCTCTTGGTCCAAGCCGATAGTCAACTCCCTGTGATGCGGTATTCCATTGCTGGATTGTCATTCTTCCCTGCGGATCAAAATATGGTTTGCGGAAAATTCTGTCACCAATTGGAATTCCATCTCTCTGAACTCCTTTGAAGTTCGGATCGTCAAGAGCAATAGCCATATCCTGATATGCAAGAACATCTGCACCGATTGTATATTCTTCACCTTCAAATCCCTTTTTATCAACCGGCAAATGATAAACTTTTCCTTCCGCATCGACAGCTTCCACATGCATCCATACAATTCTGTCCTCGACAGAACCAGTTGGAAATTTGTGCCCCGTCTTCTGGTTGAATAGTGCAACTGTGAATCTAATAACTTCAAGAGGTTCAGCTTCTCTAATATCGGGATGAATCCTCAGCTCAATTGTGCCTCGAATTTTTCCGGGATCGTGTGCACCATGAAAAAGATGCTGCCAAACATCGGGATATTTTTCACCCATATCAGCAGATAACCCTTCCGCCTGTGTCATGTGGCAGTTCTGGCACTGCACTCCTTCTTTCGAGTAAGGCCCCTCCTTCCATTCCAGATGAGTTGATTTTACCCATACTCCGAAAGGACTCATTTCATTATGACAGGCACCACAGAATTCTGCAGTTTGTAGGAACTCTGATTTCTGAATTTCGTGTTCTGGTGACTCACCTGTTCCTCTTGGTCCATACTTTACATTTCCGGGACTTGAAATAAAATTGAAGTTGTAAGGAGTATCTCCTTCAAATCCGGTGATAGTGTGACAGAGATCGCAGGGAACAGATTCATTAGCTCTTGAGTTCATTTCGGGTTTGGGTGGAGGAACATCTCCTGCAAGAAAAGCAATTGGAGCGTGACAACCGTTGCAGCCAGCTCTTACTTCTGCAACTTTTTCATCTTTTTCTGCATGAGGAACTGCCAGTTTAAAATATTCAATCTCATCCCAGTGGTGCGTATATGCCTGCGACATCATTGTCTGTTTCCACTGCTGGTAAAAATCTGTGTGGCAGGATGTTCCGCAGAACTCTGGCTTCTCATACTTGTCATAAGTCTGAGTTCCTAGGGCTTCCGCGCCAGCTTTAACCTGTGAGAACAATTGAATTGATACTATTAAAAAAATAATAATAAGTAATAGAGAAATTGGTTTCATATAACCCTCCATTGAAAAGAGATGTGATTAAATAAAATAATGAGATTAATTTCAGGTGAGATTCTGCTAGATAACAGTCTTCGATCTATGAAGATAATGATAAACACGAGTGATGTTTCCTAAATAGTTTATCTTTACTGACTAAACGTACTAACATTTCTTGATAATTAGTAGCACATTAAAAAAATCAACCGGAAGCAAGAATTAATTTCACTTCCGGTTCTTGAATCTACTGAGAATATTATGTTATTTTCTATTCAGTTGAAGGAACATTTAGACATCTTACGAAGGCAGCTAAATGATTTTCCGAAGCTGCTTTCAGATTCTGGTATACTTTAATAATATCAGGATTATCAACAAAGCTTAACTGGAATTCCAAGTCGGCTATATCAAGTTCCTCAATCGATTTTCCAGCAAGCAGTGCTTCCTGCAAAGACTGATTCCCCTGTTGAATGATTTGATTGTACAACTGCTGAAACTGGGGATCAGGAAAAACGCCGATTGAATCTGTTGTCAGCGGATCGGGCACGTTATATTTATCCAGCAATTTCTTAACTGCATCCATATGCTTCTGTTCACTTAACTGAATATTTAAAAAGACTTTGTGGTTCCACAAATCACCCATAACTATATAAACATCCCTTGCCAGTTTTTCTTCTATTCTCATATGAATGAGACCATCTCTCTCATCTTGTGAAAGCTCAAAAGTTGAGCCTCCTCCATTGCCGCCACCATATTTTGCAAGTAACATCGAATCGTTTGCGGAAGTGGGAACTTCGCTTTGGCAAGCCAAGAGCAAAAATGAAGTTAAAAGAGAAATGATTAATATATGATAATTACTTTTTTTCATATAGACCCTCAATATATTTTATGATTATTAATTAGAAAGGACGACAATTTCTTGCCGTCCTTATTATTTTTAGTTTAAGCTTTAATTACTTTCTTCCGCCTCTTTTATTTCCTGTCCCACCTTCAGTTCCGCTACCAGAACCTGAACCGTAGCCTGTTCCGTCTTTAGGACCAATACCACTGTTACCGGTTCCATCATTTGGTCCCCACATGTTACCATGATTCTTATTGCCTTTTCCATTTCTGTTTTGCTGACCAGTTCCATCATTTGGTTTTACATAATCAGGATCCTGACCATTAGGAATACCATCGCCATCGGAATCAACAGCATTATCATTTATCCCATCGCTATCCAGATCAACGAAACCCTTATGTCCTTCAGTTCCTTTTCTGTTTTGGGCACCGGAATAATCTTCATCTCTACCGTTTGGAATTCCATCGCCGTCAACATCGGGGGCTTTATCATTATAACCATCACCATTTTCATCAACAAAACCGCTGCCGTGAACCTTGTTTTGTTCCTTCGTTTGAACCTTTACCTGGTTTTTGCTTTGCTCTTTAGTCCGGGTTTGAGTTTGGTTTTTCAATTGAGTCTGCGGGTCCCCCTCATTTTTTGTCTGAACCTGGTTTTGAACCTGATTCTGGTTCTCTTCCTGAAGTTGTGACTGCACTTGTTTTTCTTCCTTGTTCTTCACAGGATCGTTCTGTGCATATATCAACGTAGAAAATAAAATCACACTTATTGCCAATGTGATTATCGCTGAGATTCTCTTTTTGCTTTCCATTTTTTTCTCCTTTTGTTTATTTGAGATTTAATTAGTTATGTTTTGTAAGAGTTATTCAATGGATGTGCCAACAATAAATAGTTGGATTTTATTCTGATATTTGGTTTTTCTGTTAGCAAAAATTTATTCTTCGACCTTAAGGACGAAGCGCTGCGACTATGTGGACGAGCCTAAATGAAAACAATAGCAAAGATGATCTGTAAAATGAATTACCTGACTTCGCCTCAGCCTCTGCCTTAACTTCTGAATTCAATCTTGCTTTAAATCTGGTTACTTTTGAATATGAATTTTCTAAATAAACTGCAGCCAAAGGTAATTATTGCTGTGGCGCTGATCGTTGGCGCTCTTATGGTAGTTTCGGCTTTCATCGAACTTCAGCAAAGCAAGGGAGAAATTCTACATTTACTAACCGAGCAATCTTCATCACTAATCGAAACTGTAAACCAGAGCAGTATAAACGCTATAAACTCCAGTGAAGAGATCGAATACCTGATTGCAGAAAGATTGTTTAACAATGCCCGTCTTATAAGGAAGCTGGACAGCCTGAACCATCTCACTAAGCAGAAGCTGATTGAGATTGGAAGAGAGAATTCACTTTTCAGAATTAATATTTTTGATAAAAATGGATCGAGAATTCTTTCAAACAGAGTTCCTGAAGAAGACCATCCGCACGGAGAAGAAAATATCAACAGAGCTGATGAGCTCGAATCCATTCTTAAAGGTGGTTTGGATGAATTCGTAATCGGGCTTAAAGAAGCTGAGTTTACAGAAGGACAGAGATTTGCGATTGCTGTTGCTCGTGCAAATAAAAGAGGTGCAATTGTAATTAACCTTGATGCAGAAGAATTCCTGGAGTTCAGGAAAAGGATCGGGCTTGGAAAAATAATCAGGGACATTTCAGACAACCAGGGAATTGAGTATATCGTTCTGCAGGATTCAATCGGCATTCTCGCTGCAGGATCATCTGTTGATACGATGAGTGCTATTGTATCAGATCCATTTTTAAGCAACACAATGAATTCGGATAAAATTTATACAAGAACCCACCAATTTAAAAATCACGAAGTTTTTGAAACGGTAAAAAGACTTGTTTACGACAATCAAGTCATTGGTATTTTCAGAATCGGATTAACACTTGACGAAGTGAGAGCTGTTGAAGACAGAATGGTAAGAAGGCTGATTATTATTTCCCTTGTTCTTGCAGCAATAGGAGTTATCATCCTCAGCATAATCTTTACAACACAAAATCTTAAAACAGTTTCAAATGAATTTAAAAAGTTTAAAACTTTCACGTCAACTGTGCTGGAAAATATGGGCGAAGCTGTGATTGTTGTTGATGAGCAAATGCGGATTACTCTTTTCAACAAATCTTCGGAATCTCTTTTCAAAAGGAAAGAAGAGGAAATCATCCAGAAAAATCTTTCAGAATTATCTGACGGCATTGCCAAATTATTATTAGAATACTGCAAAAATAGTAATGAGAAATGTGTAGATGTTTCAATTGATACTTCAATAGGTGATGAAAGAAAATACCTGCTTCTCAATTTTACTAAGAATATAGATGAAGATGGCAAGGATAATTATATAATAGTAATTAATGATATAACTGAATCCCGGCGACTGGAGGAAGAATCGAAGCGAAAAGAGAAGCTTTCTGCAATGGGTGAATTAGCATCAGGTGTTGCTCACGAGATAAGAAATCCGATCAACGCAATAGGAATGATAGCTCAAAGGCTTGATAAAGAATTTAAAGTAGAAAATGAATCTGAGGAATATCACAGCATCACAAACCTTTTGAGAAGCGAGGTTACACGGATCAACAAAATCATCACGCAATTCCTGAGCTATGCCAAACCCCTCGATATCCAAATTAAAAAAATTAACTCGAAAGAGTTCTTCGATGATATTTACAGATTATATTCCGATCAGGCTAAGTTGAAGCAAGTGGATTTGATAAAGTTAACAGATAATTCTTTTGAAATGATGATTGATCCGGAACTGATTAAGCAATCCTTAATGAACCTGGTCCAGAATGCAATTGATGCTGTGGAGAAAAATGGTAAGGTTGAATTTAATTGTTTTAGAAAAGGAAATAGCCTTTTTATTGAAGTAATCGACAACGGTAAAGGTATCCCCGATGTTGTTAAGAACAAGATCTTCGATCTCTACTATACAACAAAACCGGCAGGAACCGGATTAGGTTTAAGCATAGTTCAAAAAATTATCGCTGAACATAACGGAACGATTGAAGTTTTCAGCGAAGTAAATAAATTCACGAAATTCATAATAACCATACCGCAAAAATGAAAGACTACAACATTTTAATAATTGATGATGAAGCAGCACAAAGAGATGTTCTGACAGGGTACCTGAAGAAAAAGGGTTACAAAATCTTTTCAGCTTCATCGGGTAAAGAAGGAATTGAGACTGCAGAAAAAAATCCTATTGATATTATTCTTTCTGATTTTAAGATGCCCGGCTTATCTGGGATTGATGTCCTCGAACAAGTAAAGAAAATAAATCCAGAAATAAGCTTTGTTATCGTCACGGCATTTGGAACAGTAGAAAATGCAGTGAAAGCAATGCGGCTCGGTGCCTTTGACTATATTTCCAAACCGGTTGACTTAGATGAACTCGACTTAATGATTGAAAGAATCATCGAGCACAAAAACCTGAAATCAGAAAATCAATTGCTTAAGGGTCAGCTGCAGGAGAAATATAAAATTTCTTCCATCGTTTCCCAGTCTCAAAAGATGGAAGAAGTGATAAATGTTGCAGCCAGGGTTGCAGACAGCAAAGCTAACGTATTAATTACGGGAGAAAACGGAACCGGAAAGGAAGTCCTGGCAAAGGGAATTCATTACCTCAGTTCAAGGCGTGATGCACCATTTGTTGCGGTGAATGTTCCGGCGCTGACAGAAACTCTGCTCGAAAGTGAATTGTTCGGACATGAAAAGGGTGCTTTTACGAGTGCAGATAAAATGAAGAAAGGAAGATTCGAAATTGCACATGGCGGAACAATCTTTTTAGACGAGGTTGGAGATATTCCTCAGTCAATACAGGTAAAACTCTTACGTGTTCTGCAGGAACATCAGTTTGAAAGAGTCGGTGGAACGGAAGGAATCGATGTTGATGTAAGAATAATTGCAGCAACAAACAAAGATCTCGAACAAAAAATTAAAGGTGGAAGCTTTCGGGAAGATCTTTATTACAGGCTGAATGTTGTATCAATAATAATTCCTCCGCTTAGAGAAAGAAGAGAAGACATCCTTCCGATGATTGAAAGTTTCATTGAAAAGTACTGCAAGGAAAACAATAAAAAAGAAAATCTTGATCTCTCCAAAGAAGCTGCTGATGTGTTAATGAAATACAATTACCCGGGAAACGTTCGCGAACTGGAAAATATAATTGAACGAGCAGTTGTTTTAACTCGGGGGAATGTAATTACTCTTAATGACCTGCCGATGAATATAAAAGGATTTAAGGAAGAGCGGGCGCTGCCAGCATTTAGCGAAAGAACTCTCACGGAACAGGTTGAAGCACTTGAGAAGCAATTAATATTTGATGCACTTCAGGAAAGTGAAGGCAATCAAACAAAGGCAGGAAAATTACTCGGGCTTACTGAAAGAAATTTGAGATACAAGCTTAAGAAGTATAACATTAAGCATTAACCAAGTCTTCATTCCGAACTTGTTTCGGAATCTTTTAATTAAATACTGAAATGAATAAAGACCCTGAAACTAGTTCGGGGTAAAACATTATAACTAAAAATCAAAACCTAAAGTAATTGCGTATATCTGGTTATTGTAATCGTAGTAGTAATCGTTAGAGTTGTTTTTGATGTAATTGTAATTCAATGAAAGATATAGTCCGCTGAGAATCTGACCCAAACCAAATTCCAGGGAAGCACCTATTGAAAACTGATCATCCTTTCTCAGCTCATTAAGATCGTTACCTTCTTCATCTGCAGCGGGAAGATCTGTGTAGTTTCTTATCTCATATCTCGCTGAAATTTTTCCCATGATGTTCGGAAGGAAGAGATACGACAGAGTTAAGCCTGTTTCGACTCCTTCGTTTGAATAAATATCGTTGAAGAGCTCTTCTTCATAATAGATGTAATCGGTTGTGTTAAAGTATCGGTTTCCGCCGCTGAGGTTATTTCTTAAAAAAACATAAGCACTTAAACCCAAATCATCGGTTATTCCCTGACCCAATTGTAAAAATAACTTTGCCTGCAGTACTTCATTGGCGAGTCCCTCACTTTGGTAATCTTCAATGTAATTCTTCTGATCAATTTCAACTGCAGCAGTAAGTGAAGTCCGGCTTTCAAAACTGTTTATCGATCTTAAAAAAGCTTTAAGCTGGTAGTGAGAAAAAAGTGAGAAATTTTCATAATCAATCCTGTTGCCGATTACACCCAGTTGAATTTTATTACTCTCACTTATTGAATGTATATAATTTGCATACGCAGAGACCTGGTTAAAATCATAAATGTAATAGTCTTCTTTGTTAATTCTTACAGCGTAGTTGATTCCAATATTAAGCGGGTTATCGTATTCGGAAAAGAGATAAGTGTTGACTGCCCCGAACTTGTGAATGGCTGTCGATTTATCGGTGTATTTATAATACTGGTTGAAAAATCCCGTATAGTAAATCTTAAAGTTGTTCTGCTCTGTTTCGAAATCGTAACCAAGCTCGCCACTGAATGCATTTATAAAATCGGAAGCATTCAGGTAATTGTTGAAGATGTTATCATCATAGTAACCTTCGACATCAGTAGTGAGATAAAGCTGGGCTTGTATATCTACACTGAATACGGCAAACAAAAGAACAAGTAAACACAGAGAACCAATTATTCGTTTCATAAAATCTTTCGCTTAAGGATTTACTTTCCGCCTCCGTTGCCACCAGAACCGTTGCTGCTATTACCACCACCGCCGTGTCCTCTGCTGTCTTGACCAGCTCTCGTTCGCTTCCTGATTTTTTCAAGGCTCATTCCACCGGCACGTGTGTCTGCAATTCCATCGCCGTCTTTATCAATGAAGACATCCTTGCCTCTTTTCTTACCACCGTTATCAGGAATCTCATTCCCGCTGTGGAC
>Ga0224512_10004442_pt1 | contig 11815 bp, 10 predicted proteins | sample SF_May12_sed_USG_4_FD_169103 | JGI IMG/M metagenome (GOLD analysis project Ga0224512, IMG submission 169103) | Sediment microbial communities from San Francisco Bay, California, United States - SF_May12_sed_USGS_13 | ecosystem: Environmental > Aquatic > Marine > Sediment | place: USA... | reverse complement strand
TCCATGGCCAATACGCTATCGCGCTGCTGGGCGCGAAAGTCCAACAACCGGGCCGCCAGATCGGCATCCTCGTTAGCCAGCAGACTCACGGCGAACAAGCCGGCGTTGGCCGCGCCCGCCTCGCCAATGGCAAACGTCGCCACCGGCACCCCCTTGGGCATCTGCACGATCGACAACAGCGAATCCTGCCCCTGCAGGTATTTGGAAGGCACGGGCACACCAAGCACGGGCAGCGTGGTCTTGGCTGCCAGCATACCGGGCAGATGTGCCGCACCGCCGGCTCCGGCGATGATGCAACGCAGTCCGCGCTCGCGAGCGTTTTGTGCATACTCGAACAGCAGATCGGGCGTGCGATGGGCCGAGACCACCTGTGTTTCGAAAGGCACGTCGAACTCGCCCAGCCAGGTCGCCGCATGTTGCATGACTGGCCAGTCGCTGCTGCTGCCCATCACCACACCTACCAGGGCCACACCCATCATCTTCTCCCGCCAAAGCGGTTATTTTGTCTCACCCGCACTGGTTGTGCACCGTCTAAATAGGGGAACGTGCCAACCTGTACTAGAATCCGCGCACATGACGAGTGAGCAGCAACAGGCGGTATTCGAAACCAGCTTGCAGGACTTGCCGCTGATTTACCGCGGCAAAGTCCGCGATCTGTATGCGCTGGACGATGCGCGCCTGCTGATCGTGGCGACGGATCGCATTTCGGCGTTCGACGTGGTCATGCCGACGCCAATTCCCGGCAAAGGGAAACTATTGACGCGTATATCGAACTTCTGGTTCGCGCGGTTCGCGCGCCTGGTGGACAACCACCTGTTGGAGACCGATGCGACGGGGCTCGGCGCCACGCCCGGCGAGCGCGAAATGCTGCGCGATCGCGCAGTAATCGTCAGGCGACTGCGGCCGCTGCCGGTGGAAGCCATCGTGCGCGGCTATTTGATCGGTTCCGGGTGGAAGGACTACCGGTCGAGCGGTGCGGTCTCGGGTGTGACGCTGGCGAAAGGTCTGCGCATCGCCGAGCAGCTGCCCGCACCGGTTTTCACGCCCTCCACCAAGGCGCAGCAGGGCGAACACGACGAGAATATCGATTTCGCCGCGGCGGCGGCGAAAATCGGCGCGCGCCTCGCTGAGCGTGTGCGCGACCTGAGTCTGCAGATCTACCGTGAAGCAGCCGAGCACGCGCGCCGGCGAGGCATCATCATCGCCGACACGAAGTTCGAGTTCGGCCTCGACGATGACGACCGGGTGGTGCTCATGGATGAGGTCCTGACCCCCGACTCGTCGCGTTTCTGGCCCGCCGATGCCTGGCGACCAGGGCACAATCCGCCCAGTTACGACAAGCAGTTCGTGCGCGATTTTCTGGAAACCCTGGACTGGGGCAAAGTAGCACCGGGCCCGGCGCTGCCCGCAGACATCGTCGCGCAAACCGCGGCCAAATACCACGAAGCCGTGCAACGTTTGACCGACGATCCGCCCGGCGCCACCGCTTGACGACACGCGGTCTTTTCATCACCGGCACCGACACCGGCATCGGCAAAACCTGGGTCGGTACGCAGCTGGCGCGCCAGCTCTGTTCGCTGGGGCTGCCGGTGGCGCCGCGCAAACCCGTGGAATCCGGTTGCGAGTTGCGCGACGGCGAACTCATTCCGGCGGATGGCGATGCGTATTACCGCGCTGTCGATGCCCGCTGGCCGCTGCGGCAGATCACGCCATACCGTTTACACCATGCAGTGTCACCGCAACGTGCCGCGCAACTCGAACGCGTGGATATTACGCTGGCGAAACTCGTCGCGGCCACCGGCGTCGCGGTGAGCGCGGCGGACTTTCTGCTCGTCGAAGGCGCGGGCGGTTTCTATTCACCGCTCGCACTGGACGGTTCCAACGCCGATCTCGCCGCGAGTCTGCAACTGCCCGTGCTGCTGGTGGCACCGGATCGCCTGGGTGCCATCAACCACGTACTGTTGACCGTCGAAGCGATCAAGCACCGTGGGCTGCCGCTGTTCGCGGTAGTGCTCAATCGCCTCGACGACAGCGACTCTTTGCCGCCGGGGATGGATAATCTTGCCGATCTCCAGACCTTACCCTGCGCCGTGTATCAAACGGCGCGTGACGAGTTGCTCGCACCCGACCACCCGCTTATCCGCGCATTAGCTCAGGAAACACCGATGTGACGGGCGGCGAATGGGAGAAGCAAGCCAAACGCGGACAGCATAATCGGATGTCAGAAATTTCCCGCCAAACCGCAGCGCGCACAAAAAAGAAACAAATCTCCAGCAACGTGGCGTTGTCGGCGCCTCCCGCCAAAAGGCGACTTTCGGACCAGCGGCGTTGGATTGGCACCGCAACGCCGTAACTAACTCGACCCGCTCGGCACCCACAATTCCACCTTGTTGCCCTGCGGATCGAGGCACTTTCCAACGTGCTTTTTTCAGTCGTTGCCAGGTGGCGGCCGCTTGGGCCAATCGCAAGCGCTCCACAGGCTGCCGCCGGCAAACACCAGCACCAGCAGGCCAATGATCAGCGCTTTCGCCCACCATGGCCAGCTGGACCAGCCGGCCAGAATGTCGCCGTGCCCGCTGTAAGACAGCCACGCGACCAGGCCGATGACCGCCAGCATCACCACGACGATGCCCGGACTGGTCGAGCCGCCCATGCGCCCGCCGCCGGCGGTAATTTTCATAACGCCGTTCGCACGTCCCAGAGCTCCGGAAACAAGCGCGTTTCCAGCGCCTTGCGCAGATAGCTGGCCCCGGCCGTGCCGCCGGTGCCACGCTTGGAACCGATGATCCGTTCCACCGTCGTGAGATGCCGGAAGCGCCACTGTCTGAACCAGTCCTCGATGTCGACCAGTTTTTCGGCCAGCTCGTAGAGATCCCAGTAGCGCTGGGTGTCGCCGTACACCCGCAGCCAGGCGGTCGTCACCGAGTCGTCGGGCACATACGGCTCGCTCCAGTCGTCGCGCTGTGCGTCCAGCGACAGCGTGAAGCCGCGCTTGAGCAACAGCAGCAATGCCGCCTGATAAATGCTCGGCTGGCGCAACGCATCCTGCAGCCGCTGGTAGGCCGCGCTGCCAGGCTCGAACTGCGCGACATGCCGGGCGTTCTTGTTGCCCAGGTAGAACTCGATCAAGCGGTATTGCAGCGATTGTAATCCGGACGCATCGCCCAGTTGCTCGCGAAACGTGAGGTAGTCCGAAGGCGTCAGCGTGGAAAGCACGTCCCAGGATTGAATGAGCTGCGACTGGATACGCGAAAATCGACTGAGCATCTTGAACGCCGGCGGCAGGTCATCCGCGCGCACGTGTGCCAGTGCCGCCTGCAGTTCATGCACCGCGAGCTTCATCCACAATTCGGTCGCCTGGTGAATGATCACAAACAGCATTTCGTCATGTTGCTGCGTGCGCGGATGCTGGCAGTTCAGCAACTCGTCCAGGTGGAGGTATTCGCCGTAGCTCATTATCAGGTTACCTTCGCGCGGACGCCGTATTTCGGATCCGCATAGCTGTGCGCCGTAAACACGTCCCGCAGCGCGGCCACTGCATCCCAGACGTCGACAAAGCGGATGTACAGCGGCCCAAAACCAAAACGCATGATGTCGGGGCTGCGGAAATCGCCGATTACGCCGCGTTCGATCAACGCTTGCATGGCCGCGTACGCGTGCGGGTGTTTGACCGCTACCTGGCTGCCGCGCTTGTCTGGCTCACGCGGCGAAATAATCTGCATGCCGCAGTCGCCGCACTCCTGCTGTAACACCTGCATAAACACGTCGCTCAGCGCCAGCGATTTCTCCCGCACCTGCGCCATGTCGACGCCGGCAAACGTGTCGAGGCCAACCTCCAGGGCGGCCATGCTCAGCACCGGAGGCGTTCCGCACAGGGCGCGGCGAATACCGTCGGCCGCATGGAAATCGGGGTCGAAGTCGAACGGCCGCGCGTGCGCGAACCAGCCCTGCAGCAGCGGCTGGAACCGCGCCTGCAACGCCTGGTTGACGTACACGAAGGCCGGTGCGCCGGGACCGCCGTTCAAGTATTTGTAGCCACAACCGATGGCGAGATCGACCTGCCATGCGTCGAGCTGCAGCGGTACGGCACCGGCGCTGTGCGCAAGGTCCCAGATCACCAGCGCGCCCACCGCGTGCGCCGCCTTGCTCACGCGGGCGATGTCGTGCATTGCGCCGCTGCGGAAATCCACCTGCGTCAGCAGCAGAACCGCGGTATCTTCGTCCAGCGCGGCGGCCACGTCTTCACCGTCGGCGGTCAATTTGAGCGTGCAATCGCAGTGTGCCGTCAGTCCTCGGGCAACATAAAGGTCAGTGGGAAAGTTGCCCGCTTCGCTGAGCACGACCGAGCGACCGGCGCGCATCGCGAGCGCCGCGCTCAATACTTTGAACAGATTCACGGACGTGGAATCGGCAATCGCCACCTGTCCCGGCGCGGCACCCAGCAGCGGCGCGAGTTTGTCCCCCAGACGCAACGGCATATTCACCCAATCGTGACGATTCCAGCTGGTGATCAGATCCTCGCCCCATTGCGTTTCGATAATCTCGCGCACATGGGCGGGCACCGCGCGTGGCATCGGCCCCAACGAATTGCCGTCGAGGTAAACAATCCCGGTCGGGATAAAGAAACGCTCACGCACGGCGGCCAGCACATCGCCGGCGTCGCGTTCCGCTAGCTGTTCGCGTGTGATCATGGTGGCGTGAAAACGCCCGGCGCAGTGGCCGGGCTGTTTGCTAAAGTTTGCTGACGTCGCCGCAGTGGCCGCTGACTACGCGGCGGCTTCCATCGACTCGCTGTATTCGCCACGGGCGGCGTAACCGTTGCACTTGGCCCGCAGCAGCAGCACTTTCTGTGCGCTGCTTACGTTCTCGGAACTGCCGTTCCACGTCTGCATCGCCGCCTGCTGCAGCGCCCGTCCATACGAGAAGGTCAACGCCCAGGGCAGATCGATACCCATGGCGTTCATGGCGTTGAGGTGCGCGGTGGCTTCTTCATCGGATTGTCCGCCGGAGAGAAACGCGATGCCCGGCACCGACGCGGGCACGGTATTGAGCAGACAGCGCAACGTTTCGCGGGCCACCTCCTCGACACCGGCGCGGTTTTTCGCATCGCTGCCGGAGATCACCATGCTGGGCTTCAGCACCGTGCCCTCCAGCACCACGCCCTGGCGGCGCAGTTCGTCGAACAGCAGGCGTTGCGCGAGCTCCGTGGCGGCGTAACTGCGCGCGATGTCATGGTCGCCGTCCATCAGTACTTCCGGCTCGACGATCGGCACGATGTCCGCCTCCTGGCACAATGCCGCGTAGCGCGCCAAAGCGTGCGCGTTGGCTTCCTGACAGGCGCGTGAAGGCAGCCCGTCACCGATAGTGATCACCGCCCGCCACTTCGCAAACCGGGCGCCCAGCTCGTAGTATTCGGCAAGCCGTTCGCGCAGACCGTCCAGACCTTCGGTGACTTTTTCGCCGGCGTGTCCGGCCAGCGCCTTGGCACCTTTGTCCACCTTGATTCCAGGCACTATACCCGCGCTGCGCAGCTTCTCGGCAAACGGTGTGCCGTCCAGCGTCTGCTGGCGAATGGTTTCATCGAACAGGATGGCGCCGCCGATGTGATCGCCGAGCCCTTCTGCCGTGACCAGCATATCGCGATACGCGCGGCGGTTTTCCTCGGTCGTCGCGATGCCCAGGGCATCGAAGCGTTTGTTGCAAGTGGGGTGGCTCTCGTCCATCGCCAGAATGCCCTTGCCCGGCGCCACCATCGCGGCAGCGGTTTCTTTGAGTTGCTCAATATTCATGGTCGGCACCTCGCACCAGTGATTCGTACAAATTGCTCGTTGACAAGCACCTGTGACATTTAACTTCTCCAATTACTCAACAGCCGTCAATCGCCGGGCACGGCGCGGCCGCCCACCCGGACTATTTTCATAACGTTGGTACCGCCGTCCACCCCCATGGTGTCTCCCATGGTTATGATGACGCGGTCGCCCTCGGCCAATCCCTGTGTTTCGGCCAACACTTCTATCGCACGGCGGTTTGCCGTGTCATGGTCGGTTTGAATCTCCTCGAAGCGTACGGGGTAGACACCGCGGTACAACGTCACTCGGCGCGCCGTGTGCTCATGGCGCGTCAGTGCATAAATCGGAATACCGGAGCTGATGCGCGACATCCACAGTACAGTGGCGCCCGATTCGGTGAGCGAGGCAATGCAGCGCACACCAAGATGGTTGGCGGCGTACATGGCGGCCATGGCGATCGCTTCGTCGGTGCGCTCGAATTGGGAATCCAGCCGGTGACGCGACACGCTGGCCTTGCGGTGCTGCTCGGCGGCGGCACACACCCGGCCCATCGACTCGACCACCCGCACCGGATTTTGGCCGGTGGCGGTCTCCGCCGACAACATCACCGCGTCGGTGCCGTCCAGCACCGCGTTGGCCACATCGAATACCTCGGCGCGCGTTGGAATCGGGCTCTCGATCATCGATTCCATCATCTGGGTCGCCGTGATCACCACACGATTGGCACTGCGGGTCGCATCGATGAGCCGTTTCTGCACGGCCGGCAACTCGGCGTCGCCGATCTCCACGCCCAGATCGCCGCGCGCAATCATGATTGCATCCGTGGCGGCGAGGATAGCGTCGATCGCATCCAGCGCCTCGGCGCGCTCTATTTTGGCCACGATGCCACCATGCCCGCCCGCCTCTCGCAACAAGCGCCGCGCCTGCTCGATATCCTCGCCCGTGCGCGGAAACGAGACCGCCAGATAGTCCGCTTCCAACTCGGCCGCGAGTTGGATGTCCGCCCGGTCTTTATCGGTCAGCGTGGGCGCTGACAGACCACCGCCGCGACGATTTATGCCCTTGTTGTTGGACAGCCGTCCGCCTACCAGCACTTCGGTGTGAATTTCCGTGCCCGCCACCTCCAGCACGCGCAGAATGACGCGCCCGTCATCGAGCAGCAGCACGTCACCGGCGCTGAGATCGCCAGGTAAATCCTTGTACGTAATGCCAACTCGCTCGCTTGTGCCGGCATCGCGTGACCACGCCCCATCCAATACGAAACTTGCTCCCTCGCTCAGCGTCACGGCGCCGTCGACAAACCGTTCGATGCGGATTTTCGGGCCCTGCAGATCCGCCAGCAGTGCGACGGGCCGGCCGGCACGCTGGGCGCACTCGCGCAGATGCCGGGCACGGTCGCGATGCTCATCGGGATTGCCGTGCGAAAAATTCAACCGCGCCACGTTCAATCCCGCTTCGATCATTTCCTGCAGCACTGCGGGATCGTCGGTGCTGGGCCCCAGGGTGGCGACGATTTTGGTGCGCCGAACTGTTTTGACGTCAGTGACCGTAGCGTTCCTCCAGAATGGCCACCGCGGGCAGGGTCTTGCCTTCGAGAAACTCGAGAAAGGCGCCGCCGCCGGTGGAGATGTACGACAACTGGTCGGCAATGCCGAACTGGTCCACGGCGGCCAACGTATCGCCGCCGCCGGCAATGGAAAATGCCGGTGATTCGGCGATGGCGTGCGCCAGCGCCTGCGTACCGGCCGCGAACGGGGCAAATTCAAAGACCCCAACGGGGCCGTTCCAAACGACGGTGCCGGCATCACGCAACAGAGCCGCAAACGTCTGTGCGGTCTGCGGGCCGATGTCGAGAATCATGTCGTCGTCGGCGACTGCATCAATGGACTTGCACTGCGCGGGCGTGTCTTCGGCGAATGTCTTACCGCACACGACGTCCGTGGGAAGCGGAATTTCACGCCCGCGCTCGCGCGCCGCCGCCCGCAATGCCCGTGCGGTATCCACGAGGTCGTCCTCGCAGAGCGATTTTCCAACCGGATGCCCCGCGGCTTTCAGAAACGTGTTGGCGATGCCCCCGCCGACGATCAGTTGGTCGACGACGTTGATCAATGATTCCAGCACGGTGAGTTTACTCAACACCTTCGAACCGCCGACTATGGCTATCAGCGGACGTGCGGGGTTGTGCAAGGCTTTCCCCAGTGCGTCCAGCTCAGCCACCAGCAACGGTCCCGCGCACGCCTGCGGCGCAAACCGCGCAACGCCGTGCGTGGATGCGTGCGCCCGATGCGCCGTGCCGAACGCGTCCATTACGAACAGGTCGCACAATGCGGCATAGCGTTTTGCCAGGGCCTCGTCATTGGCCTTTTCGCCGGCGTTGAAGCGCACGTTTTCCAGCAATACCACTTCACCATCGTGCAATTCCGGCTCACGGTGCAGGTAGTCGGCGATCAGGCGCACATCGCGTTGCAGCAGCGACGACAGACGCTCCGCTACCGGCCGCAGCGAATAAGCGGCGTCCGGCTCGCCCTCAACGGGCCGGCCGAGATGCGACATCAGCATTACCCGAGCGCCGCCCTGCAGCGCCCGTTCGATGGTTGGAAGACTTGCGCGTATGCGCTGCTCGGCTGCGACCACGCCATCTTTGATGGGTACGTTCAGATCTTCGCGCACCAGTAGAGTCCGACCGACCAGGTCCAACTCGGTCATTTGCAAAACTGCCATAACTGCGATCCGTGGAGATTGGTTGTGGCGCGCGCTCGGTGATCGGCGTGCTGCCTGGTTACGAGACAACGGCGGCGCGGGCGCGAAACTCGCCCCGCACCGTCGCAGACAATCCCCTACTTCGCGTTCATCAACGCGACCGTGGTGTCCAGCATGCGATTGGAGAAGCCCCACTCGTTGTCATACCAGGCACACACTTTCACGAGCCGGCCGTCGATCACCTTCGTCAACGGCGCCTCGTAAATGGAGGACGCTGGGTCGTGATTGAAATCGATGGAAACCAGCGGTTCGTCGTTGTAATCGAGCACCCCGCGCAGATCGCCATCTGCGGCATCGCGCATGATGCCGTCGATTTCCTCGACGCTGGTTTCGCGCGCTGCCATGAAGGTCAGATCGACCATGGAAACGTTGATCGTCGGCACCCGGATGGCGAAGCCGTCCAGCTTGCCGTTCAACTCCGGCAACACCAGACCGACCGCTGCAGCCGCACCGGTTTTGGTCGGGATCATGGACATCGTCGCCGAACGCGCACGGCGCAGATCGCTGTGGTAGACGTCGGTCAACACCTGATCGTTCGTGTAGGCGTGAATCGTGGTCATCAATCCGTGTTCCACGCCGATCGCATCGTGCAGTGGTTTCACCATCGGTGCGAGACAATTGGTCGTGCACGACGCGTTGGAAATCACCGTGTGCGACGCCCGCAGCGAGTCGTGATTCACCCCATAAACGACGGTGGCATCCACGTCTTTGCCGCCGGGCGCGGAAATGATGACCTTTTTCGCACCAGCGACCAGGTGCGCAGAGGCCTTTTCTTTACTGGCAAACAACCCGGTGGCTTCGTGCACCACGTCCACACCGAGCTCACCCCACGGCAATTTCGTGGGATCACGTTCAGCGAGCACCTTGATACGGTCGCCGTTCACCACCATGGCGTCCCCGTCCACCGCAACCTCGCCGGGGAACCGGCCGTGCGCGGTATCGTATTTCGTGAGATGGGCATTGGTGGCGGGATCGCCCAGATCGTTCACTGCCACGATCTGAATTTCGCCGGTGCGCTTGGCCTCGTACAGCGCGCGCAGCACGTTGCGCCCGATACGCCCATAACCATTGATTGCGACTTTGATTGGCATTTCACCTTCCTCTGAAAAGCTTGCAACGATAAATGTCTCTAACCAGCGAGCACGCGCACCACGGCGGCGGCCACGTTTTCGGACGTGAATCCGAAATGCTCGAAAACCACTTGTGCCGGCGCGGATTCGCCAAACGACTGCATGCCTACGATCTCTCCATCCAGGCCGACATACTTCCGCCAGTAGTCCGCCACCCCGGCTTCCACGGCGACGCGGGCCCGCACCGACGCCGGCAACACCGCTTCACGGTATTCGGCATCCTGGCCATCGAACACGTCGCTGCTGGGCATGGACACCACCCGTAAGGCCCGACCCTGCGCGGCCAGCTGCTCGGCAGCCTGCACAGCTAATGCAACTTCCGAGCCGGTAGCAATGATGATCGCCTCGGGCGTTCCTTCGCAGTCGCGCAGCACATAAGCACCGCGCGCGATTGCCGCCAGCTGCTCGGCGGTACGGGGCTGGTGGGGCAGGGTCTGGCGGGAAAACAGCATGCACGTGGGACCGTCGCGCCGCTCAATAGCCGCGCGCCAGGCGATGGCCGACTCGACGCCATCGCAGGGCCGCCACACCGACATGCGCGGAATCAACCGCAGCGTGGCGGCCTGTTCCACTGCCTGGTGGGTGGGGCCGTCCTCTCCCAGACCGATGGAGTCGTGGGTATAGACGAAAATGCTGGGCACGCCCATTAACGCCGCCATGCGCACCGCGTTGCGCGCATATTCGGAAAATATGAGAAACGTACCACCGTACGGAATCACCCCTCCATGCAGCGCCATGCCGTTCAGCATCGCCGTCATGGCAAACTCGCGCACACCGAAATAAATGTAGTTGCCAGTGAAGTCGCCCGCCGAAATGTCCTTCGATTGTGACCAGCGCGTATTGTTGGAGCCGGTGAGATCCGCGGAGCCGCCGACCAGCTCGGGCAATGAGGGACCGAACCCCTGCAGTGCGTTCTCCGATGCTTTGCGGGTCGCCACGCTCTCCGCCTTGCGGTCGGTCTCCTGAATAAAGTGATCGGCATGCCGCGTCCAGTCGTCCGGCAGCCGGCCGGCCATGCGCCGCTCGTACTCCGCGGCCAGCTCCGGGTAGGCCTCGCGGTAGCTGTCGAAGCGCTGCTGCCATCGCGCTTCGCGCTCGGCGCCCGCCGCGCGCGCGTCCCAGCCCCGGTAGATGTAGTCGGGCACCTCGAACGGACCCCAGTGCCAGTCGAGTTCTTCGCGCGTCAGGGCCACTTCCTCCTCTCCCAGCGCCGCGCCGTGCGCGGCGGCTTTGCCTTGTTTATTGGGCGATCCCCAGCCAATGATTGTCTTGGCGCAGATGAGCGATGGCCTATCGTGCACCTCGCGTGCCGCGTCCATCGCGCTGGCAATGTCCCGAGGATCGTGGCCGTCGATGTCGGAGAGCACATGCCAGCCGTAGGCTTCGAAGCGCTTGGGTGTATCGTCGCGAAACCACCCCTGCACCTCACCGTCGATGGAAATGCCATTGTCGTCATAAATCGCCAACAGCTTGCCCAGGCCCAGGGTCCCGGCAAGCGAACAGGCCTCGTGGGAGATTCCTTCCATCAGGCAGCCGTCGCCGACGAAGACATACGTGTGGTGATCGACAATCTCATGACCGTCGCGATTGAAATGCGCCGCCAGCAGGCGCTCAGTCAAGGCCATACCGACGGCGTTGGCGACGCCCTGGCCGAGCGGCCCGGTGGTCGTTTCGACGCCCGGCGCATAACCGTACTCCGGGTGCCCCGGCGTTTTCGAGTGCAGCTGGCGAAACCGCTGAAGTTCCTCGATCGGCATGTCGTAGCCGCTCAAGTGCAGCAGGGAGTAAAGCAGCATCGATCCGTGGCCGTTGGACACGACAAAGCGGTCACGATCGTGCCAACGCGGATTGCCTGGGTTGTGGCGCAGATAATCGTTCCACAGCACCTCGGCGATATCAGCCATACCCATGGGCATGCCGGGATGTCCGGAGTTGGCTTTCTGCACGGCGTCCATGCTCAACGCACGAATCGCGTTGGCGAGTTCGCGGCGGCTCAGGAAAGTGCCGGCAGTCGCGTCGGGCTGGGTACCCATAAAATTCTCCTATACCTAGCTATCGTTTTTTTGTTTAGCGGCGGCGCACGGCGCGTTGGATTGCCGACCGCATCACCGGTCTGGCGCGACGGCCGCCCAAGGC
>Ga0224512_10004441_pt1 | contig 11815 bp, 7 predicted proteins | sample SF_May12_sed_USG_4_FD_169103 | JGI IMG/M metagenome (GOLD analysis project Ga0224512, IMG submission 169103) | Sediment microbial communities from San Francisco Bay, California, United States - SF_May12_sed_USGS_13 | ecosystem: Environmental > Aquatic > Marine > Sediment | place: USA: California... | reverse complement strand
CGAGCTGCGCAACCGCGCCGAACTCGGTGGTGCAGACCGGCGTGAAGTCCTTCGGGTGCGAGAACAGGATAGCGTAGCGGTCGCCGATCCACTTGTGGAACTCGATCTTGCCTTCCGTCGAGTCGGCAGTGAAATCCGGGGCGATGTCGTTGATGCGAAGTCCCATGGCTGGTCTCCTTCTGGATCTTCGCCGCAATTGATACCGCTTCCGGAGCCCTCTTGCACGTGGTGCGACGCAACAAAGGCAGGGATGCGGCGCCGGCCCACACTTCGCGGAAGAAGTTTCGCCCGGGCGGCGCCGATCCGGAACGGGCGTTCCGCCCGCCCCCGGCTTGCGACTCCCCGCCCGCGATGACACTGTGCCGCCCGACAGCCCCTGGGAGGCGAAAGATGATCGAGAATCGCGCGTTCTACATCAACGGCAGCTGGATGCAGCCGGCCGCAGGAAAAGACTTCGACGTGATCGACCCCTCGACCGAGGAGCCCTGCGCAGTGATCTCGCTGGGCGGCCAGGCCGACACCGATGCCGCCGTCGCCGCCGCCCGCGCGGCCTTCGAGACCTGGGCCTTCGAAACCGATCCGCAGGTGCGCCGGGCACTGGTTGAGAAGCTCTACGCGATCTACGAACGCCGTTCGGAGGAGATGGCCAGGGCCATGAGCCTCGAGATGGGCGCGCCGATCGACTATTCGCGCGAGCAGCAGGTGCCCTGCTTCACCTGGCACGCGAAGAACTTCCTCAGGGCCTTCGAGAAGTTCGAGTTCGAGCGACCGCTCGGGCCTCACGCGCCGAACGACCGTATCCTCTACGAGCCGATTGGCGTAGTCGCCATGATCACGCCCTGGAACTGGCCGATCAACCAGGTGACGCTGAAGGTGGTGCCGGCGATGCTGACGGGCTGCACGATGGTGCTGAAGCCCTCAGAGATCGCGCCCCTCTCATCGCTCCTCTTCGCCGAGATGGTCGACGAGGCGGGCTTCCCGGCCGGAGTGTTCAACCTGGTGAACGGCGATGGCGCCGGCGTGGGGACCCAGCTTTCGGGCCACCGCGACGTGGACATGGTCAGCTTCACCGGTTCCACCCGCGCCGGGATCCTGATCTCGAAGAACGCGGCCGACACGATCAAGCGCGTGCATCTGGAGCTCGGCGGCAAGGGCGCGAACATGATCTTCGCCGACGCCGACGAGAAGGCGGTGACCCGCGGCGCGCGGCACTGTTTCGCCAACTCGGGCCAGAGCTGCAATGCGCCGACGCGGATGCTGGTCGAGCGATCGGTCTATGACCAGGCGGTCGAGATCGCGGCCAAGACGGCCGAGGCCACGAAGGTGGGCTCGGCGCACGAGCCGGGCCGCCACATCGGCCCGGTGGTGAGCCAGGCGCAGTTCGACAAGATCCAGGGCCTGATCCAGAAGGGCATCGACGAGGGCGCGCGGCTGGTCGCCGGCGGGCCGGGCCGGCCCGAGGGCTTCAACCGCGGCTACTACGTGCGCCCTACCGTCTTCGCCGACGTTTCGAACGACATGACCATCGCGCGCGAGGAGATCTTCGGCCCCGTGCTGTCGATCATCCCCTTCGACAGCGAGGACGAGGCGCTGAAGATCGCCAACGACACGCCCTACGGGCTGACCAGCTACGTCCAGAGCCAGGACGACGCGCGCCGCGTGCGGCTGGCGCGGCGGCTGCGCTCGGGCATGGTGGAGATGAACGGCAAGGGCCGCGGCGCAGGCTCGCCCTTCGGCGGCATGAAGATGAGCGGCAATGGCCGCGAGGGCGGCCACTGGGGGCTCGAGGACTTCTGCGAGGTGAAGGCGGTCTCGGGCTGGGCCGCGGAATAGCCGCCGCTCACAACACGTAGCGGCTGAGATCGGTCGAGCGCGCGAGCTCGCCGAGGTTCTTCTCCACGAAGTCGCCGTCGACCGTCACCTTGTCGCCGCCGCGGTCGGGCGCGGTGAAGGAAAGCTCCTCGAAGACCCGCTCCATTACGGTGTAGAGCCGCCGCGCGCCGATGTTTTCGATCGCCTGGTTCACCTCGGCCGCGATCTTGGCGAGCGCGGCGATGCCGTCTTCCGTGAACTCGACCGTCACCTCCTCGGTCGCCATGAGCGCCGCGTATTGGCGCGTCAGCGCGTTGTCGGTCTCGGTCAGGATGCGCACGAAATCGGCCTCGGTCAGCGCGCGGAGCTCCACCCGGATCGGCAACCGGCCCTGGAGCTCGGGCAGTAGGTCCGAGGGCTTGGCGATGTGGAAGGCGCCCGAGGCGATGAACAGCATGTGGTCGGTGCGCACGGGCCCGTACTTGGTGGAGACGGTGGTGCCCTCGATCAGCGGCAGGAGGTCGCGCTGCACGCCCTCGCGGCTGACGTCTGCGCCGCGGGTCTCGGCGCGGGCGGCCACCTTGTCGATCTCGTCGAGGAAGACGATGCCGTTCTCCTGCACCGCCTCCAGTGCGGCCGCCTTCACCTGCTCGTCTTCCAGTAGCTTGTCGGCTTCCTCGGCGATCAGCACGTCGTAGCAGTCGGCGACGCGCATCTTGCGCCGCACCCGCCGCCCGCCGAAGGCCTTGAACAGGTCTCCGAGGTTCATCATGCCGCCCATACCTGGCTGCCCGGGCAGCTCAAGCATCGGCGCAGCCGGCGTCTCGGCCACTTCGAGCTCGATCTCGGTATCGTCGAGCTCGCCCTGGCGGAGCTTCTGACGGAACATCTCGCGGGTCTGCGGACGCGCGCCCTCACCGGCCAGCGCCTCGATCACCCGGGTCTCGGCGGCTTCGTGAGCGCGCGCATTCACCTCTTCGCGCATTCGCTCGCGGGTTTCGATCATCGCGGTGTCCATCAGATCGCGGATGATCGAGTCGACGTCGCGGCCGACATAGCCCACTTCGGTGAACTTGGTCGCCTCCACCTTCAGAAACGGTGCGCGGGCCAGCTTGGCGAGCCGGCGCGAGATCTCGGTCTTGCCCACGCCGGTCGGGCCGATCATCAGGATGTTCTTGGGGTAGACCTCGTCCCTCAGCTCCGGGCCGAGCTGCTTTCGCCGCCAGCGGTTGCGCAAGGCTACCGCGACGGCGCGCTTGGCGTCTTTCTGGCCGATGATGAAGCGGTCGAGTTCCGAGACAATCTCGCGCGGGGTGAGTTCGGTCATGGGGCCTCCGAATAGGGGGGCAGGCGCGATTTGCCGGGGAAGTCCGGCAGCGCGCGCATGAGGCGTGCGCGGAGCGGCGTCCAGAACGTGCCAAGTGCGGTTATCAGCCCGCCGAGGACTAGGAGCAGCATGGGCCAGGAGACGTCGCGCCCGCCCGCGCTCATCGCCCAGAGGAGGAGGACGCCGAGATAGATCATTCCAGCCGTCAGGAACGAGCGGCGATCGATCACAAGGGCGAAGACGGCGACGAGGCCGATGCCAGCGGCGGTGAGCAGGTAGCCGAGATCACCGCCGACATTGAGGAAGGTGAGCAGCAGGGTGTTGATCAGTGCCGGCGCGGCCAGCAGGTGCAGCCAGAAGCCGGAAGCGGCCGTGCGGCCGAGGCGGTGCGGGTCGCGCAGGTCGAACCACATCGCGCCGGCGAAGGCGAGAAGGCCGAAGACCAGCGTGCCGAAGGCATAGCCCGAGCCCCGGTGGAGATCGAAGAGCCTGTCGGCGAAAGAGCCGCCATAGGCCGGGCCGGAGAGAGATCCGGTGATGGCAAGGACAGTCCAGAAGCCGAAGAGGCCCAGGAGGAACATCGCGAAGGGCACGCGGAAGACGCGGTAGTAAGCGGCCATGGCAGCCATGCCGAGCCCGCCCGCGAAGAGCGTGTCGGAAAGGAGCCCGTCGAAGAGGTCGCCCATGTCGAGCGTGGCCTTGCCGGCCATGCCGAGCACGCCCAGCGCGAAGCCCGACGCCAACACGATCGAGGGCAGCGTCATGCGCTTCTGCTTGGTGAAGTAGGTGGCGAGCCCCCAAGACGTGGCGACAAGGATCGCCGGAAGGATCAGCCAGCCGCCGAAGAGCGCGGCGAAGCCCATGGTGGCGGCGATCAGGAGCACCAGGCCCACCGAGACGAAGATTTCGGCGAAGCCCTTGAAGAACTCGAAGGGCTCATTCTCCTCCGCCGCGCGCCGTCCGGCCCGTTCATCCGCCAGCGCCAGCATCTTCGCCGCCTGCGCCTCGTCGAGAATGCCCGCAGCGACGGCAGCGCGGATGTCATCCTTGCTCATCGTCACTTGGCGATCCGCTCCACGGCGAGGTTGCCGTTGGTGTAGACGCAGATGTCGGCGGCGATCGCCATCGCCTTGCGGGCGATCTCCTCGGCGCCAAGCGGCCCGTCCACCAGCGCCCGCGCGGCGGCCAGCGCGTACATGCCGCCAGAGCCGATGGCGGCCACGCCGTGCTCGGGCTCGAGCACATCGCCCGCGCCGGTGATGACGTAGAGCTCGGCGCCGTCGGTCACGATCAGGAAGGCCTCGAGTTTCTGCAGATACTTGTCGGTGCGCCAGTCCTTGGCGAGGTCGACGCAGGCGCGCTGCAGCTGGCCGGGCGAGGCCTCGAGCTTCTTCTCCAGCCGCTCGAGCAGGGTGAAGGCGTCGGCGGTGGAGCCCGCGAAGCCCGCCACCACCTCGTGGCCGCCGGGCGAAAGCCGGCGCACCTTCCGGGCGGTGCCCTTGATCACGGTCTGCCCGAGGCTGACCTGCCCGTCGCCCGCCACCACCACTTCGTCGCCCTTGCGGACGGCAAGGATCGTGGTGCCGTGCCAGCCGGGGAAATCGCTGTCGCTCATCGGCGCCCTCCGTCGATTGGCGTCGCTCGGCCCTATATGGCGGCGGCGCCTTTGCCCCGCAACCGCGCAAGCGAAAGGGCGCCGCAGCGCCCTTTGCCGTGGTCCCTTCGGAAGAAGGCTCAGATCGCGCCGGTGATCCAGCTCTGGATCGAGGCTTTCGGCGCCGCGCCGATCTTGTTCGACACGACCTGCCCGTCCTTGAACAGGAACAGTGCCGGGATGCCGCGCACGCCCATCTGCGCAGGGGAATTCGGGTTCTCGTCGACGTTGACCTTCACGATCTTCACCTTGCCGGCCAGCTCCTCGGACAGCTCCTCCAGCGCCGGGCCGATCTGCTTGCACGGCCCGCACCACTCGGCCCAGAAGTCGACGACGACCGGAAGCTCGGACTGGCGGACTTCGGCGTCGAAGGTGGCGTCTGTGACGGGTTGCGTGGCCATGGGCGTGACTCCTGCGGGTGCGTTGGGCTGCGAAGCTATGGGTGGGGGCAGGCGGCGTCAAGGCGTGCTCACGCGGCCGAGAGCCGCCGCGATCAGCGCGGGCGGCAGCGGCATCAGCGCGGGCGCCGCGGTCCAGAGAATCGCGGTCTCCACCGTCCGGCCGGGGTAGAGCTGCGCCAGCGCTGCCGCGTAGGCGCCCATCTGCCGGAGCAGGCCCTCCGGCACCTCCTCGGGGCGCGCGGGAACGAGGGCGTTGGACTTGTAGTCGATCACCTGCACCCGCCCAGGGCCGAGGATGAGCCGGTCGATGGCGCCCTCGATTGCGCGCCCGCCGAGTTCCGGCAGACGCGCGGCGATCTCCACCTCGGCCAGCGCCTCGGGCGCGAAGACACCGGCGAAGGCCGGATCGCCGAGGATGCGGGCGGCCTCGGCGAAAAGCGCGTCGGCCTCCTCCGGGCCGGCCGCATCCTCGCCCATGGCGAGGAGCCTCCGGGCGAGCGCCGGGCGCTCGGCCTCGGGCATGGCTGGCAGGTGCTCGAAGAGGCGGTGCAACAGGCGGCCGCGGCGCATCGCCGCCGCCTCGTCGAATGCGCCCAGTTCGCCCGGCAGCGCCTTGGCGCCGCCGAGGTCGGAGGGCGAGAGGGGCCCCAGCGCCTCTTCCGGCGCCGGCGCTCTTGCGGTGGCCCAGGCGGGAAGCGCCGGCTTGGGCGGCTCTCCCTGCGGTGCGGCCTCCAGCGGGCCCGCCTCCCAGTCGCCAGAGGCGACGCGCTGCCCCGTGCCCACGGGCGTGTCGATCTGCACCGCGCCCGAGGCCTGCATCGCCTCGGCGACAATGCCGTGCCAGGCGCCGTCGCCACGCTCCACGTCGCCCGCGCCGGCCACGATCAGCCAGCTTTCGGCCCGTGTCATCGCCACGTAGAGAAGCCGCATCCGCTCCTCGGCGGCGCGATCGCGCCGCGCGTCAAGCGCCTCCGCGATCACCGGCGGCGCCTCGTCGGCCTTCGTGGCCCAGATGGCCGTGCCGTCCCCGGCCACCAGGATCTCGCCCCGCTCGCCGCCCCCCGGCGCCCGCGTGTCGGGCAGGATCACAACCGGTGCCTCGAGGCCCTTGGCGCCGTGCACCGTCATCACCCGCACCACGCCCCGCGCCGTGGCGAGCTGGCGCTTCACTTCGACATCCTCGGTCTCCATCCAGGTGAGGAAGCCGGTCAGCGAGGGCACCTCGCTTTGCTCGTATGCCATGGCCTGGGCGAGCAGTGCGTCGATCCCGTCCTCCGCTTCCGGCCCGAGCCGCGCCAGCAGCCGACGGCGGCCGTCGTGGCGGGTCAGCACGCGCTCGAGGATCTCGTAGGGGCGCAGGTAATCGGCCTCGCGGCGGAGGTCGTCCAACACGGCCAGCGTCTCCGGCGCCTCGGCCGTCCGCAGCGCCTCCCAGAGATAGCCGGCGCGGCCCTGGGCCAGCCGGTAGAGCAGGTCCTCGCTCCAGCCGAAGAGCGGCGATTTCAGCGCCGCGGCCAGCGAGAGGTCGTCCTCCGGTGTAGCGAGGAATGACAGCAGCGCGGCGAGGTCCTTCACGGCCAGTTCGGCGCCGAGGCGCAGCCGGTCGGCTCCGGCGATGGGGAGCTCCGCGGCCTTGCAGGCGCGAATGAGCTCGGCGAAGAGCGTCGAGCGGCGCTGGACGAGGACGAGGAAGTCGCCGGGCATCAGCCGCCGGCGGCGGGGCTGGCCGTCCTGTGGCGGTAGCGGCAGGGTCTCGCCGGTCTCGGGGTGGCAAAGCGCCTTGATCGTCTTCGCGATCTCGCGCGCCAGCACGACGTCGGAGTTCGCAGGGTCCAGTCTGTCGACCGGATCGGTCCAGTCGCCGTCCTCGGCCCCCTTGTCCTTCGGCACCGGCGGCCAGAGGTCCACGCGCCCGGGCTTGTCCTCGTGGAAGGGCCAGTGCTTCGGCGCGCCCCCGAGACCAGCGTGGCGCTCCGGCCGGGCGAAGGCGGCATCGACCACCCGCAGGATCGCCGGGGCCGAGCGGAAGGAATGCTGCAGCTCGGTCTCTATGAGCCGGCTTTCCACCTCGGCGAGGCGGCGGCCGAAATGCCCGGCCATGCGGCCGAAATTGTCCGGGTCAGCACCCTGGAACGAATAGATCGACTGCTTGACGTCGCCCACCACGAACAGCGTGCGCGGCATGCCGGACCGTGCGCTTTCGCCGGCCGAGAATTCCTCGGCGATCAGCCGGATCACCTCCCACTGCTCGGGGCTGGTGTCCTGCGCCTCGTCCACCAGGATGTGGTCGAGCCCGCCGTCGAGCCGGAAGAGCACCCATTGCGCCACCCCCGCGCGGCCCAGCAGCACCCCGGCGCGCAGGATCAGGTCGTCGAAATCGAGCGCGCCCTGCGCCTGCTTCGCGGCCTCGTAGGCGCGCAGGAAGGGCGCCGCGAAAGCGTGGAGCGCGTGGGCGCGCCGAGCGGCCGCCAGCGCCATGCGGCGGGCGCGCGCTTCCTCGACGCGCTGCATCAGCGCCTCGAGGTCCGGCATCAAGGCGGCGGCGGGGCCCTCGCGCAGCGCCTTGGTGGGGAAGGCGCCGAGCTTTGCGGTGAACGGGTTCTGGCCGGACTTGGTGAGCAGGATGGCTTCGAGGGCTTCGAGCGTGGCGATCCTCGGGGCAGAGAGATCGAGCGCGGCGAGCTTTGCCGCGGCGCCCTGGTCCGTCGTGCCGCCGGTCGCCAGAACCGGCGCCAGCGCGGCGGCGAGCGCGGCTTCGCCGCCGAGGAACACCTCGGCGAGAAGGTAGGCCTCGGAGTAGCCCTCCTGCAGGCCAAAGCGGGAAAGCCAGTCGGCGAGGCCCGGCGCCGTCCTCACGAAGCGAGTGCGGCTGCGGGCGATCTCGGCGGTGAGCTTGGCGAAGTCCTCGCCCGTAGCGTGAAGGGCGAGCGCCTCGACGAGGCCGGCCTCGGGGCCATCGGCCATCTCCTCGACAATCGCCTCGAGGAGGAGGCGCTGGGCGCGGTCGTCGAGTTCGGTGAAGTCCGGCGCGACACCGGCCTCGAGCGGGAAGCGGCGCAGAAGCGCCGCCGAGAAGGCGTGGATCGTCTGGATCTTCAGGCCCCCCGGCGCCTCGATGGCGCGGGCGAAGAGCCGCCGGGCGGCGCGCAAGGCTTCGGCGCCCTCGGGCGGTTCGGCGCCCAGTTCCTCCAGCGCCGTGCGAAGCTTGTCGTCGCGCAGCATCGCCCATGCGCCGAGGCGGCGGAACAGGCGGTTCTGCATCTCGGCGGCGGCGGCCTTGGTATAGGTGAGGCAGAGCACCTTCTCGGGCGGCACGCCGAGCAGCAGAAGCCGCGCCACGCGGTCGGTCAGCACCCGCGTCTTGCCCGAGCCGGCATTTGCCGAAACCCAGGTCGAGGCGGTGGGCTCGGCAGCGAGGATCTGGCGGCTCGTGGCGTCGTCGAGCGGCGGGGCGGTCATCCGACGTCCTCCGGTGCAGGCGGCTCGCTCGTGTCCCACTCGCCGAAGCGTGCGAGGTGGTCGTAGTCGCGCGCCGCCTCGCGGCCGCGCTCGCGCTCCAACGCGCGGCGCGAGAGGTAGCCGCGGCCGCGGCTGGCATAGGCCCGGATCAGGCGCGCGAGGCCCGCCCAGTCGGCATCGACCTCGCCATGCTCGAGGGCGCGCTCGGCAAGCTCGGGGTTGGCGCCGAGCGCGATGTGGGCGATGCGCGCCACCTCGACCGCGCCGATCCCCTCGAAGGCACCGCGCTCGGCCAGGGCCGCGAGCAAGGGCAGCTGCTTGTCGAAGCTCGTCTGCTGTTTCCGGGTCGGCGGGCTGCCGGTCTTGTAGTCGTAGATCGCGGCCCGGTCGTCGGGCAGAATCGCGATGCGGTCGGCCTTGCCGGTGAGCTGAAGGCCGGTGCCCTCCAGCGGCAGCTTGCCCTTCACCTCGAAGCCCGCGGCGCGCTCGCGGGCCTGGCGTTCGGCCTCGCCGGCGAGGAACCACCCGGCCACCCGGCCGAGCCGCGCGGCCCAGGCGGCGCGGGCGGCGGGCCAGGGCGCCTCTTCGGCGAGCACCCGTGCAACGGTCTCGCGGAAAGCGGCGTCGGGGTCGCCGGCCCCGGGCAAGACGTCGCGGACGAAGACTTCCAGCACCCGGTGCAGCGCCGAGCCACGGATCCGCGCGTCGGGGGTCTGCCGCAACGGATCGAGCGGGCGGAGGCCGAGCACGTGCCGGGCGTAGATCGCGTAGGGGTCGCGGATCAGGGTCTGGACCTCGGTGACGGAGAGCGCCTTGGGCCGGGTTGCGACCGGCGGGCGCGGGGCCGGGCGCCGGGCACGGGGCACCTCGGGGCCGGGGTCCTCCAGCGCCACGGCCAGCGCCAGCGCCTCGGCACCGCGCGCCAGCATTGCCTCCAGCCGCTCGGGGGCGATGCCGTCCAAGAGCGTGGTCAGGCGGTTCAGCCAGCGCGAGGGCACGCACTCCGCCTCGGCATCGCGCAGCGCCCGGGAGAGCACCACCTCGCGCGCCGCGATCGCCTGCTGGAAATCGTGCGCCGCCAGGCCGATCCGGCGCTCGGGGAGGAGAAGCCCGGCGTCGAGCCGCATCCGGCGGTTCATCCAGGGGTCGGGCGGCGGAACCTCGGGCCAGGTGCCATCGTTGAGCCCGGCCAGGATCACCAGATCGGCGCCCTGCACGCGGGCCTCGAGTGTGCCCCAGATCATCACCCCCGGATGTGGGCGCACCGGGTCGCGTACTGGCCGGCCGTTGAGCAGAGTGCGCAGGAGCGCGAGGTAGTCCGCGGGGGTGAGCCGGCCGCCAAATGGCGCCTCGCGCGCGAGTTCGTCCATCGCGGCGCGGGCTTCTTCGCCGGCCTTCTCCTGCCAGAGCCCGCCCGCCCCGCCCTCGGGCCCGGCGGCCAGCGCATCGCTGAGGTCCAGGTGGCGGGCAACGTGGGTTTCCAGAGGCAGCGGTCCTGCCCCGCCGAGGTCCGAGAGACAGCCGCCGAGCCAGCCGGCCCAGCCGCCACGGTCAGGCTTCTTCGCCGCCCAGGCGGCAAGATCCCCGGGGCGAGGGAAAGGCGGGCCGTAGCGGCGCAGGTGCAACTCGAGGTCGCGGGTGTGGCGCAGGTGCTCACCTCGCCCTGTGCCGGAATGGCAGAGCGGATGCTTCAAGAGCGCGAGCAGCGCCTCGGCGCCGGTCTTGCGGCCGAAAAGCGCGACGGTGTGCAGCAGGAACCGGCCAGGCGGCGACAGCGCGAGCGGGCGGCCGGCGCTGTCGTCGGGCTCGATCCCCCAGCGGTCGAGCGCGGCCGCCACCCGGCGGGTCAGCGTGCGGTCGGGGCTGACGAGCGCGGCGGTCTGGCCCTCCTCGACGGCCCGGCGCAGGCGCAGCGCCAGCGCCACCGCCTCGCGCCGAGGGTCGGGCGCCTCGATCAGGCTGACCTCCGCTGTGGCCTCGGCGAGGCCTTTCAGGCGCGGACCTTCCTCCAGCCACCCATCGGTGGCGGGCGCTGGCCGCAAGGCGAGCGAGAGCAGCCGGTTGCGCGCCTCGTTCGGCGCCGGCTGGTCGTCCCAGCGGCGGACGGCTCCCGGCGTGGTGCCAAGGAGCTCGGCGAGGCGGGCGAAGCGGTATTGCGGGTGGTCCTCGGCCGGGGGGCGGCTTTCGGTGCCCCTGAGCCGCGCCCAGGTTTCCGGGGCCAGGTCGAAATCGAAGCCGGGCAGGATCACCGCGCCCTGCGGCAGACGCGCCACCGCCGCCATGAAGAGCGCCGTGGCCCCGCGCGAACCGGTCGAGCCCGCCACGATCACCGGATGCGCGGGCGGCGCCTCGGCCCAGCGCGCGGCCAGCCGCTCGACGGCGGCGCGCTGGCGCGCCTCGGCGTCGGGTGCAGCACCCGCGAGGTAGGCCTCGACGATCTCGAGGAACCGGCGGCTCCGCGCCCAATGCTCCGAAAGCTGGCTCACGTCCAGCGCGTGCAGCGCGGCGGGCGCAACGCCTTCGCCCTGCATTTCGTCCATGAGCGACGCGAGGCTGTCGGCCAGCGCGAAGGCGGCCGAGCGCGGGGCGAGGTCCGGCTCCTTCTCGAGCAGGCCGAGGACGAGCTGGGCAAGCTCCAGGCGCCGGCGAAGGGCCGAGGCCGCGGGCGGCAGGTCGAGCGCGGGGTCGGCGCCGAGCTCGGTCACGAGTCGCAGGCGCGGCAGGAGGAGCGGCGCGCCCTCGGCGAGCAGCTCCTTGAGCCGTCGTTGCATCCGCCTGGTGTTGACGTAGATCTCGACGCGCGCCAGCGCCTCGGGCGGCGCGCCGGCGAGGCGCGCGCGCAATCCCGCCGCCACCCGGGCGGGGAAATCGGCCCCGGGCGGCAGGCCGAAGAGGCGCGGGGCGTCGGACGGCTCAAACATCTTCCGCCTCCGCCAGCAGCTCCTCGGCGAGCGGGATCGCCTCGGGCCGGCCGACATCGCACCAGCCGGCTTCGTGGACCGCGCCGTAGAGGCGGCCCTCGGCAATGAGCCTGTTCCAGAGCCGATTCAGTGAAAACACGCGCTCGGAGATCTCGGCCAGCCGCGTTGGGTTCACGATCTCGGCGCCGGAATAGACGAGGCCGGGCCCGCGCGTGAGGCGACCGTCGGCGGCGCGACGGAA
>Ga0224512_10004440_pt1 | contig 11817 bp, 7 predicted proteins | sample SF_May12_sed_USG_4_FD_169103 | JGI IMG/M metagenome (GOLD analysis project Ga0224512, IMG submission 169103) | Sediment microbial communities from San Francisco Bay, California, United States - SF_May12_sed_USGS_13 | ecosystem: Environmental > Aquatic > Marine > Sediment | place: USA: California... | reverse complement strand
GGCATTATCCGGCAATTCACCTCAAAGCAGGCAAAATTCAAGATCGAGGAAAACCGGATCATCGGCACCCATACGGGATCATCGAGCGTTCTGTTCGGCTGGAAGGACTTACCCTACAAGACCCTGCGCGACGCCATCGGCGGCAAGATACCGATACGGATTAGCCAGCGGCGCGCGACTACGGGCGGCGCCATGCGCCTGGCAGCGCTGTCGGAATGGCTGAACATTCCCATGAAATTCGTTACGGGCGCACGCGGCACCGCAGACAATCTCATCGCTCTAGAACGTCGGGATACCGATGCGTTCATGCCCGGGGGTGGCGGAACTCTGTGGTTTTCTTTCCCCTTCATTCGGCCGGGGTGGCTCAAGAACGGCACCGTCCGCCCGCTTGCGAAAATGGGACCGTCGGACAAACCGATTACCGCGAACAATGAAATCAATATGCCCGGGAACGTCCCCTTTGCCACCGATTTAATCAAGGACGCCAAGAAACGCGCGCAGTACGAAGCCTTCGCTAATATCGACAGTCGTTACGGCAAGATTTTCATGGCCCCGCCCAAGACGCCGGATCACATCGTCAACGCCTTCCGCGCTAGCTACAAGGTACTGCTCGGCGACAAGCCATTCCGGGTTAAGCTGGAAAAAATGATGGGAGAGCCGGTCACCTATACTTCAGGTGCCGAAATGGAGCCCATAATCGACCGAATGGTGAAGGAATACGCAGAAAACGCGGACGTTTACGCCCAATGGGTCAAATGGGCCAAGAAGCGGTTCTGAACCTTTAATCCCCGTCCTTCAAGCCTGGGGAACAGCCAGTTTAAGACCAACCTATCCGTCTCACAGTCGTGATGGCGCGTTGGGCAACTAGGTGGGCTCGGTCGCGCCAAGGTGCCCGACCTCACTGGGCAGAGATCGGGGAATCGCGTCGCCATGCTGGAGACTATATTTTCGGGCTTGTCCTATCTTGGGTCGCTCAGCTATTGGGGGGCCGTCGTCGCGGGGGTCCTGATTTCGGCAGCGGTCGGCCTTATCCCGGGCGTGGGCACGCCTATCGTGCTCGCCATTACCATACCCTTCGTTGTTTTCACCATTCAGGATCCGCTGGTCGGGATCGTGCTGCTGGCGACCATTGGCGGCGTTTCCAATACGCTCGATTCGATTCCCGCCGTGCTGCTGGGTTATCCCGGGGCGGCGACCCAGGTCACGTTTCTCGAAGGCCATCAGTTGGCCCAGCGCGGCAAGGCGGCGCACACCCTGGGGGCGATTTATTCGGTCTCCGCCCTTGGCGGGATCGTTGGCGCGATTGCTCTTATCCTGGTGATCCCCGTCATTCGGCCGTTCATCCTGAATTTTGGTTACTCCGAGATCGCGGCAATGGCTTTGTTCGGCGTCGCGATGGTTTCCGTGCTCAGCCTCGGCGCCATCACCAAGGGAATAGCCTCCGGGCTGATCGGCATCCTGCTCGCCACAGTCGGAACCCATTGGGGGACGGCAACCGAGCGGTTCACCTTCGATGACCTGAACCTGGCGGAAGGGCTCCCCCTGATCGCCATAACCCTGGGCATTTTTGCCATGCCCGAGGTTCTCGACCTCAGTGCGACACGAAGATCGGTCGCTTCTCGAGAGACCGCGGCCATTTCCAATCGCGACGTGTGGGCGGGGGCCCGGGATGGTCTTTCCTACTGGCGCGTGACCATAAGACAGTCGCTTTTCGGCGTGTTTTTTGGCGCAGTGCCCGGCATCGGAAGTTCCGTGATCGATTGGCTGTCCTACGGCCTCGGCATCGCCTGCAGCAAGGACAAGTCCCAGTTCGGCAAGGGCTCGCTGGAGGGCGTGATTTTTGCCGAATCAGCACAGAATGCCAAAGAAGGTGGCCAAGCCATTCCAACCCTCGCCTTTGGCGTGCCCGGTGGCCTTGCATGGGTTTTCGTCCTTTTCGCCATGCTTTCATATGGAATCGCGCCTGGTCCGCAAATGCTGGGGAAACACGCCGATGTTACGATCATGCTGGCGGTGAGTTTCGCCATTGGTAATCTTCTGGTCGCGATGCTAGGGCTGATTCTTACCGGCCAGCTGGCTAAGCTTACAACCATTCCCTACGTGGCCATCGGCGCGTTCATCGTACCGATTTCGTTTCTGTCGGCGTTCCAGGTCGGGGACGGATGGTTCGGAATCCTCGTCCTTCTCGTGTTTGCGCCGATCGGCCTCGCAATGAAGGCCTTCAAATGGCCTCGCGCACCTCTGATTCTGGGCTTCATCCTAGGTGAAGTGATTGAGCTCAATTTGCAAAGCGCAATTGCGGCCCATGGCATCATGAGCGTGGTCACACGACCCCTGACTATCTCTCTGATCCTGATCACCGTCGTCACCACGGTCGTTCTTCTGCGCATGAGCACTCGTGATCCCGCGGCCTTCATGGGCGTTGCCAGGGAGGACGGCGCCACGCCCGAGCCACGCCGCCGTTTAGGCAACGGCCTGTCCCTTCGGGGCGGTTGGCGGCTGGAGCACTGGTTCGGCTTGCTAGTGATCGCGGCTGGCATCTGGGCCCTCTGGATGACCCGCGGCTACCCGCCATCAGCTCGTTTCGTGCCCGTTCTCACCGCGGGCGGCGCTATCCTTCTGACCGTGTTTCACCTTCTATTCGAAAGAAGGGTGGCCACCGGACAGATCATGGATATTGGCATGCGTAGCTTCGACGTTCCTGGAGCGGCGAGGACGGCCTTCATCATCGCTGGCTTCGTGGCCGGCTTCCTCGTCCTATCGGCCCTGATCGGACTACAGTATGCGTCGATTCTCTTCGCACTTACCTTTCCCCTGGTCCTCATGAAGGGCCCGGGACGCTACTTGGCCAGCATCGTCAGCGCCATCTTGGTCGCGATGATCGCCATCGGTCTGTTGGATTGGTACATGAACGTATTTTGGCCGGACAAGGTGCTCTGGGAGTTGATTTCGGCAGCGTTCGTTTAACACCACTAAGGAGGTAGCCCTATGACGATGGAGCATCTCCCCATTTCGGGTGATTCCCATCTTGAAATCGATTCGGCCTATTGGGTTGCACGCGTCCCAGCCCAGTACCGCGATTTGGCGCCCCGGCTGGTTTGCCAGGATGATGGGACCGATGCCTGGATGGTCGCGGGCAAGCTAGCGCGGCCCGCGGCGGCGGCGGACCTATACGGTGGCAAGGGACGGGAAAATTACATGCCTTTTGGCGCGACCTACGAGGGCACGCCGGGCACGGGCGGGCCTGAGCAGCGCCTGGCGGAGCAGGACCAGGACGGCATCGGCGGCGAGGTCCTGTTCCCCAGCCAGCAGGGAGGGCCAAAGTTGTGGCGCCGCATCGAGGACGATCTCGCCTATAAGGCCGTGGTCCATGCCTATAACGCTTGGCTGGCCGATGAGTATAGCGCCGTTGCACCCAATCGGCTCATCGGCGTCGGCATTATCCCGAGGTCGACCCTCGAAGATGCGCTGGAGGAACTGATCCACTGCAAGCGCGCCGGCTTGAAATGCGTGGTGCTTTCGGCTTTTCCGTCGGGAAGGAACTATCCGTCGGAGGATGACGACAGGTTCTGGGCGGCTGCGTTGGACATGGATATGCCACTGACCGTTCATATCGGCATGGAGCGCATTGCCGGGGAGCCGCTGCTTCGTTATCCTCAGGAGCCTCCCGATCAGATCGAACGGCTCGGCCCCGTGCTGGTCACCCAGGTTTCGCAGTTCAGTCCGGTACGCGGAAGCGGCAGTATGACCGCAATTCAGATGGTGTTATCGGGCCTCTTTGATCGTTTTCCCAAACTTCGTATCCTTTTCGCGGAGAACCAGATCGGGTGGATTCCGTTCTTCATGCAGTCGGCAGATGTCCGTTACGAAAGAAACCGCCATTGGGTGACCAAGGTCTTCGGTTTTCGCCCGCCGTCGCGCTCGCCCAGCGAGACGCTCAAGGCCCATTGCCTGTGGGGCTTTCAATTTGATCCTGTGGGGGTAGAACTGCGCCGACACATTGGGATTAGAAACCTGATGTGGGGCTCGGACTTTCCTCACCAGGAATCCGAATGGCCCCATTCCAGGGAGGTCATCAAGCGTAATTTTGCCGGTGTTCCGGACGATGAGCGTTATCTCATGACCGCGGGCAACGCGATCGATTTTTTGCATCTTTCTCAATAGTGATAGTTGGCGGCAGACGTTGCTAATTCGACCCCTAGCGCAAGCGAGGAGGGCGAGGGAGGTCGAACGCACGTTTCCAGGTAGAACAGGGGTGTTCATAACTTCGTTATCGTTGGCAGGTCCACGACCGTTGCAATTTGGCCACTCGGAAATCTTCCTTAGTGTTCTTTCTTTCGCCACTCGTTCAGAAAGACAATTCGCTCAGTGTCCCGGTCGTCCTCATACCTATGGCCTCATGAAACAGCGCCATTGGATTGACTCCTCGCCCGATAACTGAAAAGCAGCACGCCTCGTGAATCATCCACAAGATGAATTCGAAGAGGCGATGCTGGGGCTGTTGTTGGAAGTTGATACGCCTCGCCCTCCATTCACGACTCTCTGACATCTTTGGGCCGTCGTGCACTTTCAGTAAGAAGTGGCGGATCCTCGTGTTCCGCCGCCAATCAGCAGAATCCCCGCGAGCTCATAGGCTCACGAAAGAAATCGTTGGATTGCGGGAAATGTCAGTTCAGAATGGACGTGAAAAATACGAAAAATATTGAGGGAGGCTGGGATGACTGAAGAAGACCTAAAGGCCATTGGGCGATTTCGTTGGGGGCGTCCCCATACTCCCTACGAGTCTTTCATTGAAGACGAAGGCGTTCCGATTGTCCGTGGCCTGGGGGTTTACGATGTCAGGGATATGGACCTTGGCCCCTGGAAGCGAACCGGCGGCAGTGGGGCCTATCTGGAGCTCGACGGTTTAGGCAACCGCAACGGTCTTTATGTCATTGAGATTCCCCCTGGCGGTGCCCTCGAGCCGGAAAAGCACATGTACGAGGAAATGTATTTTGTCGTCGAAGGACGGGGGTCCACGGAAGTTTGGCGCGAAGGTCAGCCCGAGAAGAAACAGATGTTCGAATGGCAGAAAAGCAGCCTGTTCTCTCCGCCGCTCAACAGTTGGCACCGGCTGGTCAACGCTTCCTCCCGTCCCGCGCGCCTGATTGCCGGGACCAACGCACCGCCCATCATGGCGATGTACAAGAGCCTGGACTTCATTTTCAATAACCCGTTCACATTCGACGATCGTTATCCCGACGATGAGAATTACTTCAAGCCCGCAGAAGAGTTGAGCATCCGGCCTGAAAACGGGCGGCATATCAATCTCGGCAACTTAATTCCGGAAACGATGAACTGCGAATTGCCGCTGGAAAACCATCGCGGCGCCGGTCACCGGAACTTCGCGTACAGGTTGGCCGGTAACTCCTACATCGGGTTCGTGGCCCAATATCCGCCGGGGCGGTATTCCAAAGCGCACTTCCACCCGGGAGGTCCGGCTTTGATCTGTTTGCGGGGCAAGGGATATTTGATCACCTGGCCCAAGGAGGCGGGTGTGCGTCCCTGGGAGGCCGGTAATGAACATCTGGTTCAGAGGCAGGACTACGGAGAGTGCGGCATCGTGAGTGCTGCGCCAGGCAACGGTGACTGGTATCACGCCCATTTCGGGGTCTCCAAGAATCCGTTTCGGGTGCTCGCCCTTCTTGGCGGTTACCCCCGAAACATCGTTGGCGCGCCGGGTGACCAGATTTCCTACAATCTGGACCAAAATTTGGGCGGCAATTCAATCGAATACCGCGACGAAGACCCCCAGATCCGAAAAGACTATATCGAGGCACTGAAAAAGGAGGGAGCGGACTTCCAGATGCCGGAATCCCTCTACGATCCGGAAAACGAGGAAACGCTCGCCCGCTAACGGAACGCCCCGCGACGTTGGTGTGGGGCCTCGCCGGATATCCACATGCTCCGGACATAGAGGCCTCACTCCCCTAACGTCGAGCGGAAGGGGCAAGGCATCGATAAAAGGTGAAATAACTTAGAAAAAATCATTCAAATAAAAGGGAGGGAGCCCATGGATCGAATCAGTTTTCCTTATCGCTCAGGAAGCCATCTAGCATTGCTCCATGTCGTTTCAGAAAGCGGCGCGTGGGAGAAACATGGGCTCGACGTTGACTACGACAAATATATCGGATCCGACGACGCGCAGCGAAGCCTCCCAGCAGGCACCGTCGAATTTGTCGGCGGAAATCACGTGTCCACTTATGGTCTGCGGGCCAGGGGCGACAAGTGGGTCTATCTAGGTCAAACGGTCAATTGCGTGGTCCATCGCCTCTGTGTCAGGCCGGACTCTGGGATTTCTGGTCTTCATGACCTCTACGAGAAAAAGATACTGGTTAGGGGCTCGCACCCGTCGCTCAATGACTGGCTGTTTCTCAAGCAACGGGGCCTAGATGTCGATCGAGACGACATCGAACTGGTCGACCAGATTCGGGTCAAACAAGGCAGCATGGACGCTGAACCCGGCCAGGAGGAGGAAGCTAAGAGAGCCAAGTGGGAATGGGTCAAGGAGGGGAAGGTTGATGCCTGCCTTGTAACGACGTTTCAGGGCATTGCTGCGGAGCGGGCGGGAATGAAGGTCATCGATATCGAATCTCTTCCAATGATCAATTTTACAACGGTTTCCGCCCATCAGGACTTTGTCGAGAATAATCCGGACCTCGTAGATCGATTCCTCAAGGGCTTAGTCGAGGGAATCGCCTTTTTCAAGACCCAGCCAGAAAAAGCGAAGGCGATCATGAAAGCGCGGTTTTTGAACGGGGTTCTCGACGATGAGATGGTGAATGCCGTCTATGGAGAGCTTGCTCGTATCGTCGAGCCCAAGCTCTACCCAACGATGGAAGCAATCGGCAACGTTTATCAAGAAGCACTGCGCCAAGACTCCGATGCCAGGAAGGTCAATCCACTAAGCCTTTGGAACATGAACTACATCCGGCGTATCGACGACAGCGGCTTCATCGATGCACTTTACGGAAACAGGGAGGTCCTATGAACTGCAGCTCGGATTGAAAATCCTTGGGCTGCGTTTGACATCCTCATCAGTGCAGAGACGTTTGGCTGAGCATTTCACCTCAATGAGAACGAAAAGACAGGTTTGACCGGAAAGAATTTCATGACCACGCAGCAATTGGATTATCCCAAGCCGGTTGAATCCCGCGTTTCGGCGCAGGGCCTATTCATCATGGCTGCGTTGATCATCGGTTTCGGCTTCTGGATTATCTATCCGATTTTTCTGACACTGTTGATGAGCTTCAACGCCGCGCCGCTCGGCATGGATCCGGTATGGACTCTGCAGAACTGGGGCAAAGCCTGGGCTGACCCCGGCCTGTTGTCGTCCCTCTGGAACACCATCATGATTTACCTGCTCAACACCGGGATCGGGTTTCCGATCGCCATCCTGGTGTCCTGGGCGCTGGCGCGGACCAAGATGAGATTTAGTCATGGCTTGGAGTTCATGTTCTGGATCTCATTCATGCTGCCCACCATATCGACCACGGTCGGCTGGACGTTCCTGCTGGATCCCGATAGTGGCGTTCTGAACGTCGCTTTAAACAATCTCGGGCTCGGCACCCTTAATATTTACAGCGTCCCGGGCATCGTTTTTGCTCACCTCATGTCGAACCAGATTTCCCAAGGCGTCATGCTGCTGACTCCGGCATTCCGGAACATGGACCTTGCTCTCGAGGAAGCAGGTCGGATGTCGGGTGCCTCCACCATGCGAACGATGTTCAAGGTGACCCTGCCTCTAATGATGCCGCCGATTTTGGTCGTATTCATGTTGAAGATGGCCCGGATGATGCAATCTTTCGAGATCGAGCAGATACTGGGCACACCCATAAATTTCTTCATCTATTCCACCAAGATATACAATCTCATGCGGTTATTCGAACCGCCTGAGTACGGCACCGCGGCGTCCCTTGCCAGTGTCACCCTGATCTTGGTGGCCTTCATCATCGTTGTGCAACGCAAACTGCTGGGGCGGCGGCAATACACCACAGTCACCGGCCAGTACAGGCCGGGAGTCGTCGACCTCGGGCGGATGCAGCCGGTTGTCTTCACATTGATCGTAGTGCTGGTCGCGATGCTGACCGTGGTACCGGTCGTCACCTTGATCGGCGGTAGCTTCATGACCAGGGTCGGGTTCTTCGAGGCGACCCCTATGCTGACTACGCAGCATTGGGAACTGGTCCTGTCCGACCGGGGTTTCATGCGAGCACTCATCACGACCCTCATCATGGCGTCGAGCACGGCAATCGTATCTCCGGTTTTGTTTTCCATTGTCGCCTACGTGCTGGTTCGCACTAATTGGCCCGGGAAAAGTCTGCTCGATGGCATTTTCTGGATGTCGGCGGCGATTCCGGGAATTCTCGCCGGTTTCGGGTTGCTAGTGATGTTCCTGGAAATGCCCTTCCTGTCGGTGATCTACGGCACGATCTACGCGCTGGTAATCGTCGTGATTCTGCAGGGTAAATTGACATCCACCCAGATGTTGAAAGGCGTATTCATGCAGATGGGTTCAGATCTTGAAGAGGCCGCACAGATATCTGGAGCGGGGTGGTTCTACACCTACTTCAGGATCTGGTTGCCCCTGATTAAGCCAACCCTGATTGTGCTGGGCGTTTTCAATTTCGTAACCGCGGCTAATACAACGTCAAGCATTGTGCTGTTGGCGACGCGGGATACCTTGACGCTCTCACTCCTCACTCTCGAGATGATGACCAACGAGCAAGGGCGTCAACTGGAGGCGGCGGGCATAGTCAGCCTGATCATCATCGCTATGACGGTGGGCGTGGCGCTGCTGGCGCGATCCTTCGGGTTCAGGGTTGGGTTGCGCCAAAATGTTTGATGGACTCGGAGGAGAGCAGCTATCCAAAAAATACCTAGGATGATGCTGAGAAAAAATAAAATATTGGTAGATAGGAGCTGCAGGCAATGACCACAACGTTTGGTAGTAACGGATATCAGTATGAAGTGGTGGAAGGTTGGGGCAACCTGCCGAACGGCTACGAATGGGGTCAGATCGGCGCTGTGGCGGTAGACTCACAGGACCGTGTGCATGTTTGCACGAGAACCGACCACCCCATTTTGATCCTCGATCGTGAGGGAAACTTCATCGGGACTTGGGGCGAAGGCATTCTGTCCGACCCGCATGGCATCTATTTCGATGCCGAAGACAATGTGTATTACGTCGACCGCGCGCCCTGCGTAGTCCTGAAGTTTAACGCGGCGGGCGAGAAAGTCTGGGAGACAGGCGATCGAGATCGTCCTTCCGATACCGGATTCACCAAGGAGAATAAGCGGGCGCAATGGGCGGGCGGACCGTTCAATTATCCGACCGACATCGGCCTATCCGCCAACGGGGATTTTTACGTTTCCGACGGAGATAGAAACGCCTGCGTCCACAAGTTCAGCGCGGATGGCACCCATTTGTTCTCCTGGGGCGAACCCGGCAATGGCCCAGGCCAATTCAACCGGCCACACAGCGTATGCGAAGCGGGAGGGCGTGTGTTCGTCGCGGATCGCGACAACAATCGAGTGCAAATCTTCGACCCCGAGGGGAAGTATCTCGATGAATGGACTGGCTTCGTTCAGCCAGCCAAGGTGTTTATTGATGGGCGCGGAATCGCCTACGTTGCCGAGCTTAAGGGCAGGGTGAGCATTCTGGACCTGGATGGTGAATTGCTTGCTCGGTGGGGCGATCCTGAAAAGCGCGAGCCCACGCTTGGAATGTTCGCCGCCGCACATAGCATCGCGGCGGACCGCCATGGAGATTTTTATGTAGGCGAGGTGTTTAAGGCCAAGCGCTTGCAAAAATTCGTGCACAAGGGTTGAGCCGGAAGCAAGTTCCAAAGACTTGGGTTGGCGCGGCATGTTTTTGGCTAAATAGTTGGAAGACGTCCAGATAGGGAGAAAGTCATGATTTCATCCAGCGACCTTCACGGCCTAATCGGAATGGTGCCTGCTTTCACCACCGAAGATGGCTGGGACCCGCAGTGCAAGAACAGCGTCAATGTCGACGAATTAGAGCGTGCTCTGGATCAAATCATCCGTGACGGCATGGATGTGGTTGCCCCCATGGCGAGTTCGGGGGAGTGCTATACGCTGCTCTGGGATGAATTCAAGACCATGACCGATGTGACCATCGAGACGGTCAACAAGCGCGTCCCGGTCATGATCGGGTGCACCAGTACCAACACTCGAGAAGCGCTGCAAAAAATGGAATATGCGGCGAAGGCGGGGGCGGACGGAGTTTTGGTGGGCGTGCCTTACTACTTCCCCAGCAGCGTCGACAACGCGGTGCAATTTTACCACGACCTGGCGGATGCATATCCGCAATTGGGCGTGATGATCTATCATAACCCGTTCAACCACCGGGTCACGATCCCAGTCGAGGCCTTCAAGAGATTGGTGGAGAAGCCCAATATCGTGGCCATGAAGGACAGCCAACGAACGCCGATGCAATTCATGAATCTGCATGAGATCGTCAAAGGGAAGATCAGCGTATTCGTAAACCAGATCCAACTCTATCCCTACATGATGCTCGGTGCCGCGGGATGCTGGTCCCTCAACGCCTGGATGGGGCCGTCACCCATTGTGCGGGCATTGGAAGCTGCCCGTGTCGAGAACTGGGAAGAAGTGCGAGACATCTGTATTGGTATTGCCGGTGTCAGCCCGAGGGGCAATCGTGCCGATGCTTATTCCAGCAAGTTAGCGATCAACGAGGCTGGCTATTGTCATGCCGGTCCGCCGCGTCCGCCCTACCGTATTCTTACTGAGGACGCGAAGGAGAGGGCCAAGATCATGGGCCAAAGGTGGCGGGCACTGTGCGAGCGCTACCCCGCCAAGGCGGAAACCGTTGCTTGACGGTGCTTTCGGTCGCCGGAGCCTCGAAATGTGGCAAGATGCCCAGAACAAGAAAAGGCGACGTAACCGCACCATGATCTATGGCGCTCCTTCATCAAAAAATTGGGGAAGAAACAACGCTTAGCACCAAGGAGAAGTTCAATGGGACGGAGCTTTAAAGTTATATCTGGCGACGGCCATCTCGATCTCGCCTCGGATGGGTGGGTGCCTTTTGTCCCTGAAAAATGGCGCGAACGTGCTCCTCGCAGGGTCACCCTGGGGGATGGTAACGAAGCCATGGTGATCGAAAATCGCCCCCCTATGTCGCCGACGGGTCTGGTCGGCACGGTGCAAAAGGACCGCCTGGTCAGCTTTAATTCGGAAGGAAACGGTCCGCCTGAACAGCGGCTCCGTGAACAGGACATGGACGGCGTCGAGGCGGAAATCCTGTTCACCCATCCCATGTATATGCGTTTCTGGCGTGGTGTGCGAGAAGACGAGGCTTATAAATCTATGATCCACGCCTACAATCAGTGGATCATCGAGGAATACAGTGCCGTTGCGCCAGACCGCCTGATCGCGATGGCGGTCATACCGGAAACTGGTCTCGAGGATGCCCTCGATGAACTGGCGTTTGCCAAGGAAGCCGGGTTCAAAGGAGCCTGTTTACATCGTTATCCCAGCGGCAAGGGCTATCCGACGCCGGAAGACGACCGATTTTGGCAGGCGTCCATCGACATGAAGATGCCGCTGACCACCCACACGGTCTCCGGATCGACGCGTTTGAGCAGCGAGGGGCCACTTTTCCAGTACCCCAAATCGCCCAGAAGCTCGGGTGGGGGACGGGATCCGATCGGCATCATCGCCCGATTCGCCGGTGAAAGCGCCACCATGCCGGTCCAGATGATGTTCGCTGGTATTTTTGACCGGTTTCCA
>Ga0224512_10004439_pt1 | contig 11817 bp, 8 predicted proteins | sample SF_May12_sed_USG_4_FD_169103 | JGI IMG/M metagenome (GOLD analysis project Ga0224512, IMG submission 169103) | Sediment microbial communities from San Francisco Bay, California, United States - SF_May12_sed_USGS_13 | ecosystem: Environmental > Aquatic > Marine > Sediment | place: USA: California... | reverse complement strand
CGAAATCGGGATCGATCCCCCGGCTCTATCGGCCGGCCCACCGTTGACTACCGTTGGGGACGCTATGAGCGCTGCCGTTTCCGACGCCGACCCCTACGCCGACGAGGACCACGACCTGATCCGAACCGAGATCCGCCGGCTGTGCGACGCCTACGGGAACGACTATTGGCGCTCGCTCGAACCCGACCGTTACCCGGAGGAGTTCGTCTCGGAACTAACCGACCAGGGATGGTTGGGATCCCTCATCCCCGAGGAGTTCGGCGGCGGTGGACTGAGCCTCGGCGGAGCGTCGGTGATCCTCGAGGAGATCTCGGCCTCCGGTGGCAACCCTTCGGCCTGCCACGCCCAGATGTACATCATGGGCACGCTGCTGCGCCACGGCTCCGACGATCAGAAGCAACACTACCTGCCGCAGATCGCCGACGGCCGCAAACGTCTGCAGGCCTTCGGCGTGACCGAACCGACCGCCGGTTCGGAGACCACCGCCATCCGCACCCGGGCCGAGCGCGACGGCGACGTGTGGCGGATCAACGGGCAGAAGATCTGGACCTCTCGGGCCCTCTACTCCGACATGATGTTGCTCCTGGCCCGCACCGCTCCGCCGTCCGATGATCCCGCCGAGCGGCTGGCCGGCATGTCGACGTTCCTGTTCGACCTTCGTGGCGGCGACGGCGAGCTGTTGCCCGGGCTCACCATCAACCCGATCGAGACGATGATGAACCACAACTCGACCGAGGTGTTCTTCGACGACGTCGAGATCCCGGCCGACTCGCTGGTCGGGGTGGAGGGCAACGGTTTCCGTCAGATCCTGGATGGCATGAACGCCGAGCGCATCCTGATCGCGGCGGAATGCATCGGCGACGGCACGTTCTTCCTCGACCGGGCCTCGGCCTACGCCAGGGAGCGGGTGGTGTTCGGCCGCCCGATCGGCATGAACCAGGGTGTGGCCTTCCCGCTGGCCAAGGCCTATGCCCACCTGGAGGCGGCGAACCTGATGCGGTGGAAGGCGGCCGAACTTTTCGACACCGGCCGATCGTGCGGGGCCGAGGCCAACATGGCGAAGATGCTGGCCTCAGACGCGTCGTGGGAGGCCGGCAACGCCGCCCTCAACACCCACGGCGGCTTCGGGTTCGCCACCGAATACGACATCGAACGCAAACTGCGGGAAACCCGCCTCTACCAGGTGGCTCCGATCAACAACAACCTCGTGCTGGCCTTCGTCGCCCAGAAGTGCCTCGGCCTTCCGAAGAGCTACTGAACCCGCTGTTAGTGTGGCCGGATGACCGAGCACGCGCAGGCTGATCGCAGCGACGCCGACTACGAATGGCTGGAAGAGATCGAGGGCGAGAAGGCCCTCGAGTGGGTGGAGGCGATCAGCGCCGAGACGCTCGCCGAGTTCGAGGCGTCACCTCGATTCGCCGAGTATCAGGACGCCGCGCTCGAGATCCTCGAGGCCGACGACCGGATCGCCTTCGGGGTGATCCGGGGTGATCAGGTCTACAACTTCTGGCAGGACGCCGAACACATCCGAGGACTGTGGCGGCGAGTCGATCGGGCCGGCTACGAGGTGGACGAACCGGCCTGGGAGATCGTGCTCGACCTCGATGAGCTGGCCGAGGCCGAGGACGCCAACCACGTCTGGAAGGGGGCGTCGGTCAGCGCCGACTACACCCGGGCCATGGTGATGCTGTCCGACGGGGGCAAGGACGCCGTCACCGTCAGGGAGTTCGACCTGGTGGCCTGCGAGTTCGTCGATGGCGGCTTCGAGCTGCCCGAGGCCAAGACCTTCGTGTCCTACGTCGACAACGACACCCTCCTCGTCGGCACCGACTTCGGCACCAACCTGGGCAAGGACTCGCTCACCGAGTCGGGCTACCCGGCGATCATCAAGCGGTGGCGACGAGGCCAAGCGCTGGCCGAGGCCGAAACCGTGCACGAGATCGACCGCTCCTGGATCCTGATCTCCCCGTCGGTCCAGCATCGAGCCGAGCGCACCTACGTGTCGGTGGTGGCGCTGCCCGACTTCTTCACCAACGAGATTCACCTGGTCGGTGACGACGGCACGCTGACCACTGTCGACCTGCCCACCGACGCCCAGTTCCAGGGCTTCTTCGACGGCAGCGCGCTCGCCGTCCTCCGGTCGGATTGGCGGGACCTTACGCAGGGAAGTCTCATCGCACTCGATCTCGACGCAGGAACCGCAACGTGCATCTACCAACCCGACGAGCGATCCTCGGTGGCCGGCGCCGCCACCACGCTCGACGCCGTCGTCTACGCCGTGATCGAGAACGTGATCGGTGGACTCTACGTCGCCCGGCCCGGTTCCGACGGCGGGTCCTTGACCAGCGAACCGGTGGCGATCGACGGCCTGGGCACGGTCAGCCTCCTGTCGGCCTCCGACGACAACACCGAATGTTTCGTGTCCTACAACGACTACCTGACGCCACCGTCGTTGCTGGCGGTCGACGTCGGCCGGGCGACGAGTGATCTCGAACCACGCCCCCTCCGCAGCCAACCGGCCCGGTTCGACAACACCGGCCTTGTCGCGGAGCAGCGGTTCGCCACCTCGGCCGACGGAACCAGGGTGCCGTACTTCGTGATCGGCGACCCCGAAACGCCCGGTCCCAAACGCACGCTGCTCTACGGGTACGGCGGCTTCGAGGTGCCGTTGACGCCCGGGTACAGCGCGGTCACCGGAAGGTTGTGGCTGGAGCGGGGCAACACCTTCGTGGTGGCGAACATTCGGGGTGGCGGGGAGTACGGGCCGTCGTGGCATCAGGCCGCTCTCAAGGCGAACCGGCACAAGGCGTTCGAGGATTTCGAAGCGGTGGCGGCCGACCTCGTCGCCAACGGGTTCACCGACTGCGAACACCTGGCCATCTCGGGTGGGAGCAACGGCGGACTGCTGGTGGGCTCGGTGTTCACCCGCAGCCCCGACCTGTTCGCCGGGGTGATCTGCGCGGTGCCGCTGCTCGACATGCTGCGCTATCACCTCCTCCCGGCCGGCGCGAGTTGGGTCGGCGAGTACGGCGATCCGACCGACGACGAGATGGCGGCCTACCTGGCGTCGTATTCGCCGTTCCACAACGTGAAGCCGGACGTCGCCTACCCGACCGTCTTCTTCGTGACCTCGACCCGCGACGACCGGGTCCATCCGGGCCACGCCCGCAAGATGGTGGCCCGCATGATCGACCAGGGCCACGACGTCCGCTACTACGAGAACACCGAAGGCGGCCACAGCGCCGGGGCCAACCTCAAACAGCAGGCCCGGCTCAGCGCACTGGAGTATGTCTACCTCGACACGGTGCTCGCCGACTGACCGATCTGTTCTGTGCGCCCGCAGCCCGGGTTCCAGGGCCTGGGGCGCACAGGACTGATTGGGCGGGGATCGGTGGTCAGATGACGATGGTGAGCGAGTAGCCGTCGGGGTCGATGCCGGAGCCGAGAACGTCGGCCTCGCCTCGCGCCAGCCGGGCCGCCGACCAGGCGGCGGCGTAGGCGTCGAGCGCGTCGACGACCGGGAGTCCCGATTCGACCATCCGATGGGCGGCGTCAACGGCCACCAGTCGGGTGACGACATCCAGACGTTGTCGCCGACCGTCGCCGGTGTGTTTCGACACCAGCGGCGTGCCGCCGTTCATGGCCGTGAACGACGATTCCGGGTGGACCTCGCAGCACCACGGCTGCTCGGCCGGTGTCAGCGCAGCGCGAACCTCCCGGCTTCCGTCGAGCAGATGGAACGACTGCTTGCTGAATCCCTTGCCGGCGATTCGGCGGTTGACGGCCAGGGCTTCTTCCCAGTCGTCGACATCGAGCACCGCATGAGCCGGCATACCGAACAGCGTGGAGGCCCGCCGACCGAGGCGGGCCCGGGCCAGCCGCTCGGCCTCCCGGTTCCCGTCCTCCGCGAACCCGATGGGCATGTCCACGCCGACGGCGGCCACCATCGAAGCCCGGCACCGGTCCACCAGCGGGGCGAAGTCCGCGGCGAAGTGCAATGCACTGGAGTGGGTCGGCTCGGCGGCGATCAGCGCCATGACCCAGCTGCCCCGGCAGGCGTCGATACCGGCCGCGATGAACGTCGCCTCGCTGGTCAATCGACGATGGCCTGGTAGACGAGCGAGCGGAAATCCCGGTCGGGCAGGAGCACGCCGGTCATGTACTGTGACATGAACACACCGACCAGGTCCTCGGCCGGGTCGACCCAGTAGTAGGTCTTGGCCGCGCCGGCCCAGCCGTACTCGCCGTCGGAGCCGGTGCCGGCGAATTGAGCACCGTCGAGCAGGACCCGGGAGCCCAGTCCGAAACCCATGCCGGGGTTGGGGAGACCCATGATCTCATAGGGGAGGAGTTGGGCCGGTACGTGGTTGCGGTGCATGAGCTCGAGGGTTTTGCGGCCGATGAGTTGATGGCCGTCGGAGGCTCGGCCGCTGTCGGCCAGCATCTGGACGAACCGGTGATAGTCGGCGATGGTCGAAAACAGGCCGACGCCGCCCCGCTGGAACACGTCGGGCGTGCCGGTCGGGTAGGTCTCGGACACGTCGATTCGCTCGTTGAAGTCGGCGAGCGCGGCAGCCACCAGATCATCCGCGGTGTAGTCCTTGCCGACCAGATCCGGCAGCCCGTACATGGCCGCCAGCCGGTCAAGCTCGGAGTCGGGGACGCCGAAGCCGGTGTCGGTCATCCCGAGCGGCTCGAAGATCCGGTCACGCAGAAAGTCGCCAAGCGGCTGATCGGCCAGGATCTCGATGAGCCGGCCGGCCACGTCGATCCCGACGCTGTAGTGCCACCGCTCACCCGGCTGGAACGCCAGCGGGAGGTCGGCCAGCACGTCGATGACCTCGGTGAGCGTGCGGGTGGCGTCGTTCATCAACCGAGCCTCCCGGTACGAAGCGCCAACCGGGCTGTCGACCAGGAAATCATAGGTCAGGCCGCTGGTGTGGGTCAGCACGTCGCGCACGTCCATCGGTCGGTTCTGGTCGACGAGTTCACCGTCGGCGGTCAGCACCTTCGTCTTCTTGAAGGCGGGGAGGTGGTTCATGATCGGGTGTTCGAGCTGGAACGCCGCCTCCTCGTGGAGCATCATGAGGGCCGTCGCGACCACGGGTTTGGTCATCGAGTAGATGCGGAAGATGGTGTCATCGGCCATGGGGACGTCGGCTTCCCGGTCCTGATGACCGAACCGTTGCGCGTGCACCACCTTGCCCCGTCGACTGACGAGGGTCGAGATGCCGACCACACCACGGTCGTTGACGTACGACTCCATCACCGGGGCGATGCGGCCCAGCCGCTCGGAGCTCATCCCCACCGACTCGGGCTCGGCGTTCATCATGACCATCGTCTTCGTTGCCTCCCTCGCGTGGAATCAGCAGAACGGTATCGCACGGTCTCGACCGGCTGCCAATACGGTCCATCGTCACCCGACAACCGGATCTGGAAGGGATGTCGCGCGCCCGGGGCGCGTGAAATCTGCCAAAAACCATCTGCGTAATACAACAATCCGGTGTCGTCGGGTTCCGGCCATGGCGGCGGTGGATCTAGAATCTCGGCCATGACTGCACGCCCACCCATCCCGTACGACTTTCTGCCCGAGGTCGGGACCTTCACGGTCACGAGTTCCGACGTCGCCGACGGTGAGATGCTGCCGATGCCCCAGGTGAGCGGCATCTTCGGCGCCGGGGGTGAGGACATCTCGCCCCAGCTCGCCTGGTCGGGATTCCCCGACGAGACCAGGAGCTTCGTGGTCACCTGCTTCGATCCCGATGCGCCGACCGGCAGTGGATTCTGGCACTGGACCGTCTACAACATCCCGGTGTCGGTCACCGAACTGGCGACGGGTGCCGGGGCCCAGGACGGATCCGGGCTACCGGAGGGTGCCGGGCACCTGCGCAACGACGCCGGCCTTCCTGGTTACCTCGGCTCGGCGCCGCCGGCCGGCCACGGTCCGCACCGCTATATCTTCGCCGTTCACGCCTTGAGTGTCGAGTCGCTGCCCATCGACGACGGCGTCACCCCGGCCATCTGCGGCTTCAACATGTTCGGCAACACGCTGGCCCGGGCCACCATCACCCCGATCTACGAACAAAGCGGGTAGACCTCCCACCCTCACCCATTCCGAGGTCCCAGTAGAGGCCGGTCATGGCCAGAAGGGCCTCCCGCAGCACGGCTGAGGGCACGTGTTCGTTGGGCGCGTGCTGACTGCAGCCCGGGTAGGAGTGGGGGACCCAGATGGTCTCGAGGCCGAGGATGTCGGCGAAGGCGTCGTTGGGCAGCGAACCGCCGAGGTTGGGGAGCAGGGCCACCGACTTGCCCGTCGTCGTCTCGATCGACTCGACCGCCAGCTGCACCCACGGATCGTCGGGATCGGTCCGGGTGGCCCGGAACTTCACAGCATCGTTCGCTTCGATGGCGACGAACCCGAACCCGTTCCGGTCGAGATGCCGGCGCAGCGCCGGAAGAATGTCGTCCGGGTCGGGGCCGACGACGAACCGAAGCTGGCAGTGGGCCCGGGCCCGCGGAGGGATGGCGTTGACCGGCTTCGCGGGCGTACCGGCTTCGAACGCCAGGATCTCGAACGAAGACCAGGCGAAGACCCGTTCGGCCGGGGTCAGCCCGGGCTGGCCCCAGGCGGGCTCGACGACCGGGCCGTGCTCACCGCCGTCGACGGTCAGACCCTCCAGCGCTCGACGAACCGACGCCGGGATCTCGTCGGGCACCCACTCGGCGATGCGGATCTCTCCCCGCTCCGACGCGATCGACGACAGCGCGTGGGCCAGCTGCAGCGCCGGGTTGGAAATGAGCCCGCCCCAGTTGCCCGAATGGTGTGCGCCGGCCCGGGCGTCGATGACGAGGTCGAAGTTGATGGCGCCCCGGGCCCCGAGAAAGACCGTCGGCTGCTCGGCCCTGAGCCGTGGCCCATCCGATGCCACCAGGATGTCCGCTGCGAGTTCGTCGGCGTGATCCCGACAGAAGGCGTGGAATCCCGGTGACCCCGTCTCCTCGCCCATCTCGATCAGGTACTTGGCGTTGAACCCCAACTCGCCCCTGGTCTCGATCACCGTCCCCAGCGCCGCCATGTTGATCGTGTGCTGGCCCTTGTTGTCGGCCACGCCCCGCCCGAACCATCGGCCGTTGCGCTCGGTCAGGCACCAGGGATCGAGCCCGTCGGACCAGCGGTCGTCCTGGCCACCGACGACGTCGCCGTGGCCGTAGCCGAGCACGGTCGGACGGTCGGCGCCCTCGAACCGTTCGGCCAGAAGGAACGGAGCCAGCGCCTCGGGATGGTCGACGAGGCGGCAGCCGAACCCCATCGCCTCGAACGCGGGAACGATCTCGGTGGTCAGGTAGGCGACGAGGTCACCGGCCCGGTCCAGGTTCTGGCTCTCGGTGGGAACGGCCACCCGCCGGGCGAGCGTTTCGAACAGCGTGCCGCCGTCGAAGAGCTCGGCGGCGCGGTCGAGGGCCTGGGAGCGGGTCATGATGCGGATCGTAGTCCGGCTGCGGCCGGCTGGATTGGCCAGCCGGCGCAACATGAACTCGGCCGGGTGGCGCTCGATCCGATCAGACCAGGCTCGCTGAGCCTCGAGGACATGTCGGGGTGTCGCCCCCCACGGTTCCGCGGTTCAGATAAGCGAACGATGGATCCAGGTGCCAGAGGTCGAGGAGAGGCCGACCGAAGTCGCGCATGGGCCGACGCTACCGGACGGCCTGCGGGCCAATGGGCTCGGATGGACCTGTTGCCGAAACCGGGTGGCGGGCCCGGTCACGCGTTCAGTCGTCGAGCGCCAGCGCAGCGACCTGACCGAACCAATCCCGGGATTCCATCAGGCCGTCCTTCAGATCGACCGATGGCCGGTATCCGAGTTTGGCTGCGCTCTTCTCGATCGACCCCCAGGTCTGGGGCACGTCACCGCGGAAGCCGTCCTCGTAGACGACCTTGGCGTCGACGTCGAGCACCTTCTCCAGCAGGTGGATGACGTCGGACAGCACGACCTGAATGCCGCGGGCCAGGTTGAAGGCCTCGAAGGTGGAGTCGGTGTAGTCGATGCAGCCCCGGATGCCGTCGACGATGTCGCCGACGAAGGTGAAGTCGCGCAGTGCGGAACCGTCTCCGAAGACCCGGATCTCCTCGCCGTTGAGCATCTTGGCCGCGAAGTTGGTGATGGCCAGGTCCGGTCGCTGGCCGGGCCCGTAGACCGTGAACAACCGGGCCGCCGTTGCGGTGAAACCGTGCAGCGAAGCGGCTCGGGCCACCAGACGCTCGCCGGCCAACTTGCTGTTGGCGTAGTTGCTGATCGGCTGCGGCAGGTGTTCCTCGGTCCAGGGCACATCGGGGTTGATACCGTAGATGCTGCTCGACGAGGCGAAGACCAGATGGGGCACCTCGTGATGGAGCATGAAATCCAGTACCGAGGCGGTGCCACCGACATTGACGTCGTAGTAGTCCAGCGGACGTGCCGACGATGGCCGAACACCGGCCAGTGCGGCCAGGTGAACCATGACGTCGACGGAGTCGGTGCAGGTGAGAAGCGCCTCGGTGTCGCGGATGTCGACCTGCTGGAACTCGAAAGCGGGGTGGTCCTCGAACTTCGACAGGTTCCAACGCTTCAGCGAAACCGGATAGAAGTCATCCAGGGAATCTATTCCGACAACGGTGTGTCCATCGGCAAGGAGGTCGGTGACCAGCGTTGAACCGACGAACCCCGCTGCACCGGTCACTGCAATTTTGGTCGCCACCATTTTGCCTTTCCGCCAGCTGCAAACCGCCTGTTCACCTCGGCACCCCCCAGCCTACCGGTGACCTCCGGGGGGTTAAGAACAGGGAAAGTCGCCTATGGGGCGGGCCGAACGGCCTAAGTGGACGAGGCCGTCGACGACGCTCGATCCGGGTGGGATCCCGTGCCCGGCTCATCCGGTCGCTCCGGGTCCCACACCGAGAACTCGCGGGACCGGGCGACGTTGAGCACGGCGTGAGCTGCGGCGACGTTCACCATGATGAAGTGTGAGAGGAGGCGAATCGGCTTGAACCGGGCCAGAGCAGATTCGGGAAAGCGGACGGCGAGTCCGGCCAGCGCGCCGGCCGCCAGCCCCGACCAGGTGGCCAGCCGAACCAGCGGATGGACGTTTCGGAGGAGAAACATGCCGACCGCTCCGGCCGACAGCGGAACGAACATCAGACGTCGTAGCACCTTGTGCATCAGGAGAACCAACGCGTAATGACCGTGACGGATCGGATTGAGCAGACCCCGGCGGCGGCGAACCCCGGTGAGCCCACGCGTGATGATTCGGACCTTGCGCCGGTATTCGGAGGCCGGAGACCCGGACGGATCCTCCCACGCCACAGCTCGAGGCTCGTAGACGAGCCGCCGGCCGGCGGCCACGACACCGGTCGAGATGAAGAAGTCGTCGGTGACATCCGGCGGGACCTCCTCGATCAGATGCCGTCGCACCGCGTACAGAGCGCCGGTCGCCGACACGACGCTGCCGACACTGGACTCGAGGATCTTCAGCTGATCCTCGTAGGCCCAATACTCCGATTCACCGGTGATGGCCTGCGAGGGGTCGCCGTATCGCTGACGGCCGGCCACCCCACCGACGTCTGGATCGGCAAACGGGCCGAGGAGCACGTCGAGCGCCTCGGGCCCGAGTCGGGAGTTGGCGTCGGAGAACACCACGATGTCGCCTTTGGCCAACGCCAGAGCGGCGTTCAGCGCTTGGGCCTTTCCGCCTCTCGGCAGATCGAGGACGACGGGACCGAGCGGGTGGTCCGAAGCCAGTGCCACCGTCTCGTCGCTCGATCCGTCGGAGGCCACGATGACCTGCATCTCGACACCGGCAGGCAGTTCCTGATGCTGCAGGTCGGTCAGCTTGGCCGGCAGGTCCGCCTGCTCGTTGTGGGCGGCGATGACGACGCTGATCACCGGCGGAAGGGGTCTGCCGCCACCGATCGGCCGGGCCCCCAGCCGTCGCCCCACCGTCAGGGCGGCCGGAAGGCCCACATAGCAGGCTGCGGCCGTCAGGCCGGCGAACACAACCGCTGCCAATCCCAACCTTTCCGACATCTTGGCACGGTACCGCATGGTCCGAATGGTACCGCGCGGCACCCGCCCGCGGGTTCGTCCACCCATCAGCACCCTCCCGCCGTCAATGTGTTGGGACTCGGCCGGCGTGGTCGAGAACGCCGACAAGCCGACCGATGGGGGGGAACCGGCAAATCGATCCGAGGCTGGAGGTTGGTTACGTTCCAACCAACCCCGAAGCCCACAACGTCGGGCACCGCGCCCCGTAACCGGACCGGCTCCCCGTAGCGTCCGCCGTTGGGCCGTCCGGCCGTCTGGCCCACAGCCACGGTGTCAGCTACGCTCGGTTGTTGCCATCGCAACAATCAAGCGGGCGATGCTCCACAACGAGAAGGGGTCAACCGAATATGCAGGTACCGGCACCGTTCGTGTATGAACGGGCGTCCAGCGTCGAGCACGCGCTGGAACTGCTCGGGAAACACGGTTCCGAGGCACGGCTGGTGGCGGGGGGCCACAGTCTGTTGCCCATGATGAAACTCCGATTCGCCGCACCGACGGCGCTGATCGACATCAACGACGTCGAAGGCCTGTCCGACATCGGCCTCGACTCCGGCGCCGACGGCGACGTGATCAGGATTGGGGCCATGGTCCGCCATGCCCAGTTGCTCGACTCCGCCATCGTGGCCGAGCACTATCCGATGTTCGCCGAGGCCGAGCGCGTCATCGCCGACCCGGTCGTCCGTAACCGGGGGACGGTCGGTGGTTCGCTGTGCCAGGCCGACCCGGCCGAGGATCTGTCCGCTGCGTTCGCCGCCGTGCGGGCGACCGTGCACATCATCGGCCCTGACGGGGCCCGGTCGGTCCCGGTGCGGGAGTTCCACGTCGGTCCCTACCAGACCGTGGTCGGTGAGAACGAGATGGTCACCGAAGTGACCGTTCCCGTGCGTCCCGGCGGCTGCTCCGCCTACGAGAAGGTCGAACGGCGGGTGGGTGACTGGGCCATCGCCGCTGCCGGGGTCGCCCTGTGGCTCGACGACGACACCATTTCCGAGATCGGCATCGGCCTGACCGCCGTCGAGGCGCCCCACTTCGTGGCCACCGCCGCCGAGGACGCAGCCCGAGGTCAGGTGGTCAATGAGGCCCTCGTCGAACACGTCGGCGAGCTGGCCGCCCAGGCCACAAACCCGAACACCGACCAGCGGGGTCCTGCCGACTACAAACGCCATCTGGCCGGCGAGCTGACCAAGCGGGCCATGCGTCGGGCTCTCATCGGGGCCGGCGCCTACAGCGCTGATGAAACAGACGGGAATACGCCATGACCGATATCTCCGACATGCTGGAAACACCGGTGATGGACGTGACCGTCACCGTCAACGGAACCGAGGTCACCAAGACCATCGAACCCCGCCTCCTGCTGGTGCACTTCCTGCGGGATCACCTCGACCTCACCGGAACCCACTGGGGTTGCGACACCTCCAATTGCGGGGCGTGTGTTGTCTGGGTCGACAAACAACCGGTGAAGTCGTGCACGATGCTGGCGGCCATGGCCGGCGGCCACGAGGTCCGTACCGTCGAGGATCTCGAAACCGATGACGGTCTCGATCCCGTTCAGGAGGGCTTCATGAAGTGCCACGGCCTGCAGTGCGGGTTCTGCACGCCGGGGATGATGATGACCGGTCGGGCCCTGCTCGACGCCAATCCCGATCCGTCCGAGGCCGAGATCCGGGAGGCCATTTCCGGGAACCTGTGCCGCTGCACGGGCTACGAGAACATCGTTCGATCGATTCGCTGGGCTGCC
>Ga0224512_10004438_pt1 | contig 11819 bp, 11 predicted proteins | sample SF_May12_sed_USG_4_FD_169103 | JGI IMG/M metagenome (GOLD analysis project Ga0224512, IMG submission 169103) | Sediment microbial communities from San Francisco Bay, California, United States - SF_May12_sed_USGS_13 | ecosystem: Environmental > Aquatic > Marine > Sediment | place: USA... | reverse complement strand
GCGGGATCGACATGGCACGGTATTCCTCGCTTGTGCGGCAGGGCGGCGGCAACGGTACCGCCGAAGCCTTTAGAACTGGTGCTCGTCTCGCCAAGCGTCCGAGATATGGCGTGGCCATCGGCGCGGTGCAATGAGCACGACGTCGAAACGCTGCTCAAGCTTGCCGAGATGCGGGCGCTGCTGCAAGAAGCTTGCGGCGGCCCTGAGGATGCGTCGGCGCTGCCGGGGCCCGACCGCCTCGTTCGCCTCCTGGAGGCTGGACCGGGCCTTCACCTCGACCCAGACAAGGACGCGGCCGCGCCGGGCGATCAGATCGATCTCTCCGACATGGGATCGGAAGTCGCGCGCCAGAATCCGGTAGCCCTTGAGGCGCAGCCACCATGCGGCCCGGCTTTCGGCGCGCCGGCCCCGCCGCCAGGCCTGGCGCCGCCGCTGTCGGGTCATGAGGTCCCGCCGTCGCGCTGGCTGAGCGCCAGGGCGCGCGTGTAGACCCGCCGCTTGGGCAGGCCCAACTCGGCCGCCACCTGGGCCACGGCGTCGCGCAGGCTGGCGGTCTCGAGCACTTGCGTCAGGCGCGCGTCCAGCTCTTCCTCCGTGGCGAGCGCCGCGGCGCCCGGCGGTGCCACGACGACGACGATCTCGCCCTTGGGCGGACCCTCGTCGTGGTACTGGCGCGCCAGCGCCGTCAGATCGCCGCGGCGGACCTGCTCGAACAGCTTGGTGAGTTCGCGGGCCACCGCCGCCTGGCGCGGGCCCAGCACCTCGGCCATGTCCGAGAGGCTGGCCGCCAGACGGGGGCCCGATTCGTAGAAGATCAGGGTGGCCGGCACCCCGGCGAGCGCCGCCAGGTCCTTGCGCCGCGCCGCGCGCCTCGGGGGCAGGAAGCCGGCGAAGAAGAAGCGGTCGCTGGGCAGGCCGGAAACCACCAGACCGGCGAGCGCGGCCGAGGCGCCGGGCAGGGCGGTGACCGGCAGGCCGGCCTCGATGGCGGCCTGCACCAGCTTGAACCCCGGGTCGGAGACCAGCGGCGTTCCCGCGTCGCTCACCAAGGCCACCGAATCGCCATGTTTCATGGCTTCGATAAGCCTGGGCCGCATGGATTCGGCGTTGTGCTCGTGATAGGCGACGAGCGGCCGTGGGATGCCGTGGGCCGCCAGCAACTTTCGGGTCACGCGGGTGTCCTCGCAAGCGACCCGGTCGACCTCTTGCAGGAGGGTCACGGCGCGCAGGGAGACATCTGCGAGGTTGCCGATTGGCGTGGCGACGATATAAAGCCCGGCAAGTTCGCGCGCCGGTTTACTTCCCGTTCCGGCCTCGTTAGGCTCGGCGCGCCCCGAAGAGGGCGATTTTTTCGAAGGTGATTTCGGTGACATTTCTGCCCCGTAAGCTCCCAACCGCCGCCCACGGATTCGCCGCGCTGGCCATTGCCGCCGCACTGATGCTGGGCGCCTGCCAAGGCGCCAGGGTACAGAAGGGCCAAGGCGAGACGCAAGCAACGACCGGCGAGGAGGCCGTGTTCCCGCCCGGCGTGCTGCCGGAGACCGATCCCTTCTACCGGAGTCTGCTGGATCCGGAGGTCGCGCCGAACCCGCCGTCGCCCAACGTCGGACTGCTGCTGCCGCTGAGCGGCCGCCACGCCGAGATCGGCAGGGCCATGCGGAACGCGGCACAGCTCGCCGTCTTCGATATCGCCGACGACCAGTTCAGACTGATCGTGCGCGACACCGGGGGCACCGCGGCGGGCGCCCGCGAAGCCGCGAAGTCGGCTCTCGACGCCGGCGCCAGCTTGGTCCTCGGGCCGCTGTTCGGGGCCTCGGTCGCGGCCGTGGCCGAAGAGGCCCAGGCCCGCGCGGTCAACGTCATCGCCTTTTCCAACGATATGTCGGTCGCCGGGGCCAATGTCTTCGTCATGGGGCTGGCGCCGGGTCCCCAGGTCGAGCGGGTGGTCGGCTATGCGGCCGCCCAGGGCCTGCAGCGCTTCGCCTTGCTGGCGCCCAACAACAGCTACGGCCACGCGATCATCACCGCCATGCAGGGCGCGGTCTCGGGTAACGGCGCCCAGTTGACCCGGATCTCGGCCTTCGATCCCACCGCGCCGGACCCCTCGCCCCAGGTGCGCGCGCTCGGCGACTACGACGAGCGCAAGAAGACCCTGGAGGAACAGCGCGCGGACCTGGAGGCGCGCGGCGACGAGGCCTCGCTCGCCCAGCTGAAGGAGCTCGAGAACCTCGACACGATCGGCAGTCCGGAATTCGAAGCCGTCCTTCTACCGCTCGGCGGCCAGAGCCTGATGACCATCGCGCCGTTGCTCGCCTTCTACGACATCGACCCCGAAGAGGTTCAGTTCATGGGGACGGCCTTGTGGGACGATCCGCGTGTCGGGTCCGAGGTCACCCTGCGCGGCGGATGGTATGCGGCGCCCAGTCCGGCCCTGTGGAAGGAATTCTCCGGCCGCTACAAGGCCGCCTATGGGGCGATGCCGCCACGTCTGGCTTCGCTCGCCTACGACGCCACGGCCCTGGCCGCCGTTTTGGCGCGCAACGGCACGCAGCTTGGCGGCCCCCCGGACTTCGGTTCGGCCGCGATTACCCAGGCCAGCGGATTTGCCGGGATCGACGGCATCTTCCGGTTCCGGCCGACCGGCGAGATCGAACGCGGTCTGGCGGTGCTGGAGATGGGCCAAAATGGCATCACCGTGCTCGATCCGGCCCCGGTCAGCTTCGAGCGCCTGATCAACTAACCGGGCAGGCGCTCCGCCAGAAGATAGCCAAGCACGGCGTTCAGGCGCTGCCGTCCCGCGGCGGTGGCGCGCAGCCCCCGCCGGTCGAGTTCGATCAGTCCCGCCTCGCCCAGGGCCGCGAGCCGTGCGGCGTCGAAGGCCGTCTCGGGTTCCAGCGACAGCTCGCGCCGGAAGCGCTCGCGGGCGATGCCCTCGGCCAGACGCAATCCCATCATGGTGAGTTCGGCAAGACGCTCTCCCTCGGCGAGGGCGGCGTGCCGCCGCGTGGCGTGGCCGTTGCGTTCGACCCCGGCCAGCCAGGCTTCGGGCGCCCGGTGCTGCCGCGTGGCGAGCTTGCGCCCGCCGAGGGTGAGCCGGCCATGGGCGCCGGGGCCGATCCCCAGATAGTCGCCGTAGCGCCAGTAGATCAGGTTGTGGCGCGACTCGGCGCCGGGGCGCGCGTGATTCGATATCTCGTAGGCGGGCAGCCCCGCGGCCTCCATGGCGGCTTGGGTCGCTTCGTAAAGCGCCGCGGCTGCCGCCGCGCCGGGCAAGGAGAGCTCGCCCCGCCGCTGGGCGGCGTGAAAGGCCGTGCCTTCCTCGATGGTCAACTGATAGAGCGAGAGGTGCGCAGCGCCTTCCTCCAGCGCCCGCGCCAGCTCGGCCTGCCAGGCGGCGACTGACTGCTCCGGACGGGCGTAGATCAAGTCGAAGGAAAAGCGCGGAAAATGCCGCCGCGCCAGGGCGATCGCGGCCAGGGCCTCCTTGGCGCTGTGGCCCCGGCCGAGAAACGCCAGCACGTCGTCGTCGAGCGCCTGGACGCCGAGCGAAAGCCGGTTGATGCCCGCCCCGCGGAATTCCGCGAAGCGCCCGGCCTCGACGGAGGTCGGGTTGGCCTCCAGGGTGATCTCCGCCTCTGGGTCGAGGGACCAATGTCGGCCGATCCGCTCGATGACCGCGGCCACGGTCTCCGGCGCCATGAGCGAAGGCGTGCCGCCGCCGAAGAAGACGCTGGCCACGGGCCGGCCTTTTGTTGCGGCTGCGTAATGATCCAGCTCGGCGAGCAGCGCCCGGCGCCAGCGGGACTCGTCGATCGCCTCGCGCACGTGGCTGTTGAAATCGCAGTAGGGACACTTGGACAGGCAAAACGGCCAGTGCACATAAATGCCGAGCGGCACGGCCGCGGCGTTTGTTTCGCCTGCGGAATGGGCTTGGCTGGCCATCCTGTCACGTCCCTTCGAAGCAGGCGGCGACGAATTTCTCGAAGGCCTGGGCACGGTGGCTGATCGCGTGTTTGTGCCGCGGCTCCATCTCGCCGAAGCTTAGGTCGTAGCCTTCGGGCCGAAACATCGGATCGTACCCGAATCCCCGTTCGCCGCGGGGCGGCCAGACCAGTTCGCCATCCACGCGGCCCAGGAAGGTCGCCGTGTCGCCGTCCGGCCAGGCCAGGCAGAGCGCGCAGACGAAGTGGGCGCGGCGGTCGTCCTTGCCGGCGAGTTCCCGCTCGACCCGTGCCATGGCCACGGAAAAGTCCTTGCCCGGACCGGCCCAGCGCGCGGAGTGGATGCCGGGCGCGCCGCCCAGCGCCGGCACCACGAGGCCGGAATCGTCCGCCAGGGCCGGCAGGCCCGTGCCCTCGGCCGCCGCCTGGGCCTTGATTGCCGCGTTCTCCTCGAAGCTTTCGCCGGTCTCCTCCGGCTCGGGCAGTCCGAACGCGCCGGCCGAGAGCGGCTCGACGCCGAAGGGCGCCAGGAGCTCGGCGATCTCCTTCAACTTTCCGGGATTGTGGCTCGCGATCACCAACCGCGTGCCGTCCAACGGTCTCATACCGGCCCCACTCCATAGCCCGAAACAGGTCAAGAGAAAGCGTGGCTCGGGTCGTTCAGGCGCGTTGCCGCCCCTGCTGCGGCTTTTCCTGGCTGGACGGGGCAGCTTCGGGCCTGTCTATGACGCGATCCGCGGGGAAGCGCAAGGTCACCTCGGTGCCGCTGCCGGGCTCGCTCTCGATCTCGACCTCTCCGCCGTGCAGCTCCATCAGCAAGGCAGTAAAGGGCAGCCCGATGCCCGTGCCTGCGCTGGCGCGGCTGTGGGAGTTGTCCGTGCGGCCGAAGAACTCCATGGCGGTCTTCACGTCTTGTTCGGTCATGCCGATGCCGCGGTCGTGCATCGAAATCCTGACACCTCCATCTTCCGCGTACCCGGCCCGAAACTCGACCGCTTCGCCTGGCGGAGAGCAGTTGATGGCGTTCGACAGGATGTTCAGGAAGATCTGCCTTAGCCGGTCCAGATCGGCCCGCAGGCCGGGCAGGTCCGCCTCGAAGGCGGTCACGAGCTCGATCCCCGCATGCTGGGCCAGCGGCGTCGCCCGCGCCACGCAGTCATCGAGGACCGATGCCAGGTCGAGCGCCTCCTCATTGAGCTCGAGACGGCCGTCCTCGGCCCGCGACAGGTCGAGCAGCGAGTTGATCAAGGACAGCAGATGGCCCCCGCTGGTCTTGATGTGCAGGAGATAGTCTCGGTAGCTGCCGTGGCCGAGCGGGCCGTGAACCTCCCGCTCGAGGACCTGGGCGAAGCCCAGGACAGCGTTCAGCGGAGTGCGCAATTCGTGGCTCACGGTTGCCAAAAAAGCCGACTTGGCGCGATTGGCGGCCTCGGCTTGGTTGCGCGCCTCGGTGAGACTGTCGACCAGGGCGGACTTTTCGATCTGCAGGCTGAGTTGCCGCGTCAAGGTCCGGTTGAGATTGAGGCCGGCGCCGGAGAGAACGGCAAAGTAGACCAGGCCCATGGCGCCCATGGAGAAGTGCAAGGCGCCGCCCTCGAGCAGAAGCCGCCCCACCATGGGCAGAAGAACCGGCACCAGAAAGGCGAAGAACGCGGGCAAGTGGCTGGCCAGGGTGGCGATCGCGCCGGCCGACATGCCGCCCAGAACGAAGACGATGAATCCCTGAAGCGCTAAGGGGGTTTCCGGGAAGAAGATGACACAGGGCAGGCCCCAAAGCAGACCCGAGGCGCCGGACAGCAGAACCATGAACCGGCCCGCCCTGCGCGCCATCCGGGGATCCGAAAGGGTGCCGCGGAAGACCACCCAGATTGCACCGCGCAAGAGCGTGAAGACCCAGACCGTCCCGATCCAGGCGCTCAGCCACATGCTCGGCCAGGCGGGGTACAGCACGACCCCCAGGAGAGCGGAATTGACCAGATTGGCCAGCATTCCCATCGGTTGCTGGCCGATCAGCGCTTCGATACGCCCGGCGCGAACCCGTTGCTCGATGTTTTCCATTCCGCTCTTGGCAGGCCTGCGCCGGTTTCCGTGCCGCCCGGTACGGAACGGCGGATTGGGACGCGATCAATGGGCAATGGCGCCGCCATCATGGGTGGCGGGTGCCTAACAAGCTGTTAATCGCTAGATTGCCAGCGCCCGGCGTTGCAGGGCGACCAGCTCGCGGACGCCCTCTTCGGCGAGACCGAGCAGTTGATCGAATTGGCTCCGGGTGAAGGCCTCTTCCTCGGCGGTTGTCTGGATCTCGACGATCCCGCCCTGACCGGTCATGACGAAGTTGGCGTCGGCCTGGACGCTGGAGTCCTCGGCGTAATCCAGGTCCAGCACCGCCTCGCCCCGGTAGAGCCCACAGGACACCGCGGCGACCTGGTCGGTCAGCGGCAGCTCGTCGATGACGCCGATTTCGGCCATGTGGGCGAAGGCGAGGTGCAGCGCCACGAAGCCGCCGGTGATGGCGGCCGTGCGGGTGCCGCCGTCGGCCTGCAAAACGTCGCAGTCGACGCGGATCGTGCGTTCGCCGAAGCCCGACTGCACGGTCACGGCGCGCAGGGAGCGGCCGATCAGGCGCTGAATCTCGAGCGTACGGCCGGTCTGCTTACCCCGGGTCGCCTCGCGGTCGGTCCGCGTATTGGTGGCGCGCGGCAGCATGCCGTATTCCGCGGTCACCCAACCCTTGCCGCTGTTCCTCATGAAGGGCGGCACCCGGTCCTCGATCGAAGCCATACAAAGCACCTGGGTATCGCCGAAGCGGGCCAGACAGGAGCCCTCGGCGTGCTTGTTGACGTCGATCTCCAGGGAGACGGAACGGAGCGCGTTGGCGGCGCGGCCGGAGGGTCGCATGGGCGGTCCTGTCATCTTTGGCTCGGGCAAGGATCGTTGCGAGACATGGTCAAATGTTGCCAGGGCAAGCTAACGCACGGCCCTTCAGGCGTCTAGCGCGGCCGCTGCTCAGTTGGCGGGCCGCGTTGCGTTGACGCCTCTGGTGGGCCTTACTACATTGCCAATCAGCCGCCTTTCGAGGAGCACCGGTATGCAGCCTCTGCAGCAGTTGCCCGAAGGCCCGAAGCTGCGGGACTTGAACCGACGGTCGCGGGAGATCCTGCGCCATATCGTCGATCTCTACGTGGAGACCGGCGAACCGGTCGGCTCGCGCACCTTGTCGCGGCGCATGGGCCTGACCCTCTCGGCAGCCACGGTCCGCAACGTCATGGCCGATCTGGAGGAACTGGGGCTGCTCTTCGCGCCGCACACCTCGGCGGGACGCCTGCCGACCGATCTGGGGCTCAGGCTCTTCGTGCACGGCCTCTTGGAGCGGGGCAACCTGACCAAGGACGAACAGGAGCGCATCGAAAGTCAGTGCGCCGCGAGCGGCCGTAGCCTGCCCGAGGCCCTGGAAGAGGCGACCTCCATGCTCTCCGACCTGTCGCGCTGTGCCGGGCTGGTGGTCGCGCCCAAGGCCGAAGCGCCGCTCAAGCATATCGAGTTCGTCTCTCTGGGGCCGGGCCGGGCCCTGGTCGTGATCGTCACGGCGGGCGGCGTGGTCGAGAACCGGATCATCGACGTCCCCATGGGCATGCCGCCCTCCTCGCTCGTCGAGGCGAGCAACTATCTCTCGGCCCGCCTTGTGGGCCGGACGATTTCGGAGGCGGCCAAGGAAATCGGCCGGGAACTCACGGAGCAGCGCGCCGAGCTCGATCACCTGACCAGCAAGGTCGTGGAACAGGGTCTCGCGACTTGGGCCGGCGAGGGCGCGCCGAGCGCCCTCATCGTGCGCGGTCAGGCACAGCTTTTGGAGGATATCAACGCGATCGAGGATCTTGAGCGAATTCGTCAGCTGTTCGGCGCGCTGGAGGCCAAGGAAGCGCTTTTGAGCCTGCTCAACCTGGCGGAGACCGCCGACGGCGTGCAGATCTTCATTGGCGCCGAGAACGAGTTGTTCGGACTGGCCGGCTGCTCCATGATCGTTGCTCCCTACGGTAACAGCCGCCAGCAGATGGTCGGCGCGATCGGCGTGGTCGGCCCGACACGGATCGATTATGCCCGGATCATTCCCATGGTCGACTACACCGCCAAGGTGATCGGCCGCCTGATGGGATGAGCCGACAATTCTACAGGAGCTGAACGAAGGAATGTCAGAAGCCAAGCCCGAACGTGAAGAGAAACACAACGGCGGGGCAGAGGCCGGGGCGGGGGCAGAAGCGAGCCCGGCGGCCGAGGCCCCCGAAGCCGATCAGGAGTCCGGGCGCGCCGACAGCGGGGCCGCCGACGAGAGGATCGCCGCGCTCGAAAGCGAAGTCGCCGATCTCAAGGATCAGCTCTTGCGTGCGCTGGCCGAGACCGAGAACGTGCGCCGCCGGACCCAGCGCGAGAAGGCCGACGCCGCCAAATACGCGGCGGCACCTCTGCTGCGGGATTTTCTCGCGGTCGCCGACAACCTGAGCCGTGCGATCGGTTCCGTGCCGGAGGGCGCCGAGTCGGAGGGCGCCGAGTCGGAGGGCGCCGAGTCGGAGGGCGCCGAGTCGGGCGACGAGCGCTTGGCGACGTTGCTGGACGGCGTAAAGCTGACGGAAAAGGAGCTGAACGCGGTCTTCGAGCGACACAATATCGTCAAGCTCGAACCGCTCGGCGAGGCGCTCGACCCGCATCGCCATGAAGCCATGTTCGAAGTTCCGGATCCGGAACAACCGAGCGGCACCGTGGTGCAGGTCATCCAGCCCGGCTATCTGCTGCACGACCGCCTGCTGCGCCCCGCCCGGGTCGGCGTGGCCAAGGGCGGACCGGCGAAAGCGGCCGGCGAGGTCAGCGGCGAGGCCAGCCAGGACGAGGCGTCGCCGGAACCGGGCGCCCACGTCGACACCTCCGTCTGACAGTTCGGGTTCAGGCCTGCCCCAGGGCCTCCCCCAGGGCCTCGGCTTCGGGGTCGTGAGCTTGGTAGCGCGTCTTGGCCCGCGCCGGCTTGCGCACGGCGTAGCAGTAGATGCAGCCGTGCGGGCAGGTGTCGTAGGCCCCGATGTCCCGGGACTCGGCGCAGAGACAGCCCGGCCGATTACCCTTGTTGCGCACCCGGAACGGTTGACCCCCGATGTCCGCCAGCCGCTCCGCATCAATGCAGCGGGCCGGGGCGAGCCCATCGCGCAGCAGTTCGGGCTGGCTGCACAGGGTCGGGACGAGCCCATTCTCGCGGGCGATGGCGGCCAGCTGGCCGAGCAGGGCCGCCTTGGCGTCGGGTTCGGGATCCTGCCAGGCAAAACCGTGCCGGCGGGCGGCCGTCGCGCTGTTCGCCCGGGTCTTGGCGTAGATCTGGGTGAAGGACAGGACGACCTCGTCCGTCACGCCGGCAAGCGCCCGGGCCAACGATGCGAAGCGCTCCAGGTGCCATTCGGGCGGGGTCAGGGAGGTCACGAAGACCGGGTCGTAGCGCCAGACGACGACACGCGGCCCATAGCGGACGGCGAGATCCCGCACCACCGCCACCGCCCGTTCGGCCGGCACCACCGAGGGCTCGAGCGGCCTTGGATAGCCTGTGATGGTGTACTGAACGACGAAGGGGAATCCGCGGGCGGCAGTCTCTTCCAGCGCGCCGAGAAAAGGCGCGGCATTGCGCGTCCAGAACACGAAGCCGTCGACCTCCGCAGGGGTCAGCGGGATTTCGTGCAGCTGCCCGCCATAGGGATTCACCACGCGGCAGGCCCCGGCCCGGAGGCGGGCGAGGAACCACGCGCCGTAGAAGGCGGGGATGTCGGTTCGGTAGCTCGCCGAAATGATCATGCCACGGCCCAATCGGCCGCTCAGGCCTCGCCCTGGCCGTTCTCGCCGGCCCCTGCTTCGCGCTCCGCGCGGCGGCGCATCTCGCGGCGGCCGAGCAGCCGGAACAGGAGGTAAAGAACGCCGCAAATCAGGGCCATGCCGGTTCCCACGGTCACCATCTGCGGCGAGCGAAACAGGTACTCGCCGGTCAGCATGAGCCCGGCGCCGGCGATCACGCTGATCACCAGCACCAGGAGTATGGCCCGGAAAATTCCGTCGTCCGGCACGGCCTCTGCCTCCTGCTTCGAAACGACACCGCGGGTCCATGACCCCGGGTCACTCTGACGGCTAGTGCGCCGCCGCGCAAGCCTGGGCCCGAAACGCCCGAATCCTTTGTTTCTGGCCGGTTTTCGGCACTAGATGCCTTGTAGGGCGCGCTGCGCTGCCTATATATCCCGGCGAGCGTCATGGGTTTTGAGCAACCCTAACATGGGGACCCGGGGGTGGTGCCTGAGCGCGGGGCCGCCCGGATGGTCTGCTGGAAAAGAGGATAGATATGAGCAAGGTAATCGGGATCGACCTGGGGACGACCAACTCCTGTGTCGCCGTCATGGACGGCAAGGACTCCAAAGTCATCGAAAACGCCGAAGGCATGCGCACCACGCCCTCGATGGTCGCCTTCACGGGCTCGGGCGAGCGCCTCGTCGGGCAGCCCGCCAAGCGCCAGTCGGTCACCAATCCGGAAAATACGCTCTTCGCCATCAAGCGCCTGATCGGCCGCGGCTTCGACGACCCGATGACGAAGAAAGACGTCGACCTGGTGCCCTACAAGATCATCAAGGCCGACAACGGCGACGCCTGGGTCGAGGCCCAAGGCAAGAAATACAGCCCCAGCCAGATCTCGGCCTTCATCCTGCAAAAGCTGAAGGAGGATGCCGAAGCCTATCTTGGCGACAAGGTGACCCAGGCGGTGATCACCGTGCCTGCCTACTTCAACGACGCCCAGCGCCAAGCGACCAAGGACGCCGGCAAGATCGCGGGCCTCGATGTCTTGCGCATCATCAACGAGCCGACCGCCGCTTCCCTCGCCTACGGGCTCGAGAAGAAGGGTAGCGGCACGATCGCCGTCTACGACCTGGGCGGCGGCACCTTCGATATCTCCGTCCTCGAGATCGGCGACGGCGTGTTCGAGGTAAAGTCGACCAACGGCGACACCTTCCTGGGCGGCGAGGACTTCGACAAGCGCGTCATCGACTACCTGGCCGACCAGTTCAAGAAGGAACAGGGCATCGACCTGCGCCAGGACCGCCTCGCCCTGCAGCGCCTGAAGGAGGAAGCCGAAAAGGCCAAGATCGAGCTCTCCTCGGCGCGGTCCACGGAGATCAACCTGCCCTTCATCACGGCCGATCAGAGCGGCCCCAAGCACCTCAACATGAAGCTGACCCGGGCTAAGCTCGAGGCCCTGGTGGACGACCTGGTCGAACGCACCATGGGCCCGGTCAAGTCGGCGATCAAGGACGCGGGGCTTTCGCCCGGCGAGATCGACGAGGTGATCCTGGTTGGCGGCATGACCCGCATGCCGAAGATCTTCGAGACGGTGAAGAGCTTCTTCGGCCGCGAGCCGCACCGCGGCGTGAACCCGGACGAAGTGGTCGCGCAGGGCGCGGCGATCCAGGCCGGCGTTCTGCGAGGCGACGTCAAGGACGTCCTGCTGCTCGACGTGACCCCGCTGTCCCTCGGCATCGAAACCTTGGGCGGCGTCTTCACCAAGCTGATCGACCGCAACACGACCATCCCGACCAAGAAGAGCCAGACCTTCTCGACCGCCGAGGACAGCCAGCAGGCGGTCACCATCCGGGTGTTCCAGGGCGAGCGCGAGATGGCCGCGGACAACAAGCTGCTCGGCCAGTTCGACCTGGTCGGCATCCCCTCGGCGCCGCGCGGCGTGCCGCAGATCGAGGTTACCTTCGACATCGACGCCAATGGCATCGTCAACGTCTCGGCCAAGGACAAGGCAACCAACAAGGAGCAGGCGATCCGCATCCAGGCTTCCGGCGGCCTCAGCGACCAGGA
>Ga0224512_10004437_pt1 | contig 11822 bp, 8 predicted proteins | sample SF_May12_sed_USG_4_FD_169103 | JGI IMG/M metagenome (GOLD analysis project Ga0224512, IMG submission 169103) | Sediment microbial communities from San Francisco Bay, California, United States - SF_May12_sed_USGS_13 | ecosystem: Environmental > Aquatic > Marine > Sediment | place: USA: California... | reverse complement strand
CACCTCAGCGCTCGACAATATGCGCTTGAGCTGCTGGCCATCGCCGGTGCCACAGACGACGAAGCCACCGAAACCCCTGGGGCTATGGGCACCCAAATCACCCTGGGTCTCGCCTACTGGACGCTCGGTCAATTCTCCGAATCCGTCGAATCGTGGACCGAAGCCCACCGGCTGGCCGTCGGGCTCGGCGCGGCACGCGAAGAAGCCATCGCGGCTTTTTGCCTGATGGTCGGGTACCTGCCGCTCGACCTGCCAGAGGCGGCCCGATGGTCGGAGACGGCTCGCACGGCGGCGGCCCGCAGTGACGACTGGGCCAGGGGGTTCTCTCTTGGGTTTGCTGGGGCGGTCTCGGCCACCGGAGGGGATTTGGCCGGTGCCACCGCACTGTTTACCGAGGCGCTCGGCATCCAGCAGCGGATCGGCGACTACGAAGGCGCCGGCATTTCCCAAGGTGGCCTGGCTCTCATTGCCGGGTTGTCGGGCGACCTCGAACGGTCGCTCGGCCTGTACGAGCAGTCGCTGGCGGCGTATGAAACGATCGGCGACCGGGCCGAGGAGGCCCGGATCCTCGGCGAGATGGCCTGGATCTATCTCAATCAGGGAAACATCGCCACAGCCCGGACTCGTTTCCTCGACGCCGTTGTCGCCTATCAGGACCTGGCCAGTGTGCGGGGTATCGGCCTGGCACTCATCGGGTTGGCGTCGGTCGATGTCGCCGACGAGCATTTCATGCGAGCGTTGGAGATCTCCGCGGCGGCCGAGTTGTTCATCGGCGAGGAGGGCATCGTCAACGCCTACCTCGAAGCCCCCGACGGGCGCGAATATCTCGACCGGGCCAAGGCCGCTCTCAAGCCGGACGAAATCGAACGGGCCCTCGCCAGGGGTAGTCGCCTGTCCGTGATCGATACGGTCAGGTTCGCCCGGACCATCCTGCCGGATTGACCAGCGGCTGACTCCAACCGACACTCGGTTGTCTCTCGACTCGCAGCTTGAGAGCCGCGCTCCATGGTGGACCATATCTCACGACAGGAAGGTTGCTCCGCCCCCGACGGACCAATATATCTACACAAGAGCAAGTTATGTTGATAAACGGTGTGCCCGATTCAGCACACGCCGCCACCTACCAGGGCGAGTGCATCATTGAACGGTGAAGAGGTTCCACTCGCCTGGCACGCCCTTGAGGTCGAACAGTCCGAGCGGCTCATACCTGATCGACGATCCAACGGTCAGGTCTTTGACGGTGCTCGAAACGGCGATGCCGCCGTCGGGGGCGTGACCCATGACCCGCGAAGCGATGTGCACGCCGATCCCTGCGATGTCGGTGCCTTTTAGGGTGATCTCGCCGGTATGGAGGCCGGCGCGCATTTCGATCCCGAGCGTGGCGACCTGATCGAGGATCTCTCTGGCGGCGGTGACCGCCGAGGCGGGACTGTCGAAGATGGCCAGGTACCCGTCACCCGTGGTGTGGATGACCGTGCCGGCGAATCGTTCGATCTGAGTGGCACAGATCCGGTTGGCGTCGCCCAGCAGGTCGAGCCACTTCTGATCTCCGAGTGTGGCGGCTTGTTGGGTCGAACCGACGATGTCGGTGAACAGGACCGTTGCCAGTCGTCGTTCTTCGGTCAGTTGGGCGGTTTCGCCGGTAACGAACCGTTCTACGTAGTCGAGGATCTCCCGGTAGTTGCCCACGTGGAACGGGCTCGAGTCGGCCCCGTCGAGTTCCACCCATTCGGCGCCGGCGATGTTGTCCGCCAGGTATTTGCCGAAGGCAACCCGGTGGTAGAGGTTGTCTTTGCGGTGGATCACGAGGGTCGGAACGGTGATGGACGGTAGGAGACCGGTTACGTCCTCGGCGGTCACCCATCCGTACCCGGTTCTGAGCATCTCGGGCGGCATCGTCGAACGCTGAAACCTGACGTACCACCTGCGGAAACGGGCATCGTCGGCAACCGAAGGAGCGGTCAAAACGAGCACATCGCCGGTGGTCCCATGCTGGGCGAGAAAGCCTGCCGCGTTGCGCTCGATGACGTCGGCAGGCATGCCGATCGGGTAGTCGGGGCCTCGGGCGACCCGGGCCAGCGAGTTGATGAGGACGAGCGAGTGGGCTCGTTCGGGAAGGGTCGCCGCGAACTGGATGGCCACCAGTCCACCTTCGGTGTCCCCGATGATGGCCGCTTTCTCAGACCCGGCAGCGGCCATGACCGAAACCATGTTCTCGACCCAGAGTTCTGCCCCTGGGAACTTGCCGCCCGGGACCGGATCGGACACTCCCGTACCGAGCTTGTCGAAGAGGATGACCCGTGAGAACGAGGCGAGCCGGTCAAGGTATCGGGCAGCGGAAGGCTCCTCCCAGTAGTTGTCGACGTTGGTGCCCCACTGGGTCACGAACACCAGGTCAACCGGTCCGTCCCCAAACACCTGATAACCAATCGCCCCATTGGGCGACTGGGCGTATTTCGTTTCCGGTTGCATATAGCGACACCTTCCTCGCTGGGGCATCGCTCAGCAGTGAGCCGACCCGTCCGACTACCGCAGACCGGGTCAGGCCAGCGCCACGCGAAGTCGAACGAGGTCGCCGTCGGAATACACCGTACCGAAGGTCTTCTTCTGCCAGGACGTTGGATGCGGGAGAAAAGCAAGTAGCCGCTCGCCAAGATCATGCAGCGGCTGATCCGGCAGGTCGTACCGTTCGGTGAACCAGCGACAATCATGGGCTCCAAACGCGACAAGCACCTTGGCTCCCGAGGCGGCGATAACTCGATCGAGGTAGAGGTCGGTGCAGTGTGATCGGGCCGAGTCGACGCCGATCTCATCCCACGAGCGGCAAGCCGATCGGCCCTTGAACAGCGATCCTCGAACTATGAGATGGGCACAACTGATTTGTATGGCGGCGCTGACGCATGGCGGGGAATCGTCACGGCGAAGCAGGAACCCTTGTTCGGATCACTCTCGACACCGACTGAGCCACCGTGCAGTTCGACGAGCTTGGCGACCATCGCCAACCCGAGGCCGGTCCCTTCATGCTCCCGGGCGAGACTTCCGTCGATTTGTTGGAACGGTTCGAAGAGGAGGTGTCGCTGCGTGTCGGCGATCCCGATCCCGGTATCCCAGACCACGATGTCGACGGTATCGTCGGACCCTCGCAACTTGACGCCGATCCGTCCACCGCCGTCGGTGAACTTCACAGCGTTCGAAAGAAGATTGAGCACGACCTGACGGATGCGTCGCTCATCAACCCACGCCGTTGTGTCCCCTCTAACGTCTGGACTTGTGACGGTCAGATTCTTCTTTGCCGCGAGCGGCGCGATTACCCCGAGGGATTGGTGGACGACCGCGGTGAGGTCCGTCTGTCGCCGAACGAGCTGGGTGGCGTTCGCCTCGAGCTTCGCCAGGTCGAGGACGTCGTTGATGAGAGCGAGCAAGTGCTCGCCCGAGGCGCCGATCTGTTCGACATAGGTCTGCTGTTTGGATTCGAGTGCGCCGAACGTGCCCTTTTTCAGGACCTGACTCAACCCGATGATCGCATTGAGCGGCGTCCGAAGCTCGTGGCTCATGCCGGCTAGAAACTCGTCCTTGAACCGGGCGCTTCTCGCCATGGCTAGGTTCTCGGCGCGCACCCGCTCGGCGTCGAGTCGCGCGGTCACATCCTGGGCGATGCACACAGCCCCGATGTCCAAACCATCGCTCGAACGCGGCGTCACGTCGAAATCGAGGATCACGGCTTGCTCGGTGCGCAACGTTACCCGCACGTCTCCTGTGGAGCGGCCTTCCGATGCGTCGCGCACGGCCTGGATCAAGGCTTCGGCGTCCCGGTCATCGGCCAGGGGGCGCCACGACCCATCAGCGAACCTGCTCCCTACCGCCTCGGCGCGATCGATGCCGCTGAGACGCTCGGCCGCCCTATTCCACTCGGTGATGATTCCGTTGCCATCTACGGCCAAGATGGGGCTTGCGGTCGCGTGGATGATACGGGAGAGATCGGTGGAGATCCGTTCGATGGCGCGGCGTGCCTTCTCGGATCGCCACACGGCCATCGCGAGGGCGATGGCTATTCCCAAGCCCCCCAGGAAGACACCGACCGGCGTCAGGCGTCGCCAGATGACCGGCCACCCGCTTGCGGGAACGGCCGCCACCTGCCAGGTTCCGTTGGGGAGGAGAACGTCGAGTAGCACCGGGTTGTGGTCGAAGACCGCGGGATCACCGAGGAAGGTCTCGCCGTTCGCTCCCAGTCCGTCGCGGCCCCGAATCGCGTAGTTGAGGTTGCGGTCTTCGGCGGTCGTGAGAAGCGCTTCCTCTGCGATCACGTCAAAGTTGAGGACAACCGTGGCAAAGCCCCAGAACTCTTCTTGGCCGGCTTCATCCAGGTAGATGGGATTCCGCCCGACCAACCCGCTTCCGCCCTGAAGGAGTTCGAAAGGACCGGCCAGGACGAACCGCCGTTCTTCGATCGCTCGAACAACTGCTGGACCCCGTACCGGATCGGCGATGAGATCATGGCCGACGGCGTCCTCGTTCCCTTCGACCGGCCACACGTACGTCACGACTCCGGCAGGAGCGAGTTGGAGGCTCCGCAGAGCAGGGTCCGACCCTGCCCTCCCGGTGTAACTGCGATGGCTACCGGCCAGACCGAGGGCGAATTCCTCGAATTCCGACTCCACATCGCCTTGGTGGGCGACTGTCAGCGCCGCGGCACCGTCGACCAGGGACAGCCGGTTGGCCAGCGCGCTCTCGAGCCTGGCCCGGGTCTCCCCGACGTCCGACAGCACCTGGGCTTCAATGCGTTGGCGGTACTGAGCATGTTCGGCGACGGCCAGCGTCGTGGCGCCAAACAGGACGAGCGCTCCCGCCACTAGCGTGGCGATAGCCGAGCGCCGGGTCCGAGTGATCCGGGTTGAGGAGATGGTTCGAGTGCGAGTCACAGGAATTCCTATCGGTGAGATGGCTATGAAGCTTTATAATTAACTGACATCAAGTTCTGCCGGGCACGAGGTTCGATCCGGAGCCGTTCGGGTCATGTCGGTCGGAGCCTGATCTCAGCCCGGTGAGCGGACCGTCAACCGCCGAGGTCGAACGGTTCGCGACCGTAACGGCCGGGATTCTGAACCACACCGTCGTGTTACCGTCGATTGGGGCACGGGCGCCTACCGACCCTCCGCATCGCTCGACTTCGGCGGCAAGGATGGCAAGGCCGAGTCCGGCACCGAGACCCTCACCGGACCGGTCGGTTTGGTAAAAGGGTTCGAAAATGCGTTCTGTGATCCCGGGCGGCAGGCCCCTGCCGTCGTCGGTCATGACGAACATGACGGTACCGTCGGGATCGTCGGTCACGGTTAGGCAAATTCGTCCGGCGCCGGCACTCCGTGCATTCGCGGCCAACTCATCAATCCCGCGACGAACAACCGCCAGATCAACCGCGACGGGCCCGGAGAGACGTTGTTCAATCTCGATGTCGGCGTCCAGACCGAGTTGACCGGTGAGGTCGGAGGGATTGAGGGCCTCTTGAGCCCGGCCTTGGGATCCTTCGGTGCTGGCGATCGTGAAGTCGATGATCCGAATCAGCGTGTCACGAAGTCGGACTGCAGACTCCTGGGCCATTTCAACCATGGCAGTACCGTCCTCATCGAGGTCTGCCGTTTCGGCGAGGATCTCCAGCCCGGCGCTAAGGCCGGTGAGCGGCGTGCGGAGCTTGTGCCCCAGGGTCCGGGTGAGGCGCCCGAGCGCCTGATCTCGCTCCCAGCCATCGGTGGAGTCTCTCACGACGACGGTCCATGTGGCGTGTGTGGCTGCCGAACCCGGGAGCTCCCGACTCGTCCAATCGAGGGCGACCGGCAAGGTCAGCCCGTAGTCCTGCCAGAGGATCCGGGCTTCGGTCGAGCGCCCGATGGCCCCTCGCTCGATGCTCCAGTGTTGCTCGATGAATGTGGGGAGGTGGATTCGGTCGAGAGGGTGATCTGACAGACCGAGAAGGCGGCGAGCGGGTGTGTTGGCGGTGATGACGTAGTCCTCGTCGTCGAGGGTGATCACGCCTTCGCCTATCGTGTCCAACACGGCCTCATATTCAAGGTGTGCCTGGTCCCGGTCCCTGAGGCGAGCCAATTCGATGAGTGAGCGAATGCGAGCGATCAGGATGGGCTCGCTGAAGGGTTTCGAGATCATGTCGTCGGCTCCGGCATCGAGAGCCGTGAGCTTGCTTTGCTCGTCATCGAGAGCCGTGACGAACACCACCCGGGTGTGACGTAGCGATCCTTCGGAACGAAGCCGACGACAGATCTCGAACCCGGACGCCCCCGGCATCATGACGTCGAGCAGCAACACCGATGGAGCGCCGAGCCTTCGCACCGCGTCCATGGCCTCGTCGAACGTGTGGACTGCATGGACAGGGATGTCGTGGCTCTCCAGCATGGCCTTGGTGATCTCCAATGCCCAAGGGTCGTCGTCGAGGGCGAGCACCCAATCTCGGAGTGTTTCATTCGCGGTCATGAGCCGAGATCCTTGTGGCCCGAGACGGACTGTCGGCCTAGAGAGGCCATCTCGGCTTCGGGGAGGCCAACCACTCGCGCCATCGCTCTCGCCAGTTCGCGTGAGGCACCGAGGGAGACTTCCGAGGCGGCAGTGAGCATTCGGGCGGCCGGCGAGCCGTGACCGTCCGCTTGGATGTCGGGCCGAGAATCCGCACGGCCCCGGGCGATCCACGAGACCACGCGATCCGTCAACATGTCGAGGTCGACCGGTTTCTCCAGGAAGTCATCGGCCCCTGCTCGCAGGCCTTCGGTGCGATGGTCGGCCGCTTTGAGCGCTGTAACCAGCACGATCGGGGTGCCACCCATCGAGAGGAGAGATCGCCAGGAGCGACACAAATCGATCCCCGACTCTCCTGGCATGGAGACATCGAGCAGGACGAGATCGAAGGGACCGGTCTTCGCACTCCGCCGAGCCCCACGGGCATCGGCGGCATAGACGACATCGTAGCCAAGGGGCTCTAGTGCCGCTTCAAAGACCAAGAGGTTCGCCGGTTCGTCGTCGACGACCAGCAGTCGAGCCTCTCGGCGGGCCCTATAGGGATCGGAGGTTGGTGCAAATTCTTTCATATGACAGTTCATCGTCAGAATCCTACCGAACTTTATATAAAAAAACTATAAAGTTTCTTGGACCTCAAGCCGATCACCGTCGGTACCCGAACAAAAGGAACTTCCGCATGCAAATCACGACAAACATAAAAAATGACCTCATCATCTCCCACATCGAGGGGCGCTTCGACGCCCATTCGGTTGCGACGTACCTCACCGACGTGGCAGACGCCGTCACGACGTCGACCCCGAACGTCATCGTGGACCTGTCCGGAGTCGAGTTCATGGATTCGAGCGCGCTGGCTGCGCTCGTCACAACCCTGAAACGAACGATGGCTGTCGGAGGAGATCTCGTCCTGGCCGGCGCCGGGGACGCGGCTCGTATCATTCTGGAGCTGACCCGGCTGGACCAGGTCTTCTCGCAAGCGGACTCACTCCTCAGTGCCCGAGTGCTCCTCGCCGACTCATCCACCTGAGCGGCTGATCGTGAATGATGTCACTCGCCTGCTTGCCGTATGTGATCTGTTCGCCGACGCTCCAAGCAGTCTCGATCCCGAAGCCGTTTTGGCCAATGGTGCCGAGCAGGTGGCCCGTCTGACCAGAGCCGACCTCGCGATTGCCGCCATTGACGGAGTAGAAGGCGTCGTTTTTGCATCGTATCCGCGGGAGATGCCGCTGCATGTCGCACGTGCGCTCACTGCAAACCACTGGACCGCTCGGGGGGAACGAACCGCCGTGCTGGGTCCCTCGGTCGACGATCGGGCGGCCGGTTTCACGCGAAACCCTACCGAACGCGGGGTCTTGGCGGCATTTGGGCCGATCGACGGAGACTTCTCTTCTCTCGACGAGTGGCTGGTCATGGTGGCCGCCCGGCGACTCGAATCGCAGCTGAAGCAGGTCGAGCAGCATAAGCGCCTCATCTCCGACGCCGAGATCGTTCGCGACTATCAGCTGGCCGGCGAGCTCCAGCAGGCACTACTGCCCCAGTCCGAGCAGCAGATCGGTTCGGTCAAGCTTTCCGGGCGAATCCGGCCGGCCCGCGAAGTTGGCGGAGACACCTTTGACATGTTTGACGCAGCCGGTACCGCCATCGGTTTGATCGCCGATGTGGCGGGGAAAGGTGCTCCGGCGTGGATTCTCACGGCGGCGGTGAGCTCGGCCGCCCGGCACGCTGTGCTGAAAGTTGGTGCCCAGCCTGCCCGAATCCTTGCGGAAATCGAGTCCGAGATCGCGGAGCTGCTGGACCGAACGGGCAAGCTCGTCACGGTCGCCGTTGCTGCCATTGAAACCACCGGCGCGGCCCGAATAGCCAGTGCCGGCCACTCGCCCGTAGTCGTTCATCAACGTGGCAGCAGCTCTTTGGTGGAACCAGGCTGCCCACCACTTGGGGTTGGATCGTTCCCGATTCCCGAGCAGTCGTTCGTATTTGCCTCTGGCGACTTCTTCTTGCTCGCAAGCGACGGGATCATCGACCAGCGACGACCCGACGGCCTCGCACACGGCACCGACCGTCTCCTCAGTCACCTCGCAGGATCGGGGACAACGACAGCGTCGGGTCTCACAGACGAGGTGTTCGCACGCTTGCACGACTTCTCGGAGCAGGCACTCCAAGACGACGACCAGACCGCTCTCGCCATGCTCTTCGCCGGAGATGGACAATGAGCCTGTTTCACCTCGAAAACGGGACTGCGTCTGAACTGCGTCGTATCGACGCAGAACTCGAAGCGCTCGGGAACCGACGACTGGGTTGGCTCGACCCGGAATCCCGTTATCGCCTCAGACTCGGACTCCACGAGCTACTCGTCAATATCTGCACCCATGCCTACGGCCCGCAAGGCGGGCCCATCGATGTGATGTTCGGCTCCACCGGCGACGAGTTTCACGTCTTCGTCATGGATGCGGGCCGCTCGTTCCATGGTTCTACGAGCCGCAGCCTGCCTCTTCAACCTTCTGCCGGTGGCTACGGGCTGGCGATCATCGGTGAGGTCTTCAGCGATGTCCGTTATCGGAGAGTCGATGAGCGAAACATCTGGGAACTCGCATGCCACCGGAGACCGCCGGACAGCCGACCATGACGATGCTGACATCCCGCCGCACAGCCTCACTCGGCGCGACCGCATTCCTGGTCGGTTCAGTGCTTGTGCAGATCGGCAACTACGCCTACAACGTCGTGATGGCCAGGGCACTCGGCCCAGCCCTGTTCAGCGATCTTGCGGTCATCGTCACGTTGCTGCTGGTTGCCACGCTGGTGGCAAGCACGTTGCAGACCACGGCAGCCAAAATCGCCTCCGAGTCCGACGCCGCGCCAACCCAGAGGTGGATGCAGCGGCGCGCTGCCGTCATCGGCGTCGCAGCGAGTGCACTGCTGGCCCTGGCCTCGGGAACGCTCGCCGACTTCTTCAACGCATCGTCACCTTGGCCGTTCGTCATCTTCGGATTTGGACTGCCCGCCCTGTTCGCCCAGGCCGTAGATCGAGGCTTTCTCCTTGGAGCCACTCGCTTCGGCAAACTCACACTTTCGTATCAGATTGAGATGTGGGTGCGGCTCGGAGGAGCGGTGGCTTTGGTCGCCGCGGGACTCGGCATCAACGGCGCCGTCGCTGCGTTATCGCTGTCGTTCCTGGCCAGCTGGCTGGTGGCTCGGTCTCGTCAACGGCCGCCTACGGCGGTCGGTCGTCGTCCCGTTGGGACCTTTGCCAGTGGTGCCGCCCTACTCGCCGCGGGAGAGGTGCTCGTGAACCACAGCGATCTACTCATGGTCAAGCACTTCACAGAGCCGGTCATTGCCGGCGCCTACGGAGCTGTCGCGGTCATCGGACGGGTACCGTTTTTCGCCGCCTGGTCGCTCGCCGCCCTCGCCTTCCCCTACGTTGCCGCAGGCAACTGTTCTGCTCGTCGATGGGCCGTCGCGTCCGTCGCCGCCATCGGCGCGCTGGTCACGGCGGCTACCTGGCTCGCACCCGAGATGATCGTTACTCGCCTGTTCGGCGATGCCTACGCAATGTTTGCCTCGTCCTTGGGACCGTACACCCTGGCGACGTCCCTGTTCGCCGTGGCCCGGACCATCGCGTTTCTTGAGCTAGCTGCCGGCCGGGTTCGCGGCGGGGCACTGGTGCTCGGTGCCGGCGTCGTCCAGATCGGTGCACTGTGGGCGTATCACGGTTCGATCGCCACGGTTGTGACGGTGCAGGTGATCGTCATGACGATCCTCCTGGGAGCGATCATGGTCTGGAGTCGACGGTGACCGTCACGAACCGGCAGTCGCCAGCAGGCGAGGAGGCCGCCAGGCTCCGTCGTTCGGAGGCGCTGCAGGCCGCCCGTCGCATACATGGCGGGGTGGTCGCCTTGATCTTCGTGTTGTCGTTGATCGTCTTTCGCGACGTGCTGCTCGCCCTTCCGGCGTTCCTCGCCGGCGATGCCGTTATCAACGGTGACGAGCTCGTTCCGTTCTTCAACCCGACTTCCCAACTCTTCGATCAGGCCCGCGGCGAGTTCAGCCCGCTAACCAATGGTTACGAGTTCCGAGTGCGCTACTCGTTCCTCACAACGTGGCTCCGCCACTACCAGGTCCTCCCCTTTGCCGTGCTGCTCGTCATCCCGGCCGTCTTCTCCTCGGTGTATCTGACCACGTCCCGGTTCGTATCGGCCGTATTCCAAACGCTATCGCCGATCTCGGTCGCCCTCGCCACCGCCTTCCCGACGATCCTCGTCTACTCGATCGTCACCTACGCCAAAGTCACCCACTTCTACACGCTGATCCTGGGCCTGGCCATGATGACGATGGCTGTACTGCTCATGCTGTACGGCCTGCTCTTCGCTGCCGATCGATGGATCCGATACGCAGTCGGCGCCTGCCTGGTCACCCTCCTCAACCCGGCCGTCCATTATGTGGTGCTGTTCAGCGTGTTCTTCACCATCGCGGGTGTGACGCTGGCAATTGGCGAACTCGCCCGGTGGATACGACGCGGTGGCCCCCGGCGGGTGGGTGGCCTGCCCAGCCGGACGCTCCGCATCCTGCGGTCGAGGCACCGCGTGGCGTTGGTGCGGCGCATACTCAACAGCAACGTGCTGGGCCGGGGCCTTATCGCCGGAGTGCTCTTCGTTCTCATCGCGATCATTCCGTACGGGCTGTTCGTGAAATACATCGCCCTTCGCGGGGTCGAGAACCTGTCTGTGACGGTCCCCGGCGACTATTACTTCATCCGCGACGCCTCCGTGTCATGGCTCCATGTGCTGTCATGGGACCTCGCCGGCATCATGGACAAGATTTTGTTCGGCGACTACTTGGCGAAGGTGCCCCGCTACCCCAACGTCGTCTACTCCCTTCTTCTAATTGCTCCGCTGGCACTCCCACCAATTCGCCGCTCACTTCTCGTCACTCGCGCCCATCGCCAGCTCTTCGGGGTCATCTACGCCACGGTGACGTTCGCCTTCTGGGCAACCATTGGCTACGCCGAGCCCTTGTGGTTCCCCACATTTCATCGATCGATGGCTGCTCTCGTCAGGGTCGGCACCAACACGCCGTTCGGTGGGCTGACGCTTGACCTTGCCTCCACCGTGTTCCAGGTGCTCCGCTTCCCGCATCGATTCCAGCTGATCCTGTTCATGCTGGCTCCGATGGTGATGACGCTCGGACTGGCCTGGTCGATCGATGCCCTCCATGGGAGATGGATAATCAGGCGAGACGACGACAGCCCCGTAGGCGGCGACCGGGCTTCGTTCATCTTGCGGGGAGCAGCGACGGTCTGGTTGGCG
>Ga0224512_10004436_pt1 | contig 11825 bp, 14 predicted proteins | sample SF_May12_sed_USG_4_FD_169103 | JGI IMG/M metagenome (GOLD analysis project Ga0224512, IMG submission 169103) | Sediment microbial communities from San Francisco Bay, California, United States - SF_May12_sed_USGS_13 | ecosystem: Environmental > Aquatic > Marine > Sediment | place: USA... | reverse complement strand
TGAGAGTCACGAACTGTACAAAGGCATCTTGAGCGGTCGAGCCAAGGGCGTTTTTAACGGTAAGATTCACGTGCATCCGGATGCCCAAAAAACCGATGCCAAGCAATCAAACGGTTGTATACTCTTGTCAGATGACGCACAGATAAACACCAATCCACAGCTGGAGATCTACGCCGATGACGTCAAGTGCACGCACGGGGCGACCGTTGGACAAATAGATGAAAGTGCGGTGTTTTATCTCCGCTCGCGAGGGATCAAGGAGACCGACGCCCACCACATGCTGGTTTTCGCTTTCGCCAATGAAGTGCTAGAGCGAATCAAGCTGGGGTCGCTCCGCGAGCGCCTCGCTGCAGATCTGAGTGACTGGCTCTCCAAGGCCCAGAGTTGACGGCCCACCTTCTAAAAAAGGGCACGATAGTGCGTACCAATCCCGCTACCGAGCAGCATGGACACTCCAGTCCTTATGACGTTTTCGCGATCCGTAAGGATTTCCCTATTCTTCGCCAAAAGGTATACGGCAAACCCCTGATCTACCTGGACAACGCAGCGACTGCCCAGAAACCTCAAGTCGTTATCGACACCCTGCGTCGCTACTATGAACGAACTAACTCCAATGTTCACCGCGGTGTGCACGCGCTCAGCCAGCGCGCGACCGAGGAGTTCGAGAACACGCGCGAGAAAATAAGGGATTTTATCGACGCCTCGGATACTCGAGAGATTGTTTTCGTCAGAGGTACGACAGAAGGTATCAACCTGATTGCCGTCTCTTACGGGGATTCACATGTCAGCGCGGGTGATGAGGTCGTAGTCTCCGAGATGGAGCATCACTCGAATATCGTTCCCTGGCAGCTACTCTGTGAACGAAAAGGGGCGCACCTGAAGGTCATTCCGATGAACGATGACGGTGAACTCTTAATCGACGAGTACGCAAAACTCCTTACGCCAAAAACCAAGATTGTTTCTCTTGTCTACGTGTCGAACTCGCTTGGCACGATCAATCCGGTCAAGCAGATGATCGAGATGGCGCACAAGAAGGGGATTTGCGTGGTGATCGATGGCGCCCAGGCGGCCCCGCACCTGGCCGTTAGCGTCAGAGAGCTCGATTGCGACTTTTACGTGTTTTCCAGCCACAAGATGTACGGCCCGATGGGTGTCGGGGTCGTGTACGGAAAACAAGAGCTCTTGGAGAAAATGCCTCCTTACCAGGGAGGTGGCGATATGATCAAGTCCGTCACTTTTGCGAAAACCATCTACAACACGCTGCCCTTCAAGTTCGAGGCCGGGACGCCGAACGTGGGCGATGTTTTGGGCCTGGGCGCGGTGGTCGACTATCTGCAGCACATCGGTTATCCCGCCATTGCTGAGCACGAGAGGGATCTACTCGAATATGCCACCGCGAGGCTGTCGACCGTCGATGGCATTCGCTTGATCGGAACCGCGAAGGACAAGCTCGGTGTGGTCTCTTTCGTCCTCGACGGCGTCCACCCACATGATCTTGGCACCATCGTTGATCGTGAGGGAATCGCAATTCGCACCGGGCATCATTGCACGCAGCCCATCATGCAGCACTACAATTTGCCTGCAACATCGCGAGCGTCCTTTGGTATATACAATACACGTGATGAGGTAGACGCGCTCGTAGCATCGATCGATAAAGTCAAAGAGGTATTCAAGTAGATGGATGAGCTCCGGGAACTGTATCAGGAGATGATCCTTGATCATCACAAGAATCCAAGGAACTTCCACGGAATGGATGCCGCAAGCCACGCAGCTGAGGGATACAACCCCCTGTGTGGCGACAAAGTGACTGTCTATCTTCAATTGGACCGGGACACGATAAAAGATATCAGCTTTGAGGGCTCTGGTTGTGCAATCTGTACGGCGAGCACATCGGTGATGACGGAACTCTTACAGGGCAAGACGCTGTCTGAGGCGGAAGCCCTTTTTGGCAGGTTTCGCGCTCTCGTTACCAGTGACCCTGGTGAAAAGCCCGACCAGGCAGGGCTGGGCAAGCTGGTCATCTTCGCCGGCGTACGCGAGTATCCCATCCGCATCAAATGTGCCACCCTGCCGTGGCATACCATGCAAGCAGCGCTCGAAGACAAGAGCGAAACGGTATCCACCGAATAACTGAGATGGCTCTCACGAAAGTACGGAGTTAAAATTATGGGGGACGAAACCGTCGATAAACACGAGGACTTGAGGCAACGAATCATTGGAGTCTTAAAAACCGTGTACGATCCGGAAATTCCGGTCGATATATACGAGCTGGGCCTAGTCTATGACATTGTCATCGACGATAAGTCGAACGCCAGGATAGTAATGACACTGACGTCGCCGGGGTGCCCGGTGGCCGTATCGCTGCCGGTTGAAGTCGAGAATAAGATCCGAACCGTCGACGGTGTCGGTGACGTAGCGGTGGATGTGGTGTGGGAGCCGCCGTGGACTCCGGATAGGATGTCGGAAGCAGCCCGGCTGGAATTGAACATGTAAGGAAAATATGAGGAGGAATGATACGATGTACCCGGAAGAAATCGTGAAACCGTGTCGTGAGGAGCTTACCTCGGTTGGTGTAAAAGAGCTAAAAACGGCTCCTGAAGTGGACAAAGCCATTAGGGACGGCGAGGGAACCACACTCTTGGTGGTGAACTCGGTCTGCGGTTGCGCCGCGGGGGGAGCACGCCCGGCCGTTCGCGCGGCGTTAGGACACGGCAACGTACCTGACAACTTAGCGACCGTATTTGCCGGTGTGGATCGGGAAGCGGTAACTCAGGCCCGCTCTTACATGGTGGGCTACCCGCCTTCCTCACCGTCTGTCGCCCTTTTCAAGGACGGCCAGCTCGTCTTCATAATGGAGCGGCACGACATCGAGGGTTATCCTCCGGATCACATTGCCGGGAGACTTAAAGATGCATTCGATACCCATTGTAAGAAAACGTCAAGCGCCTGAGAATGCCGTGAATCTCGACTCATTCAAGAAACTACACGACAACGCTCGACTTTGGGTCTACGCGTTCGACGAAGCCCTGAGTGACCAGGGCAAGCGATTGGTTCACGATCGTCTGGTGGATTTTTTGAACGAGTGGCACTCTCACCGAGCTCGCGTTGAAGGTGCTTTTTCGATCGCGCACGATCGTTTCGTCATCCTGGCTGCCGTTAGCCAGGACGGGATCTCAGGTTGCTCGATCGATGGTAGCGTGGAGAATTTCAAGTATTTTCGTGATCAACACGGGCTGGATGCTCTGAGCAAACACCTGGTCTACTACCGCGACAGCGATGGTCGCATCAAAGCCATCGATCGTGCCGCCTTCCAGGGCGAGATTGACGGCGGGCGATGCGGTCCCTCTACAATCGTCTTTGACACCACCATTCAGACGCTCGCTGATCTTCGCGCCGGACGTTTCGAAATCCCGCTCCAGAAGAGCTGGCACGCCAAGGCTTTTCTTCCCGCCTAGCACACGTCATACCGGTGGTTTCCCGGTTGCACGACGACCGGTTCCCAACGCGGCAGTGTGCCCTCCCCCAGCAACTACAGGCCTTCTACCACTCTTCGCAGTTGTGACCGTACCTGCGTGGCGATCGGATCCAATCTGGGCTCGTTCACTCCTTGCATCGATGCCACTGGATCTACCGCGGCTACTTCCACATTGCCTTGCGTTGTTTCCTGCACAACCACGTTGCAGGGCAACATGGCACCGATTTTGTCTTCGACCTGCAGAGCCTGATGAGCAAAGGTTGGGTTGCAGGCGCCGAGAATTCTGTACTTCCTGAATTCTACGTCAATCTTCTTCTTGAGAGTGGCCTTGACATCAATGTCCGTCAGCACCCCAAAACCCTCACCCTGCAACCGCTCGGTGACCTTATCGATGGCTTCTTCGAAAGGGATCGTCAGTGTCTTCGAGAAATAGTAGCTCATGTTGATTGCCCTCCTGTCTTATCGCAGCCCGTCCGCCACATTCTCATGTTCCATATTGGGCCCGTCCACCGGCCATATGGCGGGACCACGACTGCCGTGATGGCCCGTCGATCACGCGAACCGACCCATTTTGTTGATCTGATCGATCATCTGTTTGAGGCGGCCGGCGCTTTGGTGGGAATAGCAAAATGCTATTCGCGGTTTGGTGAGGAGCTCCGGCTCGTTGGCCTCTTCGGGCAGAGCATAGGTTCGCTCTATCGCCCCATCCGCTACGATATCGTGGAATTGCTCGTTGAGCTGCTCGATAGCGGCGTCGGGAAGCTCTCTTTCCAGACGAATGACACGTTTGTCTCCAACCTGACGAAAAGAATGAAACGTGGAGTAGAACGTATTGATCTCATCCACAGCCTTTTCGGCCGAATGAACGATCTTGTACAGGGAAATATCTTCCGGCGAGATCAGACCCCTCTTGAGCAGCTGATCCTTGACGAACTTGTCCCAACGTTCCCAGTACGTTTCGCCGGGAAGCTCGAGTAGCAGAAAGGGGCGTGCGGGTGCCTTTTCGGTTTGCAGGAGCGTCAGTGTTTCAAAACTCTCATCGTGAGTCCCAAAGCCGCCGGGGAACAGGGCAATGGCGTGTGACTCCATCACAAAGAGCAATTTTCGCGTAAAGAAGTACTTGAAGGTTATGAGCTTCGGATCGTCGAAGATATACTCGTTTGCGCCCTGCTCAAAGGGAAGGTGTATATTGACGCCAAAGCTCTTGTCGCTACCCGCACCCTCGTTACCCGCTTTCATGATGCCATCGGCCGCCCCCGTGATCACCATGTAATTATTACGGGCCAGCAGCCGCGCAAACTCAACAGCCATCTGGTAATAGGGATCGGTCTCGGGCACCCTCGCTGATCCAAAGATAGACACCTTGCGGATATGGCGGTAAGGCTTGAAAACCTTGAACGCATAACGGAGCTCACGGAACGACCGATTGATGATCTTGAGATCCAGCGTGTCGAGATCATCGTTCTTCAGTTTCAAGAAATTGAGAAGGATCTCGCGCAGCAGGATAGTATGTAGCGAGTGGTCTTCGGCAGTAAAAAGATCTTTTACTTTCGCAAGTATTTGATCAAGGTGTTCTTGTCTCATCGTGTGTCTCTCACCTGTCGTTTCTCATTACTCGGTGTATGCTGCTGGATTCAATTATCACTTTTGAAATATGTCGAGCAGACTTCGCAACTTACCCTCTCTTATGACCACATCGGCACCCGATGCCAAGGCCCGCGAACGCGGCTCATAAGCGACAAAGAAACCTGGAACGCCCAGTAGGGGCACATCGTTGTCGCCGTCCCCCACAAAAGCCGATTCTGACAAAGCGATGCCATGCTTGTGAGCGACTTCCCTCAGTGCCTGTGGTTTTCCCCGACCATCGAACGGGGTCGCCTGCCACGAATCCAGTTTTCCATGTTCGTCGAAGAAAATTTGGTTCGTGTACACGTCGTCAAACGGGTGTCCTGGGAAGAGATGCTCGAGGACAACGTCGATGGTGCCCGATATCACGGCGAGTATGAAGCCACGTTGTTTGAGCTCGTTTACGGTTTCCTCCGCCCCGTCGTTTAGCTTGAACTCGCCGACTGAGTGCAGAATCTGGTCACGGGTGGCACCGGCCGATTTCCATCCCCCCGCATCGAGGGCTACCCACTCCTCATAAGTGATGTCGCCGCGTTGGTACATTTGATACCGCTCGCGATTCGTCTCCCGACTACCTCCGAACCTGAGATTGAGCACTTCCCAAATAACCATCCCGGTGGGGTGACTGACCAGCGTCCCGTCGACATCGAAACAAATGAGATCGATTTCGTTTGCAGCTTTCATCAAAAAACCATTGTGAGACATCGAGCATGGCGGCGTGCGATCGAGCTATTTCTTAGTTGACCGAAACAGCAGAAATCCGAGTAAAACAAATAGAGCAAGCGATACATAAGGACCGGAGGCCCCCATCCATTCATGCCCTATCCCCCCTGGCTTGCGGTTGGCAAAGAACGCGAAAGCACTCACCGCAACGGCCGTGAGTCCCTCACCGGCGATCAATCCTGAGCTGTATAGTATGCCTCTTTCACGAACCTCGTGTAGCTTGTCGGCGTCGCCCCGGTGACGGCTCTCGATAATGCGCCTGAGAATCCCTCCAGCATAGATCGGGGTCAGTGTCGAGAGAGGCAAATACAGCCCCACGGCGAAAGGAAGCGAAGCCACACCAAACAGCTCGACAATCAGCGCCATCATGCCCCCCACAACCACGAGCGTCCAGGGGATGTTGGCGGATAGGATTCCTTCGATTACCGTTTTCATCAGGACCGCTTGGGGAGCGGGGAGCTCGGATGATCCTACCTCATAGTTTGCGTTGAGCACGATCACGGCGCCCGCCACAAAAAACGCTGAAGAAAGAACTCCCAGCAGCTCGCCCCGTTGTTGATACTTGGGAGTCGCCCCCAGCAGAAAGCCGGTTTTGAGATCCTGGGAAGTGTCCCCGGCTATACTCGCCGCGACACAGACCACCGTACCGATGGTCAGCACGGTTATCTTACCGGTCATGTCGTGCCAGCCCATCAAATAAAACAACAGGCTCGTGCCGATGAGCGTGACAATTGTCATCCCCGAAGTCGGGTTGGACGAAACGCCGACAAAACCCACAATGCGGGAAGACACGACCACAAAGAAGAAGGCGAAGATAGCGATACAGACCGCGGCCACCAGTCGCATGGTCGTGGTTTCTAGCGTGCCGAAGATGTAGGGTACAAAGGCGACGACAAGAACGACCAGCCCGACACCCGAGAGCAGGAATGGAAAAGAAACGTCATCGTCGGTTCGCGCTCTCTCCGCAAACGTGCCGGACATCCGCTGTCGGAGCTCAGTAACGCCAACCCCGAAAGATCGCACCATCGTGGGGAACGAGCGAATGATCGTCAGAATTCCACCAAATGCAACTCCGCCGGCCCCCAGATAACGGATGTAGCGCGTCCATATCTCGCTAGGCGTCATCTCGCCGATCAGCTTCTCGGTCTCGGGAAACAGGGGCTCGCGAATAAAATCGCCAAAGTAGGCGATCAGTGGTATAAACACCATCCAACTGATGAAGCTACCCGACACCATGATCGCCGAAATCCGGTATCCGAGGATGTACCCCACTCCAAGGAGTGCGGGTCCCGTTTCCATCCCGAAAACGGCTTTCTTGAGACCTGGAATCCGTTGTGTGAAAACGTCGGGCCAGAGATGAAGAAAGCTAAGTGCCACTTTGTACGCCGCACCAACGCCCAGCCCCAAAAACAACTTCTTGGCCAACGCGCCACCCGCCTCGCTGGCGACAAGGATTTCGGCGCAGGCCGTGCCTTCGGGATACGGCAGCCTGCCGTGCTCATTCTTGATGAGTAGCCTGCGCAGGGGTACCATGGCGAGGATCCCCAGAATGCCACCCAGCATGGCCAGGACGGTGATCTTGAGAATGTGCGGGTTCAGGCCCCAAAGAAAAAGGGCGGGAATGGTAAAAATCACACCGGATGCCAGCGACGAGCTTGCGGATCCGACGGTTTGAGAGAGATTATGTTCGAGAATCGTGGATTTTCCCCAGATGCCCTGGGTCAAACGAAAAAAGGCCACGGTCATTACCGCGATGGGAATCGATGTGGTAACGGTGAGACCGGCCTTAAGCCCCAAGTACGCGTTGGCGGCTCCAAAAAGAATCCCAAAGAAGGCTCCGAGCACCACCGCCTTGAGACTGAACTCCCTGAGCGTGTCTGCGGCTGGAACATACGATGGGTACTCACCCGTTATCTCTTCGTACGCTTCGGCAGGAAGTCTTTTTGATTGATGTTTGTCCATCTGTCAGATATATAAATACCACGCGCTGGGCGGGAACTGCTCGACACGTGAAAGCGCCATCATAACCCATCGTCTTCTGTAAGTCTATGAAGAAAAAGAAGACTATCCGTCTGCCCCGCGCCGTGTGCAACCGCTTTATTTTGAGTAGGGAGCGGGTCTGTGAATTGCCGCTGAGTGCGACCGAGCCCGCGGAGACATCGAGTGAAGAACCACACGCCTGACAAAAAGCCGGACCCATCGTCGTGGGTTGACCAGCACGGTGACGTACTGTACCGATTTGCGCTCCTGAGGGTCGAAGACCCACATGTTGCCGAAGATCTGGTCCAGGAGACCTTCATATCCGCTCTTCAGGGGCTGGACCGCTTCAGGGGCGGATCACAAGTGCGCACATGGCTTGTCGGCATTCTCAAGCATAAGATCATCGACTACTTCCGGAGGACCACAAGAGAGGTCGTGTCCTCGGATCTTAGCGCGCTCGATGAGCCGTCCGATGAGGAGGCGATAAACCGGATGGCGGACGCAAGAGCCAGAGCAGGCACATGGCAAGATACACCGGATAACCTGTTGGAAAACAAGGAGTTCTGGAAGGCGTTTGTTGGATGTATGGATGGCCTCAAGCCCGCTTTCCGGCGGGCTTTTGCGCTCCGCGAGATGGACGGGCTAAACACCGAAGAAATATGTAAGATCCTCGACATCACCTCGACGAACCTGTGGGTCATATTGCACCGCGCCAGGGCCAAGCTCAGAGATTGTCTTGAGATCACGTGGTTTGGCCGCGGGTGAGGAGACGCATCTTTTTGGAGTGGACAGCATGAGGAGTTGTAAAGAAATTGGCAAGCTGGTGTCGGAGAGCCACGATCGTCGACTCTCCTTCTACGAGCGACTGAGTGTTCGCATGCACTTGGCCATGTGTCTGCTGTGCCGCAACTTTTCCAAACAAATTCAGTTCATTCGACGTTTGACGAAAGCGGCGGGAGAATCGGGACCCGACTCTCTTTTGGTGGAGGGAACGCTTCTCGACCAGTCGCTCACACCCGAGGCTAAGTCCCGCATCAAGAAGATGGTCTCGCGCGGCCGTTCGTAGATTCGTTGGTCGCCCCTCTCGCCGAGGACCTACCGTCTCCACCGGGCGGCGGGAACCTTCGGGAACCTCGCTGCCGCACCGGGGTAAAACCAGTCGAACGTTCTCTGTGGCAATCCGATTCGCAATCCGATAGAATCAGCCGAGATTCGCCGTATCATCGGCGTGCGAGGAGTTGATGCAATGGCTTTTGTCAAGAATCTCCTGGGTGGCGTCATCATTATGGTGTTCGCGACGCTGGTCGGAGTCGCCCAGAACGCGGTTCGTAGCGACCCAATAACGCTTTTTCCCAAGATATCCACTCCGGCCGTCGGTACCACGGCCCTCCCGGGGAATGCCTCGAGTGAGATGATCGGCGAAGAAATGTTGGCCGATGAGGGCTCATTGGATCCGACGTCTTCGGACGTCACCCCGGCGGAATTGGCTGCCGGCGAGCTCTCCACGCTGCGTGTGAAGGCCGTTATGGACGCCGGTGCGGTGACGATCATCGATGCCAGGGGCAATGGGGAGTACGCACAGGGGCACATTCCCGGCGCGCTGAACATTCCCTACGAAAATTTTGTCGAATACTATAAGAACCTCGATTTCGTCCCCATCGACGCGATAGTGATCATCTACTGTCGCAGCGTTACGTGTGACTTAAGTGATAACCTGGCCCAGGAACTTCGCTTGATGGGTTATGAAAAAGTACTCCTGTACCGCGGCGGCTGGCAGGAGTGGAGTGAAGCCGGTTTGCCGACAGAAGTGGATACACCTTCCGAATCCCAGTAGTAGCTATGATGTCAAACGAGTCTTCTACCGTTGCCAGCACCAATCCACTGACGATCCTTCTCACCAACAAGGTATTCCTCTTTGTGCTCAGAGTCTTTCTCGGTGTGTTGATGCTGTATTCGTCCATCCACAAGGCCCAGAATCCGGATGAGTTCGCCATCGCCATAAGGGGTTACAAACTGTTGCCGGTTGGCTTTACCAATTTGTTTGCCCTATTCATCGCGTGGAGCGAGGCGGTCGCTGGAATCATGCTGATTCTGGGCGTGATGACAAGGAAGGCAGCGGGCGCCGTTCTGATCCTGCTCGCGATGTTTACGTTTGCGATAATCGCCACCATGGTCCGGGGTATGGTAATCGACTGTGGCTGTTTTGGCAGCGAGGGGGGGCATCAGACCGGTACTACGCTGGTTATAAGAAACCTGTTCCTTATCGCCGCGGCGGTCATGACCATGCTCTTTGACCGCGGTTTTTGGAGTGTGTCGACTGCGTTTTCCAGGCGTGGCTAATGGGTGTAGGCTCGGCAGTACCCCATTGATGGCACTAAGGTAAACCTATTCTGTGGCCGCCCCCAGTCGGCCGCGACGACTCGCGGGAGCTAAAAAAGAAAAGGGGTAGCGCGCTTCATCGCTCGCCACCCCTTTTTTTATTGTCCGTCGTCACATCAGGCTCGCCTTGTCGGCTCGCGTTGTCCCGTATCAATCGCTGCCGATGCGGCTATCCCACTGCAGGATCGTCTTGTAGAGCTCGCGGTTGGTCCGCGCGTTGGCAAACGCATTCAGAAACTCCGGCGTCGAGCACAGCCTCGCGATTCTTGCTAGCATCGACACGTGAAACTGCGGTTTAGTCTCGTCACCGATAACGAAGAACACCGTTCGCACCCGCCCATCCCCGTTGGTGCTAAAGGGGACGCTGCGCTTCAGCGAAACCGCGCCTATAATCGGCTGGCCCAATTGCGGAACAAAAGCATGCGGTATCGCTACCCCCCCTCCGACAATAGTCGGTGCTTGCCTTTCACGGTGCTGGAGCCTTTCCAATACCATGTCCGTCGCCAACGACTTGTTGCGCTTGGTGACTAATTTGGCAAAACGTTGGAATAGCCTGTCCTTGTTTTGGACAATGACTCCGGTTACGCACAGTGAAGGATCGAGATAGCTGACCAAATCTTCATCGACGTCTTTCTTGGAGCGCTTCTTCTTGCGACCCGTCGCAGGAAGGGTTGCCCGCCGAACGAAACCTTTACCGGCCCTATCCTTGAGAGCTTCTCTCAAGCCGGCAAAATCCTCCGCCGCCAGCCCGCTTTGCATCGCGGTGATCATGAACTCCGCCGCTTCGGGGGTCTCCCGCAAGAACTCCAAGACGTCAGGGTGAACCTGTCTGGCTGTTCCCAGCAGATAGCCAACCGAAACACCCAGCATATCAGCAACCTGCACAATCCGCTGTTTGGGAATCTTATGCTGTCTCCCCGCCTCGATCTGACTCAAGAAAGCCGGAGAGACGCCAAGCTTTCTGGCCAGCTCTCTCAAACTAATGCCCTTAGCCTGTCTCAATAGACGTATAGTCGGGCCGAAGGCTATGCCTTGCATTTCTAGCCCCTTTCTGGTTTATGGAAGCTTGCTCACATAATGTACAGTGAACGATTAACCACTTACTGTCAAGGCAATTTCGCCGCATGGAGGGAATCGTGTGCAGGTTTGCTAAGAATTCTTCAAGAAATAGATGTTTGCCTACAATACCTTTGCATGTTTTCTTACAAACTGCGGAGGTTTTGGGCGGACCCGTGTTCTTGGGCTATCATGCGTGGTCGCTTTGCAGAGCAACGTGAGCGAACACCTTCGCGTCGTCCAACGTCGCCGATATTCGTGAGTACTCATCGGCAGTGTGGGCACACTCGTCCTGTGTGGCCCAAACCGCGCAATAAAACCCCTTGTCTCTAAAAAACTTTCCGACCGTGCCACCCCCAATACCCATGGGTTTTGGCTTACGTCTTCGCAATTCCCTAACGGCACGTGCGATCGCCCGCGCTACCGGAGCATCCGCGGGTGTCGGCGGCGCGGCTGTCTCGCGCTGGGGATAGGTCACCTTGATCTTTACCCGGTACCGCTTCTCCGTCTCGGTCACGACGCTCTTGACCGCTCGCATCACCGACGTCAGCTTGTAATCTGGCAGAATACGACAATCGAAGTAGAG
>Ga0224512_10004435_pt1 | contig 11827 bp, 9 predicted proteins | sample SF_May12_sed_USG_4_FD_169103 | JGI IMG/M metagenome (GOLD analysis project Ga0224512, IMG submission 169103) | Sediment microbial communities from San Francisco Bay, California, United States - SF_May12_sed_USGS_13 | ecosystem: Environmental > Aquatic > Marine > Sediment | place: USA: California... | reverse complement strand
CCCGCTACCGCACCCCGATCCGCGATCTGTACCTCTGCGGATCCGGATCCTTCCCCGGCGGCGGCGTCACCTGCGCCCCCGGCCTCCTCGCCACGCGCGCGATCGCAAGGGACTAGCAACTTGAGTTCACCCAAGAGACTGATTGATTTCAGCGATGCTGATCGCAGCGAATGGTACGTGATCAACGACGGCGTGATGGGAGGTGTGTCCCGGAGCGAGGTCCGGCGCACCGACCACGGGACCGGCGTGTTTGCAGGTGTACTCTCGTTGGAAAACAACGGCGGGTTCGCGTCGGTGCGGGCCGTGGTGGGCCAGTGCGATCTCTCTGCTTACACCGGTCTCGAGATCCGGGTGAGGGGCGATGGGCGTACCTACCAGCTACGACTTCGTATGGATGATCGCATCGACGGGATCGCCTATCGGGTCCACTTCGAGACCCGTGACAGGGAGTGGATAACGACGCGCATTCCCTTCGACCAATTCCTTCCCACGTTTCGGGGACGGACGCTCATCGACGCGCCGCAGCTGGATGTGGGGCGCATCCATCAGTTGGCCTTCATGCTGGCCGACAGGAAACCGGGGCCCTTTTCGCTCGAGATCGATTACGTCCGGTCCTGGGTAACTGTTAACATCGACCCGTGAGATCCATCCCGCTGTTTCTGACGCTGTTCTCCTTCGCCGCCGCGCTTCAGGTGAGTATCGTGCCAACGTGGGCGTTCGACATCGATGCGGATGGCGACCGCCCCGTGACCACCGTGAGCGAGTTGGATTTGGAACGCTACGTTGGTCTCTGGTACGAGATCGCGAAAATACCCAACCGGTTTCAGAAGCAGTGCCTGCGCGGAACCACCGCTGAATACACACTCCGGGAGGACGGGCGCATCACGGTGGTTAACCGGTGCTTCAACAAAAACGGCGGTCTGGACGAGGCGAAGGGCGTCGCGAAGATCGTTGACACCACCAGCAACGCGAAGCTCAAAGTGAGCTTCGTTAGCTTCATCGGATGGCGGCCTTTCTGGGGAGACTACTGGGTTATCGGCCTGGACGAGGGCTACCAGTGGGCGGCCATCGGCACTCCCGACCGAAAGTACGGGTGGGTGCTCGCCCGCGCGCCGGCGCTCGATGAGAGCACCATGGAAAAGATCTTCAGTATCTTCGAGCGCAACGGTTACGAACGGGCTGCGTTCGAAACGAGCCTTCAGTAGATCGAGCCTTTGCTCAATGGCCTTGCGTCCTCCGCGCCCGGCCTCCGAGCCCCCCCCCGCGGGCTGGTGTGCGGTCAGACCACCCACTTCAGCGCATTTTCCGGGGCCCCGGCATCGGCGCCCGACGAACGCAACTTCCGCGAAGGCATTCCGCTCCGCACGCCGGGAAACGTCGAGGTGTTGGTGGCCAACCAGGACGCGCAGTTTCTGATTGGCGCCGGGACGTTGTTTGAGCAGGAAACGGGGTCGCGCTGGCAGGCCCTGGTTCGGACCGTCACGGTACAGGGGATCGCGGGGCCACCCGGAAGGCACGGGGTTGTGGATCGACTTCGCCACCGGACCCAATTTCGAAACGGGGACGTTCGATATCGCCGCCAACGGCACGTTCGGTTTCGAGATCGACATGCCGCCACTCGGGTTCCGCTACCTGGGAATCACCGACGCGTGTCTCTCGCCGTACGCCACGGCAACGAACGGCTGGTATTACAACCTCGAGATCTGGTGTGGCAACGACTGCGAGGATAACGTGAACGTGCCGCCGTGCCAATTCCCGGAGACTGTTGCGTTGGAGCCCAGCGCGGCGGGCGACGTAACGTACTTCGCGTTCCTCGAGGATCCGCCGTCGTGTGCGCTGGGCTCGAACATGACACTCACGCGCGCGATCACGTTTCGGGCCAATACGCCGTTTGGCCGCACGGCAACGGTCATAGCAGGCGTGCACCGCTGGGAGATCCTATCATCGACTCACGGGTCGTCCAGCCAGCCGGCCAATCTACGAGTTGAAATTCCGGTTCGACGGACTGAACTTCACGGTTCGATCGTTCGTCAAGCTGTAGAGCGCGGTCGCGGGGTCACTGCCCTTGACCCGGATGGTAGGTTTCTCCATAGCGCATCGTCACGCTGATCGTCGCGCCGTCCCTGCCAATTGTGACGATGTAGAGCCGGTCGTACTCGCTCTTCTCATCGATGGCCGGGCCGGGCCTGCCACCGAGTAGCTCGACCATCGGCGGCGTTGTGTTGCTGTGGCCCACCACCAGATGTCGGCCCCCTGTTCCACGCAGCTTTGCGACCAGAGCGGGCAGGTCTCGAGGGTCGTACAGCGCCACTTCCAGGCCATGCTCGACAGCGGTTGGTTCCGCCGTCACCCTCGTGCGGATGAAGTCGGAGCTATGCACGTATTCGATCTCCGCGCTGCGCAGCGTTCGGGCGAGTATCGCGGCCCGCTCGCGTCCAGCCGCGGACAGCTCCGAATCCTTGCTGAGGTCGGCTCTCTCGCCATGCCGCACGAGAAATACCACCAGAGGCTCGTGTTCCGACGCATGAACAGCGGGGAGGACAAGGGTAAACGCGATCGAAAAGAGGCAGAGTAGATTCTTTCGCATATCGTCCTTTCGACTGACCTCGAATGCGGCTACGGGACCTACATCCCCCAGAGGTCGCCCGTGTTGACCGGCTTGCCCTGAAGCTTGAGGTAGTAGAACAGCTGCCCCTTGTGCTGCATGATGTGCAGCACCATGGAAAGCAGGCGGTGCCCTAGGATCATCGGTCTGGGGTCCCAGGGAGCCGGAGCCGGCTTGCTGCCGAGGTCTTCGTCGGTGACCCTGGCCAACATGTCCAAAGTGAGCTGCTTGTCGCCGGCCAGTTCCTTGCGGGCGGCCGCTACGCTGTCGATCGTCGGCATCGCATCCGCCGGGAGCAGCATGTCCTCCGGTTTCATGTCCTTGGGATCGAAATCGGCGGGCATTCCCCAGTCGCCCGTGATGAATCCCTTGAACGTGGATCCGCAGCACGTAGCGATGTGCTTGAGGAGCTGCCCGGTCTTCATCCAGTTGTCACCGGTTTCCGGCTTCCAGTCGAGCTTGTCATCGTCGACTAGGGCCATCACCTTGTCGGCGACCGCGTATCCATACTCGATCTCTTCAGTCAGCAGTTGTCTCCAGTCCACGTCTCTTCCTCTCTTCTCGAGTGTCTATCGACGATGTTCACCCCCGGGCATGATAAGGGCGTCATGGGTTTGATTCAAGCAACGATGGCCCCGCCGGCATTGCAATCGCCCGGAACACGAGCGTATAATAGCTGCGCCTCAGAAAGGCGATCCATGGTCCGTCGTATAACGAGACTGCTGGCATTTCTTTCGTGCTTGCTGCTCCCGGCCGCCACCCTCTCGCAATTCCCCAACATACGGGTGAGCGACCCCGACAATATTTACCCTGAAGAGGTCGTCATCTCGATCAACCCGGCCGACCCGCAGAACCTCGCGGCCGGGGCGAACCTCAACAACTACTACTACTCTATGGACGGCGGGTATACCTGGGTGGAGAGCACGCTCACCTCTTCGTTCAACGTGTGGGCCGACCCCTGCGTGGTGTTCGACGCCGACGGGAGCCTCTACTACAGCCACCTGTCCTATCCGGGGGTCACGCCGGGCGACAGCTACGATCGGATCGTCGTGCAGAAGTCGATCGACCGCGGAGTCACCTTCGACGACGGCGTCGGCGTCGGCCACAATCCGCCCAAGGACCAGGACAAGTCGTGGCTCGCCGTTGACCTGACCGACTCCCCGTACCGGAACAACGTCTACGTGGCATGGACGGAGTTCGACGTCCTCCAGAGCACGGATCCCGGGGACAGCTCTCGCATCTTGTTCTCGCGCTCGACCGACCACGGGGCCACTTGGTCGGCGCCCGTGCGCCTGAGCGACCGCGGGGGCGACGCCACGGACGGAGACGGCACCGTGGAAGGCGCCGTTCCCGCCATCGGTCCCAACGGCGAGGTGTACGTGAGCTGGGCCGGCCACGAGCTCATCTACTTCGACAAGTCGCTCGACGGCGGCGTGACCTTCGGCGCCGACACAATCGTCGCGACGCATCCCGGCGGATGGAAGATCGACATTCCCAGCATATACCGGTGCAACGGATTTCCCGTTACGATGTGCGACGTGAGCGACTCACCCTACCGAGGGCACGTCTACATCCTCTTTTCCGACCAGCGTGCGGGCCTGGACGACACCGACGTCTACATCATCAAATCCACCGACGGCGGCGCCACCTGGAGCAGTCCCGTCGGCGTGATCCAGGAGCAGGGGCCCCACCACCAGTTCTTTCCCTGGGGGACGATCGATCCGGCGACCGGGTTCATTTACGTCGTCTTCTACGACCGGAGGTTCGTAGGGGGCGACTCGACCGAGGTCTTCATCGCAACTTCGGAGGACGGTGGGACGACGTGGGCCGATTTTCGTGTGAGCGACACGCCGTTCCTGACCACCGCCAGCGTGTTTTTCGGAGACTACATCGGCATCGCCGCGCGAAGGGGCAAGATCCACCCCATATGGACCCGGATGGACGCGGGAAGCCTGAGCGTGTGGACCGCCGTCCTCACCAATCCGCGGGGGATCGACGACGTCCCGGTGCCACCCCACGCGCAGCTGCTGCAGAACTATCCGAACCCGTTCAACGCGGCAACGACCATCGAGTTCGAGCTCCCCGGCCCCATGAGGGCGGTCCTGTCCGTCTACGACGTGAACGGCGCTTTCGTCGTGACCCTCGTCGATCGCACATTTTCCGAGGGTCCGCACCAGGTGGACTGGACCGGAGAGAATGCGAAGGGAAAGGACGTGGGCTCGGGTGTCTACTTCTACCGGCTTCAAGCCGGAGGCGAGACGATCACGAGGAAGATGACGGTTGTGAAGTGATCCCGATTCGCACGGGATCCTCGCCCAGGACGGCGTCCAGTATTTCCAGCGCCCGGTCGATGTCCTCCGCGGTGAGTACCAGCGGTCCGCGGATCTTGATCACATTCGCCCAGGGTCCGTCGGTGCCCATCAGGATGCCCTGATCCCGCAGCCGGTTCACCACGTAAGAAGCCTCTTCGGTGGCCGGTTCGAGCGTGGCGCGATCGCGGACGAGTTCCACGCCGACGAACAGCCCCGAACCCCTCACGTCCCCGATGATCGCGTGACGCTGCTGCAAATCACGGAGCCCGTCGAGCAGGCGCCCGCCGACGCGGAGCGCGCGCTGCTGGAGGTTGCCGGCCTGCATGATGTCGAGCACGGCCAGCCCGGCGGCGCAGCTGACCGGATTGCCGCCGAAGGTGCTGAAGAACTCCATGCCGTTGTCGAACGAGGCCGCGATGTCAGGGGTGGTCACGACGGCCGCCAGGGGGAAGCCGTTGCCGATCGGCTTCCCCAGAACGACGATATCGGGAACCACCGCTTGCATCTCGAATCCCCAGAAATGGGCTCCCAGCCTTCCGAATCCGGTTTGCACCTCGTCGGCGATGCACAGACCGCCGGCGCTTCTGACGTACCGGTAGACATGCTCGAGATACCCGCGCGGGAAGATGATCTGCCCTCCGACGCTGGGGCACGACTCGGCGATGAAAGCGGCCGGCCCTCCGCCCTGTTCGCGAAGCCTCTCTGTAATCCCGGCCACGTGCCGGGCGTATTTCGGTCCGGCGTCGGGGTCGTCGCGCTTGTAGGGCCCGCGATAGTCGTCGGCGATCGGGACCACGTGCACCCAGGGCGGCGCGCCCTCGCCGCCCGGGCCGTCGAACTTGTAAGGGCTGATGTCGATCAGCGTGGTGGTGTGCCCGTGGTAGGCGGCGTCGTGCACGACGATGTCGCGCCTCTTGGTGTGTGTTCGCGCCAGGCGCAGCGCCAGCTCGTTGGCTTCGCTCGCCGAGTTCAGTAAGTAGCACACACCGAGCGGGTCGGGCATCGCATCCGCCAGCCGCTCCGCGTACGCAATCATGTTCTCGTGCAGGTAGCGCGTATTCGTGTTGAGGAGCGCCGCCTGCCGCCGGACGGCCTCGACGACGCGGGGGTGGCTGTGCCCGACGTGGGGAACGTTGTTGTAGAGATCGACGTATGCGCGCCCGGCATCGTCGTAGAGGTACTGCATCCAGCCGCGGACAACCTGGAGCGGCTTCTCATACGATACCCCGAGGTTCGGGCCGACAGCGCCGCGGCGCCGTTGCGCCAGGTCCGCGGTGGACGGCTCGTGAGGCGGAAAAAGGTCTTCGGGAACGCCGACGATCGGGTTCGGGTCGGGGGAGAGGCTGCGCCAGACGCCGCGTTGGCTGGCGTAGCCCACTCCAGGAAAGTCCGATCCCATGTCGAGCAAGTCGACGATGACCTGGAAGTGCAGGTGGGGGGGCCAGTCCCCGTTGCCGGGCGGGGCGCCGATCGAGGCGATCCGCTGCCCCCTCGATACGTTGTCGCCGGGCGAGAGGCCCTCGAGGGCGTCTTGGCCGAGGTGTCCGTACAAGGTAAAGAACTCGCTCCCCGCGTCCGTGACGTGCCGCAGGATGATCATCGGACCATAGTCGTGCGGTCTGGCGTTGTTCGCCACGATGTGCACCGTCCCGTCGAGTGGCGCGCAGACGGGCACTCCGGCCCTCACGAACAAGTCGATGCCCAGGTGAATCGTGCGCCGTTCGTCGATGGCATGGGAGCCGGATTCGAACATCTCACCCCTGTACAGCGGCCGGACCTCGTCGTAGCGGCCGACGGCGACCTCGGCGCCGGCGCGGTCCATGGCGCCGAATATCGTCTCGGTGAGCGCATCCGTCTCCGCGCCGGCCTGATCGGCGCCCACGAGGAGACTTCCCACGCCCAGGTCGAGGACGACGCTCTGGGCCCGTCGCGGGTCGACGTCCAGGAGCGGGGCGAATCGGGACGGAGAGGCGTGCAGCCATCCGACGATCTCGTCGCTTTGCGGGACCGGCGCCCAGCCGCAGGCGTTGCGCAGCGTGTAGTGGGCGAACCGTGGATGGACGCGCCCGAGGATCTCCAGCGCTTCCCATGCCGGCTCCTCGGAGACGGTGACGTAGGGATCATCGGGCATCTCCCTCTTGCGAACCGCCGAGTTGACCACGGAGACGGCCAGGCGCATACAAATTAACGGGAACAGAACGGCGACTTCCAGCGACTCGAGCGGGTGGGCGGCATGGTATCCGGCCACGAGATGCGCGGCAGCCGCGAGCGGGTCGCGCCATCCCAGGAGGCCGTAGGCGGCGGCGATCGCCGGTTCGGAAACGGTGACCGTGTGGAGCATGTCGCCGAAGTCGATAAGGCTGACCACCTCGAGGGGAGCGCCCGGGCCGGCACCGTCCACGAGGACGTTGTGGTCGTTTGCGTCGTTGTGTATGACCCCCGTGCGCAGCTTGGGCAGGACGGGGACGACTTCCTGCTGGTACAACGAGAGTATCTTCTCTACAAGCAAGCGGCGCTTGCGGTCGTCGATATGATCGAGATGCGAGCCGATCCAGCCCGCCTTGGCCAGATCCCATTTCAGGTCTCGTTGCGCACCCGGATGCGACCAGCCGTCGAGCGCGGCGTCGAATCGCCCCAGGATCCGGCCCAGGCCATACAGCAATTCGGGGGTGTGGGGCCGTGCCGACGCCATCGTCCGTCCCGGCACATGACTGAGCATCCATACCACGTGCTCGACACCGTCTCGGTCGCGGATCGTGCCCGTCGGTCCACCGTCTCGTGTCTTCCGTACCCGCGGCAACGTAAGCGAGGGGTCACGGCGCGCCAGCTGGTCGAGCGCATCGCACTGCAGCGATACCAGCCCCGGCTCGATGTTCCCGCGCATCACCTTGAGGACGAACCGCTCGCCGCCGGTCGACTCCACCAGGAAGTTCCGGTCGTACTCGCTTGGAAGCGGCGCCGCGGCCGCGTCCAGTCCGTACACCTCCTGCAGGACTGCCCGGGCGTCAATATCGCCAAGGTCGGTCATGTCGATCTTCTCTTCCTTCGCGCAAAGCCGTCAGCGCCAATGGGGAATGGTATCACTGCGAGTGCCTCCCCGGACAGGGCGAAAGGAATGAGGTCTGCCTTCGGTTCCTCGCAGCGATCTGAATGGTTGATCTGGCGCCGGGAACACTGCTAAGGTATCCACCTCGCATCCACCTGAAAGGCCTGCCTTGGAGAAGTTCTTCAGATTCATCGAGCGGGTAGGGAACAAGCTCCCGCATCCCGTCATCCTGTTTGTCTATCTGTGCCTGATAATCCTGGGCCTTTCCTTTATTGCCGGCCTGGCGAAGTGGTCGGCGGCGAACCCGAAGACAGGCGAGCTGGTGGTCGCGGTCAATCTGCTCTCGGCGGGGGCGTTCCGGCAGTTCCTGGAGACAATGGTCACGAACTTCAGCCACTTCGCGCCGCTGGGGCTGGTGCTGGTGATGCTGATGGGGGTCGCGATCACGGAGCGCAGCGGGTACCTGGAAACCCTCATCCGAAGCGTCATCGGCCGAGTCCCGACATGGCTGGTGATTCCGGTGATCGTCGTCGCCGCGGCGTGCGGCAACATCGGTTCGGACGCAGGCATCGTGGTGGTGCCGCCGATCGCCGCGATCATCTTCAAACGGCTGGGTAAGCACCCATTGGCCGGTTTGATCCTGGGCTACGCCGCCGCCACCGCCGGATTCACGGCCAACCTCGTGCCGGCCGGCACCGACGTGCTGCTGGCGGCGATCACCACGGAAGTGTTCGCCGCGATCGAGCCCGGGGGCGAAGTCATCGCGACGTGCAACTGGTACTTCATGATTGCGGCCACGTTCGTGCTGGGCGCAGTGGGCACGTTCGTCGTCAAGAAGTACACGATACCGATGTGCGAGCGCTTCGAGGCGAAGGGCGAGGGAAGAGAAGCGGATGAGGGCCTGACGCCCATCGAAAGGAAGGGGCTGTTGTGGGCCACTATCGCTGGCGTGATATACCTCTTTCTGTTCTCGTTAACGATCATCCCGCAGAACGGAATCCTGCGCCACCCCGACCCCGATCTATTCATGCGCTCGCCGTTCTTCAAGAGCCTGATCCCGATCCTCTTCTTCCTGTTCGTGATCATGGGGTACGTGTACGGAAAGATCGTCGGCACGATCAAGAAATCCGGCGACGCGGCGCACTTCATGATCGATGGCGTGCGTGACCTGGCGCCCTACATCGTGCTCGTATTCCTGATCGCCCAGTTCATCGCTTTCTTCCGTTGGTCGAACCTCGACCAGATCATTTCGATCAAGGGCGCCATTCTCCTGCAGGATCTCGGGTTCTCCGGCATTCCGCTCTTCATTTCGTTCATCATCATCACGATGTTCCTCAACCTCTTCATCGGGAGCGGGTCGGCGAAGTGGGCGATGATGGCGCCGGTTTTCGTGCCGATGTTCTATCACATCGAGCTGAGCCCCGCCCTCACACAACTCCTGTACCGAATCGGCGACTCGATCACCAACGGCGTCAGCCCGCTCTACACGATGTTTCCGCTGATACTCGGCTGGGTCCAACAGTACGACAAGAATGCGGGCATCGGGACGGTGGGCAGCCTTCTGGTCCCTTACGCGCTATTCACCTTCATCGCGTGGACCATCCTGCTCGTGGTGTGGTATTTGATCGGGATACCGATCGGCGTGGGTGAGCCGATATAGACAGGAAGCCAAGTTGTCGTCCGATCAGATCTTCCTGCTGAGTCTTCTCGGGGCTGTCCTCGTCATGTTCGTTTGGGGGCGGTGGCGCTATGACGTCGTCGCGATCGGCGCCATGCTGCTGGTTGCGGTCGTCGGCATCGTGCCGCCGCAGGACGTCTTTCTCGGCTTCGGCCATCCGGCGACGCTGACCGTGGCAATGGTATTGATCATCAGCCGCGGCCTGCTGAACTCCGGTGTCATCGACCTGATGTCCGAGCGCGTGCTGCGGCCGCTCAAGTCAACAACCGGCCAGATCAGCCTCACGTCGTTCGTGGCAGCGGGCCTCTCCGCCGTCATGAACAACGTGGGGGCATTGGCTTTGCTGATGCCGGCCGCCATCCGCTCGGCGGCAAAAGCGAAGCGCCCTCCCGCGGCTATTCTCATGCCACTGTCCTTTGCCTCCATTCTCGGCGGCATGCTGACGCTGATCGGGACACCACCGAATATCATAATCGCGGCGATTCGGGACGAATCGTTGGGGTCGGGGTTCGGCATGTTCGACTTCACGCCGGTTGGTGGAGTCGTCGCGTTGGTGGGCGTGCTCTTTGTCTCGATCGTTGGCTGGCGGTTGATTCCCAAGAAACGACGCGCACGATTGTCAGCGGCCGAGCTGTTCAAGATCGAGGGCTACGTAACCGAGGCCGTCGTGTCCGAGGGAAGCGCGCTCGTTGACCGGCGACTGAGCGAGGTCGATGACGAAGCGGACGAAAAGGAAGCTGACCTTCTCGGCGTCATCAGGGGTGAGGTTCGACTCGACATGCGGGCCGGCGGTCGCACGTTTCAAGTCGGTGACGTGCTCCTTCTCGAAGCTGCGCCGGAGGCGCTGGAAAAACTCCTCAAGGACTGGGGGCTCGAGGCCGCCGGCGCGGATAGCGACGAGAAGCGGCCGTCCGGTTTGAGCCTGTCAGAGGCCGTTGTACCGTCGCGCAGCCGCCTGCTGGGACGGACCGTCGCCTCATTGATGCTCCGTCGCCGCTACGATGTGAACCTGGTCGCGGTGTCGCGTGCCAGCGAGCCGTTTCGGGGGCGCTTACGCTCCTTTCGTTTTCGGACCGGGGACGTCGTGCTTCTCGAAGGCGACGCGGAGAATCTGCCCGAGGCAATCGCCGAGCTGGGACTCCTGCCGCTGGCGGAGCGTGACCTGCGTGTCGGCCGCCCCAGGCGGGCGCTGCTGGCGAGCGGAATATTTGTCCTCGCGATCACACTGGCAGCATTGGGCGTCCTCGGTCTGCCCGTCGCGTTGGGCGGCGCGGCGCTCGCCATGATTCTCGTCGGTCTGGTTCCGGTCCGCGAGATGTACGACCACATTGACTGGCCGGTGGTCGTTCTGCTGGGCGCGATGATCCCGGTTGGTCAGGCACTCGAAGTCACCGGCACGACCCAGATGATCGCGTCCAGCCTTGTCACCGTGTCGGCCGGCTTCCCTCCGGTGGTGCTGCTGACCGTCATTCTCGTCGTCACCATGACGTTGTCCGACGTTATCAACAACGCCGCGACCGCGGTGGTGATGGCGCCCATCGCCCTTACCATTGCCCAACAGCTCGGGGTCAATCCGGACGCGTTTCTGATGGCGGTCGCCATCGGCGCCTCGAGCGCATTCTTGACGCCGATCGGGCATCAGAATAACGCGTTGATTCTCGGGCCGGGTGGTTATCGCTTCGGCGACTATTGGCGCATGGGCTTGCCGCTCGAGGTCTTGATCGTGCTCGTCGCCATCCCGATGCTTCTCATCGTCTGGCCTCTGTAAACGATTGTTAAGGCTGGCGATGGCCCCTCCCGTTGGGGTGAATTGCATTCATCTCGAGAACCCCATTGCGCAGCGTTTGTTCGGAATTCGCCGGGAGTCGCCTGACCAGCCCCGTTAGCCAATTCGTGCCCAATTCGTGTTGAATGCCAGTTAAGCTTCTGGTATAATAGCGTGTTACACGGACACCCGGGGAGCGTGTGTGCGAGGAGGGGATGCGCGGGATTGTGGTGCGTTGGGGATCGGCCCGCACACTTGGGGATTTACCAAATGAAGTAGTGCTGCAGGGATACTAAGGAGAAACGTGATGCCAAGATCTGCTATCTGTGGTTTTGCATTGCTGGTACTTTTCGGCGTCCTGATGAGCCCCGGAGTCGTGAAGGCCGATGTGTGCCTGATGGCCTACCCCACGTCGCCGTGC
>Ga0224512_10004434_pt1 | contig 11829 bp, 15 predicted proteins | sample SF_May12_sed_USG_4_FD_169103 | JGI IMG/M metagenome (GOLD analysis project Ga0224512, IMG submission 169103) | Sediment microbial communities from San Francisco Bay, California, United States - SF_May12_sed_USGS_13 | ecosystem: Environmental > Aquatic > Marine > Sediment | place: USA... | reverse complement strand
ACCTGATAAACAACGCCGCGACATGTCAGTCAACACCCGGTGCGGCGCAACGCCGTACCGATGCCGTCGTGGGGAACCGTGGTGTCAGGCGATCAACATGTCCATGACGCGGCGTTCCAGCGCGCATTCGTCACGGAAGGCGCCCGAAACGTGGCGCGTCACCATCGCGACACCGGGCTTGTTGACGCCGCGGGTGGTCATGCACTGATGCTGAGCCTTGACGATCACCATCACGCCCCGGGGCTCAAGGGCGGTTTCGATTGCGGTGCCGATCTGCGCCGTCATTGTCTCCTGGGTCTGCAGGCGGCGGGCAAAGGCGTCAAGGACCCGGGCCAGCTTGCTGATTCCGACCACCCGCCGGTCTGGAAGATAGGCGATATGGGCGGTGCCGACGATGGGTACCACGTGGTGTTCGCAATGGGACTGGAAAGCGATGTCGCGCAAGAGCACGATGTCGTTGTACCCCTCCACCTCCTCGAAGGTCTGGGACAGCAGCGCGGCGGGGTCCTCATCATACCCTTTAAAGAATTCTTGGTAAGCGCGCGCCACGCGGGACGGCGTGTCACGGAGGCCCTCGCGGTCCGGATCGTCGCCCGCCCACACCAACAGCGTGCGGATCGCGTCTTCGGCGTCCTCCCGGCTTACTTTGGCCGGCGCGCGGAACTCTTGCGCCATATCCTCGACGGTTTCATCCAAGGTCAAATCAAAAGGTGCCATCACCTCCCCCTTTCGGCCGGCTTCGGCCGGCGGTGCGCCCTCCCACCCGCGGGAGAGTTTCATTGGTCATCTCTTGCCTTTACGTCCGCATTGCTGCTTTGGATCACGTGCCGCGCGCTGCCAGAGAATAAGAAAAAAATTTCCGAATGCGGTCCGCGCCTGTGATCCAAGCGACAGGTGGCGACGTAGACAGTTGCGATCACGGCGCATGAGCCTCCTGTGCCCGGCGCCCCAATCGAAGAGTTTTTTTTCACAAGGCACCCCAACCCTACGGAGATCCATATGACCCTCGTCAAGAAAGCCCTCGCCACCGCTATCGTAGCCATGCCGCTGGCGTTTTCCGCCGGCATGGCAAAGGCCATGGACATCGTCGAAGTCGCGGCGTCCGCCGGCTCGTTCAACACCCTAGTCGCCGCCGTCAAGGCCGCCGGCCTGGTCGAAACGCTCAAGAGCAAAGGCCCCTTCACCGTTTTCGCTCCGACCGATGAAGCTTTCGCCAAGCTGCCCGCGGGCACCCTGGACTCGCTGCTGAAGCCCGAGAACAAGGCCAAGCTTAAGGCGATCCTCACCTACCACGTGCTGTCCGGGAAGGTCATGTCCTCGGACATCGCCGGCAAGGAACTCTCGGTCGCCACGGTCCAGGGCTCCAAGGTCATGGTCAACGCCACCAAGGGCGTGATGGTCGACGACGCCAAGGTCGTCAAGGCCGACATCGGGGCCTCCAACGGCGTCATCCACGTCATTGACACCGTGATCCTCCCCAAGGACTAAGCCCCTGTCCTCCGGTCGCTCAATGACGATGAAAGCCCCGCCGCTAGGCGGGGCTTTTTTTTCGCCAATAGATGATCCAACCCTAAAGCGCACCCGTATTAAAAGTAAATCAGGCGCCTTGGCGCGAATCCGAGCAGTTGCGGGGGCCCAACATGTTTCTTAATGTCGCTGTTCAGGACCGGCCCGACAACTGGCGCGGTCAGGGATCCAGGAGGACAATGGCACCCCTCAACAGCACGTCCAAGACCGAGGATGGCCCCAACCTCGCCGCCTGCATAGAAGCGATCGCGGAAAACAAGAGCCGGGACGCGTTCTCGCAGCTGTTCAGCCACATGGCGCCACGGATCAAGGCCTATTGCCTGAAACGCGGCGCCAGTCCCGCCGCGGCTGAGGAGACGGCCCAGGAAACCATGATCCAGGTCTGGCGCCGGGCCGGCCAATATGACCCCGCCCGGGCGTCCGCAACCACCTGGATCTTCACCATTGCGCGGAACAAGAGGATCGACCTGTTCAGGAAGGAGCAGCACCCGGAGGTGACGCCCGACGACCTGCTCCAATCCATGTCCGATCCCATCGATGCGGAAAACCGGATGGAACAGGCACAGGCCGGCGAAACCCTGGCGAAAAAGATCCGAGAACTTTCCCCGGACCAAGCCGAAGTGATCCATAAGGCTTTCTTCGAAGACAAGACGCACCAGGTCATATCTGAAGAACTGGCCGTGCCGCTCGGGACTGTAAAATCCCGCATCCGCTTGGCCCTGGCCAAGCTGCGCTCGTCCATGGCGGAGTACGAAGGATGATTTGTTACCACCCCGAACACGAAATGCTTCTGGACTATGCGTCGGGCAGCCTGGAGGAAGAGCCCTCTCTCGTCGCCGCCGCCCATCTCGCGTTCTGCGAGCTATGCCGCGAAGAGGTCCGCTCCCTGGAAGATCTGGGCGGGACCCTTATCGACCAAGCCGGCGCCGCCCAAATGGAGCCGGGTGCCCTGGACGCCGTCATGGAACGGCTGGATTCGCCGATCGACAAAGACCACGACGCGATGCCCACGCCGAAGGATCCCGTCCTTCCCGGACCGATCACCCGGTACCTCGGCACCGGATTGGACGGCTTGCGCTGGCGGCGGGTGGGTCCCCGTGTCGAAGAGGCGCTTCTGGCCACCAGCAATGCGAAATTCAAGACCAGCCTGCTCCGCATCAAGCCTGGGACCGCGATACCAAGTCACACCCACGGCGGACGCGAATACACACTGGTGCTGAAGGGCGGCATCATCGATGACGACCGGCAATACCGACGCGGCGACCTGATGCTGGCGGACACCGAGCACGAGCACCGCCCCGTTGCGGCCGAGGACGAAGAATGCATCTGCCTCGCCGTGCTCGACGCCCCGGTGCGTTTCACGGGCTTCTTCACGCGGCTGCTCAACCCCTTCCTTGGGGGGTCATCACCGCGATGAAAGCCGGCTTTCGCACCGCCTGGATTATCGGTGCGAGTTCCGGGATCGGCCGCTGCCTTGCCGAAACGCTGGCCGGGGATGGGATTGCCGTCACCGCCAGCGCCCGCAACGAAGACGCGCTCAAAGACCTTACGGCGGCCTGCCCGCCCGGGAGCGTTCGCCCCTTCCCCCTGGACATCACCAAGCCCCTAGACATTGCTCAGGCGGTCGCGGCAATGGAAAGCGATGGGCACCTTCCCGACGTCGTCGTTCTCACCGCGGCCGCCTACCAGCCGGCGGCCGCCGACGACCTGGATCCGGAGCTATTCGCCGACATCGTCTCGGTCAATTACCTCGGCACCGTCAATGTCCTGTCCGCCCTGCTCCCCAAACTGTTTGCCCGCGGGCGGGGACACATCGCCGTCACGGCGTCCGTCGCGGGTTATCGTGGCCTTCCGCTTGCCTCCGCCTACGGGCCGCCCAAGGCGGCGTTGATCAATCTCTGTGAAAGCCTGCGACCGGAATGCGCCGCCCGCGGCGTGCACCTGCAACTGATCAACCCGGGCTTCGTCAAGACGCCGTTGACCGACAAGAACCCCTTCCCCATGCCCTGCATGATCGAGCCCGAAACGGCGGCTCAGCGGATCTATCAGGGTCTTAAGAGCGGGCGCTTTGAGATAACCTTCCCCAAGCGCTTTACCTGGGTGATGAAGGCGCTGAGGTTGCTGCCCTATGGCGTTTATTTCGCGGTGATCAATGCCGCGACCGGCGTCAGGAAACGGGCCGCTGAAAAGCGATCGTGATACGGCCCAGCGCAATCCCCCATATCCGCATCTCAGCGATATTGAGCATCATGCCGCCGTCACGGAGGAACATGCGGTCATCGAAATTGACCGCCCAGACCCGCTTTCCGATGGGCAGTCGCAGGCGATAGGCCCAGTGCAGTTCGCACCCGTCGACCTTGCCGCGGGCGATGCCGATGACGTCTTCGGCGCGGCCCTCGTATGCGCCATCGGAAGTCCGGGTCACATGCCAGGTGCGATGGGACCGCTCCCCGTCATCGAATGCGAAAGTCTCTTCAAGGATGCAGCCGTCACCGGTGGGACGGCCGTCGATGACCACGGAAAACTTGCGCCGTATCTTGCCGAAGCGATCCTCGATCAAACCTTCGGCATGGACCGGCCCGTCGAAGTAGTCCTCGATCCGGAAGGTTGAGGGCGCGGTCATGAGGGCCGATTTCCCGTGCCGCCAGGCAATCCGGATTTCTCGAAGATCCATTGGCCGACATCGATGCGCCCGGCCTGAAACCCGCCCTCGCAATAGGCGAGAAAATAGCTCCAAAGGCGCAGAAACGCCTCGTCCATGCCCTGGGCGGTAAGCCGAGGCACGGCGTGAGAGAATTTCCGGCGCCACAGCCGCAGCGTCTTCGCGTAGTGGGGCCCGAACAGGAATTCGTCATTGAGCTTGAGCCCGGCACGGGCGGCTTTTCCAGCGATCAGAGGTGCCGTTGGCAGCATGCCGCCCGGAAAGACGGCGGCGCGAATGAAGTCGGAGCCGCGGCGATAGCGCCCGAAGGCCGCAGGATCGATGACGATGCTCTGGATCGCCGCCCGTCCGCCGGGCGCCAGGCATCGGGCCACGGTGTCGAAATACGTAGGCCAATATTTTTCGCCCACCGCTTCCAGCATTTCGATGGACACGACATGGTCGAAGGAGCCCACGAGCTTTCGGTAATCGAGCAAATGGAAGGTGAGGTCTTCGGACAGACCGGCCGCGGCGGCCCGCTGGCGCGCCAGCGCCAGCTGCTCGGTCGAGAGCGTGATGCCGGTGACCCTGGCCCCGTATTCGCGGGCGGCGAACAGGGCGAAGCTGCCCCAGCCGCAGCCAATCTCCAGCACATGGTCGCCTCGCCCCAGGCCGATACCTTGGGCGATTCGCCGGTATTTGGCGGCCTGCGCCTGTTCCAGGGTCATGTCCTGGCCTTCGAAAAGGGCCGCCGAATAGGTCCAGCTGGAATCCAACCAAGTCCGGTAGAAATCGTTTCCGATGTCGTAGTGATAGGCGATGTTGCGCCGGCTTCCCTCAAGCGTGTTGGCGCTCAGACGGGTGGCCGCGTGGCGCAGGGGGCGAAAAAACCGCGCCCCCAGGGTTTCACGGGCGCCACCGTCGACGTTACAGGCCAGGAACGCAATCAAGGCCGGCAGATCCGGGCTGTCCCAGTCGCCGCGCACGTAGGAGCGGCCCAGGCCGACATCGCCGTTCATGGCCATCGAGTAGAGCGCTCGCCACCGGTGCAGGATGATCCTGGCACTGGGTCCCGACGCCGCACCCTTAAACGCGATCTGGGCACCGCTCGGCGTCACCACAGAAAGGCGGCCGGCGCGGATGCGCCGTCCGGCGCGGCCCAGCAGCAGCGTCAGGGCATCGCCATCTCGGATCGAAATTTCCGCGGAGCCGGGAGAAGGCTTGGCTAAGGTGATCTGGCTCATGGCAGGGCAGCTGTCTTCTCTTTGCGCGTTGATTGTAAGGCTTCTACGGACGCAAGGCCGGCTTGGATCACCCGGTGGGACGATTAGCGGCAGGCTCAGGGCCCTTTGCCGGCGGCGACTGGCGGGTGACGGCATCGGCGGGACGCTTCGGCTTGGCATGGAAGCGGGCGCCCTTCAGCCAAAGCCGGGCCGCATGCCAATGAATGGCAGCCGTCACCTTGAGCGTCATGAACGGCATGGCCAGCACCGACGCCAGCAATTCGCCATCGGTGAACGGCCGCCGGCGGCCGCGCAGGAGCGCCATCAGGCCGGACCCGTCGGCGACCGATTCACTTATGCGGAAATCCAATTCCTCGCCCGGCGGCACTAGTCGGAAACGATAACAGGCCGACATGTCGATGAAGGGCGAGACATGGAACCCTTTGGCGACCGACTGGCGCACGATACCGTCTTTGCCCGGTATGGCGGGCAGCAGGTATCCATGCAATTCGCCGAAGGTGTTGCGCACTTCGTGCAGGACCGCGATCAGTTTTCCCGACCGGTCGAAGCAGTAATAGACGCTCAGCGGATTGAAGACGTAGCCCAGCAGCCGCGGCAGGGTCAGCAGGAAAATCCGCCCCTGCGCGTCGAACAGCCCGGCCCCCTTAAGCTGCGCCTCCACCCAGGCCTTGACCGGGCGCCCGTCGCGCGCCCCGTGGTCTTGATCGAAGAAGCTCAAGAGATTGAAACGGTTGACCGAAAACAGCCGGGTTCCGCGGGCGGTTTCTTCGAGCCGGTCGAGATCGAGATAGAGGTAAAATACCGAATGCCGGAGGCGGTGACGTACGCGCCCGGTGCGGGTATGGACCACCTCGGCCCTGTAAATTGCCGGACTAGCCATGGGCCCGGTGCCCCCCCTCTCCCGCGCCCGCCTCCAAAGCCGCGCCTTCGGCGGCCTCAAGCCGGTCGGCGACCGCAAGACCCGAGGCAAAGGCATCCTCGTGGAAACCATACCCGAAATAGCTGCCGCAGAACCAGGTCCGGCATTGGCCCTGAATCGAATCCAGGGCCGGCTGCGCGGCAATGGCCTCCCGCCCCAGGATGGGATGATCATAATCGAACGTGCCGTATACCTGGGCGGGATCGGGTTCCCGGGGAGGGTTCAGTGTGACCAGGAGCGGGCCGACGGTCTCCAGGTTCTGCAAGAGGTTCATCCAATAGGTTACGCCCTGGTGTCCGTCCCCGATCTCGATGAAATTCCAGGCGGCCCAGGCCGAACGCCTTTTAGGCATTAGGCTGGGATCGCCATGGAGCACCACCTGGTTGGCGGAATACTTGAAGGCGGCCAGCGCCCGCGCCTCGGCCGGCGTGGGGTCGGAGAGCAGGCGGAGCGCCTGGTCCGCGTGGGTGGCGAGCACGACATGATCGAAATGCCGCACGCCCCGGCCGTCCACCGCGATCTCGACCGCATCCCGCCCGCGGCGGATTTCCGTCACCGGGCAACCGGTGGAAACCGTGGCCCTACTGTCGGCAATGATGCGCGCCACATAGTTCCGGCTGCCGCCGCTGACGGTGCGCCATTGCGGGCGGTTCTTGATCCGCAAGAGGCCATGGGCCTGGAAAAAGCGGATGACCGGAGCGGCCGGCATGTCCCCCGCTTTTGCGGTCGGCAGCGACCAGATGGCGGCGATCATGGGCAACAAATGGCGGTCGCGGAATGCGGCGGAAAATCCGCACCTGGCGATATAGTCGTCGAGAGTAAGGTCCTCGTCGGCAATCGCCGCAAGATCGTCCGCCGCGCGCCCATAGAAGCCGCCAATGTCGCGCAGCATGGCCCAATAGACCGGCGAGAGGAGGTTGCGCTTTTGGGACAGCACCCCGCCGGGCCAGCGGCCGGAATATTCGAATCCTCCATCGCCGGTGCTGACGGAGAACGACATGTCGCTCGCTTCCGTCCTGACACCCAGCCGCTCGAACGCGTCGGTGAGGCAGGGATAATTGTGCTCGTTGTAGACGATGAATCCGGTATCCACCGCGACCGCGGCGCCGTCGAGCTCGAGATCGACCGTATGGGCGTGGCCGCCGAGGCGGTCATCAGCCTCGAACAGGTGAACCTCGTGGTCGCGGGAGAGCGCCCAGGATGCAGCCAAGCCGGCCGCGCCCGACCCGATCACGGCAATTCGCTTGGGCGGGGACCTCCTCTGGGTCGAGGCGGCGGGATGGAGGGATCGGACCATCGGCGGCCTTGTTGTTTTGCGGCCCCGGCCAAGGGGGGGGCCGAAGCGCGATTAACGGTCCGCGTCGTCCTCGGCGCCCTTGGGCCGCGCCTCGGGCTTGGGATCACGGAGCGGCGCGCCGAAGATGGGACTCGAGCGCCAAATATCACCGTACATCGTTGCGATAACCTGGTCGAAGGGGGAAAGGTCGTGGTTTTTCATTGGTCTATCCTCAATGTTGGGGCCGGACACTAGGCCAGGGCGCTGACGGTCAAGCCCAGCACGAGCAGCAGCGACAGCGCCGCGGCGGCACGCATTTTCTGGCTTTCCAGGGCGATCTTCCGGTCAAGTTCATGGCGCGTAAGCATTTCAAGCTCCTCGGCAATGTCGATCTGCTGAGGAATACGCGACCGCTCAGGTATTGGATCACTCGGTGCGGCAGGAAAAAACCCGTAGGCGGCGCGGACGACCGCAAGCTCGGCCCGGCGCCATCGGCGCCAGGCCCGGGAAGCCTGGGGACACCGGCTACTCGGCGGCGCTGGCGGTGCCCGCGGCCTGGCCGAGGCGCGCGATCAACTGATCCGTGGTTTGGACATCGCCGAAGGCGATCAGGAACTTGCCGAGGGTGTTCTTGTGCAGGGCCTCGCTCTGATCGGCATTGCCGTCCTCCACCATGATGGTCCGATAGCCCCACATGCTGGCATCCCGTGCGGTCGATTCGCAGCAGGTCGAAGTGGAGACCCCGGTAATCAGCAAAGTGTCGATGCCCTTGGCATCCAGCAGGTTGGAAAGCTCAGACGGATAGGGAATGAAGGCCGAATAACGCAGCTTGATGGCGATATGATCGTCGGGCGCGACCTCGCATTGCGGCGCGATCGGGAAACCGGCGCCGTCCTTCGCGAGCAGTTTCTGGCGGCTCGCCCATTTGGCGGGCTCCGTCGCCTCCCTGCGGTTGGCCCAGTCGTCGGGGTCCGCCGGCGCCTCGGTCTGAATCCACACGACACACCCCCCGGCCGCCCGCATCGCCACGGCGAGGCGGTTGATGTTGGGAGCGATCTCCGCCGCGCGCTTGGTGTAGGACGGCATGCCCTCGGTGACGAAATAATCCTGCATGTCGACCACCACCAGGGCGGTTTTTGCCGGGATCAGGGTCTCGTAAGCGTTGAGCCGGCCGCCGCGCCGGTCTTTGGCCCGTCCGATCAAGACAGGATCGAGATTGAGCTCATCCATAGGTGCCTCCCATCCGTTGCAGGCCGCCTCACGGCCCGGCCGGGATCATTATGGGACACCGAGGATTTTGCGCAACCGGTTCGGGCAGTCGGCTGGACAGGCCAGGTCCCGGCTCCTAAGGTCCCGGACTGCAGGTAAAGGGACAACAATGACCATCGATCTCGATGCATATTTCCGGCGCATCGGCCATCAGGGCGGGCGCGAGCCGACCCTGGAAACCCTCCGGGCGCTTTGCCTGTCCCATCCCAAGGCCATCCCGTTCGAGAATCTCGACCCCCTGATGGGCCGCCCGGTCGAACTGGACCCGGTCGCGCTGCAGCGCAAATTGGTGGCCGGCGGGCGCGGCGGATACTGTTACGAACATGGCCTTTTGCTGTTTCACGTACTGCGCGCGCTGGGCTTCGAGGTGTCGGGCCTGTCCGCCCGGGTGATCAAGAACCTGCCGCCGTCGGGCGTGCGCGCGCGCACCCACATGCTGCTGCGGATCAATCTAGACGGGGTCGATTACGTTGCCGATGTCGGTTTCGGCATTTCCACGCTGAGCGCACCCTTGCGCCTCGAGACCAGGATCGCGCAGCCGACGCCGCATGAAACCTTCCGCCTGGCCGATCACGAGGGCCTCTATGAAATGCAGATCAGGATCGGCGACGCATGGGACGGGCTCTACCGGTTCGACCTCCAGCCCCAGGCCGTGGCGGATTACGAGGTCAGCAATTGGTACAACGCCACCCATCCCGCATCGAATTTCGTCACCGACCTGATGGCGGCCCGGGTCGATGACGGCTGCCGCCATACCCTGCGCAATGGCATGTACGCGCTGCGCTTCCCCGACGGGACAAGCCAACGCCGCAGACTGGAAACGGTGGCGGAGCTGCGCGCTGCGCTCACCGAGCTTTTCCGCGTTACCCTCCCCGATACCCCGGACCTCGACCCCGCCTTGGGCCGGGTCCTCGCCCGGACCTAACCCGGGGCCCCTTTACGGGCGGCCAGCCTCTGGCGGATCGAACGGTAGAGCCGGCGCGGCAGCCTGGTGTGGGGCTGCGCGCTCAGGAGGTATCTGAGGTTGGTGTGTTCGGCGAAATGCCGGCGCAGCTCGGCCGCACTTTCCGGAAAACAGAACCAGTCGGCGGGCTTGGGCTCGACCCGCCGGAAGATCACCGTGGTCTCGGTTTGATCGCGCCCATGCAGCGGCTCGAAGCCGGCCTTGAGTCCGGCCATGACCAGGGTCTTGGGCCAGAAATTATAGAGATGGGCGAAATGGAACCGCGACATGGGCGAACGATGGGGCCGATAGATGTTGGGCACCGAAACGTAGAGGATGCCGCCCGGCCTGAGCCAGCGGTGAAAGGCCGCGAGCGCATCCATGGGCGCGCGCAAATGCTCCAAGACATGATGGATCGTGACGACATCGAGAGAGGCATCGGCAATGGGTGCGTCCTGCCAGCCGCAGTTCATGACCTCCAACCCGTATTCACGGCGCGCGAAGGCGGCGAAGCTCGGCGACGGTTCGATGCCGAGCGCCTCATAACCGTTTTCCTTGACCAGCTTCAGGAATTCACCCGCTGCGGTGCCGACATCGAGCCAGCGCCCCGTCGCCGGCATGTCGGATTTGATCGCATGAAACCGTTCGCGGCATCCCTTGCGCGCCCGCATCAGGTAGCGCCCGTCCGGCTCATCGATGCCGGAGATATGTTGTCGGTAATCGCGCTGATAATAGGCTTCGACCTCCTCCGCGCTCGGCATCGGATTGGCGAAGACCAGGCCGCAGGTCTTGCAGCACACGGTGATCAGCGGATGCAGCCAGCGGTCCCGCCTGCCCACCACCGCGTGATCGGTGCCGCCGCAAAGCGCGCAAGCGAGCACCGATCCCTCGAAGGCATGGCGCCTGGTCCGCTCTCTGAATTCCCGCAACAGGTCCAGCATCACTCGGCCGTCATTCCGAATTCGCCCTCCCATGGGGGCTGCTCCGGCCACCCTTATCATGGTTTCCAAAGCGTAAAAAGAGTGGGCCGCCCCTGCCGGCGGGCATTCCCGGCGATCGCGTGACCCCCGGAAAACGGGCACCGGAAACCCGCGAGGCCCGTCTTAATCGATTCTCAAGGCCGCCGCAGGAAAATCATGCCCAACAAATCCAGCCGATCAGCCGATCGGCGCCGAGGGACCCGCCCGGCCGCGCATGACTCCGCGCGGGTACAGGCCCAACGCACCGGCTAAAGGAGGGTACCGTGCCCCATAAGATCCTCGCGCTCATCATCTTCGCCGCCTTCTCCATGACAGCGTCAGACGCCTGGTCCAAGCCCCCCTGGGCGCGCGGCGAGGACGGCTACTCCGAAGGAAAAGGCAAGGATGAGTGGAAGCACAAACACAAGCGGAAACATAAACGCCCCGGCAAGCGGCACCATTGGCATGGGCGCAACGTGCGGTTCTCCGGGGGGCCGCCGCCCTGGGCGCCGGCCCATGGCTATCGCCGCAAGCACCGCGGATCGCGTTACTACGTGACGCGGGGCGCCTACGCGACGCCCTACGGCATCCATCGCGGCACTTGCAACCGGGACAAGATCGGCATGGTGATCGGCGGCGTGGCCGGCGCCGCGCTCGGTTCCCAGTTCGGCAAGGGCGACGGCCGCATTGCCGCAACCATTGTCGGCACCGTGGCGGGCGTCGTGGTCGGCGGCGCCGTCGGACGCAGTCTGGACCGGGCCGATGAAACCTGCATCGGCCAGGCCTTGGAGCATGCGCCCACCGGCCGGCCGGTGCGCTGGACCAACCCGGACACCGGCGCCCGCTACGAAGTCGTGCCGAAGCGGACCTTCCAGCAGGACAACGGACGCTATTGCCGCGAATACACCGCGGGCGCGACCGTCGGCGGCCACGGCGAAACGGTGACCGGCGTCGCCTGCCGCCAGGCCGACGGCACCTGGCGCATCCAGTCCTGAGGACAAACCCGCAGGGCTCGGTAGCCGCACCTAAAGCAGCTTCGCCAGCATCCTCT